>Ga0182232_1000032_pt1 | contig 48860 bp, 38 predicted proteins | sample G6R1MG_30_FD_155484 | JGI IMG/M metagenome (GOLD analysis project Ga0182232, IMG submission 155484) | Phyllosphere microbial comminities from miscanthus, Michigan, USA - G6R3_NF_07NOV2016_LD2 MG | ecosystem: Host-associated > Plants > Phyllosphere > Phylloplane/Leaf | place: USA: Michigan... | reverse complement strand
CGGTGAAATATTCGTCTAACCTGGGCTCGGGCGTGCTGGGGCAGTCGGGCGGCTTCCCCAGCGGCGGCAACCCCGCGCCGGGCTTCACGCTGGTGCCCAACGTCATTAACAGCTCGAATACCAACTACATCGCTACCATCATGGCCCACGAGATGGGTCACTGCATCGGCTTCCGCCACACCGACTACTACAACCGTGCTTACAGCTGCGGCGGCAGTGCCTCCAACGAGGGCGCCAGCACCGTGGGCGCCGTGCTCATCCCCGGCACGCCCTCGGCGGCCGACCCCAACTCCTGGATGCTGGCCTGCGTGGGCAACGGCGTCAACCGGCCTTTTAACACGAACGACCTTACCGCGCTCAACTACATTTATTAAGCTTTAAATTAACATCTTAAACCCCCGGTCTGCCAGGCGCAGGCCGGGGGTTTTTGCTTTCGTCGGGCGGGCTGCCGACATACTATTCCCCTACTCCACCACCACGCGCCGCATGAGCGCCGGGCCACCCGTAGTTGGCGTAGCGCGCAGCACATATACGCCGGGCCGCAGGCCCTCGGTAGAAAAATAATTGACGGCGGCCGAGCCCTCGCCAACCCGCACGCGGCGGCCCAGCGCATCGTAGAGCACCAGCTCGAAGGCCGCGCCCGGCGTGCCGGCCACCTGCAAATCCTGGCCGGCCGCTACGGGCACGGGGTACACCAGCAGCTCGCCCTGACGCACGAGCTGCACGGTTTCGGTGGTGCTGTAGAAGGTGCGGCCGTCGGCATCCTGGCCTGCGATGCGGTACTGGTTGGCACCGGGCCGGGCATTTAGGTCGGTGAATAATATGCTGAGGCTAGTGACCGGGCTGATGGTCTGGATGGTTTCAAACCCATTGGGCCCCAGGCGCTGGAGCTGCACCGCACGCAGGCGGTAGAGTGTGCCCAGCGTGAGGCTCAGCCGCACGGTATCGGTAATGGCGGGCACCGGCAAAAAGCTACTGACGTAGCAACCCACGCCAGCTTCGGCGAGGTTAGCGGTGGCGCTGCGCTCGGCCAGCCGGCCGCCCAGCACCGGGGCCACGGCGAAGTACTGGCCGGCATTTTGGGTAGCGAGCACGCGCAGCAGCGTATCGGGCGTGGCCTGAAAGGCTTCCAGCGCCGTAGCCCCAAGCTTGTACACGCGATACTGCGCGGCGCCCGGCGTGGCAGGCCAGGTCAGCAGACTTTCATCGGCACACACGTAGCCGATGCGCAGGCTGGGCGGGCGGGCGATTACGACGGTATCGGATACATATTCCTGGCCACCCACTACGCAGCGCAATTGGGCCAGCGTAGTGGTATCGGGGGCCGTCCAGCTGTAGGTATGCTGGCTGAGGTCGGCGGCCGAGGCGATGGTACGCCAGCCGGCGCGGCCTACCGGGCGGTAGGCCAGCTGGCCGGCAGTAGCGGCACCGGGCCAAACCCAGCGCAGCTGCGTAGCCTGGCCGGGGCGCACGTTGCGGAGTTGGCTGGGATTTAGCCACTCAAAGCCCGTAGTATTCACCTCGTACGCCACGCTGAAATCCTGGCTGCCGCTGGCCACGCGGTAGCCGCGCACCCGCAGCTGGTAGGTGCCGGCGGCGGGCTGCGCCAGGGTTATTTGCTCCACGTTGTTGAGGTGGTCGGGGCGGCGGCGGGCGGCGCGGGCCAGCGAGTCGGGGCTGGGGTAGGTACTAAGCGTCCAGGGTAGCCAGCTCGCGGTGCCGCCGGGGCCGAGCAGCGTCAGGTCGAGGTCGTTGACGAGCGCCGGGCTGGCGTTAGCGGCGGCCTCGGGGTCGGTCCAGGTCAGCGTTATCTTGACTTGCTGGGTACCGGCCGGCACGGTCAGCGGAATCAGCTGCTCCTGGCCCTGGGTTAGTGCGCCGCTTTGGTAGCGGCCATCTAGCATGGTTCGCACGGCCCCGAGCGCGTCGAGCTGCCCAAAACCCGCCACAAAATCGACTTCGGCCCGGCCCACGTCGTCGGCGCTGTTGAGGAGCGCGGCGCGCACCAGCGCGGCGGGCGGCAGGCCGTTGTTGCCGGTGGCCCGGTCGCGGTAGGCTTGCTGCACCACCAGGGCCGCGCCGCTCACCAAGGCGGCGGCGTCGGACGAGCCGGCGTCGCCGTAGGCTACCAGTTCAGGCTTCACGCGGCCGTCGTGGGCCGGGCCGCGCGAGCTAAGGGCGGCCACCTGGCCCAGGGCGTTGGTGGCGCCCACGCTCACCGAGTTTTTTGACATCTTGAACTGCCCCGTGAGGTTGGCCACGCCGGCCAGGCCCTGATAGAGGCCGCTGGTGCTGGTACCCGTGCCCTGGTTGCCGCTCGAAAACACGTGTAGCAGCGTCGGCAATTGGCGCGTTTGCTGGTCGTAGCCGAGGGCTTCGAGGCCGTAGTAATTCTCGATGCCGGTGCCGTAGGAGTGGTTTTGCACGCTCACGCCCAGGCTGGTGAGGCTGGCATTGGCATCGGGCAGCAGGCTGGCGTAGCTGGCCGAGGCCAGGCCCGCCTGCCGCGCCACGCCCTCGCCGCCCGGCCCCGAGTTGCCGCCCCCCGCAATGAGCGTGGCCATAATGCTGGCGTGCACCGACTCGATGGGCGTGCCCGCCGGGGTGTTCAGCAGCCGCCCCCGGAAGTCGATATCCGCCGCATCCAGCGCGTTTTCCTTGATGCTCACCACCAGCCCCCGCCCCGTGAGGCCGGGGTAACGGCGCTGCACCGCCCGCAGGCTATTCACCGTGAGGTCGGCCCCGTTGAGTAGGCGCTCGTCGTGGGCCGGGCGGTTGGGCAGGTCGATAAACTCGACCAGCGGCGAGGCCGCCAACTGGCTGAATTGCGGCTTGGTCAGGTGGCTGACTTCAAAAATATCCGCTCGTTCCAGCTTCAATTGCGCGCCCGGCAGCGCCGCTGCCGCCCAGCGCCGGAAGGCCGCCGCGTCGCGCACCTGCACGCGCACGGTGGCTTGCGGGCGGGCGTGCAGGGCCGGGGCCAGGCGGGCGGCGGGCAGGTCCTGGGCGAGTGCTGGCGGGGCGGCGGATAAGGCCAGCAGGGCGGCCAGCAAGTAGCGGGGTAGTAGGTCGGTCACGAAGCACAGGCGGGCAAAGGGCACGCGCCTGCCCACATACGGCTGGCGCGGGTAAGCTGGCTAAGGCAGCGGCCCGGCCAGGTGCATAATGGCCGCGATAAACCGGGCCGGCTCGGCGTAGGCCGGGTGCCGGGCGGTGGCAATGGCGCTGAGTAGCTGCCGCAACTGGCCATTCCGTTTCAGGCCGTGCGCACGGCTGTACGACTTGAAAGCTTTGAGCTCGGTGGGCAGGCCGCACGCCGCTAGCGTGATGCCGAGTTCGGCGGCACGGGCGGACAGCCATTTTTCAAAGGCTGGGTTGAGGACCATCAGATAGTGCGTGGTATTTACCGGGTGTTGTAGCAGAGCGTGCGAGTACGCCCCTCGCTGCAAGCTACCGGCGAGCAATCGGGTAAATTGATTTAAATAAAAGTGCTTTTGAAAATCCTTATCCAAGTCGACTAACCCTACCACCCGGCGCGCCGGCCCAAACATATCCCACTGCTCTTTCAGCGCATTATCCACGTTGCCTATCCCGTGCTGGTGGCTGACGATGTCGTTTAAAGCCTTTTCGTTGGCCGAGTTTTCGCGAAGTAGCGTGAGCATGAGCGCCGTGTCGGCATAGCACTCCGGCACGAACAAAGGCGGCACTTGCATTCCCTACAGGTCGGTTTCGGGCACGAAGCGCCGCATGTTGAAGAATACATCCAACCCATCGCGCCGAACGTTGTAAATATCCTCGTCCGTTAACTGATTAACCTTGGTTTGGTAATCCTCATAGTAGGCCGCGAACATAGCTAGCTCGGGCTTTAGCTCTTCATCCAGCAGCATTTCTTCTAGTATCTCAGTAATGAGGTAGGGGCTGTGTGTTACGATGAAAAATTGATTGCTACTGCTTTCAACAATATTTTGAGCTAAGTGCAATACATACTGAGGAAAAGAATGGGCCTCCGGCTCCTCAAACAGCAGCACCGAATCGGTATTAGACTCAATGGCGGCCAGGTAGAAAATGAGCCGTTGCAGCGTGTCCGCCACGAGCGCATAAGGAATGGCCGTTATCACCCCCTCCACGTTTTTCTGCACTTCCAATTCTTCGGGCCGTAACGCTAGGTTTAGGCCAAAAGGCGTGAAGAAAGCCCCAATTTCCTTTTTAAAAGCGGAAGGCGCAGCTCGGATAACCTCTAGCAGGTTATCGCCATGAGGCGGGCGCAAAAAGGATTCATAGTAAGACTTACCATGTGAAGTCTGTTTGTAGAAAGCGTATTTCTTGACCTGAAAACTAGGCAATGATTTATCTGCTTCATAGAGTGAGGTCTGTCCATCTGCCTTAAGCACTTTATGAAATTGTCGACTGCGCTCAAAATCGACCGCAACGTTACTTTCTTCACGGTATTCTGAGCCATGTTCAACATCATCTCGCATAGCTGCCGCTAAATGACGCTTTATGACATCGTTCTTAAATATTACTTCTACCCCCTCCTCTTTCTTCCGCAACCGCGTAGTGCCCACGCCTTCCCCAGTCACTGTAATTTCCTGCGCCCAGTCGTTGTCATAAAACAGGTTGCGCACGGTTTCGTAGCGAAGCTGCCCGTCCATAAAGCGCCCTTCTGCCTTATCGAAGAATATCCCTCCCAACAAACTCAGCGCCTCCAGAATATTCGACTTACCCACGTTCGGCTCGCCGATGATGATGTTGACGCGGCGCGGCTGCATCGTCACGTCTTTGATGGACTTGAAATTCTGGATGCGCAGGGTGGTGATGGCGTTTTGCATGGCAGGAGGCTTTTGGTAAAAGTACGGGGTGCAAGCCAGCACGGACCAGCGGGGCCAGGGCCAACAAAAACGCCCCGGCCGTAGCGGCCGGGGCGCGCTGCCCAACGGATACTGGCGCTAGGCCGCAGTAGTTTTTTTGGCCGCTTTCTTGGCGGCGGGCTCGGGGGCTACCGCCTCGATTACCTCGTAGCCATATTCGCCGAGGGTGGCGGGGTTGGCGGCGTAGATGGCCAGCAGCAGGTCGCGTGAGCGGCGGTCGAGGTCGGTGAAGGCTACCAGGTGCGGGTCGCGGCGGCCGTAGAGCATTTTCAGCTCCTTTTCTAGCTCTTCGATGCGGGCCTGGGTGGCGGCGGCCTCCGTCACGGCGGGGCCCATCTCATCCCAGGTGGGCTCGGCGAGGGCGAGCAAGGGCGATTTGGCGCCGAGCGCCTGGTGCTTGGTATACACGAGGCTGGTGAGCTTCATCAGTTCGCCCGGATTTACGGGAATGACAACGCGGGGTTTGCGTGGCATGGCTGCTAAAAATAAAAGTGAATGAATAAATTAAGCGCTTAAATATAAGTAGCTTTTACTTATCAATACTTCACCTTGACACTTACCTCCCAACAGCTTACCGGGGTTACTAGCGCACCATTTTTGCGGGCTTTGAAGCCTTAATTTCACTCTGCCAAGAACTACTTTACCTACTTTAAGCTCCATTTTGGCACCTGGTAGCTCCTAAGTGCCAAAATGGACTTTTATTTTGGTAAAATTGACCAGCTCATTGGCACATTTGGACACTAATTTGGCAAAGACGAGCCCGATTTTGTTGAAAAGAAATTCGTAGCTGGTACATTCTACTTCCATTTTTGCAAAAAGGAATCCCCAGGTGCCAATCGGAAGCTTCCGACTGGCACTTGGGGATTCCTTTTTGCAAAAATGAAGCTACTCGCCCGGCCGCAGCACCACTTTCAGGCAGTTGTCCTTTTTGTGGCGGAAGATATCGTAGCCGTGCGCGGCCTGCGAGAGCGGCAGGCGGTGCGAAATGATGTCGTCGAGCACTACCTCGCCCTTGATGATGTGCTGCAAGAGCTTGTCGATGTGGCGGTGGGCCGGGGCTTGCCCGCCCACCAGCTTGATGCCCTTGTCAAAAAACTGGCCCACCGGGAAGTTATCGTTGGTGGTGGCGTACACGCCGAGCACCGTGACCACGCCGCCGCGGCGCACGGCGCTCATGCAGGCTTCGAGCACTTTGGGCGAGCCTTTTTCGAGGTTAATCACGGCCTTGGCGCGATCGAGCAGGTTGCGGTCGGGCTCGAAGCCCACGCAATCGACGCACACGTCGGCCCCGCGCCCGGCGCTCATGTCGCGAATTTGCTGAATCACGTCGTGGCCGTCTTGCCAGAGCAGGGTTTCGCAGCGAGTCGTTTCTTTGGCTTTGTCGAGGCGGTACTGCTGGGTATCGACGATGACCACGCGGGCCGCGCCGCGCAGCCAAGCGCTTTTGGCGGCCATGATGCCCACCGGCCCGGCCCCGAAAATGGCCACAAACTCGCCGCCCTTCACCTCGGCCCAGTCGATGCCCGAGTAGCCGGTCGGGAAGATGTCGGTGAGGAAGAGCACCTGCTCATCGGTGAGAAAATCGGGCACTTTGCGCGGGCCATGGTCGGCGTAGGGCACGCGCACGTACTCGGCCTGGCCGCCGTCGTAGCCGCCGTAGAGGTCGGTGTAGCCGAAGAGCGCGCCGCCCTTTTGGGTGAGCAGGCCGCCCTCGGGGCCGTAGTGCTCGGGGTTGGAGTTTTCGCAGTGGCCAGGCAGCTCGTGGTTGCAAAAGAAGCAGTGGCCGCAGGCTATCGGGAAGGGCACCACCACACGGTCGCCGCGCTTGAGGTTGCCCACGCCGCGGCCCACTTCTTCCACGATGCCCATAAACTCGTGCCCGAGCACCATCGGGGTAGTGGGCAGCGAGCCGTTGTAGATGTGCAGGTCGGAGCCGCAAATGGCGGTGCTCGTGACGCGGATAATGGCGTCGCGCGAGTCTTTGAGCACGGGGTCATCCACCGTATCGACGCTGACGTGGCGGGGGCCGTGAAACACGAGGGCTTTCATGGGAGCAGGGAGGAAAGTGAGGGGAATAACTGCCCCAAACTAACGGCCTACCTATCCGCTGGTTGCACTTTTCAGCATCTTTCCACGGCCGTGCAACTGCGTTACAAGCAACTCTTTAGTTCAGCTTTTTTCGCGCAGAACCTGGGCCAAAACCCCAGTTTTCCTAGTTAGGCCTCAACCCTTTCGCTACCCTTCTACAACTGGTACAAGCTCACGCCTGTGGTCGTGATGAAGTAGGCGTACTGGTCGCCGAGCAGCACCTGGCGCACGGTGGTTGCATCGAGCCCCTCGGGCAGCGGCTGGGTGCGCTCGGTAAGGTTGTAGAGGTGGAAGAAATGCAGCGCGCCATCCTTGAGGTACGCCAGCTCATCGCCCCGAAACGTGACAAAATCGAGGCCCGTGAAGGGCAGCTTTTTGCGGTAGTTGCCGAGGTTGTCGAAGACAAAAACCCCGCTGGTGCGGTCTACGAGGTAGATGTTGTTCTGGTACTGGCGCAGGAAGCGGAAGTCGGGCCGACTGCGGCCGATGAGCAGGTCGAGCGGCGTGTTCTGCACCAGGCGCAGGTTTTGGGGGTCAAACTCGCGCAGCACGAGGTTGCTTTCATCGAGCAGCCAGAGCAGGCCGTCGGGCGCGAGCGTGGCCGTCCGCACGGTGCCATCGACGTAGTCGGCCAGCCGTATTTCGCTGAGCGGGGCCAAAAAGCGGTCGAGCAGCAGCACCTGCTGGCGGTCGTCGTAGAAGACGAGCACGGCATTCTGGTTCCACGCCTCCAGCACCGCCACATGGCCCGGCTGCGGCGGCGAGTAGGTATTGAGCGGCTGCCCAGCCGTAGTGAGTTGGCGCAGGTTGTTGTCCTTATCGGCTAGATAAAGCGTACCGCGCCGGTCGATGGACGCCGCGCTGGCGTTAGGCAGCGTCAGGGTTTTGACGAGCGTCCAGGCGCCCGCCGCTGGGGTAGCGGCGTTGGGGTTGAGGGTTTTGGCCGTGGGCGCAGTTTCGACCGGGGCCACGCCGGCGGCGGGCGCTACCGAGGCGGCGCTGGGCACGGTGGTTTGGGCGTGGGAGTTAAGAGTTAAGAGTTGAGAGTTAAGAGTTAGAAAAAGCCAAAATAAGAGTGGGCCATTTTTAACTCTTAACTCATAACTCTTAACTCTTAACTCAACCCTTGTACTCGCGCAGAACCAGCTCGTGACCATCATACACGCCGTAGGAGCAATAATTGACCCACTCCCCGAGATTGAGGTAGCGGCTGCCGGGGCCTACCTCCACGTCGAGCGGCAGGTGCCGGTGGCCAAATACGTAATAATCGTGGTGGCGGCGCTTCTCGACCTCGCGGCAGTATACGAGCAGCCACTCATCCTCGCCAAAATAGTTGGCGTCGGCGTCGCCGTTCTGGAGGCGCGAGCGCTGGCTCCACTTTTTGGCGATGCCGATGCCGAGGTTGGGGTGCACGCGGGCGAAGAGCCACTGCATGAGCCGCGAGTCGAACACGGGCTTCATCAGGCGCTTGTAGGCAAAGTCGCCGGGGCCGAGGCCATCGCCGTGGCCGAGGTGGAAGAGCTGGTTGCCGAGGCGCTGCGTCACGGGCTCGCGGCGGATGGGAATACCCATTTCCTGAGTGAAGTAGCCGAACATCCACATATCGTGGTTGCCGGTGAAAAGCGTGATAGGCAGGCCGCCATCGGTGAGCTCGGCCAGCTTGCCCTGCAAGCGGCTAAACCCGCGCGGAATGGCGTGCTTGTACTCAAACCAGAAGTCAAAAACGTCGCCCAGCAGGTAAATGGCTGCCGCGTCCTTGCTAGCCTCATCGAGCCAGCGCACAATGCGGCGCTCGCGCTCGCGGGAGGTAGCCGCGTCGGGCACGCCGAGGTGAAAATCGGAGGCGAAATACACCCGCTGGCCCGGTGCCAAGGCCAGCGGCGGCAGCTCGGGAATAAGTTTAGGCACCATCTTCGAGCAAAAACAACGTGAGCCGGCGCGGGCCGTGCGCCCCCAAAACCAGCGTTTTTTCAATGTCGGCCGTGCGGCTCGGGCCGGTGGTGAGCGAGAGCATCGACGGCAGCGCGTCGCCGTAGCGCGCCTGCACGGCGCGCAGCGCGTCGCCGATTTCGGCCACTACCTGGCTGGGGCGGGCCAGCACGAGGTGCTGGTCGGGGTAGATGCTGAGCCGCCGGCCGCTGGCCGTGGCCGGGGCTACCACGAGGCTGCCGGTGCGCGCCACCAGCGCCTCGCAGGAGGTGAGGCCCACGGCGGCCTGGGCTTTAAAATCGGCTTCGGTAGCCTGAAACGGCACATTTGCGGCCGTTAATAACGCTTGCAGAGCGGGCTCCCACACGTAGAACTGCTGGCCTTCGGGCAGGCGCTCGGCGAGCCAGGCACGGAGCACGGTGCCGAGCTGGGCCAGGGTTTCGCAGTAGAAAAACTCGCCGCCGATGCGCTGGAAGTTTGCGGCGAAGGTTTCGGCCAGGGCGGTTTCGGGCAGGGGCGGGTGCACGGGGGCTACCCAGTCGGGCTGGGGCGGCTGGGGCGCGGGGCCGGTGGCCAGGGCCGTGCGGATGCGCGCCAACATGCTATCGCGGGAAGACATGGGGCAAAGGTAGCGGCCGGGCTACGGCCAACTAGCCACGCCGCCACGGCTAGCGCGATGCCGGCGTAGTGGTAGCCGTCGCTTTAAAACGCGACGCCAGCCCCTGGCCGAAATAGCTGTTCCGCACCGAATCGGGCAGCGCCCGGTAGTACGGGCGCAGGCGTTGCAAGGCCACGGGGGCATCGCCGGCATCGCGCAGGGCAAACAAGACCGCCGCTGAGTGCGGATACTGCTCAATAAACTGCGCCGAGGCCCGCGCCATGTAGTCGGAAAAGCGCTCCTGCACCCGGCGGGTAGAGCCATTGGGGCGGTCAATTTCGGGCTTATTGCCCGCCCCAATGGCCGCGTCCATTTTGACCTTCCGCTGCTTTAAATCTAGGAAATACTTGTTCCAAAGGCTATCGCGCATGAGCAAATAGCGGCCTACTTCCCACTGTTGCGGCGCAGTCGAAAACAGCTGCGTATTTAGGTTGTACGAGCCTATCCCAAAGTGCCCCAAACCCGCTGGTTGGTAGATATCGGGCCGCTGATTAGCGCCGGGTAATATCGATGCCTGAACTGAATCGGCGGGCAAATAGACGTCTACACTGTAAATATCCTTTATATTCTCACAGAAACACGACACGCTGTAGACTCCAGCCTGCTTTACCTTACCCCTGAAAACGGCTTGTCCATCCTTCATTACAACCTTATCGACATCATCTATTTGTTCGCCCCTGTTGCGGAATAGCCGACCGTTTCCAGTTGTGCAGCCTACTAGCTGCACCTTTATCAGATAGGGATATTCTTTCGCTATCGGCGCGGGCTTTTGGCAAGCCGCCAAGTTCAGGCCTAATAAGCCGGCCAGCCAGCTAGCGCGTTGCGACCCAAAGTATTGCTGCGTTTTCATGTCGGTAGCTGGTTGTAAAAGGTGGGCTTCGCCACGAAGAAAGCATTTATTCTTCAAACTTACCGTTGCGCCATAAACGCAAAAATGCCAGCCGGAAACGGCTGGCATTTACTAGTAGCTTAACTTGCTCCGCTACGCCGTTTCCGACTCGGGCATGCCGGGCAGGTGTAGCTCAGGCAAGTCCGAAGCGATTTTGGCGCCGGGGTTTTCGCTTTTCACTTCGCTGGCGGTTTCCGAGCGGTCGGTGCCGGCCATGTGGGCCTGGTAGTTGGTTTGGCCGCCAAAGGGGCGCTTGCCTACCAAGCGTTCGAGGTCGTCTTGCAACAGCACTTCTTTCTCCAATAGCTCTTTGGCGATTACCTCCAGCTCGTGGCGGCGCTCGGTGAGCAGCTCCTTGGTGCGGGTGTAGGCGCTGTCGATAATCGTGCGAACTTCCTCGTCTATCATTTGCGAGGTGGCTTCCGAATACGGCTTCGAGAAGCCGTATTCATTCTGGCCTTTCGAGTCGTAGAACGACACGTTGCCGAGCTTGGCGTTCATGCCGTACATGGTCACAATGCTGTACGCCATTTTGGTGATGCGCTCGAGGTCGCTCAGTGCGCCGGTCGAGATTTTACCAAATACCAGCTCCTCAGCGGCGCGGCCACCAAGGGCCATGCACATCTCGTCAATCAGTTGCTCGGTGTTGTACAGAAACTGCTCTTTGGGCAGGTATTGGGCATAGCCAAGCGCGGCCACGCCGCGCGGCACGATGCTCACCTTCACCAGCGGGTCGCAGTGCTCCAGAAACCAGCCCGAAATGGCGTGACCCGCTTCGTGGTAGGCTACGATGCGCTTTTCGCCGGGCGAAATGATTTTGTTTTTCTTCTCCAGGCCGCCGATTACGCGGTCAATGGCATCGGTAAAGTCCTGGTTGGTGATGAACTTCTTGTCGCGGCGGGCGGCAATGAGAGCAGCCTCGTTGCAGACGTTGGCGATTTCGGCACCCGCGAAGCCCGGCGTTTGGGCCGACAGCTTCTTGGCATCCACATCGGTGCCGAGGGTCAGCGGCTTGAGGTGCACCTGGAAAATCTGGGTACGACCATTAATGTCCGGCTTGTCGATGCTAATCTGCCGGTCGAAGCGGCCGGGGCGCAGCAAGGCCGAGTCTAAGGTATCGGGGCGGTTGGTAGCGGCCAGGATAATGACGCCCGAATCGGTGCCGAAGCCGTCCATTTCGACCAGCAGCGAGTTCAGGGTGTTTTCGCGCTCGTCGTTGCCGCCGGGCATCGAGCCCTTGCTGCGCGAGCGGCCCACGGCGTCAATCTCATCGATGAAGATGATGCAGGGCGCTTTGGCCTTGGCTTGCTTGAACAAATCGCGCACGCGGGCCGCGCCCACACCCACAAACATCTCCACGAAGTCGGAACCCGAGAGCGAGAAGAAAGGCACGTCAGCCTCACCAGCTACGGCCTTGGCCAGCAGCGTTTTGCCAGTACCGGGAGGGCCAACCAGCAGCGCGCCCTTCGGAATTTTACCGCCCAGGATGGTGAATTTGCTGGGGTTCTTCAAAAACTCCACAATTTCCTGCACTTCCTCTTTGGCTTCTTCAAGGCCAGCTACGTCCTTGAACGTGATTTTCACTTTATCACCACCTTCAAACAAGGCAGCGCGGCTCTTGCCGATGTTGAAAATCTGACCGCCGGGGCCGCCAGCACTGCCCACGCGGCGCATAAGCACCCAAAAGCCGACCATGAGCAGAATAAGCATACCGGGGCCGGTGAGGAAGCTGAGGAGGCTTACGCGCTCTTCGATGCCAAAACCCTTGCGCTGGGCCGGGTCGAGCTTCGCCTGCACCTTGTCTAAGTCCTCCTTAAAAAGCTTTGCATCGACGATAGGGAAGGCAAACGCCACCTCGCGGCCCACCACGAACGGGCCACGATGCATAGTTAGCTCAGTTTGATACTCGGGCTTGCGCAGGGCGGCCGGTGTAAGCGTATACTCGACAACCTTGTCGTTGTAGAGCGTTATTTTGTCGACATCGCCGGCAAGGAGCGTTTGCTCAAACTTTTGCTGGTTGGTTTTGATGGCCGCATTGTAGCCACTAAACACAAACATGCCCAGCAGCAAAAACAGCAGCCCGCCCAGTACCCACAGCTGCACGCCCGGCCGGGGCGTGGGGTTGGGCACCGACGGCTTGCGGCGCTTATTAGGCGTGGTATCAGACATAAAAAATGATTGACTGGATAATGGAAATTCGGGTTGAAACAGCGGGCTGCCCCGGTTGGTTGGCAGGTGCCGCCGCTACTGGTACTAACGCCACAGCCCCCCGAATGCTTTAGCGGGTGGCCTCGGCAGGCTCTTCGATATAGGTAAACTCGGCGTCGCCCCACAGCTCTTCGAGCGCGTAGAACTGGCGCCGGTCGCGCAGGAAAACGTGTACGACCACGTCTACGTAATCCAACAAAACCCACTCGCGATTGGTGCGCCCTTCGCTTTGCCAAGGGTGCTGGCCCGTGAGTTTTTCCACTTCTTCCTCTACCGAGCGCGCCAAGGCGTCGAGTTGGGTATCAGAAGAGGCCGAGCAGATGACGAAATAATCGGCTACGGCATTCTTTAATTCTTTTAGATTGAGCACCACAATGTCAGTGCCCTTTCTTTCTTGCATGCCGCGAACGACTACTTCTGCCAATGTGTCCGAATCCTGCCGGACGAGAGTGCTCTTCATAGAGTAGGTTTACTGTTTATCTTGCTAAAGTACGACTGCTAACTCCGTTGGTCATCAGCCCCACCACCTTATTCACCGGCCAGCAGCTTGTTTGGCTGCCCGCCTGCCCTTCAACCAATACGGTGGCGCAACAGTTGCAGCGCGAAAACCGGGCCAGCGAAGGATGCACCGTCATAACGGGGCACCAGACCGCCGGCCGGGGCCAGCGCGGCAATCAGTGGGAAGCTGCCGCCGACGAAAACCTAACGCTTTCGGTGGTGTGGCACCCCACTTTTTTGGCTGCCACCGAGCAGTTTTTGCTGAGCCAGGCCGTGGCCCTCGCGGCGCTCGACTGGGCGCGGCGCTGGCTCGGGGCCGGCGGCGCGCCCAGCCTGCGCGTAAAGTGGCCCAACGACCTGTACGCCGGCAATCAAAAGCTCGGGGGTATCTTGATTGAGAACACCTTGAGCGGGCTAAAAATTCAGTATAGCATTGTTGGAATTGGCTTAAACGTCAATCAGCAAGCCTTCGCCGTGCCCACGGCCACCTCGCTCAGCGCGCTCACCGGCCGCCCCTACGACCTGGCCGCCGCCGCCGCCCGCCTGCTCGAATGCCTGGAAGCGCGCTACCTGCAGCTGCGGGCCGGGCGCGTAGGGCAGCTGCGACAGGAGTACCTGGCGGCCCTTTACCGCTACCAGCAGCCACATTCTTTTTTAGTAGATGGTCAGCCCGTTACAGGCACTATAATGGGGATTGAGGACGACGGCCGCCTGGCCGTGCGGCTGCCGGACGGGGTGCGGCTTTTTGCCATGCAGGAAATTAGATACTTATAAGGCCGACCGCCTCCCGGCCCTTTGCCAGGGGTCTTCGGGCGACGGCTTGGGCCGGTTGGTCGAGTAGGACTTCGGCACGGTGCTTGGTTAGGATAATTTTGAGGCCTAGTTATCTAATCCTGACTATATTTGCCAGGCTAGCCGTTCCGCTCCTCCCCTACCCTATTTCTACCCATGCGCCTTTCTACTGCTTTACTATTTCTCTCGCTGCTGTGCGGCCTTTCGGCCAGCGCTACGGTGTATGACGTCAAGATTGGCCTCAACGGGGCCAACACCTACGACCCCCAAAACCTGACTATTAAGGTCGGTGATGCCGTGCGCTTCGTGTGGGTATCGGGCACGCACCCTACCATGTCGGACAGCAGCCCGGCCGCCTGGGCTACCTTCACACCTAGCGCTACCAATACTAATCAGACGTTTACGTTCAGCCAGGTAGGCAGCTACGGCTACCACTGCACCGCGCACGCCGTGCAGTCGGGTAGCACCTACATTGGCATGGTGGGCAATATTACGGTGCAGACGGCGCTGGCTACCGCGCCCGCGCAGGCCACCGCGCCCACGCTCAGCTTTTTCCCAAACCCCAGCCGGGGGGCGCTCACGGTGCAGGTGGCCGGCCAGCGCGGCCAAGACTACAAGCTCCGCCTTACCAACATTCTGGGTCGCGAAGTGCGCGCCCAAGCCCTGCGCCCCGAGCAAGCCGCCGACGGCTTGGCCGTGGACCTGAGCGGGCTGCCGGCCGGGCTGTACTTCTACTCGCTGCTAGTAAACGACAAAGTAGTGAGCACGAAGCGCCTGACTTTGCAGGGCGACTAGCTACGCGGGCTTTCATTTGATAGAAGCCGCTCCTGACCCGGAGCGGCTTTTTTTGCGCCCGGCCGCTACCGCACGCAACCCCTGGGTGCTTCGTGCCTACTTTTGGGGGCCTGTTGCCTAGCAGGCAGGTAGTTGTTTTTTAGCGTTTCTGCCTTTTCGGGTTGCCACTTCCGGCTGCGGCCGTTTTTGCCTTGTATGAGTTCTTTTAAAAAACTGAATAATCTGGTGGGCTGGCTGGTGTTTGCCATTGCCCTGGGCACCTACCTGCTCACCTTAGAGCCCACGGCCTCGTTTTGGGACTGCGGCGAGTTCATCGCCTGCTCCTATAAGCTGCTGGTGCCGCACCCGCCGGGCGCACCTACCTTCCTGCTGCTGGGCCGCCTCATATCACTCTTCAGCTTCGGCGATGTCACCAAGGTGGCGGTGCTCGTCAATGCCCTTTCGGCGTTGAGCAGCGCGTTCACGGTACTGTTTTTGTTCTGGATTATCACCCGGCTGGGGCGCAAGCTGCTGCTGGCGCGCGGCGAGTTTGAGGTCGAAACACCCGCCCCGACCAGCGGCCAAACACTGCTTATTCTGGGCGCGGGCGTGGTGGGCGCGCTCAGCTTCGCGTTCTCCGACTCCTTCTGGTTCAACGCCGTGGAGGGCGAGGTATACGCCATGTCGAGCCTCTGCACGGCCGTAGTGGTGTGGATAATGATGAAGTGGGAAGAGTATGCCGACGAGGCCGACTCTGATAAGTGGCTCATTCTCATTGCCTACGCCATCGGCCTCAGCATCGGCGTTCACTTGCTGAACTTGCTGGCTTTGCCCGCCCTGGCATTTATTTACTACTACCGCCGCGCGGCCAAGCCCAATCTGGTGGGCGGCATTATCACGCTGGTGGTCAGCCTCATCATCGTGGGCTCGGTGCTGGTGGGCATCATTCCGGGCCTGCCCACGCTGGCAGGCTGGTTTGAGGTGGCGGTTGTTAATAACACGCCGCTGCCTTATAGCTCGGGGCTGATTGTGTTCCTGCTGCTATTCGGCGGGCTCATCTGGTTCGGCTTCAAGGTGTCGTACCGCCGCCGCAGCCAGCTGCTAAACACGGCCATGCTGTGCTTCGTGTTCATTCTGATTGGCTACTCGACCTACCTCGTAGTGCCGATTCGGGCGTCGTTCCTGCCCACCATCAACGAGAACAACCCCAACGACGTGCTCTCGTTCGTGAGCTACCTCAAGCGCGAGCAATACGGCTCGCGGCCACTTATCTACGGCCCGCAGTTCACGGCCGATGTGGCCCGCGACGAGGAAGGCCGGCCGGTTACGCTGCCCGCCAGCCCGCGCTACGTGCGCGAAAACGGCAAGTACAAGGAAATCCCGACCCAGGGCGAATACGCTTACGACTCGAAAGATAAGGTGCTGCTGCCGCGCATCTACAGCCCCGACCCGGCCCACATCGAGGAGTATAAGAAGTGGGGCGTGGACATCCGCAGCTACACCGACCCGCAAACCAACCAGCAGGTGTACTACCCCATTTCGGCGGCCGACAACTGGGGCTTCCTCTTCAAGTACCAGATGGGGCACATGTTCTGGCGCTATTTCGGCTGGAACTACATCGGCCGCGAGTCCGATATTCAGCAGGCGGGCGTGGTAACGCCCATGAGCGCCTCGGTCAACTCTTTGCCGCCGCGCATCGGGCAGAGCTTCGCGCACAACAACTTTTTCGCCATTCCGCTCATCCTGGGGCTGATTGGCTTGTTCTTCCAGGTGTATAAGCGCGGCAATGACGCGCTGGTGGTGGGCCTACTGTTTTTGTTCACGGGCCTGGCCATTATCGTGTACCTCAACCAGCCGCCGCTGGAGCCGCGCGAGCGCGACTACACCTTCACGGGGGCCACATTCGCGTTTGCCATCTGGATAGGGCTGGGCGTGCTGGGCATTGCGGAGCTTATCAAATCGGCCGTGCAGGCCGATGGTGCACGGGCCACGGTAGCCATTTTACTGGGCGTGATTGCGCCCGGCATCATGGCCGCGCAGGGCTGGAACGACCACAACCGCTCGGGCCGCTACAACTCGGTGGACTCTGCCAAAAACCTGCTCAATAGCTGCGCCCCGAACGCCATTCTGTTTACCAACGGCGACAACGACACCTTCCCGCTCTGGTACGCCCAGGAGGTGGAGGGCGTGCGGACCGACGTGCGCGTAGCCGTGCTTTCGTACCTGAACACCGACTGGTACATCCAGCAGATGAAGCGCCGCGCCTACAAGTCGCAGCCGCTGCCCATCTCGATGAGCGACGCCAACTACGTGCAGGGCAACAACGACATTCTGTACTACAACCCCAACGCGGCGGTAAAGGAGTTGGACCTCAAGCAGTTTATCAGCCTGCTGGGCCAGAACAGCCCGCTGCTGCGCCAGCAGTACGGCGAGGGCGGCCCCGAGGTATCGACCTTCCCGACCAGCCAGTTTTACCTGCCCGTGGACACCACGGCGGTGAAGTCGCTCGGCATCATCCCCGAAGACCGCAAAAACCAGCTCGTCGACCGCCTCGACTGGAGCATGGGCAAGCGCGCCATCGAGAAGAAAAACCTGGTGATTCTGGACATGATAGCCACCAACAACTGGAAGCGGCCCATCTACTTCAGCTCCACGGTGGCCCCGCAGGACTACATGAACCTGCAACCCTACTTCCAGCTCGAAGGCATGGCCTACCGCCTGCTGCCCCTCAAAGACCCCAACTACAGCCCCCGCGGCGACGAAGGCTACGTGGAAAAACCCATCTGCTACGACGAGCTGATGCACAAATTCGCGTACCGTGGGCTCGACAACGCCAGCATTTTCTACGATGAGAACAACCTGCGCTTCCCGGCCAACTACCGCGATAAATTCGCCCGCCTGGCCAACGCTTACGTGGAGGCCGGCGACCTCGCCAAGGCTAAAGAGGTGGCCAACAAGTGCCTGACCGTGATGCCCGACGCGGCCATCCCCTTCGACTACTACACGCCGCAGCTGGTGCCCGCGCTCTACGCCGTGGGCGAAAAGGACAAGGCCAACGCCATCTTGGATAAGCTCACCGCCCGCAGCATTCAGATACTGAGCTACTACCAGACCCACGATGGCGCCATGTTCGACGATGCCCAGCGCGCCTACCTGCTCACGCTGCAAAGCGTGGCCCAGGCCGCCCAGCAAGTCGGCGACCAGGCCCGCTACCAGAAGGCGATGGCCGTGCTCAGCCCGTATTTGGGCCAACAAGGCCAGTAGATAAGATTCGCTTCCCGGCCACAACTAAAAAAGCCTTTCCTACTCCTGGGAAAGGCTTTTTTAGTTGTGGCTGCCTTCTTTGCGAGGCTGGCGTAAGCTTTTACGCTTCTACAAAAGACTTTTCCAACACTGCTCAAGGCTTCAGAAAGCCTGGCAAAGCTTTTTGCAGAAGTGACAAAGGCTTTTTCGCCTCCGTAAAAGACTTTTCCGAAACTGAAAAAGACTTCTGAAGCCGTGGAAAGCGCTCTTGAAACAGTAGAAAAGATTTTCTGAGCACTAGCGGACGCTACTACCCTACCCCAACTCATACCCCGCGAAGTCCTTGCGGAGCTGCGTTTTGAGCAGCTTGCCAGTAGCCGTATGCGGCAGCTGCGTCACAAACTCCACGGCGTCGGGCCGCCACCAGGTCGCAATTTTGCCATCGAAAAACGCCAGCAGCTCCTCAGCCGATACCTCGAAGCCGGGCTTGCGCACGGCCACCAGCAGCGGGCGCTCGCTCCATTTGGGGTGCGGCACGCCGATAACGGCGGCCTCGGCAATGGCGGGGTGCGCGATGGCCAGGTTTTCGAGGTCGATGCTCGAAATCCACTCGCCGCCCGATTTTATCACGTCCTTCGAGCGGTCGGTGATGTTCATAAACCCATCGGGGTCGATGGTGGCCACATCGCCGGTCTTAAACCAGCCGCTGGCCGTGAGCGCGCCGGGCTGTACGCTGCCGAAGTAGTCGCTGGCGATAAACGGCCCGCGCACCAGCAGGTCGCCGAAGGCCACGCCATCGTGCGGCAGCGGTTGGCCGGCCTCGTCCACTATCTCCATGTCCACGCCAAAAATGACGCGGCCCTGCTTGATTTTGAGAAAGAATTTCGCGTCTTCGGGTAGCTCCAGGTGCTTGCCTTTGAGTGTACTCACAGTGCCGAGCGGCGAGGTTTCACTCATGCCCCAGGCGTGGCGAATTTCGATGCCCAGCTCCTCGTCGAAGGCCCGCAGCAGGGCGGGCGGGCACGAGGCCCCGCCCACTATCATCTTGCGCAATGTGGAAAAGCGGCGTTTTCCCTCCCGCATAAATGTCAGCAGCCCAAACCAGATGGTGGGCACGCCGGCCGAAAACGTAACTTTTTCGCTTTCAAACAGCTCGTACAGGCTGGCCGCATCCAGGGCCGGGCCGGGTAGCACGAGCTTGCAGCCATTGAGCGGGGCCAGGTACGGGATGCCCCAGGCATTGACGTGAAACATGGGCACGACGGCCAAAATGACGTCGCGCGCACCGCAGTTGAAGCAGTCGGGCAGCGAGGCCGCGTAGCTGTGCAACAGGGTCGAGCGGTGCGAGTAGAGCACGCCCTTGGGCTCGTCGGTAGTGCCCGAGGTGTAGCACAAGGACGAGGCCGTGTTTTCGTCAAGCACCGGCCACTCGTAGTCGCCGGTTTCGGCCGCCAGCAGGCTTTCGTAGTCGGTGAGGCCGGGCAGCGCCGACGCGGCCGGCAGGTGTTCCGGGCCGGTCAGCAGCACCCATTTCTCGACCGTGGGGCAGTGCGGAGCCAGCTTTTCGACCAGCGGCAAAAAGGTGAGGTCGAAGAACAGCAGCCGGTCCTGCGCGTGGTTGATAATGTAGATAAGCTGCTCGACAAACAAGCGCGGATTGATGGTGTGGCACACCGCGCCCAGCCCCGACACGCCGTAGTACAGCTCGAAATGGCGGTGGGTGTTCCAGGCCAGCGTGCCCACGCGGTCGCCATCCGTGATGCCGAGCTTGATTAAAGCCTGCGCCAGCTGCTTGGCGCGGTGGTGGGCGGCGGCGTAGGTGTAGCGGTGCAGGCCGCCCTCGGGCAGGCGCGACACGATTTCGGTATCGGCGTGCCACTTGGCGGCGTGCTCAATAAGCCCTGCGATACGCAGCGGCGTGGGCATCATTAGTCCTTGCATGGGGGCAGGTGGGAATTGGGTAGCGGAAGATAGACGTGCGGCGCAAGATTAGAGCCAGCTTTTAAACAATAGAGAGCAACAAAAACGAGTCATGCTGAACGCAGTGAAGCATCTCTGCCGCACCATTCAGCGGGGCGGCAGAGATGCTTCACTGCGTTCAGCATGACTCGTTTCTAATAACTCGCGAACAAGGCTGTTACCTTATCGCCTCAATCGCCACCTGCTGAATCTGCGTCCGCACGTTCAGTTCACTCAGCTTATTGTTGCGCCGCGAGGGGTTGAGCCGATTCGTAAGCACCACTACCACCAGTTCCTTCTCCGGGTCGACCCAGAAATACGTGCCCGTGAAGCCCGAGTGCCCAAAACTGCTGGCCGACGCGCCGGGGGCCGTGTTGCCCGCCGCCGGGCTCGCAGGCCGGTCGAAACCCAGGCCGCGGCGGTTGGTGGCCGATTGCTGGCGCGTGTAGTCGGCCAGAATAGCCTTATCAAACACCTGCTGGCCGCCGTAGCGCCCGCCCCAGGCGTAGGCCTGCGCCAGCTGGGCCACGTCGTTGGCCGAGCCGAAGAGGCCCGCGTGGCCCGAAATGCCGCCCAGCAGCGCCGCGCCCTCGTCATCGACGTAGCCGTGCAGCAGCTGGCGGCGGAAAAGCGAGTCGTACTCGGTGGGCGCGATGCGGCCCAGCGGCCCGTGGTGCAGCGGCTGAAAGTGCAGCCCCGAGCCCAGCGGCCGGTACACCTGCCTCGCCAGAAACTCGGCAAACGGCTGCCCCGTGCGCCGCTGCACCAGCCACGGGTAGAGGTAAAACGACAAATCGGAGTACACATAGCCCGGCTTCGTGTTGAGCGGCGCCGCCCCTATCCGCTCGTAGATGTAGGCTGGCAAGCTCCGACGCCCCCACAGCCCGCGCGCCACCGGCAGCGGAAACCGCGCCGACGAATCGGCCCGGAACCAGCGACGGCGCAGCCTGCCATCATCCTTGGCCAGCGCCTTCCAGAAGGGAATCCAGGCCGGCAGTCCGGCTTGGTGCGCCAGCACGTCGCGCAGCTTGAGGTCGGCCTTATTAGTCTTTTGCAAGAAAGGAAAAAACTGCCCAAGCGTGCTATCGGGGCTGAATTTGCCTTGCGCTTGCAGCTTCAGCAGGGCCGGCGTGGCGGCCAGCACTTTAGTGAGCGAGGCGAGGTCATACACGTCAGTATTGCGCACCGGGCGGGCGGCGAGCGGACGGGTAGCCGCTTCCGTCGGCTGATTTGCACCGGCCGCGCTACCCGGCTCGCTGCCAAAATTGCCCGCGCCGGACACTACCGCGCCACCGGCCGCCAGCGGCAGCGGCGCGCTACTGGCATTCGACTGGTAGCCATAGCTTTTGCGCAGCACTACCACGCCGCGCCGCGCTATCAGCACCTGCCCGCCCGGCGTGGCCCCGGCGGCCAGGGCCTGCTGCATAAGGCTGTCTACCCGCGCTTCCAGGCGCGGGCTCATGCCGGCCGCCTCGGGGTGGGCGTAGCCCAGGCGCAGGCCGGGCTGGGTGCGCAGGCCGTAGCCAGCGGGCAGGCTGTTGGCGACCGTTACGGGCAGCTGGCCCTGTGCGCCGATGCCGCCGAAGATGAGCTGCGCGGCCAATTGCTGGGCATCCGGGCTTTCCTGGTAAGCCAGCACCACGGCGCTGGCGCGGTCATAGTCGCGCACCTTGGCCACGGCGTAGGCCGAACCAAATACCGTCAGTATCACCTGCTGGCCGGGCTTGGTGAGCTCGCGCAAGAGCAGCTGCGCCTCGGGCGCGATGCCAAAACTGGTGGCCGGCAGGCGGCCCAGGCTTTGCAGCGCCACCAGCACTACGTCGTAGCCAAATAACCTGGCGCGCACGTCGCTTAGCTCGTCCAGCGTGGGCACGGCGGGCAGGTGAAAGTGGGCTATTTGGGCGTCGTAGTCGGCCACGGCGCGCTGAAAATCGGTGGTATCGGCGGGCGCGCCGCCCAGCACCAGCGTGGCCACGCGCAGGGTATCGAGCCGCTGCAAGGGCAGCATATTGCGCTGATTGCGCAGCAGCGTGATGCTGTGCGCGGCCAACCGGTGGCTGAGGTAGCGGGCGTGCGGCGGGTTGAGGTCGGCGAAGAGGTTTTGCTCCGCGATGGGCCGGTACTTGCGCAGCCCGGCCCACTGCTTGAGGGCCAGCACGCGGCGGCAGCTTTCGTCGATGCGGGCCTGCGAGATACGGCCGCTGTCCACGGCTGCCAGCACGGCTTTCAGGGCCACGGGCACGCTTTTGCTGAACTCCAGCACGTCGTTGCCGGCCAGGATGGCGCGGATTTCGGCCTCGCCCGTCGGCACTTTCTCAATGACGCCCTTCATGTTCATGGCATCGGTAAACACCACGCCCTTGAAGCCCATTTTCTGCCGCAGCAGGCCCGAAATAACGGGCTTCGACAACGTGGTGGGCGCGCCCGAGCTATCCAGCGCGGGCACGTTGAGGTGCGCCACCATCATGCCCCCGATACCATTCTTAATCATGGCTTTAAAGGAGGGCAGCTCCAGCGAATCGAGCCGACCTTTATCCACCCGCACCACGGGCAAGGCCAGGTGCGAATCAGCATCGACGTCGCCGTGGCCGGGAAAGTGTTTGGCCACGGCCAGCACGCCGGCATCCTGCATGCCGCGCATGTAGAGGCGGCTGAGGCGGGCCACGGCGGCCGGGTTTTCACCCCAGGCGCGGAAGCCAATAACCGGGTTGGCGGCGTTGTTATTGACGTCGACCACGGGCGCGAAATTGACCTGCATCCCGAGGCGCGTGAACTGCCGCGCCACCTCGCGCCCCATATCGTAGATGAGCGCCGAATCGGCCGCTGGCACCGCGCCCAAACTCATCTGGTACGGGAAGCGCAGCACGCTATCGAGGCGCATCCCCGCGCCCCATTCGCCATCCATCGCCACCAGCAGCGGCACCCGGCTCTGGCCCTGAAAGCGGTTGAGCAGCCGCGTCTGGCGCACCGGCCCGCCCTGGAAAAATATCAGCCCGCCAATGCCGTAGTCGTTTATCAGCGTCGAGATGGAATCCTGATAAATAGCTGACTTATTGGAATATGCCGCCACCATAAACAGCTGCGCTACCCGCTGCCGGGGCGTGAGGCTGCGCATGAGGCTATCGACCCAAGGCGAATGCAGGTACTGCAAAAAGCCCGGCGCAGTAGCGGCGGGCGCAGCCGGGCGGGCGGTTTTAGATGCAGCTTTGGCGGTGATTTTGGCGGCTGGGCGGCGCTGGGCGGGGGCCAGCAGCGGGGCCGCCAGCAGCAGCAGAAAAAGCAGGGATTTGGGCAGGGACAAGGGCGGGCAGGTTAGATAATGAAGGTGTAAAATTCGGGGGTAGTTGGGTAGCGCGGCGAGTTGTTGCGCGGACTTTGTAGTCCGCGTGCGTCTGCACATCTACGCACGCGGACTACAAAGTCCGCGCAACGGCTACCCCGGCAGCAGGTCACAAAACCAAAAACCCGCCGCAAACGGGTCGTCCGCGCCAGCATTGTTCCCGCTGGGCGACTGGTACGTGCGGCGCACTACCTCGCCGCGCACCACCGCGATGGGCCGGCTGAAATACGGCGCGTCGAAGACGAAGCTGTGGTACTCGCCGTTTTCACCGCAGGGGTCCACGCCGGGCGGCAGGTCGCGGATAAAATCACGGTCGAGCAGCCGGCCGCAGAAGCTGGCGTCGAGGTAACGGTCATTTACGCAAACGACTATGGCCTGAAACCCCAGCGCCCAGAATTCCTCCAGTAACGCCCGGCTATCGCGCTGCCACAGCGGAAACTCGCCCAGCAGCGGCACCCGCGCCAGCTGCTGCTCGCGGTAGGCGCGCAGGTCTGCCAAGAAAATATCGCCGTATACGGCCCGGCGCACGCCCTGCTGGTGCAGGCCGCCGAGCGTAGCCAGCAGGGCTGCATCGTAGTCGGCCATGCTGGGCATTTCGGGCAGCCGCAATTGCGTGAGCGGCAGGGCTATGCGCTCGGCCTGGGCTTCGAGCAGCGCCAGGCGCACGCCGTGCATCGACACGCGCTCGTAGTGGGCGTTTACGCTGGTGAGCAGGTGGGTTACGGCGAGATCAGGGCGCTGCCGGGCGTGGTAGAGCGCCAGGGCCGCATCTTTGCCGCCGCTCCAGCTTATCAGGGCTTGGTCGGGCATGATAGGAGGGTAAGGGGAAACAAAAAACGTCCTGCCGCGCGGGGCGCGGCAGGACGTTCGGGCAACTTCAACCACTTCTACTTTAGGGTAAACGTCGTTTTTCCCATCAGCGCACCGCCTTCGTAGAGCTCCACGGTATGCTGGCCGATTTTATAGTCGCCACCCTTAGCGTAAATAAAGTTAAGGGCCTGCTTGGTGTTATCAAACACTACGTCTTGCTTTTGGGTGTAAAAGGCTTCCTGGCCGTCCACCGTGAAGGTGCCGCCGCCGGTGCTCAGGTTGTAGAGGGCCGCGCCATCGGGCTCCAGAATGCGCAGGTAAATCTGCTTGGTCTCCTTCGGAGATACGTCGTTGCGGGCCAGGTTGAAGCTCACTTTCACGCGGTCCACGCGCTTGGCCTTAAACTCTTCTTTGTCGTCTTCCTTCTCTTTATTTCTGGAAGTCAAGATGCTAACGTGAATGTTATCGGCCTGCAAGCGCGAAGCCACCGTTACCTTATCACTCAGCTCGCGGTTGGTTTTGGCGATGGTGCTGATGGTATCGGTCAGCTTATTTTGCCGCTGCTTCAGCGTGGTAGTCTCGGTGTAAAGATTCTCGTTGTTTTTGCGCAGCTCGGCAATCTGGTCGTCTTTTTTGCGCAGCTGGCTTTCCAGGTTCAGGGCGCGCTGCTTGAAGCGCTGCTGCTGGGCCAGCGAGAACGAGCCGGCCTTAAACGAGCGCAGCTTGAGCAAATCGGCATTGATGCTCGAAATGCGCGCCACCAGCGAGTCGTTGTTGAGGCCCAGCTTTTGCAGGTCCTGGCTTTGGCGCTCATAGCTGGCTTTCAGGTCTTCGTATTCCTTTATCTGGGCTTGCAGCTTGGTGTCTTTGGCCTGAATTTGGGTGGTAAGCTGCTCATTCTCCGTCTTTTTCTGCGTGTTCAGGTAAAACAAGACGCCATTGATACCGAGCAGTACCAGCACGAGAGCCACCCAAAGCAGGACGCGGCTGTTTTTCTGGCGGGGTTCGGGATAGTCGTTTTGAGGTTCCATGCGGCAAGGTGGGCCAAAAGGTGGGGGAAGAGAGAAACAAAGGCTGCCTGCCGGGGCAGCGGCTACCTTTGTAACGGGTAAAAATAGCGTTTATTTCTACTCGCGCTAGTTTGCGTTATACTTCGCCGCCATGCAAACGGTTTCTCCCGCCTTTGACGCCGCCTATTGGCAGGCGCGCTACGCCACCGCCCGCGACGGCTGGGATGCTGGCCGCATCACCCCGCCGCTGCGCGCCTATTTCGACCAGCTCGCCGTGCGCCAGCAGCCGCGCATCCTCATCCCTGGCGCGGGCCGTGCCTACGAGGCCGAGTACTTGCACAAGCTAGGTTTTGAGCACGTTGTAGTAGCCGATTTTGCCCCCGAGCCCTTGGCGGCGCTGGCTGCCCGCGTGCCCGATTTCCCGAAAGAAAACCTCTGGCAAGCCGATTTTTTCGCGCTGGACCTACCCGATTCGTTCGATTTGCTCATCGAGCAAACCTTCGTGAGCGCCCTGCACCCCGGCCAGCGCCCGGCCTACGCCGCGCAGTGCGCCCGCCTGCTACGCCCCGGCGGCCGGCTCGTGGGCTTGCTTTTCGACCGCGATTTTACCGAGGCCACCGAGCCGCCCTTCGGCGGCAGCCGGGCCGAGTACGCGGCGTACTTCGCGCCGTATTTCGAGTTCGTTCACTTTGAAACTGCGTACAACTCACTACCCGCGCGGGCCGGCCACGAACTGTTTATTTGCCTGCGCAAGCTGCTTTAATCTGTTATTGCGAGCGTAGCGGAGCAGTCGCACCTGTTGAGCACCCGAACGGCTCACCCGTACCCGTCATGATGCGATTGCTTCGCTACGCTCGCAAGGACAAACACAACTCATTCAATTCTTAATGCTTACCTCTCTCGCCCAGGCGCTCCCCCACTTCCGCAACACCAACTCGGGTCAGTTTTTTCTCATGGCTGGCCCCTGCGTCATCGAGGGCGAAGACATGGCCTTGCGCATTGCCGAGCGCGTGAAGCACATCACCGATAAGCTCCAGATTCCTTACATTTTCAAGGGTTCATACCGCAAGGCCAACCGCTCGCGGCTCGACTCGTTTACGGGCATCGGCGACGAAACGGCGCTGCGCATCCTGCAGAAAGTAGGCCGCGAAATCGGCGTGCCCACCGTCACGGACATCCACGAGTCGGACGAAGCAGCCCTAGCCGCCGAGTACGTCGACGTACTCCAGATTCCGGCCTTCCTCTGCCGCCAAACCGACCTACTGGTAGCCGCTGCCAAAACCGGCAAAGTGGTCAATATCAAGAAAGGTCAGTTTCTAAACGGTGAGGCCATGCGCTGGGCCATGGACAAAGTACAGAGCGCGGGCAACCCCCACGTCATCCTCACCGACCGAGGCAACTCCTTTGGCTACAGCGACCTAGTAGTTGATTTTCGCAACCTGCCCACCATGCGCGATTTCGGCGTGCCCGTGGTGATGGATGTGACGCACTCGCTGCAACAGCCCAACCAGGCCAGCGGCGTAACGGGCGGCCAGCCCGCCCTCATCGAAACCATCGCCAAAGCTGCTATCGCTGTGGGCGCCGACGGCCTCTTCATCGAAACGCACCCCACGCCCGCCACCGCCCTCTCCGATGGGGCCAATATGTTGCCCCTCGACCAGCTCGAAGGTCTCTTGCAGCGCCTCACCCGCGTGCGCGAGGCCGTGCGGCCCAGCGGCGACCTCCACCGGCACGGGCTGGATGCGTAGGCCTTCGCTGTCGTGCTGCGCTTGCGAAGCATCTTGTCAGGTCAGGTCGGTAGTTACAATCTGATAAGACGTTTTGCAAACTCAGCACGACAAACGCTTAGTACCGTAGCCAGAAATCCTGGCGTGGCTGCGTCTTCCGAAAAAACACCAACCCCACGTAAAACAGGTCCACGGTCACGGTCACGGCCGGGTGTACTTTGATGGCTTCCCAAGCCTGCTCCATCTCGGCCGACCAATGAATATCATCGAGCACAAACACGCTGTTTTCGTGCGCCTTAGCCAGGCACTGCTCGAAATAGCGCAGCGTGGGCTCGTAGCGGTGGTTGCCATCGAAGAATACGAAATCAACCGGTTTTGGCAGCCCGGCCAGCGTGGCGGGCAACGTGTGGTCGAGGTTGCCTTCGACTAGGCGCACGTTCTTGAGGTCTAGCTTTTCAAAGGTTTCGCGGGCCTCAGCAGCCGTGTTGGGGCAGCCCTCGAAGGTGATAACCTGACTGCGCGAGCGAGCTGCCGCAAGGTAGGCCGTGGTGAGGCCCAGCGACGTGCCCAGTTCCAGCACGGTAGCCGGCTGAAAGTGATTGACCAGCCGAAACAGCAGCTGGGCTAGGCGCGGCGCCTTGGCCGCGTGGCGCGCGATGGCGCGCACGCGGCGCAGCGCGCCGCCCGCGCCCGCCACCTGCGAGCCCGCCCCGAAGTCTCTGACGGTGATAGCTTTACTGCTACGCAGCAGCTCACGTCGTCGCGCCTCAATGCGGCTAAATGCCCCGAATTCGCCATCGTGGCAAATAACCGTAGTATAGAGGCCAAAAACGAAGGGCGAATGCAGCCCGTGCGCATTGCCCGAGCGCAGCCAGTAGCGGAGGTAAGCGAAAATCTGAAACAAGCTGTTAGCTATTAGCTGTTAGCCATTAGCTTGCCTGACAATGAGTAGCTAACAGCTAACAGCCAGCCGCTAATAGCTCAAAATCTAATTCATCCGGTAAGGCACCATCAGGGTGAATTCCGGGATGTTGACCTGAAAATTGTCGCCGTTGCCCAGGCGCTCCATCAGGTAGGTACCGCGCATCTTGCCCATGCCCGACTTGAGGTTGCAGCCGCTCATGTACTGGTGCGATTCGCCGGGCTCCAGCACCGGCTGGCGGCCTACCACGCCTTCGCCTTCCACCTCGCGCACGGTGCCGTTGGCATCCGAAATAAACCAATGGCGGCGCAGCAGCTTTACGGTGTGCCCGCTATTATTGCGAATATCAATGCGATAGGCAAACACGAAGTGTTCCTGCGACGGGCTGGAGTAGTCAGGCAAGTAATTGGTCGTAACCGTAACGGTTACGCCCTGCGTAGTGGTAGTGGGCATAGCGGCAGCGGGACGAAGGTTCGCTACCAGGCCAACAGCGGCCCGGAATCTTTGGTTTTATACGAAGTAACGCTGCCAACGGCTTGCGTACTACTTTATTTTTCGTTTTTTGTCTTCTCCCCTTCTTCCTCATGGTCAAAATTGCCGAAAGCTGGCGCCCCGTGCTGGCCGCCGAGTTTGAAAAACCCTACTTTCAAAAGCTAACGGCCTGGGTGCGCGGCGAGTACGCCACCACCACGGTATATCCGCTGGGCTCGCAGATTTTCCACGCCTTCGACGCCTGCCCCTTCGAGGAGGTCAAGGTCGTCATTTTGGGCCAGGACCCCTACCACGGCAAAAACCAGGCGCACGGCCTGGCTTTCTCAGTAAGCGAAGGCGTGCGCACGCCGCCCTCGCTGCAAAATATTTTCAAGGAGTTGCAGGACGATATACCCGGCACGCCGCCCGCGCCCAATGGCAACCTCGACCGCTGGGCCCAGCAGGGCGTGCTGCTGCTCAATGCCACGCTCACGGTGCGCGCCGCCACGCCCGGCTCGCACCAAAAAAAGGGCTGGGAAGAGTTTACCGACGCCGTTATCCGGAAGGTATCGGCCGAGCGGCCGCACGTGGTATTTATTCTTTGGGGCGCGTATGCCCAGAAAAAAGAAGAGCTGATTGATACCAGCAAGCATTTGGTGCTCAAGGCCGCGCATCCCTCGCCCTACTCGGCCGACCGGGGCTTTTTTGGCTCCAAGCCGTTCAGCAAGACCAATGCTTGGCTGAAGCAACACGACGAGACGTCTATTAAGTGGTAATTCAGCAGTAGCGTGAGCTAAAGCTTACGCTACTGCTGAGTCAGCACCCGCTTTATCAGGCGCAGCTTGTGGCTGTACTGCTGCCGGTCGCGGTTGAAAATACCGTAGTGGTCGAGCGGGTCGATGCGCACCTCGCCGTGGGCGTGCAAAAGCTGGTTTTCATCGAGCACCACGCCCACGTGCACGATGCGCCCCTCCGCATTCTCAAAAAAAGCCAGGTCGCCGGGCTGTGCTTGCGTTACAAAATCGACGGTTTCGCCTACCTCGATTTGCTGGTAGGCATCGCGCGGCAGCTGCACGCCCAGCAGCCCAAAGAGCTGCTGCGTGAGGCCCGAGCAGTCGAGGCCAAATACGCTTTTGCCGCCCCACACGTAGGGCGCCCGTAGGTATAGCTGCCCCAGCTTGCGCAGCAGCAGCAGCTGGCGCGCGGGCGCGGCGAGCTGCGCGGGATTGGTAGCCGCGCCATTGTAAAACAAGCACTTATCGCCTATTTTCAACGTCATGCCATCGAAAAATGGCAACCGGCAGCCCACCGTGATGGGCTGGCGCGTATCGGCGTCAGACACTACCTGCACCAGGTCGAGCGCCCGCGGGTGGTCCTGCGCCCGCCACGCCTCAAAATACTCAGCGCTCACGGGCGTATGCTGCTTATAATCAATCCAGCCCTGGTACTTATCGGCCGCACTTTCCACGCGCAGCCAGTTGCCCTGCCGTAGCAGCACGGTGTAGCAGTCGCCAAAAAGCAGCTCGGTTACCAGCTCGGCCTTGTCGCTGGCCTCGGCCCGCACGGGAACGGCGCTAAGCGCGCAAATACCGTTGTTCAAAATGGGTGAATGGGTTGATTGCTGGACTGATAAATTGTTTTCTTGTTGGATTGCCAGTTAGCTTAATTGCCGAGTACTTAGATTGATTTATCGATAGTGCAGCAATAAAACAATTCAGCCAGCCGACAATCTAGCCATTCAACCATCTCAACGAAACCGCTCCATTTCGCGCTTCTGGTCTTTGGCTTTCAGGTCTTCGCGCTTGTCAAAGAGCTTTTTGCCCTGGGCCAGCGCTATTTCGAGCTTGGCAAAGCCGCGGTCCGTGACGAACAAGCGCAGCGGAATGATGGTGAGGCCATGGTCCATTTTGCCGGCCAGCTGCTTTAGCTCGCGCTTATTGAGTAGCAGCTTGCGGGCGCGCATGGCGTCGTGGTTGTTGTAAGTGCCTGGCGTGTAGGGCGCGATGCGCACGCTGTGCACCCACAGGTCGCCCTTGTGGTCGAAGGTGCAGTAGCCGTCCTGGAGGTTGACCTCGGCGGCGCGCACGCTTTTTATTTCGGTGCCGTGCAGCATCATCCCCGCGTCGTACTTGGCCAGGAAGGTGTATTCGTGGCTGGCGCGGCGGTTTTTGATGTTGATAGGGGCAGGTGTTTTATCTTTCATGACCGCAGATTCAAACGGATTAAACGGATTGCGCAGATACGCTTGGCTGCGCCAAGCTGGCTGGGTGGGCGTTCATCCTGGGGGTGGATTTTGGGTTGCTTCTACGTCAGTTTTAGTCGGGGGTCGGGGCTGGTGAGCTGGCTGGCAAAATCGCCGGCTTCGTATTGGAATATAGCTGCCTGGCCCACCATCGCCGCGTTGTCGGTGCAAAACTCGAAGTCAGGGATGAAAACTGCCCACCCTTCGGTTTCGGCCAGCGCTTGCAGGCCCTGGCGCAGGCCCGAATTGGCGGCTACGCCGCCGGCCAGGGCTACTTGGTGCAGGCCGGTGGCCTGGGCGGCCTTTTTGAGTTGCTTGAGCAGCGTTTGCACGATGGTGTGCTGGATGCTGGCGCAGAGGTCGGCCAGGTTTTCTGCGATGAAATTCGGGTTGGCGGTGGTTTCCTTTTTCAGAAAGTACAGCACCGACGTTTTCAGGCCGCTGAACGAGAAATTATAGCCCTCTAGCGCACCTTCCGGGAACGCGAAGCGGCGCGGGTTGCCGGTTTGGGCCAGCTTGTCGAGGCGCGGGCCGCCGGGGTACGGCAGGCCCAGCAGCTTGGCCGTTTTGTCGAAGGCTTCGCCAGCCGCGTCGTCAATGGTCTGGCCCAGGATTTCCATGTCCAGGGCGCTGCGCACCACCACCAGTTGCGTGTGCCCGCCGCTCACGGTGAGGCACAGAAACGGAAAAGCTGGCTTAGGCTCGCGGATGAAATGCGCCAGAATATGCGCCCGCATGTGGTTCACGGCCAGCAGCGGCTTGCCCAGCGCCAGCGCCAGGCTTTTGGCAAACAGGTTGCCTACTAACAAAGAGCCCAGCAGGCCCGGCCCCTGGGTCACGGCCACGGCGTCGAGGTCAGCTTTTTCGATGCCGGCCCGCTTCAGCGCGGCCGTGACTACGGGCAGCAGGTGCTGCTGGTGCGCCCGCGAGGCTAGCTCAGGCACCACGCCGCCGTACTGCTCGTGCACGGCCTGGCCGGCCACTACGTTACTGAGCAGCTGGCCGTTGCGAAATACCGCCGCGCCGGTGTCGTCGCAGCTCGATTCGATGGCGAGAAGAGTAAGCACTTCGTTTCAGTTAAGAGTTAAGAGTTAAGAGTTAGGGGTCGCTCGGAGCAGGGTTGATAATTCAGTCAACTCTTAACTATTCACTCCTAACTCTTAACTAACAGCAAAGGTCGGGCGAACCCGCCGACTACCTACCGCGTTTGCGGAAGCATTGTGCGCTAAAAGCCGCACCTTTGCGTTTTAATCGCCACGCCTACCGGCTGCTAACCCGTTTTTGCCTCCTTTCGTGCGCCGCGCTTTCCGCATTCTATTCAAAACCTTGCTGGGCCTGCTGGTGCTGGTGCTGCTGCTGGTAGGCGGCGCGCTGCTAGCCCTGCGGGTGCCGAGCGTGCAAACCAGCCTGGTGCAGAAGGCGGCGGCCGTGCTCACGAAGAAGCTGGGGCAAAAGGTCGAGATAGCGGGCTTGGATATTCGCCCGTTTTCGCACGTGCTGCTCGAAGGGGTACGCGTGCGCGACCGACGCGGCGGCGAATTGTTTAGCATCGGCCGGGCTGACGCTGATATCCAGCTATTTTCGGTGTTCGACCCCAGCCACTTGCACGTGGGCACGCTCACGCTTGATGAGCCGCGCTTTGCGCTGCGCGACGTGGCCGGGCAGCCCGACTCGACCACGCTCGACCAGTTTCTCAGCGCCATCCGGCGGCTGGCCGGCCCGCCCGACTCTACCAAAAAGGCCTCCAAACCGTTTGATTTTCAGCTGCACGACATTGTCATTCGCAACGGGCATTTTGAGCTAGAGCGGCCCGACCGACCCCGCGACCCGGCCTACGGCCGCAGCATCGACTACGCCCACATGCAGGTCGATAGCGTGTACGCCACTATTTCGGCGCTGAATCTTAAGACCGATACGCTACGGGCGCGGGTGGCTGGCCTGCGGGCAGTGGAAGTACCTTCCAAAACGCGTTTGCGCGAGCTAACGGCTGATATTCAGTTTCATGAGCACTTCTGGGATTTCAAAAACCTAAAGCTGCGCGTGGGCCGCAGCGTACTCCAGAAATACCTGCGCTTTGAGTACCAACGCTTCGGCAATTTCTCGGATTTCAACGATTCGATGCGCGTGATTACGCAGTTGCGCGGGGCCAAAATCTACACCGACGACATTGCCAAGTTTGCGCCGCAGCTGGCTACGCTCAAGGATTCTATCCAGATTTCGGGCGATGCCAAGGGCTACGTGCGCAATTTTCAGATAAAGAACCTCGATGTGCGCTACGGCCGCCGCACGCATATCGTGGCTACCCGCGCCTATGCCGACAACCTGCCCCGCTGGCGCGAAAGCTTGATGGACCTGCGCCTGAAACCTTCGCAGGTGGATGCCGCTGACCTGCGCCGCTGGCTGCCGCGCTCGGCCAACACGCTGGTGCAGCGCCTGGGTTTGATAAAGCTGAACGGACAGTTTTTGGGCTTCGTGACTGACTTTGTGGCTAATGCCTCGTTTGATACGGCGCTGGGGCAAGTCACAACTGACCTTAATCTCAAGACCAAGAGCGACTTCGACCACGCCGTGTACGAGGGCGAAGTCAAGAGCACGGCCTTCCAAGTCGGCAAGTTTTTGGGCGACGAGTCGGTGATTCGGGATGTGACCCTGAGCGGGCGTGTGACGGGCACCGGCTTTGTGCCGCCGCTGGCCAAGGGCCACGCCGTGGCTACGGTGCCCGCCATCTGGCTCAATGGCTACCGCTACCACAATCTTACGCTCGACGGTGATTTTGCCGGGCAGGGCTTCAAGGGTAAAATCACGGCCAACGACCCGGCCGTACAGCTGAGCGCCACCGGCGAAATAGACCTCAACCCGCGCCACCAGGTAGTTGATATAAATGCCAACATCGGCCGCGCCAACCTAGCTACGCTGGGCCTATTGAATGAGCCGCTCGTGGTGCGCACCAGCGCGCAGGTGCACCTGCGCGGCACGCAGCTCGACTCGCTGCTGGGCTATGCCCGGCTGCGCAACTCGCGCTTTGTGCTGCGCAACCAAACGCTGGACCTCGACACGCTCGACGTGCTCAGCACCCGCAATAGCCAGGGCCAGCGCGCCGTAACGCTGCGCTCGGAGCTACTGGCGCTATCGGCCACCGGCCGCTTCGAAACCGCCGCCGTGCGCCGCGACCTGGAGACGCTGTGGCACGAGTACCGGCTCAATTTTGAGAGCAACGCCGCCGCCACGGCCGCCTACTACCGGCGCAAGCGCCAGCAGGCGCTGCCTACTTATCAGATTGATTTTAACTTGAATTTCAAGCATATCAATCCGGTTTTGGATTTACTGATGCCTGACTTGCAGCTGGCCGACAACAGCCGCATCGACGGCTCGTTTCGGCAGGGTGAAACGTCGATTTTGCAGATGGGCGGCAAGTTTGACAGCATCTGGTACGGGCCGGTGCATACGGTGGCGACGGAGTTTGACTTTTCGACCTCGAAGCTGCCCTACAAGCCCGAGGTGCTGGCCCAGGCCAGCGTAACCTCGGCGCGCCAGGTGCTGCCGGGGCTGGGCAATACCGAGCGGTTTATAGTGGAAGGCGTGTGGGACCAGCAGCGCATCAATTTTTCGACCTCGCTGGCCCAGAGCGGCACTACCAACCGCGCCACTATCAATGGGGCGCTGTCGTTTTTGCCGCGTCAGGTAGAGGTGGTTTTTCGCCAGAGCGGCCTGCACCTGCTGGACAAGGAGTACACCATCGCGGCCGATAACGTAGTGCGCATCAGTGATTTTGGCAAGCAGTTCGACATTCAAAACTTTGTACTCAGCAACGGCAACCAGCGGCTGAGCGCGCAGGGCTTCATTTCGCCCGACCCCCAAAAGCCGCCGCTGGAGCTCGATATCGCCAACTTCGATATTGCCACGCTCAACTCCGTAACCAACCAGCGGCTGGGCGGCCGGCTCAATATGAAAGCCAGCGTGAGCGGCATTTATAACAACCTGGCTATCAATAGCACGCTGGCTGTCGACTCGCTGGTGTACGAGGGCGTGGCCATTGGGCAGGTGGCCGGGCGCGGCGATTGGGACAACCCCAGCGGCCAGCTGCGGATGAATCTTGACGTGGCGCGCCAACAGCAGCGCGTGCTCACGGTTACGGGCTATTTGGCACCCAAGTCCACGACTCAGCAGTTCAACCTTACCGGCAAGCTTGATAACGCGCCGGTAGTACTGGCGCAGCCCTTTCTGGCCGGTATTCTAGATAAGCTCGGCGGCACTGGCCAGGGTGAGCTGATGCTGACCGGGATGTTTAACGCGCCCAACCTCACGGGCGCGGTCGATGTCCAAAACGGGCGCTTCACCTTCGGCTACCTGGGCACCACCTACACCTTCGCCGACCGCATCACGTTCACCAACACGGCTATTCTGCTGCCGGGCATCAAGCTGCGCGACGCGCTGGGTAACGTGGCTACCGTAGATGGCTCGGTGAATCACCAGGGCTTTCAGAACATGAGCCTGAACCTGCGGGCTAATTTTCGTAAGTTCCAGGTGCTCAGCACGACGCGCAAAGACAACGACCTGTATTTCGGCACGGCCTACGCCACCGGCACCGCCACCGTGCGCGGCCCCGTCGACGACCTGGTGGTGGACGTGCGGGCCTCGTCGGAGGCCGGCACGCGCCTAGCGCTGCCCCTCGACAATGCCGCTAAGGCCGAGCAGGCCAGCTACATTAAGTTCGTGAACCGCAACCTGCCCGACTCGGTGAGGCGGCGGCAAGCCATCACGGCGGCCGCGCTGGCCGCGCAAAACAAGGTAGATTTATCAGGCATTCAGCTCAATATGAACCTGACGGTGACGCCCGATGCCTACCTGGAAATTTTGCTGGATGAAGCCACAGGCGACGTAATCCGCGGCTCGGCCACCGGGCAGCTGCGCCTGAACATCGACACGCGAGGCGATTTTAACATGTACGGGCAGGTAGAAATCGTGCGCGGCGCGTACAATTTTACCTTGCAAGGGCTTGTTAATAAAGAATTTATAGTACGACCCGGTGGAATTATCAGCTGGAACGGTGACCCGCTCGATGGGCAGATGAACGTGACGGCCACCTACACCCAGCGCACCTCGCTGGCGCCCATCTTGCAGGCCACCAGCGGCACGGGCACCGGCGCGGGCGCGGCCGTGGTGCCCGTTACGGCCGTGATGAACCTGACCGGGCCCCTGCTGCTGCCGGTTATCAAGCTGGCGCTGGAGTTCGACGACGCGCCCAGCTCGCTACAAAACGACTTGGCTTCGTTTATCGCGCTGCTGCGCAACGACGAGCAGGAATTGAACCGGCAGGTCTTCAGCCTGCTGGTTTTTCGCACGCTATCGCCGCAAAACGTGAGTGGCTTCGCGGGCATTTCGCTGACCGGGCAGGCCGGCGGCACCCAGAACAGCCTGGTGCAGAACAGCCTGGGCCAGATTATCTCGTCGCAGCTCGGGGCGCTGACTTCGCAGATTGACCAGAACCTGGAGATTGATTTTAACATCAACGGCCTGACCGCCGACCAGTTGCAGGCGCTGCAAGTGCGCCTGAGCTATTCCTTCCTCAACGGCCGCCTGCGCCTGACCCGCGAGGGCGGCATCAGCAACAGTTCGACCTCAACCACCACGGGCGGCATCACGACGACCAACCAAACGTCGCTGCTCGGCGATTTCAGCCTCGAATATTTCCTGCGCCCCGATGGTAAGTTCCGGGCCAAGCTGCGCTACGAGACTACACCCCGCACCGCCGACCTCGTCAACAACCTGAACCAAAACCAGGCGCGGGCCGGCATTTCGCTGCTGCACACCGAAGAATTTAATTCGCTACGCGAGCTATTCGGCCGCGAAAAACCCACCCGTCGCGCGCGCAACCAGCAGCGCGCCCGCGAGGTGCTGACGGTGGAAGAAGACCCCAGAACTAATCTGTAGCCCGGACCGCAGATTCAAACGGATTTGTCGGATTTAACGGATACGCCCGCCGCGCGGGCTGGCTACCTAGGCGCAGGAGCGGCTGCGCCGGCTCTTGAGAGTTTAACCACAAACGATAGACAAAATATCCACTCAAAAGTATATAATTTAATTTCTACTAAAAGCTGGTTAACGCCCGAGTAGCCAGCCCGCGTCGCGGGCGTATCCGTTAAATCCGACAAATCCGTTTGAATCTGCGGTCTATCTTTGCGCTTATGCCGCGCCGCAAAAAGAAACTTGGCTCCTATCCTACCCCGCTCGTTGTGTTCAGCATTACGCTGGCGCTGGTGGTTATTGGGCTGTTTGGGCTGCTGCTGCTGCACGCGCACAAGCTGAGCGAGCGGGTGCGCGAAAACCTGGAAGTGCAGGTGTACCTAGAGCGCGACCTGCCCGAAACCGAGCTGCTGCGCCTTCAGCAAGACCTGGAGCACCAGCCCTACGTGGCCGAGAAGAACGGCCTGCGCTTCGTGAGCAAGGAAGAAGGCGCCCGCCAGCTCTTGGAAAATACTGGTGAAGACTTCCGTACTTTCCTCGACGATAACCCCTTGCGCGATGCCTACGCCGTCCGCATCCGGCCCGAATACACCGATACCATGCACCTGCGGCAGCTGAGCCGCAGCCTGAGCAGCCAGCGCGGCGTGTTTGAGGTGCAGTACCCCAAAAGCCTGTTCGACAGCATCAACCAAAACCTGACCAAGGTGAGTTTGCTATTGCTGAGCTTCGCGGCGGTGCTGGTGGTGGTAGTGGTCATTCTCATCAATAATACCATCAAGCTGGCCTTGTTTTCGCAGCGGTTTTTGATTCGCTCGATGCAACTGGTGGGCGCCACGCGGTTCTTTATCCAGCAACCGTTTTTGCAGCGCGCTACCTGGCAGGGTTTTGCCAGCGGCGGGCTGGCGGCGCTGGTGCTGGTGGCCCTGCTCCAATACGCCTACCTCGAAGTGGAGCAACTCAAGCTGCTGCGCGACGACCGCCTCATCGGCCTGCTGCTGCTGGCCGTGGTGGGGCTAGGCACCGTTATTGGCTTTCTGAGCTCGTACCGCGCTGTCAATAAATACATTGGTGTTTCGCTCGATGAACTGTATTAAGGTCATTTAACAATTATCAATCAATAGTTAACAGCCTTTCTTCGCGCCACATTTCTGAAGAGGTACGGGCTCGGTTGCTCATTGATAATTGCAAACGACTATTTGTTAAATGTTAAATGATAACTGTTAAATGACACCATCTCCGCGCTTCGCATTCGGGCCTCGCAATTTTCGCCTGATGTGGCTGGGCCTGGCCGTGCTGGCCGTGGGCTTCGTTACGATGATGCTCGACGGGGCCGACTACGGCGAGGGTTTTTTGGGCCTTACGCTAGGGCCGATTTTGCTGTTTGTGGGCTTCATCATTGAGTTTTTTGCCATCATGGTGCGCAGCAACCCCGGCGAGGTAGTGCCGGTAGCCCCGGCCCACCCCGGCGTGGCCGCGCCCGTAGCCGCCCCAGTAGTGGCGGCACCCGTGGTGCCCGCCCCCGCACCCACGCCCGCCAAGCCCGCCTATAAGCGGCTGTAATAGTGTACCGTGAGCTTTAGCTTGCGCGCGTTTGGGCTCTATAGTACGGCCCAGGCGCGCGCGCAAGCTAAAGCTTACGGTACACTACTCTTTTACAACCAACTGACTAAAAATGACTTACTGGCAGGCGCTGCTGCTGGCCATCGTGGAGGGGCTCACCGAGTTTCTGCCCGTGTCCAGCACCGGCCACATGATTATTGCATCCCAGCTCTTGGGCGTCGCCATGACGCCCTTCGCCAAGCTCTTCTTGGTGGTTATTCAGCTCGGGGCCATTCTGTCGGTACTGGTGGTGTACTGGAAGCGCTTTTTTCAAAGCATCGACTTCTACCTCAAGCTGTTGGCAGCCTTTTTGCCCATCATCGTAGTCGGGTTGCTGCTCAAAAAACACATCGACGCACTGCTCGAATCGGTCACGACCGTGGCCGTGATGCTGCTGCTCGGCGGCGTGGTGCTGCTGTTCATCGACAAGTGGTTTCCGCAGGAAGACCCCAAGTCGGGCGGCCACCCGGTGACCACGCCCAGCTTCAAGGAGGCTCTTATCATCGGTTTGTTCCAATGCCTGGCTGTGGTGCCGGGCGTGAGCCGCTCGGCGGCCACAATCATCGGTGGCCTCTCGCAGAAGCTGACGCGCAAGGCAGCGGCTGAATTTGCCTTCTTTTTGGCCATGCCCACCATGGCGGCTGCGGCGGCCAAAGACATCTATGATTACTACAAAGAGCTTCACACTCAGGGCATAGCAATCAGCCAGCTATTTTCGGGCGAGGAATTGAAGCTGCTGGTGCTCGGCAACGTGGTGGCCTTCGTGGTGGCGCTGCTGGCCATCCGGCTGTTCGTGGGTTTCGTAGCCAAGTACGGGTTTCGGGCCTTTGGCATCTACCGCATCATCGTGGGCGGCTTGCTGCTGCTGTTGCTGGGCTTGGGGGTAAATTTGCAGCTGGTATAATTTTTTAGCTGCTGGCTTTCGACTGTTAGCTGTTGGCCTTCCTTACTATACATTTACATGCAAGAAGCTAACAGCCAAGGGCCGGCTGAAAGGCCCCCGCTATCAGCTAAAAGCCTGGCAGAAGGCGTAGTACTGCTGCTCGACAAGCCGCTGACCTGGACCTCCTTCGATGTGGTGCGCAAGGTGAAAAACACGCTGCGCCCGCCCAAAATCGGCCACGCCGGTACCCTCGACCCGCTGGCCACCGGCCTGCTTATCTTGTGCACCGGCAAGAAAACCAAGGAGATAGACCAGATTCAGGCGCAGGAAAAGGAGTACGAAGGCACCTTTCGCCTGGGCCAGACCACGCCGAGCTTTGACCTCGAAACCCCCGTAGACTCGGAGCAAAGCTGCGAGCACCTGACCGAGGCCGACCTGCGGGCCGCCGCAGCCACCTTTTTGGGCAAAATCGACCAGATACCGCCCGTGTTCTCGGCCGTGAAGGTCGATGGCAAGCGCGCCTACGAGCTGGCTCGCACCGGCCAGGAGGCCGAAATCAAGGCTAAAACTGTCGAAATCAAGACTTTTGAGCTGACGCGCATTGCGCTACCGGAGATTGATTTCCGCGTCGTGTGCTCGAAGGGCACCTATATCCGCAGCCTGGCCCGCGACCTGGGCGTGGCCCTGGGCTGCGGCGCCCACCTCACGCGGCTGGTGCGCACCCGCATCGGCACATATAAGCTGGCTGACGCCTGGACGATAGCCGCTCTGGAGGCCCAGCGCCCGCCTCGCCCCGGGGGCGAGGCCGAAAAGCCGCCCCGCGAGCGGCGCGAGCGCATCAGGCCGGCCCGCGCGGGCCTCGATTTCTACGCCGCGCAGCACGCCGCCCCACCCGCCGCGGCCGGCCCCGACCTGCCGCTGCACCCCGAAGGCACGCCGTTGGCGTAAGCTGCTACCCGATTTATGCACATCATTCGCGACCCCGCCGATTTTCCTGCCTTAGCTAATGCCGTCGTCACGAGTGGCACTTTCGATGGCGTGCACCTGGGGCATCAGCGCATTTTGGCGCGGCTGCGGCAGGTGGCCGACGCGGTGGGCGGGCCAGCGGTGGTCATCACCTACTGGCCGCACCCGCGCCTGGTGCTGGGGCCACCACCCTCGCACTCCGAGCTACTGGAGTTGCAGCTGCTCAATACGTTAGACGAGCGCATTGCCCGGCTGGCCGACGCCGGGGTTGACTACCTGCTGGTGATGCCTTTCACCCGCGAATTCGCGCAGTGGACGTCCGAAGAATACATTCAGGAGCTTTTGCTGAAAACGGTTAATACCAAGCATTTGGTCATCGGCTACGACCACCGCTTCGGCAAAAACCGCGAAGGCGGCTTCGACTACCTCAGCCAGCACGCCGGCCGCTACGGCTTCACGGTAGAAGAGATTCCGCGCCAGGACGTGGACGCGGTGGGCGTGAGCAGCACCCGCATCCGGCGGGCGCTGCGGGCCGGCGACGTGGCCACCGCCGCCCGCTACCTGGGCTATCCCTACCCGCTGACGGGCGTAGTGGTGCACGGTCAAAAGCTGGGCCGCACCATCGGCTACCCTACTGCTAACCTGGCACCTACCGAACCGCTCAAGCTGGTGCCCGCGCAGGGCATCTACGCGGTGTGGGCCACCACGGCGGCGGGCACGCGCCACCCGGCCATGCTCAGCATCGGCGTGCGGCCCACGATTGGCAACGATTTGGCGCAGACGATAGAGGTCAATTTGCTTGATTTTAGCGGCGATTTGTACGACCAGCTGCTGATGCTGGAATTTGTGGCGTGGCTGCGGAGCGAAGAAAAATACGATGGGTTGGACGCGTTAACGGCCCAACTGGCGTTAGATGCGCAGGCCACGCGCGCGGCGTTGGCGTAGCCTGGGCACGCTTTGTGCTCTAGCCGTCCAACTGCCCGGCTTCGCCTGTCGTTGCGAGCGTAGCGAAGCAATCGCACCTGCTGAGTACCCGAGCAGTTCGTTTACGGCTTGTCTTGATGCGATTGCTTCGCTACGCTCGCAATGACAGGCGAAGCCAGGCACTACCAAATAACCTATTGCTTATGAGAATTTTGCGTTTGTTTTTTCTGGCAAGTATCTGGCTCGGCTTCGCCCTTGCGGCCCAGGCCCAGGCTGGCCGCATCACGGGCGTGGTGCAAGACTCGGTAACTCACGAGCCGCTGCCGTTTTCGAGCGTCTTTCTGGCCAACACCACGCTGGGCGCTACTACCAACGAGAACGGCCTGTTTGTGCTGGACCGGGTGCCAAAGGGTAGTTATGACATCGTGGGCTCCTACGTGGGCTACCGCCTGAGCAAGCAAAGCATCACGGTAGCGGCGGGCGCCACCGCCCCGGCCGTTACGCTGCGGCTGGCCTCGTCGGGGCCGCAGCTGGGCGAAGTGGTGGTGAAAGCCGACGCCCACCAGGAAGACAACTACCGCAAGTTCACCGACTTATTCGTGGGGCGCACGGCCTTTTCCAAGCAGTGCCGCATCACCAACCCCGGCGAGGTAGATGTGGACTTCAACGACACGACCAAAACCCTGACGGCCACCACCGACAGCTACGTGCAGGTCGACAACAAGGCGCTGGGCTACCGCCTCAAGTATTTCGGGATGCACTTTCGCTACAACGAAACCAGCGAGGCCGTGAGCTACGAGGGCCAGACGGTGTTTGAGGAAATGAAGCCTAAGGACGAAGCCCAGCGCCGCCAGTGGGCCGCCAACCGCCTGGCCGCCTACAACGGCTCGCAGACGCATTTCCTGAAAAGCGTGTACGACAACAAGCTGAGCGATAACAACTTCATGGCGCAGCAGGTACGCTTGGTGGTGCCGCTGCGGGCGGGCCGCGCCGAGGCGGCCCTGCGCAAAAAAACTACGCCCTTTACGGCCGCCGAGATAGACTCGCTGCGGGCCTGGGCCGAACTGCCACCCATCGCGCAGCTCAACCCCGTGGCCCGGCCCATCGACAGCCTGCGCCGCGTGGCCGCCGACGGGCGGGTGTACCTGCGCTTCCCCGACGAGCTGCAAGTAGTGTACTTCGGTGAAGCGCCCGACCCGGCCTACACCGCCCCCATGTCGCCCATCGGGCCGGCCGAAAAAACCATGCCCGCCAAGCGCCAAGTCTCACGCCTGACGCTGGTAGTGCCCGAGACCGAAATCAACCCCAATGGCACGCTGGCGAACCCGTTTGACGTGGTGCCCGGCGAATACTGGGGCTTTCAGCGCATCGGCGAGTTTTTGCCACTCGACTACGAGCCGCCCGTAACCGCTACCAAGCGGACCTCAGCGGCGGTGAAATAGCCCACGCCACAGCCAAAAAAGCCTCCGCAGGTCGTCCTGCGGAGGCTTTTTTGGCTGTGGCGTGGGCTGCTTTCCCACCACTCGGCTACTAAAGCCGTAAAAACGTAGGCTGGCTAGTTCGATACGCAACCGCCAGTAGGCTTATTTTTCGCCGGAGTTGTCTTATTCAGCCTTTTTCCCAAACGCGCGCCTGCGCCTCGCCTTTTTGCTGCTGTGGTGGCTGCCGGGCCTGGCGGTGGCCCAAAGCAGCCTCAGCGGCACCGTGCGCGACTCCCTCACGCAGAAGCCGCTGCCGTTTGCCAGCGTGTTTCTGGCCAATACCACGCTGGGAGTCACGACCACCGAGCAGGGCACCTTTGTGTTTGAGCGCGTGCCGGCGGGCAGCTACGATGTGGTGGCATCTTACGTGGGCTACCGGCTTGCTAAGCAAGCTATTACCGTGGGGCAGGCGCCTCAAAAACTGACGCTGGCCCTCGCCCCCACGGGCGCGCAGCTGGGCGAAGTAGTGGTGCGCCCGCGCCCCAACAACCCCGGCGACTACCAGCGGTTCAAGGAGCTGTTTTTGGGCCGCAGCACGTTTTCGCAGCAGTGTCGCATCCGAAATCCCGACGATGTGCTGGTCGATTTTGACCCCAAAACCACCGAGCTCACGGCCGCCGCCCGCAATTACGTAGAGGTTGATAACCAGGCCCTGGGCTACCGCGTGAAGTACTACGGCCTACAATTCGCCTGTAATTTCACGCAGCAAGTCGTCACGTTCTACGGCCAGCCGGTATTTGAGGAAATGACGCCCCGCTCGGCGCGCCAGCGCCGCCAGTGGGAAGCTAACCGCGTGCAGGCCTACCTGGGCTCGCCGGCGCACTTTTACCGCAGCCTGCGCGACAGCCAGCACACGGCACAGGGCTTCGTGGCGCGGCGGCTGCGCATCGTGCCCAACCCGCGCTTTGCCCGCGCCGACAGCCTGCGCCGGGCATTGCGGCGGCAGCGCCGCGCCTACTCGGCCGCCGAGCAAGACTCGCTGGCGCGCTGGGCGAACACGCCGCCCCGCTTTGCTATGCTTTATATGACGCCGCTGCACGTAAATAGCCTGCGTCGCGTGGCGGCCGACGGCCAGCACGTGTTTTTGCGCTTTCAGGACCACCTGCAAGTGACGTACCTGCTGGCCGGCCCCGATGCCAACTACCACCCCCAGCCCTCGCCGTATGCACGCGGCCCGGCCGCGCCCCTGCCCCAAGACCGGCAGGTGTCGCAGCTGGTGCTGATGCAGCCCGAAGTAGAAATCGAGCCCAACGGCCAATTGGCAAATCCGCTGGCCGTATTCACCGACGAGTACTGGGGTTTCGAAAAAATGGGTGAATTTTTGCCCCTCAATTACCTGCCCCCCGGCTACCCTTCCCACCCATGATAAACAAAGTAGTACCCGATGCCCAGGCGGCCCTAGCCGGCATCGCCAATGGCATGACCCTGATGCTGGGCGGCTTCGGCCTCTGCGGCATTCCCGAAAACGCCATTTCCGAGCTGCTGCGCCTCGGCGTGCGCGACCTCACGTGCATCTCTAATAATGCGGGCGTCGATGATTTTGGCATCGGCAAGCTTTTGCAAACCAAGCAGGTACGCAAAATGATTTCGAGCTACGTGGGCGAAAATGCCGAGTTTGAGCGCCAGCTGCTGAGCGGCGAGCTGGAGGTAGAACTTATTCCGCAGGGCACGCTGGCCGAGCGCTGCCGGGCCGGCGGGGCCGGCATCCCGGCCTTTTACACGCCGGCCGGCTACGGCACCGAGGTGGGCGAAGGCAAGGAAAGCCGTGAGTTCAACGGCAAGATGTACCTGCTCGAAACCGCCCTGCGGGCCGATTTTGCCCTGGTAAAAGCCTGGCGCGGCGATACCGCCGGTAACCTAATCTACAAAGGCACGGCCCGCAACTTTAACCCCATGATGGCTACGGCCGGCGTCATCACCGTGGCCGAGGTCGAAGAACTGGTGCCGGCTGGCGAGCTTGACCCCAACCAGATACACACGCCGGGCATCTTCGTGCAGCGCATTTTTCAGGGTAAGCATTACGAAAAGCGCATCGAGCAGCGCACCGTGCGGGCATAACCCATTGTAATACGTTCGTCATGCTGAGCGCAGCGCAGCGGAGTCGAAGCATCTCTACCTCAATACTACCTCTTGGCGCCAGCAATGAAGCGGTAGAGATGCTTCGACTCCGCTGCGCTCCGCTCAGCATGACGAACGCTATAACTTTTTAGCTAATGAAACCGCTTGTTCTTTCTTCCCTCCTGCTTCTCAGCAGCCCCGCTGCCTTCGCCCAACTAGCCAAGCCGGCCGCGCTGCGCGTAGCCGCGCCCGCCACGGCCGAGGTCAGCCCAGAAGGCTTGCAGCGCATCGACCAATTATTACAGGAAGTAACTGGCGACGGCCGCGTGCCGGGTGCCATCGCGCTGGTGGCCCGCGATGGCAAAGTCGTGTACCGCAAGGCCTTCGGCTACTCCGACGTGGCGGCCAAAACCCCGCTCAAGCCCGATGCTATCGAACGCATTGCCTCACAAACCAAAGCCATCACCAGCATTGGCCTGATGCTGCTCTACGACGAGGGCAAATTCAAGCTCGACGACCCTATTTCGAAGTACCTGCCCACCTTTCGCAACCCCCAGGTGCTGGCGACTTTCAACGAGAAAGACTCGACCTACACCACCGTGCCGGCGCGCGGTGAGGTTACGATTCGGCAGTTGTTTACGCATACTTCGGGCATCGGCTACCCGGTTATCGGCTCGAAGGAGGCGCGGGCTATTTATGCTAAGGCGTACATTCCGAGCGGCATTGGCTCGCCCGGCGGCACGCTGGCCCCGGCCATCGACCGGCTGGGCACGCTGCCGCTGCTGCACCAGCCGGGCGAGCGCTTTACCTACGGCGTGAGCATCGACGTGCTGGGCCGCCTCATTGAGGTACTCAGCCAGCAGCCGCTCGACCAGTACCTGCGCGCCCGGCTATTCGAGCCGCTGGGCATGCGCGATACGTACTTCTACCTGCCCGCCGCCAAGCAGGCGCGGCTCGTGCCGCTCTACACGGAGTATCAAGGCAAAACCTTGCCCATGCCGGCCAGCGGCATGCTGGGCCTGCGGCCCGACTACCCCAAGCAGCCCGGCACGTACTTTTCGGGCGGCGCGGGGCTCTCGTCGACTATCGACGACTACGCCGCTTTCCTGCAAATGATGCTGAACGGCGGCACTTACAACGGCCACCGCCTGCTGAAGCCCGAAACCGTGCAGCTCATCACCCAAAACCAGATGGGCGACGTAAGTCAGGGCCTCAACAAGTTCGGCCTGGGCTTCAGCATCGTGACGCCCCAGGGCGCGGCCCAAACCGGCCAAACGGCCAGCAGCTACGAGTGGGGCGGCATTTTTGGCACCGACTACTGGGTCGACCCTACCGAAAAATTGGTGGTTCTGCTCTATACTCAGAAATACCCGCACACGAACACGCCGGACATGGTACCGCGCTTCCGCAAGCTGGTGTACGGCGCGCTGGCCAAGCGGCAGGCATCAAAGTAATTACGTTGTCGTGCCGAGCGTAGCGAAGCATCTCTGCCGCTTCATCCAACCTGCTCAGCGGTACGGTAGAGATACTTCCCTGCGTTTAGCATGACAGCCGGTTTTTAAACTATTCTCCCACCCCATTCCAATATGTTAGATAAACACGGCATTGCCCGGCGCATCGCGCAGGAAGTGCAGGACGGCTCCTACGTCAACCTCGGCATCGGTATTCCCACGCTGGTAGCCAACTACATACCGGCCGGCATCAATGTTGAATTGCAGAGCGAAAACGGCCTGCTCGGCATGGGCCCATTCCCGACCGAGGACCAAGTTGACCCCGACCTCATCAACGCCGGCAAGCAGACCGTGACGACCTTGCCCGGCTCCAGCCTGTTCTCATCGGCCGACTCGTTTGGCATGATTCGGGGTGAGCACGTCGACCTCACCATCTTGGGGGCGATGGAAGTGAGTGAGCGCGGCGACATTGCCAACTGGAAGATTCCGGGCAAGATGGTGAAGGGCATGGGCGGCGCCATGGACCTCGTGGCCTCGGCCAAGAACATCATCGTGGCCATGCAGCACGTGGCCCGCGACGGCAGCAGCAAGCTGCTACCCAGCTGCACGCTGCCCATCACGGGCCTGCACTGCGTCAAAAAAATCGTGACCGAACTGGCCGTGCTCGACGTGACGCCCGATGGCTTCGTGCTGCGCGAGCGCGCCCCCGGCGTAAGCGTGGCCCAGATTCGGGCGGCCACGGCGGGCCGGCTGGTGGTACCGGGCGGCGACGAAGCCGTGCCCGAAATGAGTGGTATTTAGGCTACAGGAGCGTCGAATAAGACTGGCCTTCTTACTTTTAGGGGCGCAACTCCACGAGTTGCGCCCTTCTTTTTGCAATCCCCACCCAACTGCTTTGCTGATGACTAAATCGTTACTTTTTAGCTTACTCCTAGCCGCCACGGCCGCGCAGGCCCAAACGTCGCCCAGCATCAACCTGTCGGATATGCCGGCCGTGGGCGACTCGCTGCGCCTGAGCCAGGCGGCCGTGGTGCTGCCCGCCAGTGCGCCGGCCCTCACCCTCAACGGGGCCAATAAAACCTGGAACTACGCCGGGCTGGTGGCTACCTCGCAGCGCGTGGAGCGCTACGCCAACGTGAGCACCGCCGCCGGGTTTCTGCTCCAATTCACGTTCAACAACTCGCTGCTGAGCCCCGACACCAAGGCCACGCTGGTAGCGCCCGAAAACACGCCGATTCCGGCCGGCACGGGCATTCCCATCGCCGACCCGATGGCCTTCTACAACGCTTCCAGCGCCGATTTTCGCTCGGTGGGCTACGCCGCCACGTATTCGGGCACCGGCGTACCGGTTACGTATGCCACTAAAAACCAGCAGGATATTATCTACCGGTTGCCCATCACCTACGGCAACGCCACTACCGTCGGCAACTCGCTCATCAGCACGCCCGCCGCGCTGGCCAGCACGGGCTTTTTCAGCCAGAAGCGCCAGCGCACCACCCAAGTTGATGCCTGGGGCACGCTCACCACGCCCTTCGGCACCTTCCAGGCGGTGCGGGTAGTGGCCAAGCTCATCGACCACGACAGCCTGGCCATCGGCGGGGCGGCGGGCCAGGGCCTCACGCTGCCCACGCGCCGCGAGTACAAGTGGCTGGCCAAGACTATTCACGTGCCGGTGCTCACCATCACGACCAACGAAGTAGCTGGCCAGGAAGTGATTACCGGCGTCGAGTACCGCGACATCTACCGCCGCTTCGTGCCGCTGGCCGGCCGCGACGCGGCCACCCAGGCCGTGCTCAGCGCCGCCCCCAACCCCTCGGCCGCCGGCGAGGCCGTGCGCCTGGCGGTGCCCACCGGCAGCGGCCCGCTCACGGTGGCCGCCACCGATTTGCTGGGGCGGCTGGTGTTTAGCCGCTCTTTTGGCAGCAGCGCGGGCGGCGTGCTCACGCTGGAGGCTGCCGCTTTCGGCAGCTTTCGGGGCGTGCTGCTATTGACCGTAACTACCGCCCAGGGCACGGCTACCCGGCGCGTAGTGCGCGAGTAACCCGCCGCACCAATCGGCTCGTTTAGGGGTTATAAAACCCGCTGGCTGTGGCCAGCGGGTTTTTTTGAGGGTAATTTTGAGTAATACTCCGCTTTTCGCTTCGACTTTTTCAGTTCGTTTATAATGGCTAGTTCTTCTGACACCAACGGCAAGGCCGCGCCCGGCGGCACGCACCACAAAAAAGGCAGCAAGCTCGGCCCCGCCACGGCCGCCATCGATGAGCGCCTGACGCCCACCGCCGTGCCGGCCCACAAGCTGGTGCTGCGCCAGCTGCGCCGCAGTGATTTTAAGGCCATCCATGCCATCATGGAAAAAGTGTATTCCAACATGGAGGGCGCGTGGTCGCAGGACGAGTACAACGCCCTGCTCAAGAAATTTCCGGAGGGCCAGATTTGCATCGAGGACAATGGCCAGGTGGTGGCCGCCGCGCTGGCTATCATCGTAGACTACAGCAAGTTTGGCGACAAGCACACGTATGCCAAAATCACGGGTAACGGCAAGTTTGACACCCACGACGCCGAGGGCGACACGCTCTACGGCGTCGACGTATTCGTGGACCCCGAGTACCGCAGCCTGCGCCTGGGCCGCCGCCTCTACGACGCCCGCAAAGAGCTGTGCGAGAACCTCAACCTGCGCGCTATGGTGGCCGGCGGCCGCATTCCCGGCTACGCCGCCTACGCCAACGAGATGACGCCCGCCAAGTACGTGGAAATGGTGCGTAACAAGGAGCTCACCGACCCCATCCTGACGTTCCAGCTCTCGAACGAGTTTTACGTCCGCAAAATCATTCGCGGCTATCTGCCTTACGATTCAGAATCAAAGGCTTACGCCACGCTGCTGGAGTGGATTAACGTGTACTACGACGAGGAGTTTGACAAGCTCATCGGCAACCCCAAGTCGAACGTGCGCATCGGCATCGTGCAGTGGCAGATGCGGGCCACTAAAAGCCTGGAAGACTTCTTCCAGCAAATCGAGTTTTTCGTGGATACCGTGAGCGGCTACAAGGCTGACTGCGTGCTGTTTCCCGAGTTTTTCAACGCGCCCATGATGGGCCTGGTGGGCGAA
>Ga0182232_1000031_pt1 | contig 50231 bp, 54 predicted proteins | sample G6R1MG_30_FD_155484 | JGI IMG/M metagenome (GOLD analysis project Ga0182232, IMG submission 155484) | Phyllosphere microbial comminities from miscanthus, Michigan, USA - G6R3_NF_07NOV2016_LD2 MG | ecosystem: Host-associated > Plants > Phyllosphere > Phylloplane/Leaf | place: USA: Michigan... | reverse complement strand
GGCGTATCGCGCGTCACCACGACACCGCACGGGCTCGCCTCGAAGGGCATGGTCTCGCCGAGATACCCCGCCCAGAGACCCGCGAGGGCGTGCCACCGAAAGCGCGCCTTGCCCTCGTTCCGCTCGAGGAGACTGATGCCAGCCGAACCAGCCAGATCCCTCTCGACGATCAGGTTCACGAGACGCTGAAGCACCGTGCCCGGGCTCGTGGCCAGCTCGCTGGCGAGTTCGGACAGGATATACGCCTCGGCCTCGTAGTCGGGCGTGCGGGCGGGACGCGTCGCCAGAGCCTCGGTGATCAGGGCATCGTCCAGCTGGATGGCGCGATCCGGTTGATCTTCCGGTGACCCGGCCTCGTATCGCTCGTCAGTCATCGAGGTCCGCAGCGATCTGGCAGGAACGCGCCGGAACGACGTCGCTCCCGAGCGATGGAGTCTTGTAGCAGACCGAGTGGATCGCCCTCAATCCGCATGAGGGTCTGCGACGCATCGGACGTGAACCTTCCCATGCCTAGCGATCGAGGACGAACAGCAGCGCGCCGATGACCACTGGGATGAGGACGATCGCGCCCGTGAACAGCGGCAGGACCCAGGCGTTGCGGCCCTGCGGCTTGGCCGCCTCCCGCACACGCGGCGACGCCGCCTCGGTCGCGCGGGCGAGGGCGACGCGGTCGTGAGACGGGGGATTGCCGGCGGCCTCGTCGTCGGTCCCGAGTTGCGACAGGCCGGGATCGTAGTGGGCGACCTTGTCGCCGGTCCGCCCGCTGTCGATGTCGGCTTTCAGCATCGCTGTCGTCGGCCGGTCGGCTACCGGGGGCGTCGCAACCGTGATGTTTCCCGGTGGCGGCGGATCTTCGGAACGTAGTGTCATGGACGGTCTCCTCGGCGCCTGTCGGGGGAAACGCCTGAACCCCATCGCCGTTACAAATCGGCCTGAGGCAGATCGCATCACATCGCGGGCGCGCCCAGGGCCGAGCGATCGTAGGCTGCGAGTAGCTCCGCCGGATCGCGATAGGTGGCGATGCAGCCCGCCTGCATCAGTTCCTCGGCCGTCCAGCCGCCGCCGAGCAAGCCGATGGTGCGAAGACCGGCCTTGCGCGCCGCCTCGGCGTCGTAGGGCGTGTCGCCGATGACGACCGCCTCGTCGGGCGCGATCCCGTCGAGCCGGTCGAGGGCGGCTTCGAAGATGTCGGGATCGGGCTTGCTCGCTTCGGCATCGTCCGACGAGGTCTCGGTCTCGATCAGATCCGCGATCCCGGCGATCGTCTTGTAGGTCTGAAGTTCGTCCGCCTTGGCCGAGGATGCCAGGGCGAGGTGCCGTCCATCGGCCAGGAGGCGCTCGACGAGGGCCCGCACCTCGGGGAAGCCCTTGATGGTCGGCAGGTAGCGCGTCTTCAGAATCTCGGCTCTGTGCTTCTCGAGGGCCTCACCCCGTTCTTCGATCTCCGCCTCCGACAGGAACACCGGCAGCAGGTGGTCGCCCCCCTTCCCAATCTGGCGTCGGATGTCCTCCAGGGGGAAATCGTGTCCGAAGTCGCGGAACGCGTCCTGCCAGGCCTTCGCATGCTGGGGCACGGAATCGATCAACGTTCCATCGACATCGAAAATCACTGCTCTGAGCATGGCCTGCCTTCTCTGCACCGTGGGAGAAGTGGCCGGTTGCCCGTCCTGTTCCGGAGCCGGGCGTCCACGCCGCGGGCGTGAGGTCGCGCCCTCGGTGTCAACGGCCAGCACGAAGACGCAATGACCGCAGGCAACGGGAAGGAACGCGAATCTAACAGACCTCCGTTTCGGGAGATGGTTTGGGCTGTATCGGGCCGATCTTTGGAATGTGCGGCGGAACGTCTTTGTTCTAGCCTTGGACCATCAGACGAGCCCGGTGCGAACACCCGTGTCGCCCGACAATCGGGTTTCGCCGCGCCCCTCCTCGGCCCGTGCCGAGCCGATATCCGTGAGTTCCGCCATCATGCGAGCCTTGAGACTGTTCGCCGTCGCCGCCCTGACGCTGGGGACGATGGCCGCCCAGGCAGCGAGCCTGAAGATCGGCGTGGTGCCGGGGGCCTACGCCGACGCGGTCAACGCCGTCCTGCCCGAGGCGAAGGCACAGGGCATCGACGTCACGGTCGTCGAGTTCAGCGATTGGACGACGCCGAACGTCGCCCTCGATGCGGGCGACATCGACGTGAACTTCTTCCAGCACCGGCCCTTCATGGAGAATGCCGAGACGCAGAAGGGCTACGATTTCGCGATCGTCGGCCTCGGGATCCTGCAGAATCTCGGGCTCTACTCCCTGAAACACAAGAGTCTCGATGCCATACCGGTCGGCGGGCGCGTCGCCATCGCCAACGATCCGGTCAATCAGGGCCGTGGCCTGCTGCTGCTGCAGAAGGCCGGCCTGATCAAGCTGCGCGACGGCGTCGGCTTCCTCGGCACCCTCGACGATATCGCCGAAAATCCGAAGAAGCTGAAATTCACCGAGGTCGAGGGGCCGCAGCTTGCCCGGATCACCGGCGACGTCGACCTTGCGCAGGGCTACCCGCACTTCATCGTGGCGTCCGGCGCCTTCGATCCGACGAGCGGCCTCGTCTATTCGGGCATCGAGGACAAGCTCTTCGCCGTGAGCTTCGTCACCAAGGCGGCGCGCAAGGACGATCCGACGATCCGCAAGTTCGTCGCGCTGTTCCAGGCCTCCCAGGCCGTGAAGACGCAGATCCACAAGTCGTTCGCCGACAGCGACAAGCTCTACGTGCTGGCATGGCTGAAGTGATGCTGGGCCTGGCCTTCCACGGCATCCACGACCCGGTTCGCTGGGACACGGCGAGCGCCCGTCCCGTTCCCGCCGCACGGACCGCGACGGCGGGCGGGGCGGCCGGCACCGTGCGGTTCGAGGCGGTCTCCAAGACCTACCGCTCCGCCTCGGGGACGGTCCAGGCCCTCGACGCCATCGATCTCGCGATCCCCGCCGGAACGATCTTCGGCATCATCGGTCGCTCGGGTGCGGGCAAGTCGAGCCTGCTGCGCACCATCAACCGCCTGGAGGAGCCGACCTCCGGCCGGGTGATCGTCGACGGCGAGCCGATCGAAGCCCTCGATGCCGACGGCCTCGTGGCCCTGCGCCGGCGCATCGGCATGATCTTCCAGCACTTCAATCTGCTGTCAGCCAAGACCGTACGGCAGAACGTTGCCCTGCCGCTCGCCGTCGCCGGGGTGCCCAAGGCCGAGATCGGCCCTCGGGTGGACGAAGTGCTGCGCCTCGTGGGGCTGGAGGACAAGGCGGACGTCTATCCCTCCCGGCTCTCGGGCGGGCAGAAGCAGCGCGTCGGCATCGCCCGCGCCCTCGTCACCCGCCCGGCGCTCCTCCTGTGCGACGAAGCGACCTCCGCCCTCGACCCCGAAGCCACGCTCGCGATCTTGGGGCTCCTGCGCGACATCAACCGGCGCCTCGGCATCACGATCGTGCTCATCACCCACGAGATGAGCGTGATCCGCGAGATCTGCAGCGACGTGGTGGTCCTGGAGCGCGGCCGGATCGCCGAGACCGGGCCGGTCTGGCGGGTCTTCGGGCAGCCCGAGCACGCCGCCACGCGGGCGCTCCTCGAGCCCCTGAGCCGCGATCTGCCGGAGGATCTGGCCGCCCGCCTGCGATCGGACCGGACGGCCGGCGCCTCCCTCCTCCTCCGGATCACCTGCGCGGGCGAGGCCCTCGATCTCGCGGCCCTCACCGGGGCGGCGGGTGCGCCGGTGGGCCTGATCCAGGCCGGCATCGACCGGATCCAGGGCCGCGCCGTCGGCCGGATGATCATCGCCATCGCGGGGGCGGCACCCGAGGTCGAAGAGCGCCTCAGGGTTCTCGGGGGTGAGATCGAAAGGATCGGGTATGTCGCCGCAGATGATTGACCGCCTCTGGCAGGCGGGTCTCGATACCCTGATCATGGTCACCACCTCCGCCGGGATCGCGGTGCTGGTCGGGCTTCCCCTCGCGCTGTTCCTCGTCACCTCCGGCCCCGGCGGCATCTTCCCCGCGCCCCGAACGAACCGGGTGATCGGCACCCTCGTCAACGGCTTTCGCGCCGTGCCCTTCATCGTGCTCCTCGTAGCGCTGATCCCGTTCACCCGCCTCGTCACCGGCACCACCATCGGCGTCTGGGCGGCCATCGTGCCCCTCGCGGTGAGTGCGACGCCGTTCTTCGCCCGCATCGCCGAGGTCTCCCTGCGCGAGGTCGATGCCGGGCTCATCGAGGCGGCCCAATCCATCGGCTGCCGGCGCCGGCACATCCTCGCCCACGTGCTCCTGCCCGAGGCGCTGCCGGGGATCGTCGCCGGTTTCACCATCACCCTCGTGTCGATGATCGGCGCCTCCGCCATGGCGGGCGCCGTCGGGGCCGGCGGCCTCGGCGACGTCGCGATCCGCTACGGCTACCAACGGTTCGACACCACCGTGATGACCGCCGTGATCGCGATCCTCATCGCCCTCGTCTGCCTCGTCCAGCTCGCGGGCGACACGGCCGTGCGGCGGCTCAGGGCCCGGTGACGGATGTGCTTGCCATGACATCGCTCGTCGACCCGGACGCCGTGGACCGGTATCCGTCGCCTCCCACGCCGCCGCAACGGATCCGCTCGGATGCCGAGGCCATCGCGGCGGCCCATGCCGTAGCCCGTCTGTTCGCCGAGGGCGCGTCGGAGCGCGACCGCGCGCGGCGCCTGCCCTGGGACGCCGTCGAGGCCTTCACGGCGAGCGGGCTTGGCGGCATCACCGTCCCGCGCGCGCAGGGCGGGGCGGATGTCTCTTACGCGACTCTCGCGGAGGTGTTCGCGATCCTGGCCGCGGCCGACGCCTCGGCGGCGCAGATCCAGCAGAACCATTTCGGCGTGCTCGCCCTCGTCCGCGCGGAGGCGCGTCCAGCGCAGGCCGAGCGGATCTATTCGGACGTGTTGGCGGGGCACCGGATCGGCAACGCCGGCCCGGCGCGCGACGGAAAGGCCATCACCCAAACGGGCGTGCGCCTGAAGCCCGGCCCGGACGGCCCGCGCCTGTCGGGCGAACGATTCTACGCGACGGGCGCCCTGTTCGCGCACTGGATTCCGGCGCGCGCCCAGGACGCCGATGGCCGGCCCCTCCTCGTCTGGGTCCGGCGCGAGGCCCCCGGCGTACGGGTCGTGGACGATTGGCAGGGCTTCGGCCAGCGCACCACAGCGAGCGGAACCGTGATCTTCACCGACGCGCCCGTGGAGGCGGGCCTCACCCTCGATCTCACGGGACTGGCCGACCGTCCGGGCCTGTTCGGCGCAACATCCCAGCTCGTCCACGCCGCCATCGATGCGGGGATCGGCCGGGGCGCGGTGGCGGCGGCCCTGGATTTCGTCCGGACGACGACGCGTGCCGCCCCCTTCACCGTCGCGGACGCCACAGAGGACCCGTACATCCTCGGCGAAATCGGCCGCCTGGAGATCGACCTGCACGCCGCCGAGGAGGTGCTCGCCCGCGCCGGACGAACCCTCGACCGCGTGGCCGCCGCCGCCGTCACGGCCGCGAGTGCGGCAGAGGCCTCCGTGGCGGTGGCCGAGGCGAAGATCCTCACCACCGAACTCGCCCTCGAGGCTTCCGAACGTTTGCTCGAACTCGCCGGGACCTCGGCAACGCGGGCGGCTCCCAATCTCGGCCGGTTCTGGCGCGACGCGCGCGTGCACACCCTGCACGATCCGGTGCGCTGGAAGTACCACCTCGTCGGCAACTACACCCTGAACGGCGCGCTGCCGCCCCGGCATCAGTGGAACTGACGTCCGATGCCGCTCCAGTCCCACGAGACCGCCTTCGCGCGCGCGCCGGCTCCACCCCGCCCGGTGCCGGTGATCCCCGACGACGACACGGCGCTCGCCGTCGCCCGCACCCTCGCGGAGACGTTCATCGCGTCAGCCGCCGCCCGTGATCTCGAACGGGACCTTCCCTTCGCGGAGGTCGAGCGTTTCACCGAATCCGGCCTCTGGGCCATCACGGTGCCGAAGGAATACGGCGGCACCGGCGTCGACAGCGCCACCGTGGCGCAGGTCATCGCCATCGTGTCGGCGGCGGACGGCTCCCTGGGGCAGATTCCGCAGAACCACTTCTATGCCCTCGAAGTGCTGCGCAACGGCGGCAGCGAGGCGCAGAAGCGGGCGCTCTATGCCCGTGTGCTCGCGGGCGAGCGTTTCGGCAACGCGCTCGCCGAGATCGGTCGGCGCGACCACCGTCGCCGCACCCGCCTCGTGCGCGACCCTGCCGGCTGGCTCGTCGAGGGGCGAAAGTATTACTGCACCGGCTCGCTGTTCGCCCACCGCATCCCGACCCTGGTGGAGGCCGAGGAGGAGGGGGAGACGGTCGCCTATCTCGTCTTCGTTCCGCGCGATGCGCCGGGGATCACCCTGGTGGACGACTGGGATGGATTCGGCCAGCGGCTCACGGGCTCGGGCTCGGTGCTGTTCGACCGCGTGCGCGTGGAGCCCGACTGGGTCGTGCCCTTCAGCGCCTCCATGGACCGCCCCACCGCCATCGGACCCTTCGCACAGATCCTCCATGCGGGGATCGACCTCGGCATCGGCCGGGGGGCGTTTGCCGAAACACTGCCCTTCGTGCGCGACCGGGCCCGGCCGTGGATCGATTCAGGGGTCTCGCGCGCCAGCGACGATCCCCTCACGCTGCACGCCATCGGCGACGTGCGGGTGCGCCTCACCGCCGCCGATGCCCTGCTCGAACGGGCCGGACGCTTCGTCGATGCCGCGCGGGACGCGCCGGACGAAGCAACCGTCGCGGCGGCGTCCGTGGCCGTGGCGGAAGCGCGCTCCGCCAGCCACCGGGCCGGGCTCCTGGCCGCCAACAAGCTCTTCGAACTCGGCGGCACCGCGGCCACCGACCGCGCCGAGGCCCTCGACCGCTACTGGCGCAACGTCCGCACCCACACCCTGCACGATCCCGTGCGCTGGAAGCATCACTGGATCGGCGCCTACCATCTCAACGGTCGGCTGCCGCCCCGGCACGGCGCCCTCTAACGGCGGCCCCAGGTTCGATGAAGAAACAGATTCTCCTCAACGCGTTCAACATGAACTGCGTCGGCCATATCAATCACGGTCTCTGGACCCACCCGCGCGACCGCTCGGCGGAGTACAACACGCTGCAATACTGGACTGACCAGGCGAAGCTGCTCGAGCGCGGCCTGTTCGACGGCCTGTTCATCGCCGACATCATCGGGGTCTACGACATCTATGGCGGGGGCATCGACGTCACCGCGCGGGAGGCCGTGCAACTGCCCGTTAACGAACCGACCGTGCTCGTCTCCGCCATGGCGGCGGTGACGCGGCATCTTGGCTTCGGGCTCACGGTCAACGTCCACAACGAAGCGCCGTCCACCTTCGCCCGGCGCCTCTCGACCCTCGATCACCTCACGGGCGGTCGGGTCGGTTGGAACGTCGTCACGGGCTACCTCGACAGCGCCCATCGCGGCCAGGGCAGCGGCGCATTGCCCGCCCACGACCGGCGCTACGACTACGCCGACGAGTACATGGATGTCCTCTACAAGCTCTGGGAAGGCAGCTGGGGTGACGCGGCCGTGCGGCGCGATCCGGCGGCCAGGGTCTTTGCCGATCCGGCCCATATCCGCCCGGTCTCGCATCGCGGCGAATACTTCGATGTCGCGGGCTACCACCTCGCCGAACCGTCGATCCAGCGCACACCGGTGCTCTATCAGGCCGGCGCCTCGGGGCGCGGCCGGGCGTTCGCGGGGCGCCATGCCGAGTGCGTCTTCATCTCCGCCCGCGACCACGCGAGCGCGCGCGAAGCCGGGCGGGCGATCCGGGCCGAGGCCGTGGCTGCCGGACGCCGGCCCGACGACGTGAAGATCTTCGTCGGCCTCGCGGTGATTCCGGGGCGGACCCAGGCCGAGGCCGAGGAGAAGCGCGCCGAATACCTGCGATATGCGAGCCCGGAAGCCGGGCTCGCGCATTTCTCCGCCTCCACGGGGATCGATTTTGCCGCCTACGGCCTCGACGATCCGATTCCCTACGGCCAGGGCAATGCCATCCAGTCGGCCAACGCCGCCGCCGCCCGGCGCGGCCTGACGAAGCGCGATCTGCTGGCCGAACTCGGCCTCGGCGGGCGCTACGCCGTCCTCACGGGGGATGCGGTGACGGTCGCGGACGAACTCCAGGCCTGGGTCGAGGAGGGCGAGGTCGACGGGTTCAATCTCAGCCGGATCGTCGTACCGGAGAGCTTTGCGGATTTCATCGACCTCGTGGTGCCGGAGCTTCAGGATCGCGGGCTCTACAAGACCGCCTACGCAGACGGCTCGCTGCGGCGAAAGCTCTTCGCGGAGGGCGACCACCTGCCGGAGCGTCATGCCGCCCACGCCTTCCGCCACAGCGCCGGACTAAATGGTCGGTCTGTGTGAGGGGAGGGTGGTGACGGTTGCGGCGTTCCGCGCCCGGCGGTACCGATCCTTTCCCGGTGCCTTGCAGCACGGCCCAACTCTGGATGATCCGACATGTCCGAGCCGCGCGGCTTCCCCACACCGTGGCTCGTCGTCGAGAAGGCGGAAAGCTTCTGCGTCGAGGACGCGTCGGGAGCCGCCGTGGCCTGGACCTACTTCTCGGACGACGATGCGGTTCGGTCGGCGACGGGCGTGATGACCCGCGACGAGGCGCACCGCATCGCCAAGGCGGTGGCGATGATCCCAGAGATGCGCACGATCATCCGGACCTTGCAGGACGGCCTCGCCGAAGCCGACGCGTCGGAGAGTTGAGCCCTCAGCCGCCGGCGAGAACCAGGGCCCAGAAGCGCTTGTAGCGTGTGCCCGGCGCATCGACGCGGGCGATGCCGACGCGCTTCAGCTGCGGAATCAGCATGTTCTTGTTGTGCTCCGGGGAGGCCTTCCAGCGCGCCAGCACTTCGTCGAAGGTGTTCGCACCCGCACTGAGGTTCTCGGCCGCGTAGGCGCGCCCGAAACCGGCCTGCGCCATGCGGCTATCGAACGTGCCGCCGATCTCGTGGCTCAGCCGTCCAGCCTTGGCGTTCGAGGCGGCCTGATAGGAGGCCGCGCGGATGAGGCTCGAGTCGATGGTCACCGGCCCGAGGCCGTGTTGCGCCCGGTAGCGCGAGATCGCCGCGGCGGCCGCCTGTTCGTCGAGGATCACGACGCTCGTCGGCGTGTCGGCCGTGAGGAGCGACGGCGCACCACAGCCGGCGAGGGCGAGCGTGAGAAGGGCGGCACCGCCGAAGGCGGCAAAACGGAAGGGAATCGGTGGCATCGGCTCGAAGGGGCGCAGGCGGGATCGCCCGCAAGCCCTTCATGGTTCGATGCGGCGAAAACGCGGCGCTGCCCCCGCCACTCCTCTGGGGGCATTCGAGGCACGCGGCCGGTCAGATGCGAGTGCCGGGATCGCGCAAGGGCGCGCCGCAGCGCCAGCCGGTGATGCGATAGGCCGGGTGCGTCTCGATCCACCGCGCCAGTTGCGGCTGGGCCACATGCTGGCAGGCTTGCGCATCTGCAACGTCGAGGGCCAGGCGCCGCGCTTCGCACGTATCGGGCGCATGGCTCATGCACGCGGTGAAGTAGAGGAAGAAGAATCCCGGCATCGTCCACCCTCCGCAACCACGCGCGACGGACCCGAGCGTCCTTCGGCCGGATGCAGGCATGAAGGGTAGAGTTTCCGCGCGCGAAAGCGAGCCGGCGCAATGTCACCTGCACACACCGAGCTGAGGCCAAGGCTGCGAAGGAGATTGGTCGATCTGGGAAAGTGGCGCGGGCGACGGGACTCGAACCCGCGACCTCCGGCGTGACAGGCCGGCACTCTAACCAACTGAGCTACGCCCGCGTGGCGTGGAAGATCGATTGTTCGGAACGGGCAATGCCGCGTACCCGAGCCGGATCTCCGGAAATGATGTATGGTCGTGGCGCGGGCGACGGGACTCGAACCCGCGACCTCCGGCGTGACAGGCCGGCACTCTAACCAACTGAGCTACGCCCGCGTGGCGTCCCGCCTCGTCTCCGCTGCGGTGTCGGCGGTGTATGTTCGGCCGCCTGAGCTGTCAAGCAGGCTCCGACGGCATTCCCGAACTTCCTTTCGGACCCGTCGACTCCCCCGTCGATCTCTCCTCGGCGTCGTGACCGCGGGGAGGGGACCACCGTCCATGGCGGCGGCTCGCCGCCGCCATGATCCGAAGGAACGGCGGCGGTCGCCGGGTGCGTGTCCGTCGGGGCACAGGTGTTGCCCGGTCTCTACAGCCCGACCGGGGCGGCTGCACTACGACTGGCGGCGTAGCGCGCGGGTGAACTCGTGGCGCCGGTTCACGGCTGACTGTCGCAATCATGGCGCGTGCGTCCCATCCCTCCGTCGATCCGGCCCTCGATGCCGCCGCGCTCCTGCGGCGCATCGGATTCCTCGGCCTGTTCGTCATCGTCCCGGTAACGGCCCAGATGGGCCGCCGCGCGGCGGTGATCCTCGCCCCCATCGCCGTCGTGCTCCTCGTCCTCGCCAGCGCCATCGACGGAAAGTCCGGCCCGTGGCGGCCCGCCGCGCTCCGCCTCCTGCGCAGGCCGGCCTGGCTCGCCGGGCTCCTCCTCATCCTGTGGGCGATCCTGTCCCTGGTCTGGACGCCGTTTCCGGATCTGGCGACGGAGCGATTGCTCAATCTGATCGCGACGATCCTCCTCACCATCGCGGGCTACCTCTCCCTGCCGGAGCGGATGCGCTCGGCCAATCTCTATCTTCTGCCCGTGGGGACGGCGGCGGCGGCCCTCGTTGCGATCCTCCTCGGCCTGTTCGAGCATCGCTTCGCCGGTCCTTCGGGGGATGTCGACGGCACGCTCGATCGGGGCCTGACGCTCCTGGCGCTTCTGGTCTGGCCGGCGGTGGCGTGGCTGCGGTCACGCGGCCGCGATCTCGAATCCCTCGGCCTCGCGCTGCTCGTGGCGGCGGCGCTCGTGGTCTCGCCGAACGCTCCCCAGCTTGCCGCCCTCGCCGTGGGAGCGGCCGCTTTCGCCCTCACGACCCTGCGGCCGTCTCTGGGCATCACGGTGGCGAGCCTCGGCGCGGCGCTGCTCCTCGTGGCGGCCCCCCTGCTGCCGTTCCTCGCGCGTCCCGTCGCGTCGGCCCTGTTCGGCCCGGTCTCGCCCGGTGCCCTGTCCCTGAAGGTCTGGCAGAAGATCGTCACCACCGAGCCCCTGCGTCTCGTGACCGGGCACGGGTTCGAAACCGCCCTGCGCGGGCGGATCGTCAATCTCCTGCCCGCCAATGCGCCCACCACCCTTCTGTTCGAGCTGTGGTACGAACTCGGCATCGTGGGTGCCTTCGCGGCAGCTTTCGCGCTCCATGCCGCGATCCGGCGGGGCGGTCGCGAGACCCCCGTACTCGTTCCCGGTGCCATGGCGGCCTTCGCGGCGGCCTTCACCATCGCGTGCATCGGCGTCGGTCTGACGGTGATGTGGTGGCTGACCACCCTGACCGTGGCGATCCTGAGCTTCGTTGCCGTCGCACGCGGCCAGTTCCGCACCCGGCGTCCCAAGGCGAGCCAGCTCCCCCAGCACGAGACGCCCTGACGGCGGCGGTCGGGCGATTCCGACCCGCCGGTTCAGGTGTCGGCGCGCGCCTCAATGGCCTCCATGTCGCCGTCCGACAGACCGAAATGGTGTCCGATTTCGTGGACGAGGACATGGGTGACGAGGTGCCCGAGGGTCTCCTCGTGCTCGGCCCAGTAATCCAACAGGGGTCGGCGATAGAGCCAGATTTGGTTCGGCATCTGACCCGTCGCGATGTCGCCGGCCTGGGCGAGCCCGATCCCCCGGAAGAGGCCCAGCAGATCGAACTCGCTGGCGCAGTCCATCTCCGTCAGGGTCTCGTCGTCGGGGAAATCCTCCACGTGGACGATCACCCCCGGACACAGGGCGCGGAATTCCTCGGGCAGAGCTTCGAAGGCCGCCCGCGCCAGGATTTCCATATCCGCGAGGGACGGGGCATGACGCCCGGCCCAGTCGTCCTCTGCTGTCGTGCTCACCGGATCACCGGCAGGATTCGCTCTGCGAGGAAGCCCGCGAGATCGCTGGTGATGTGGTCGATATGCGCCTCCCGGACGGCTTCCTGCTCGAACGCCTCCCGGAAAGGGTCGAGGGTCCGGGGCACCACCAGCACCGTCGCCATGCCGATCTCATGGGGAACCACGAGGTTGCGGGCGATGTCCTCGAACAGGGCCGAGCGGCGGGGATCGACGCCATGGCGCAGGAGGAAACGCTCGTAGGTCGAGCGTTCGGGCTTCGGGACGAAATCCGCATCGGCGATATCGAACACATCCTCGAAATGATCGAGGATCCCGATCTTGCGCGCCACGCTCTCGGCGTGCCGCCGCGATCCGTTGGTGAGAATGAGCTTGCGTCCGGGCAGACCCGCGATGGCGGTGCCGAGCGCCGGATCGAGGGCGATGGTGGAGTGGTCGATGTCGTGGGCGAAGTCGAGAAAATCGTGCGGGTCGATGGCCGCCTCGGTCATCAGCGCCTTCAGCGTGGTGCCGTAGCGATGATAGAAATACTTCTGGAGGGCTCGGGCGGAGAGGCCGTCGAGCCCATAGAGGCGCATCACGTAGAGGGTGATGCGCTCGTCCACCTGCGGCCAGACCCGCGCGTCGCTCGGATAGAGCGTGTTGTCGAGGTCGAACACCCAGGTATCGACATGGTCGAAGCCTCGGGAGCCGGCGGAGGTGAAGTGGCTTTCGCCGGGAAGGAACAAGGCGGTACGACTTGGATGCGGGCCGGGTGATCCGGCCGGGACGGCTAAGATGGGGCAGCTTGGCGAAAAAGGAAGCTCTACTGTTCGCGGGAATGCCGATCGCCGCATTCCGCACCCCTGCGCCGGCTCGCCGAGGAGGCGAGCCGGATCCCGGTCGTCAGCTCCGGCGGATGAGGGTGCCGGCACCGTAATCGGTGAACAGCTCCAGCAGCACGGCATGGCTCACCTTGCCGTCGAGGATGACCACCGCTTCCACGCCCTGCTCGAGGGCGTAGATGCAGGTTTCGACCTTCGGGATCATGCCGCCCGTGATGGTGCCGTCGGCGATGAGGCGCCGGCAATCTTCGAGGGTCAGTTCGGGGATGAGCTTCTTGTCCTTGTCGAGGACGCCCGGCACGTCGGTGAGGAGCAGCAGGCGCTTGGCCCGCAGCGCCCCCGCGATGGCACCCGCGAAGGTGTCGGCGTTGACGTTGTAGGTCTGTCCGTCTGCCCCGAACGCCACGGGGGCGAGGACCGGAATCAGTTCGGCCTTCAGCACCGCGTCGAGGACGCCGCGCTCGACGTGGTCGGGCTCGCCCACGAGGCCGAGATCGATCTCCGTCTCCGCCTTGCTCTCCGGATCGACGACCGTGCGCAGGGCCTTCTTGGCCCGCACCATGTTGCCGTCCTTGCCGCACAGGCCGATGGCGCGGCCGCCCTCGGCCGAGATCCACCCGACGATCTGCTTGTTGATGGACCCGGCCAGGACCATCTCGACCACCTCGACGGTGGCCTCGTCGGTCACGCGAAGACCGCCCTTGAATTCGGATTCGATGCCGAGCCGCCCGAGCATCCGACCGATCTGCGGCCCGCCGCCATGCACAACGATCGGCTTGAGGCCGGATTGCTCGAGCAGAACGATGTCCTCGGCAAAATCCTCCGCCGCGGCCCGGTCACCCATGGCGTGCCCGCCATACTTGATGACGACGATCTCCTGATCGTAACGCTGCATGTGCGGCAGCGCCTGAACCAGAACCTCGGCACGCACGTGCACGTTCGGCAACGGGTCTTTCATCGTGGGGCTCGTTCCTCGATGCGTGCCGGGCGAGCTTGCACGGCGCCGGGTTTCTAACCCAGGCATGTGACTCTGCGAAGCAGCCGGGCGGGATTTTTGTGCGCCGCGTCGCGGGACCTCGTCCCGACCCTTCTAGATTACGGCCTCGATCAAGCCGAGGCGGCGCGCCTCGTCGGCCTCGATGTACCAGTTCGACGGTGCGCGGGTGAGGACTTCGTCGAGGGTCACGGTTGAGCCGATGACGAGATTGGCGAAGCCTTCGTTCTGGATCTCGATGGAACATTCCAGCTCATGGAGCGCGGCCTTCACCGTGGCGATGCAGGTGGTCAGTGGGCCGTTGATCGTCAGGGTCTTGGCGATCTTCCGCTCGTGGATCATCAGGCGCGTGCCGCGCGTGAGATAGCGGTTGGAGCGGGCAAAGAAGCTCATGAAGGTGGTGCCCGCCGAGTAGATGGCGGCTTTACCCAGGAAGACGATCCGCCGATGCGGGTCGAGGGCGCTGGCGAAGCGGATGTCCTCCCCCATCATACGCGCCACTTCCGGATCGCCGCCCAGGGTCGAAAGTTCGACGACGACGAAATCCCGGTCCGCCGCCGCGTCGAGCTGGCTTCGGAAATCCTTGTACATGTCCTGATCGACGGTGCCTGACAGAAGGATGGCGGGCGCCGTGAAGGCGGAAGCGGGCAGGGGCTGAGCGTCCATCGTCTACTCGTCGAGATCCGGCGTATCGCGGGAGATATGGGTTTAGAGACGCCCGCCCGAAGGCTCCGGTTCCCGGCCATTTTTCCTGCCACGCCGTTGGACTCGATCCGTCCTCGGCGGAACGCGGGCGCCGAGGATTCCGCCGTGACGATCGATCACTTGAAAAAGGCGTTTCTTTAGGTTTCGAGCCGGACATTTATGGAATTTTTACCGTCATCCGCGATGATAAGACTTGTCGCCCAGGGGCTTAAGCCGATGCTTGACGCCGATCTATTCGTTGCCCGCCCGACTCTTACCAGTCCCGGTCCGCTTCTCACCGCACTCTATCGCTTCGGCGCCGAAGCGTCCTCGACGGCGGATCTCTGGCATCAACTGACGGAGAACTACATCGTCGACCTCGATGCCGTGGCGGCCCTGCTGCCGCGTGCCGAGTCCGGGTCGGTTCTGCCCCAAAGCGGCGATTGAACGGGCGGCGCGCACCGGCGCTCTCCAGAGACGCCCGCCGGGCAAATCTCGTGGCACGCGGTATGCGTGCCCGTCATCGAACGCCACGAAGACTTTCAGAAACGGTATTCTGGGGAACGCTCGAGACAACGATCACGCGGCCGCTCGAACGCCCGAGCAACTCCGCGGACCTTCTTCGCCATTCGAACAAGGGGTCCGTTATGTCCGATCTGCTGTCCGTTGCCCTCGTCTGCGCGTCCCTCGTCCCCACCGATCATTGCTCGCGGGCAACGGCCCTCGACGTCATCGTGTCCCCCGCGCGCACGCCGATGGAATGCCTGGTCCACGGGCAGGTGGTGGCCGCGTCCACCAATCTGCTGGAGGGCGACGACCGCTATCTCAAGGTCACCTGCGAGCGCCGTCACGCCGACCTGCGTCGGCTCCGGCGGGCCGGCTACGCGGCGGCCGTGGTGCTCGTGCCCCGGGACGCGATCTGATCCGGCGGCATGGCCCACGCCGAACCGGGCGATCCCGTCGTCAGTGGGACGTTTCGGCCAGATCGAGGCGGTCGCCGACCTTGAGGACGCCGCCGGCCACCACCTCGGCATAGACGCCGCAATCCGTGTGGCCGAGGTGGCGCGACAGGGTGTGGGGGATCGCGAGATCGCGAAGCCCCGTGACCGGATCGACATTGGTCGCGGCGCAACGCTCGGTGCGCTTGAGGACCCGTAAGGCCACGCCGTCCGGCGTTGTGAGCGTCCGACCCACGAGGTCGAGTTCGCGCCATGCCGCGAGGCCCGCGATGTGGAGGTTGGCCCGAAACCGTAAGGGATCGACGGCTGCGCCCGTCATGGTCTCGATGGCCGCGACGCTCGCGAGGTTGAGCAGCGAAACGTAGCCGCGCGGTGAATCGGTGAAGCGGAAGCCGTCCGGGGCGGCGAGAACCGCCAGCGGTCCTCGCAGGGCCTCGGGCAGATAGTCGGCGAGAAAGCCCGCGATGACGGCGCGTCCCTCCGCCGTCCCGAGGTCACCCCGTGCAACGATCTGGCCCCCGTGCAGGATCGTCAGGCTGTTCTCGTCCGCCGCGTAGCGTACGTCGAGGCAGGCGAGCGCCTCGTGCCGCATGAGCATGAGAAACTTGATCTTGGGCTGGTGGATGGGCGCCCTCGGGTCGAACCCCGATGGGCCGTTCTCGACGGCAAACAAGCGATCACCCGGAAAGTACCCGCCGGCATCGAGGGCTGCGCTGTCGAGGCGTTCGGGGGACAGGCCCTTGACGGGATAGCGGTGGAGGGCGGCCAGATGCAGATCGGAGGTCATCGCACGAGCATGGCCTCCCGACCCCGGACGGCGCAAGCGGCCGATCGATTTCCCCGCCGGCGCCCGGCACGAGACCAGTCCAAGCCCCTTGTGGTGCGAAATTGCAACACCACATCTTGGAGACCGGAGACCATCGTGGTGCCGGGGTTCTCGCGGCGAGTTCCTGGAAACTCGGGCCGGGGGACATCGTTTCGGAGAGGCCGTGCTGCATCACGCGGGCGGGACCGGGCCGGTACGGGAAAGGTGGCGTACATGAACTTCGAAATCTACACCGAACGCGCGCGCGGCTTCGTCCAGTCGGCGCAGACCCTGGCCATGCGCGAGGGGCATCCGCAATTGCAGCCCGGGCATCTCCTCAAGGTGCTGCTCGACGATCCCGAAGGCCTGTGCGCCGGTCTCATCGACCGCGCCGGCGGGCAATCGCGCGTGGCGTTGGCGCAGGTCGAGGCGTGGCTCGCCAAGCAGCCGAAGGTCTCCGGCAATGCGTCGCAGCCCCAGGCGACGCGCGAACTCGTGCGCCTGTTCGACACCGCCGAGAAGGCGGCCGAGAAGGCCGGCGATTCCTACGTCACCGTGGAGCGCCTGCTCCTCGCCCTCGCTGTGGAGAAGGACACGGAGGCGGGCAAGGCCCTCGCCGCCGCCGGCGTGACCCCGGCTTCCCTCAACGGCGCCATCAACGCCCTGCGCAAGGGCCGCACCGCCGACAACGCCACGGCGGAGAATGCCTACGACGCGCTCAAGAAGTACGCCCGCGATCTGACGGAGGCGGCCCGCGAGGGCAAGCTCGATCCCGTCATCGGCCGCGACGAGGAGATCCGCCGCACGATTCAGGTTCTGTCGCGGCGCACGAAGAACAATCCTGTCCTCATCGGCGAGCCCGGCGTCGGCAAGACCGCCATCGTCGAAGGACTGGCCCTGCGCATCATCGATGGCGACGTGCCCGAGAGCCTGAAGGAGAAGAGCCTGCTCGCCCTCGACATGGGCGCCCTCATCGCCGGGGCGAAGTATCGCGGCGAGTTCGAGGAGCGCCTGAAGGGCGTGCTCTCCGAGGTCACGGCGGCCGAGGGCGGCATCATCCTCTTCATCGACGAGATGCACACCCTGGTCGGCGCCGGCAAGGCGGACGGGGCGATGGACGCCTCGAACCTCCTCAAGCCCGCCCTCGCGCGCGGCGAACTTCACTGCGTCGGCGCCACCACCCTCGATGAGTACCGCAAGCACGTCGAGAAGGACGCGGCCCTCGCCCGCCGCTTCCAGCCGGTCTTCGTGTCCGAACCGACCATCGAGGACACGGTCTCGATCCTGCGCGGTATCAAGGAGAAGTACGAGCAGCACCACGGGGTGCGCATCCAGGATGCGGCCCTGGTGGCCGCCGCCACCCTGTCGAACCGCTACATCACCGACCGCTTCCTGCCCGACAAGGCCATCGACCTCATGGACGAAGCAGGTTCGCGCCTGCGCATGCAGGTCGATTCGAAGCCCGAGGAGCTCGACAACATCGACCGCGAGATCGTGCGCCGGAAGATCGAGGGCGAGGCCCTGAAGAAGGAGACCGACACCGCGTCGCGCGACCGCCTCGTGCGCCTCGAGAAGGAGCTCGCCGACCTCGAGGAGCAATCCGCCGCCATCACCTCGCGCTGGAAGGCGGAGAAGGACAAGCTCGGAGCCGCGGCCGACCTCAAGAAACGCCTCGACGAGGCCCGGACCGAACTCGCCAATGCGCAGCGCCAGGGCCAGTACCAGCGCGCCGGCGAACTCGCCTACGGCGTCGTGCCGGGCCTGGAGAAGCAGCTCGCCGAGATCGAGGCGGCGGCCGAAGCGGCCGTCGACCGCGACGGCATGGTCGAGGAGGCGGTGACGCCGGCCCACATCGCCGGGGTCGTCTCGCGCTGGACCGGCGTGCCCGTGGACAAGATGCTGGAGGGAGAGCGCGAGAAGCTGCTCGCCATGGAGGCGGCCCTGTCCAAGCGGGTGGTGGGCCAGCGCGAGGCGGTGGAGGCGGTCGCGACCGCCGTGCGCCGGGCACGGGCCGGCTTGCAGGATCCGAACCGGCCCATCGGCTCGTTCATGTTCCTCGGGCCGACGGGCGTCGGCAAGACCGAGCTGACGAAGGCCCTGGCCGGATTCCTGTTCGACGACGACACCGCCTTGGTCCGCATCGACATGTCGGAATACATGGAGAAGCACGCGGTGGCCCGCCTCATCGGCGCGCCTCCCGGTTACGTCGGTTACGAGGAAGGCGGTGCGCTGACCGAGGCCGTGCGGCGCCGGCCGTATCAGGTCGTCCTCTTCGACGAGGTCGAGAAGGCGCATCCGGACGTGTTCAACGTCCTGCTGCAGGTGCTCGACGACGGGCGTCTGACGGATGGGCAGGGGCGCACGGTGGATTTCCGCAACACGCTTCTCATCATGACCTCGAACCTCGGGTCCGAATACCTCGTCAATCAGGCCGAGGGCGAAGACACCGAATCCGTGCGCGACGAGGTGATGGGGGTGGTGCGCCACCACTTCCGTCCGGAATTCCTGAACCGGATCGACGAGATCATCCTGTTCCACCGCCTCAAGCGGTCGGAAATGGGCGCCATCGTCGATATCCAGCTCGAACGGCTGCAGAAGCTCTTGGACGAGCGCAAGATCACTATCGACGTCGAGCCCGAGGCGCGCGACTGGCTCGCCGACAAGGGCTACGACCCGGCCTACGGGGCTCGCCCCCTCAAGCGCGTGATCCAGAAGGCGGTGCAGGATCGTCTGGCCGAACAACTGCTGTCGGGAGCGATCCACGATGGTGAAGCGGTGTCCGTGCGCCTCGGACCCCTCGGCCTCACCGTCGGCGACACCCTCGCGGCCGAGACACGGCCGCAGAATCTGCTCCTCAACTGAGCGGATGTGATCCGGTACGGCACCCCGTGATGCGGCGATCGCTCAGTCGACGATGTTCCGTGTCACGGGGACTGCATGGTGGTCAGGCCCGGATGTCGACGAGCCGGTCCGTACCGCCGTTGTTGGCCATCAACTTTTTGACCTGATCCTTGATCTGATCCTCGACCGTCTGCCGCTCCTGCAGGGACAGGGCGCTCAACTGGTCCTCGGTCATATTCATGCCCTTGAGGATGTTGGCCCGCATCCGCTCCAGCGGCGACATCTTGGCGTACTTGAGAAAGTCGCCGGCCACGCTGTCCGACGATGTGGTGTCGGTATCCTTGGTGGCGGTGCGCGTGCTCGCGGACTTGGAAACGGGCCATGCCGAGGAAGCGGTGATGCTCGATACCTTCATGGGGAGACCTCGCCTGGATGGTGTAAGCTTTCTTAACCAAGCAAGGCGTAGACCACGGAGCGCATTCCTTTCAACTTAATTAAAACAAAGGGTTATGCGGATGGCTGGCTTTTCGGTTGGGCTCCTGACTTTGGAGGGCGGCAATTCTTGCCGGAGGAAGGGACGATCTTGCCGCCTGACATGGCACCCGAGTCCTCGGCGGTGAGGTGTGATGGTCCAAAGCGCGCTTCACGACCTTCGCGGTGGCACCCGGTTCTGGCTTCGAACACGACGGCCCGGCAGGTGTTTCGTGAACGGCACTGCGGCGATCCCTGGACTGTTGGTCGCGCCGATCCATATCGATGAGCGATTTCTTGACGTGCTCGGCCGAAATGTCTCCTCGGAAACAACGCCTCGCGAGAGACTATCGCCGGTTGCGCCCAGGTCTTAAACCCGACTGTCACGCTTCAAGACGGACGAATGCCATGCGATCCTACGCCCTTCCCGCCCTTCTGCTCCTGATCGGCGTCGTACCGGCGGGGGCTGGCTCACTGCCCGTCGACGAGACCACCTATATCGAGCACTCCCTCAACCGCGACGGTCCCCTCGTCGTCGAACACCGGCCCATCGCCCGGACGCCTGGCGGACGCCGGAGCGGTTCGTCCGCCGAACTCGCCGGTTTCTGCCATGAGGGCGGGATCATTCGCCGTCGCGACGAGTTCGGTCAGCCGGTGATCCTGCGCCAGCGCGAGATCTGCGACAACGTCGCGCCGCGGACGCTCCACCCGGGTGAGGTCGACGCCCGCCCGACCTGGCCGGAGGAGCCCGGCTCGCGCCGCCGCGTCCTGCGCGTCAAGGGCTGAGCGTTCAGCCGTAGCGATGCAGGCTCGCGCCGTTGCGCTTGAGCCAGCGTTCCGCCTCGTCGACATTCGGGCAGATGGAGCCGACGAGACTCCAGAACCGGGACGAGTGGTTCATCTCCCGAAGATGCGCCATCTCGTGGGCGACGAGGTAGTCGAGCACCACGGGCGGCGCCAGGATCAGCCGCCACGAGAAATTCAAAGCGCCCTGCGCTGTGCAGGAGCCCCAGCGGCTCCGGGTGTCCCGCACGGTGATGCGCGTCGGCGCCTGGCCGATGGCCGCCGTGTAGGCTGTCACCGCCGCCATCAGGTCGCGCCGCGCCTCGCGCTCCAGGAAATCGCCGATCCGCCGGGCGATATGGGGCGCCTCGCAGGCCACCGAGATTACGGGATCGTCCGCGCCCTGTTCGATCCGCGTCAGGCCGCCCGAGACACCGCGATGCAGGATTCGATGCGGTACGCCGCGCAGGGGCAGGATCGCGCCGGCCTGGAAGGTGATCCGCTCCGGCAGCTTCGCCAGACGCATGGCGATCCAGCCGCCATGGCCCACCGCGAATTTCTGAGCCACCGCCAGCGAGGTCCGGGCCGGCAGGGTCATCACGACTTCGCCCGTGGCGCTCGACACCCGCAGGGTCAACCGTCGCGCCGTCGGCCGACGCCGCAGGGCGACGCGAAAGGTCTCGCCCTCATGGACGACGTCGAGATGGTCCGGGTCCGGCCCGCGCAGCAGGGCTAATCGCATGGGCACAGCTTAGCGGGGCCGGCGCCCCGCCGCCATCGGGTCCGTTCGAATTGCTGGGGGTGTGCCGCCTCAGGCCGTCGCCTCGTGCGAGAGGGCGGGGCGGGCCTGCATGGCGCGGATGAATTCGGCGATGCGGGGCGCGATCACCGTGCGGTAGCGCGAGCCGTTGAAGACCCCGTAATGTCCGACCCCCTGCTGGAGGTGATAGTCCTTGCGCTCGGGAGCCAGGTTCGGCGTGAGGTCGAGGGCCGCCTTGGTCTGGCCGACACCGGAAATGTCGTCGTTCTCGCCCTCGATGGCGAGGATGGCGCAGGTCCGGATTGCCCCGAGGTCGACGGGCGTGCCCGCGTGCATCATCGTCCCCTTGGGCAGGGCGTGGTCGACGAACACGGTCTTGACCGTCTGCAGATAGAACTCCGCCGTGAGGTCCATCACCGCGAGATACTCGTCGTAGAAGTCCCGGTGCTTCTCGGCGGAGTCGCCGTCTCCGGTGACGAGGTGGTCGAACATCTCGGCATGGGCGTTGACGTGGCGATCGAGGTTCATCGCCATGAAACCCGAGAGCTGGAAGAACCCCGGATAGACACTGCGCCACGCGCCCGGGTAGCCCGCCGGCACGGTGGTGATGCAGTTGCGCTCAAACCACTCCGTGCCACGCTCCTGGGCGAGGCAATTCACGGCCGTGGGTGAGCGGCGGGTGTCGATGGGCCCACCCATGAGAGTCATGGAGATTGGACTAGGGTTCTGTCCCCGTGCCTCCATCACCGCGATGGCGGCGAGCACAGGGACGGCGGGCTGGCACACGGCCATCACGTGAAGGTCCGGCCCCAGCGCCGTGAACAGCTCGATGAGGTAATCGATGTAGGTGTCGAGGTCGAAGCGCCCGGCGCTGAGGGGCACCATGCGGGCATCGGTCCAGTCGGTGATGAACACCTGATGGTTCGGCAGCATCGCCTCCACCGTGCCGCGCAGCAGAGTGGCGTAGTGCCCCGACATGGGAGCGACGATGAGGAGCTTGGGCTGCGTCTCCCCGGGTCCGCGGACGAACCCACGGTCGAAGGTGATGGCCCGGCAGAACGGACGCTCCCACACCACGCGTTCGCTCACCGGCACGCTCACGCCGTCGACCCAGGTGCCGCTGAGCCCGAAGGCCGGCTTGGCATAACGTCGCGTCACGCGCTCAAACATCTCGCAGGCCGCCGCCATGCTGCGGGCGTACGGACCGTACGCGAGGGGATTGGCCGGGTTCTCGAGGCTGTGCTTGATCATGTCGGCGGCGACCCGCGCCGGCGTCGTCATGATCCGGGCGGTCTCGTACCAATAGTAGGCTAGGTTCACCGTGGCGTTCCCCTTCTCGAGGCCGCGCGGTCGGCCGATGGCGCCCGCGCATCGCGCCTGTCCGTTCATTGCCAGGCTCGCCCCGACTTAGGGCGAAACCCGCGACGACAAGTCCATGGAGCGGCGTTTCAGCCGATTGTCCAGGGACAACGAGACGTTGCGGTTCAGGCCTCGTGCTTTTCGTACGATAACGTACATCGGAAGGTGGCCGATTGGGTTGTGAGCGAAGTGATTGCTCATAATGGGATGGACGTGCACGCCCGAAGCCCTATCGTTCTAACGACATGATGGACATCGACACCAACGGTCTCGGACGCGACGCGCGACATCTGCGGCTCGATACGTTCGTCCGCCTGCGCTGGCTCGCGATTACCGGCCAGAGCGCCGCCGTGGTCGGGGCACAGTTCGGCCTCGGGCTGCCCCTGCCGTTCGGGTGGTGTTTCCTCGTCATCGCCGCCTCGTCCTGGCTGAACCTGGCGCTCCGCATCCGGTTTCCGGCGAGCTATCGCCTCAGCGACGATTCCGCGGCGCTGCTCCTTGCTTTCGACATCATCCAGCTTGCCGCCCTGCTGTTCCTCACAGGCGGTCTGCAGAACCCGTTCTCGCTCCTGTTCCTCGCACCCGTGCTGATCTCGGCGACAGCCCTTCCGCCCGAGCGCACCTTGGCGTTGGGGCTCCTCGCCATCGGCCTCGCGACCCTGTTGGCGCTGGTCCACCGGCCCCTGCCGTGGTTCGCCGATGGGCGCCTCGAACTGCCGTTTCTCTATATTTCCGGGGTCTGGACCGCGATCCTCCTCGGGACGGCATTCACGGGGGTCTATGCCTGGAAGGTCGCCGAGGAGACCCGTCTCCTCGCCCAGGCGCTGGCCGCCACGGAACTCGTGCTGGCCCGCGAGCAGCACCTGTCGCAGCTCGACGGCCTGGCGGCGGCGGCGGCGCACGAACTCGGCACCCCGCTCGGCACCATCATGGTGGTCACGAAGGAACTCAGCCGCCAGCTTGCGCCCACGGCGTCGCCGAGCGTGGGCGAGGATCTGGCCCTGCTAAGGGATCAAGTCGACCGATGCCGCAGCATCCTGTCCAAACTGACCTCTCTCGACGGCGATGGAGCCGGCTTCCTCCAGACCGTGACCCTGAGCCACCTCGTGGAGGAACTCGTCGACCCCCAACGCGCCATGGGCATCATCCTCGATGTCACGAGCCGGGGGGAGGGGCCCGAACCCTCGTGCCGGCGCAATCCCGGCGTGCTGTTCGGGCTGGCTAACATCATCGACAACGCCGTGGATTTCGCCGAGACCCGGGTGATCATCGAGGCGCGCTGGACCTACGATCAGGTCTGGCTCGAGATGCGCGACGACGGTCCGGGGTTTTCCGGCGAGGTGCTCCTCCGCGCGGGCGAGCCCTACGTGACCACGCGGGGAGCCGACCGGACCCGCTCGGGCGATAGCACCGGCGCCGGCCTCGGTCTCGGTCTCTTCATCGCCAAGACGCTCATCGAGCGCTCCGGAGCGCAGCTCACCTTGTCCAACGCGTCCGGGTCCTCCGCGACGGGCGCCGTCGTCCGCGTGTCCTGGACGCGTCAGGCTTTCGAGCGCGGCATTACGGCAGGCCGACATGCACAGAACGGGGAGGTGCCAACCCCTGATCAGGATCAATCCGGTGCCTATATAAACCTCTGAAGTTGTAGCGAAACCGACACACCGAACTCAGGGAGACGCGTCGCATGCTGACGCAGACTGGAACGACGGCGCCCGGCGCCGACATCATACCCCTCGGCGACAACGATCCTCTGGCTGCCTTCGCCGATCGCAGCCTCCTTATCGTCGACGACGACAAGCCGTTTTCCACTCGCTTGGCCCGTGCGATGGAGATGCGCGGCTACGAGGTCCACGTCGCCGAGAGCGTTGCCGAAGGCGTGTCGATGGTGGACGCGCGGGCCCCCGCCTTCGCGGTCATCGACATGCGTCTCGCCGACGGCAACGGCCTCGATGTCATCGCCCGTCTGAAGGAGCGTCGCCCCGAAGCGCGCGGCGTGATCCTCACGGGCTACGGCAACATCGCCACGGCGGTGACGGCGGTGAAGCTCGGCGCGTTCGATTACCTCGCCAAGCCCGCCGACGCCGACGAGATCCACGGCACCCTCATGGCCCAGCCGGGCGAACGCGCCGATCCACCGGAAAATCCGATGTCGGCCGACCGGGTGCGCTGGGAGCACATCCAGCGGGTCTACGAGCTGTGTAGCCGCAACGTCTCGGAGACGGCGCGGCGTCTCAACATGCACCGCCGGACCCTGCAGCGCATCCTGGCCAAGCGCGCGCCGCGGTAACGCGCATGCCTGCGAAGTTGCGCGGTCCCGCCGGATCGCGCTACTTCGCGGCATCGCTGGCCCCATGAGGGTCGGTCGTGACGGAACGACAAACGAGGCGCCACGCCAGTGAACACGCGCAATCTCATCACGATCGTCAGCATGATGGTCCTGGTCGGCACGGAAGTCTTCGCCGTCGCTATCGCGGCCGGATGGGCGCTGGCCGGCATCTTCGAGCTGGGCGATACCGTCGGCCACGTGCTGATGGCCCTGTTCAGCCTCTGTGCCGCCTGGGTGATGCTTCAGCTTTGGCGCCGGGCCACCAGCATCGAGCCCCTGCGCACCGCGCCCGCCACGCCCCGCCGCTAGGGACGACGGGCCGGTCCGCGTTGCCAGGGCGGCGTTTCCCGATTATCGCGGGGGCGCCCCGCCACGCGCAGTCGAGTTCAGGCCCATGAAAGCACGCATCATCGTCACCCTGAAGACCGGCGTGCTCGATCCGCAGGGCAAGGCGATCGAGGCGGCCCTGACCTCGTTCGGCCTCTCCGGCGTCGACGGGGTGCGCCAGGGCAAGGTATTCGACGTCGAGCTCGCCGGCGACGATCGCGCGGCGGCCGAAGCGACCCTCAAGGCCGCGTGCGAAAAGCTTCTCGCCAACACCGTGGTCGAGAACTACGCGATCGAGATTCTCTGATGCGCGCCGCCATCGTCGTCTTTCCGGGCTCGAACCGCGACGCGGACGTGGCCCGTGCCCTCACCCAGGCCGGGGCCGAAGTGGTGAAGGTCTGGCACGCCGACACCGAACTGCCGGCTGGAACCGACCTCGCCGTCCTGCCAGGCGGGTTCTCCTATGGCGATTACCTGCGCTGCGGCGCGATCGCGGGCCGGGCGGCCGCCATGGATGCCGTGCGGGCGCACGCGGCGCGCGGCGGCCTCGTTCTGGGCATCTGCAACGGCTTCCAGATCCTGTGCGAATCCGGTCTCCTGCCGGGCGTGCTCATGCGCAATGTCGATCGCCGCTTCATCTGCCATCGGCAGTTGCTGCGGGTGGAACGCGCCGACACGCGCTTCACCACGGCTTACGCCAAGGATCAGGTGATCGACGTTTGCGTGGCACACGGCGAAGGCAATTATTTCGCGGATGCCGATACCATCGCGCGTCTTGAAGGTGATGGCCGCGTCGCGTTCCGCTACTGCGACGCGTCGGGGGCCCTGACGGTGGATGCCAATCGCAATGGCTCGCTCAACTCCATCGCGGGCATCTATTCGGAAAAGCTTAACGTGCTGGGCTTGATGCCCCACCCGGAGAACTTCGTGGAAGACTTGGTCGGTGGCACGGACGGACGCGGGCTTTTCGCGAGTTTGGCAGCTTAGGCGGCAAAAACCCTCCCCCCTTTGCGGGGGAGGGTGGTCGCAAAGCGACCGGGAGAGGGGCGGCGCTGACCTCTTCGAATAAGGACAGTGCTCCCCTCATCCGACCCGCTTCGCGGGCCACCTTCTCCCGCTGTGGGGAGAAGGAAGCTCCCCGCCTCAATGGCCGTCGAATTCCATCAGGGTCCGCACCGGCACATCGAGGTCGCGCAGCTTCTGGGCGCCGCCGATCTCCGGCAGATCGATGACGAAACAGGCCGCCACCACCTCGGCGCCGATCCGGCGCAGCAGGTTGACCGCGGCGCAGGCGGTGCCACCCGTGGCGATGAGATCGTCGACCAGGAGCACGCGGTCGCCCGGCTTGATGGCGTCCACGTGGATTTCCATCTCGTCTGTGCCGTATTCCAGGGCGTAGGCGATGGAGACGGTCTTGTGGGGTAGTTTGCCCTTCTTGCGGATTGGCACGAACCCCGACGACAGCTGGTGCGCCACCGCTCCGCCGAGAATGAAGCCGCGCGCCTCAATGCCCGCGACCTGATCGATCCGCCCGCCCGCGAACGGATGCACGAGGGCATCCACCGCCCGCCGGAAGGCGCGCGGATCGCTGAGCAGGGTGGTGATGTCGCGAAACACGATGCCGGGCTTCGGGTAATCGGGAATCGAACGGATCGACTCCTTCAGGGCGATGTGGCGGCGGGAATCCATGGCAGCGGCCTTCGTCGGGGGCGGTGTCGAGGGGAGGAGGTTCAGGCGTTGGCGCGGCGCAGGAGCTTCACGAGGTCCCCGTGGAGATGCTCGTTGCCGGCCGCGACGGAACGGGCCGCCAGGGGCTCGGCACCGCCATCGGCGCTAGAGACGAAGCCGCCGGCCTCGCGGACGAGGATGATGCCCGCGGCGATGTCCCAGGTCTGTAGGTCGCGCTCCCAGTACAGGTCCGAGCGTCCGCACGCGACATAGGCGAGGTCGAGGGCTGCCGAACCGAACCGGCGGATTCCGCCGCTCACCGCCATCACGGCGGCGACCTCGCGCAGGAGTTTCGGATGGTCGCCGCGCCCGAGATACGGCGAGCCATAGGCCACGAGGGCATCCGCCATGTCGACACGGCCGGATACGCGCAGGCGACGGTTGTTGAGGTAGGCGCCCTTGCCGCGCTCGGCTACGAACAGCTCGTCCTTGGCCGGATCGTAGATCACGCCAGCCACGATCTGGCCCTCGCGCTCAAGGCCGACCGAGATGGCGAAATGCGGGATGCCGTGGAGGAAGTTGGTGGTGCCGTCCAGGGGATCGACGTGCCAGGTGTGGCTCTTGTCCGCCCCCTCGACGATGCCGGACTCCTCGAGCACGAGGCCGTAGCCGGGCCGGGCCTTCATCAGGGCGTCGCGCAGTACCTCCTCGGCCTTGCGGTCCGCCGCCGAGACGAAGTTGCCGGGCCCTTTCCGCGAAACCTGAAGGTTCTCGATCTCGCCGTAGTCACGCTTGAGGCCACGGGCGGCCTTGCGGACGGCATCGACCATGACGGTCATGAGGGGTGAGCTGATCATCGCTTGAAGGGTCCGGGTCGATTCAAAGAACGTCGGGACGATACGGTGTGGATAGGGCCATAGCATGTTTGGCGCCGGCCTCATCCCCGGTCGGGGTCGGGCGGTCTACTTCACGTTGGCCCGCTCGGAGGCCATCCGCTCGGCGCGGGTCCGCTCCTCGGGTGTCAGGTCCGTCAGGTTCTGGTCGAGCCAGCCGTCGGAGAGGCCCTGCGCCGCGGCGGCGAGATTCCAGGCCGCGGCCTCCACGGTGTTCTTCGGTATGCCGCGTCCGGACGCGTAGAGGCGCGCGACGCGGTTCTGGGCGATGGCGTTGCCGCGCGACGCCGCGTGCAGGAAGTAGCGCGCCGCCCGGACCTCATCCTTCGGCACCCCTGTGCCGTTGAAGAGCAGGATGGCGAACTCGACCTCACCGGCGAGATCGCCGTTGTCGGCGGCCCGGCGAAACAGTTCGGCGGCCTGGGCTGGATCCTTCGGCACGCCCCGTCCCTGAAGATAGAGGACGCCGAGATCGTGCTGGGCGGCGCCGATCTCGCCGTCGGCGGCCTTGCGGAACAGCGTCGCGGCGCGGGCCTGATCGGCTTCCTTGCCCGTGCCGAGGAGGATCAGCGCGAGGTTGTAGGAGGCCGTGGCATCACCCTTCGCGGAGGCCTGCTCCAGCCAGTGCTGACCGGCCTTCAGATCCTTCGGGCCGCCGCGACCGTCGATGGACATGAGGCCGAGCGACGCCATGGCGTGGATGTCGCCTTGCGCAGCGGCCAGACGATACCATTCGGCGGCCTTCTTCGGGTCCTGCTTGATGCCGAGGCCCTGGTTGTAGAGCTCACCGAGCAGCGTCATCGCCGCGGAGTCCTTGGGGTTGGCCGTCAGCCGCTTTGTCGCCTCGCGAAAGGCGGTGGTGTATTGGCCGCGCTGATAGGCGCCGAAGGCGATATCGGTTTCCTTGTTCGCCGTGGGCGGGCGGGCGCCCATCACACCGGGCGTGTAGGGCGTCGGCAGTTCCTTCAGCGGCGCGGTGAAGACTTCCTTCGTGGCTGCCTTCGGGAGCGGCGCTTGTGACGTCGGCGGTGTTTGCGTGTTCGCGCCCGGTGCCACGGCGGTTGCCGGTCGCGGCGTTTCCGCTACGGCCATGGCCGGCACCGTCAGCACCAGGTTTGCTGCGATTAGGGGCGCGATGGCCCTCACGCGGCGGACCCCGCCGCCGTCACGATTGCCTGGATCGCGGCTACGTCTGCTTCGTCACCCATCCACAGGGCGCTTTCCAACCCAAGAAATTCCACGCCTGTCGCCACGAGGGCGTCGATCTCGCCCGCTTCGTGGGCCACAGCGATACAGGGCGTCTCGAAGATCTCCGTCCACCACGCCGCCCGGTCGAGGACCGTCGCGGCCTCGGGCGCTATCCCATCGGCGTAGAGGCCACCGAACATGACGTAATCGACTCCGGCCTCACCGGCCTCCATGGCCGCGTGCTTCTGCTCGTGACCGCCAGCACCGAGGATCCGTCCGTCGTCGAGGCGCTCGCGCAGCTCGGCGAGGTCTCCGTCGCGCGCCTTGTCGAGATGAACGCCATCGGCGCCACCCCGCGCGGAGACGCTGACGATGTCGCCGGCGAATCCGGGACAGGCGACCACGAGGGCCGCCCCGGTGCCCTGCGCCGCCGGGCCTATGCGCTTGACGAGGTTCACGAGGCTGCGCTCGTCGGAGGGCGCGAGCCGCAGGATCACGGCGGCGACGTCACCGGCCGCGCAGGCCGCCGTGAGGGCCGCCGCGAGGGCGTCGGCGTCCCCCGCCTCGACCCGGTGCGGGGTCAGGAGGGCGAGGCGGGTGCGGGGCTCGGCCATGGGGTTCCCTCCGGACGATCGGGCGCTCAGCGCGCCGCGCCGATCTTCGGATCGAGGGAGCCGTCGGCGTAGCGCTTGGCCATGTTGGCCACGGAGATCGGGCGGATCTTCGAGCCCTTACCGGCGGTGCCGAACTCCTCGAAACGCTGGCGGCAGAGCTTCGTCATCGCCTCCATGGCGGGCTTGAGGTACTTGCGCGGATCGAACTCGGCCTTGTTCTCGGCGAGGATCTTCCGGATCTGCCCGGTCATCGCCATGCGGTTGTCGGTGTCGATGTTGATCTTGCGCACGCCGTGCTTGATGCCGCGCTGGATCTCCTCCACCGGCACGCCCCAGGTCGGCTTCATCGCGCCGCCATACTGATTGATGATGTCCTGCAGGTCCTGCGGCACCGAGGAAGAGCCGTGCATCACGAGGTGCGTCGTGGGCAGTCGGCGATGGATCTCCTCGATCACGTTCATGGCGAGCACTTCGCCGTCGGGTTTGCGCGTGAACTTGTAGGCGCCGTGGCTGGTGCCCATGGCGACCGCGAGGGCGTCGACCTTCGTGGCTTCGACGAACTTCACCGCCTCGTCGGGATCGGTCAGAAGCTGGTCGTGGCTGAGCACGCCCTCGGCGCCGTGGCCGTCCTCGGCCTCGCCCTCGCCGCTCTCGAGGGAGCCGAGCACGCCGAGTTCGCCCTCCACCGACACGCCGGCCCAATGGGCCATCCTCGTCACGTTGCGGGTGATCTCGACGTTGTAGGCGTAGTCGGCCGGGGTCTTGCCGTCGGCCTTGAGCGACCCGTCCATCATCACCGACGTGAATCCGTACTGGATCGCCGTGGCGCAGGTGGCCTCGTCGCTGCCGTGGTCGAGGTGCATGCAAACGGGGATATGCGGATAGACTTCGACGAGGCCGTCGATGAGCTTGGCGAGTACGATGTCGTTTGCGTAGGCGCGCGCGCCCTTGCTCGCCTGGAGGATGACGGGCGAATCGGTGGCATCCGCCGCCGCCATGATGGCGAGGCCCTGCTCCATGTTGTTCAGGTTGAACGCCGGCACGCCGTATTCATGCTCGGCGGCATGGTCCAGGAGCTGCCTCAGGGTGATGCGGGCCATGGGTTTCTCCACACGATGAGGCCGACCCCGTGGGGCGCCGTCCGTTGAATTTGGCTCGTCTTTTCTGACGTTTGCCGCTCCGTCGCAACCGCTATCGACGGCCGTCCCAAGCGATCGCCTCATCTCAAGAATGTCCGGCGCGGGCGACTGGGCAAGTCCCCCGCGCGACCGGCGGCGTCGCGGGTCGATTGAGTGCCGTAGAATAAAGTGTCAGGCCTTGGCGCGCAGGGCCTCGACGCCGGGCAGTTCCTTGCCTTCCAGCCATTCGAGGAAGGCACCGCCGGCGGTGGAGACGTACGAGAACGTCTCGGCCACGCCGGCATGGTTGAGGGCCGCCACGGTATCGCCGCCGCCCGCGACGGAGACCAGCTTGCCGGACGCCGTCCGCTCGGCCGCGTGGCGGGCCGCCGCCACTGTCGCTGCGTCGAAGGGGGTGAGTTCGAAGGCGCCGAGGGGGCCGTTCCACACCAGGGTCGCCGCCGTGTCGATGGCAGCGTTGATCTCGGCCACCGTGGCGGGGCCGGCATCGAGGATCATACCTGTGTCGGGCACGGCCGCGACGGACACGGTCTCGTGGGCCGCATTCGCCTTGAACTCCGTGGCGACGACGGCGTCCACGGGCAGGATGATCCGGCAGTTGGCGGCTTTCGCCGCCGCGACGATGCGCAGGGCCGTCTCAGCGAGATCCTTCTCGCAGAGGGACTTACCGACCCCGAGTCCCTGCGCGTGCAGGAAGGTGTTGGCCATGCCGCCGCCGATGACGAGCATGTCGACCTTGGCGACGAGGTTCTGCAGCAGGTCGATCTTCGAGGACACCTTGGCGCCGCCGACCAGGGCGATCACGGGGCGCGCGGGCGCTTCCAGACCCTTGGTCAGGGCATCGAGTTCGGCCTGCATCAGCCGGCCGGCATAGGCCGGCAGCACGTGGGCGAGCCCCTCCGTGGAGGCGTGGGCCCGGTGCGCGGCCGAGAAGGCTTCGTTGACGAAGAGATCGCCGTTGGCGGCAAGATCGCGGGTGAAGGCCGGATCGTTCTTCTCTTCGCCGGCATGAAAGCGGGTGTTTTCCAGGAGGAGGACGTCGCCGTCCTTGAGGGCGGCCACGGCCGCTTCGGCGGCGGGGCCGACGCAATCTTCGGCGAAGGCCACCGGGCGGCCGAGATGCTCGGCGATGGCGGCCACCACGGGCTTCAGGGATTCGCTCGCCACTGGCTTACCCTTGGGACGGCCGAAATGGGCGAGCAGCACCACCCGTCCGCCCTTGTCGGCGATCTCCTGGATGGTCGGCACGATGCGCGCGATGCGGGTCGCGTCCGTCACGCGGCCGGCTTCCATGGGCACGTTGACGTCCACGCGCAGGAGCACGCGCCTGCCGTTGAGGGCGCCGGCATCGTCGAGGGTACGGAAAGCGGTCATCGGGGCCTGACGTCTCGGAATGGGTTGGCGCCTTGGCGTGGGCCGGGGACTTGAAAGGCGCTGGAGGCTCGGGGGCGGCTCAGCGCGGCGGAATCAGAGCGTCGAGGTGGAAGCGTTGGGCCGCGATGGTCAGCGCCACCGTCAGCACGGCGGTGATGATGGCCGTCAGCACCAGGGCGCCGGAGCCCGGCAGGCTGCGGGTCCGGTCGGCGATGGCGCGGACTTCGCTCCGCAGGGCCGAGAGGTCGGTCTGGCGTGCGGCCTCGTTCATGCGGGCGGCCGCCCCCTCGATCTTCTCCTCGACGCGCGAGAGCAGCGCCTCGGAGCGGGCGTACTTGTCCTCGATGCGCGCGCACTTGTCCTCGATCCGGGCGAGCTGGTCGCCGCCCGGAGCCGGTGTGTGCACGGTCTCGGCCTTGCCGACGACCGTCGGGGGCGGCGGGGTCTGGGCCGAAGCCACCGCCGTTCCCGTCTGGGGCGTGCCGGGGATGAAGTCGCGTCCGGTGGGGGAGGTCTCTGTCATCTCGGGCACACTATCGGGTTTCTGGAAGTGGACGATCCGTCAGACGTGACGGCTCAGAGCAGCTTGCCCAAGGCGACGGCCGTGTCGGCCATGCGGTTCGAGAAGCCCCACTCGTTGTCGTACCAGGCGAGGATACGCACGAACGTGCCGTCCATCACCTTGGTCTGGTCGAGGTGGAAGGTCGACGAGTGCGGATCGTGGTTGAAGTCGATGGAGACGTTGGGCTGATCCGTGTAGCCGAGCACGCCCTTGAGGGGGCCATCGGCGGCGGCCCGGATGGCGCCGTTGATCTCGTCCACGGTGGTGGCGCGCTTGGCGGTGAACACGAGGTCGACGGCCGAGACGTTGGGGGTGGGCACGCGGATCGAGGTGCCGTCGAGCTTGCCCTTCAGTTCCGGCAGCACGAGGCCGACGGCCTTGGCGGCGCCCGTGGAGGTCGGGATCATCGACAGGGCGGCGGCGCGGGCCCGATAGAGGTCCTTGTGCATCTGGTCCAGCGAGGGCTGGTCGTTGGTGTAGGAGTGGATCGTGGTCATGAAGCCGCGCTCGATCCCGATGAGATCGTTGAGCACCTTGGCGACCGGCACGAGGCAGTTCGTGGTGCACGAGGCGTTGGAGATCACGAGGTGGTCGGCGGTGAGCGCCTGGTGGTTGATGCCGTAGACCACGGTAAGGTCGGCTCCGTCGGCGGGCGCCGACACGATGACGCGCTTGGCGCCGGCGTCGAGGTGGGCCTTGGCCTTGTCCTTCGAGGTGAAGATGCCGGTGCATTCCAAGGCGATGTCGACGCCGAGCTCGCGGTGCGGCAGCTCGGCGGGATTGCGCACGGCGGTGACGCGGATGCGCTGCCCGTCGACCACGATGAACTCACCGTCCACCTCGACCTTGGCGTTGAACCGGCCGTGGATCGAATCGAAGCGCAGGAGGTGGGCGTTCGTCTCGACGGGGCCGAGATCGTTGATGGCCACCACCTCGATGTCCTTGCGGCCGGCCTCGTGGATGGCGCGCAGCACGTTGCGGCCGATACGTCCGAACCCGTTGATGGCGACTTTCACCGACACGGCGTGAACCCTTCCCTTAAACGGACACCGACCCGGCGGCGTCCTCCAGCATGGAGATCGGGGCAGCAGGCCTCGATCTATCGCCCGCACTGCGCGAATCCAGGTTGAACGCGCGATGAATTGCGGTCGTCATCCGGCCACTCGGGATCGTCCGGGAATCGGAGGATGCACGCGAGGAGCCTGAACGTGTCACGGAATGCGAGATCCGATTGGCGGGCGGCCGGTCTCTAGCATGCGGGCTTGGCCTGGCAAAGGTCACACCGAATGGAGTCTTCCGCCTCATACTGTTGTTCGTCCTCGCCGAAAGGCACGGTTTTCGATGGGATCGTCGTGGCTCATCCGTCGATCCGCGCCGATGTCCGTCGGGCCGCCTTATGATATCGAGAGCCTGATTGACTGTCCGGCACGGGCGAGGGAGGCAATTCTTGTGAGCACGGCCATCGACGATGCCCTCCTGCAGCTCACGACGGCCCTGACCCGCCTCGAGGTGGCCGTGGGGCAGAGATTCGAGGCCGAGCGCGACCCGAGCGACCTCGAGACCGAACTCGCTATCATGGGCGAGGACCGGGCGCGCCTCGCCGCCGAACTCGATGCCGCCAGCGCGCGCCTCGCGACGGTGGAGGCGGCCTCCGACGACGTCGGACACCGGCTCGGACGCGCCATCGCTGCCGTGGAGGGGGCGCTGGTTCCCTCGGACGGCCTGCGTTAGCCTGTCCGACCAGGCCTCTTCCTCGAAGACACGATGCCCCAGATCAACGTCACCATCGACGGCAAGACCTATCGCATGGCCTGCGCCGCCGGCGACGAGCCCCACCTGACTGCCCTGGCGAGCGGCCTCGACGCGCGCATCGTCGGGATGCGGCAGTCGTTCGGCGAGATCGGCGACATGCGTCTCCACGTCATGGCGGCGTTGATGCAGGCCGACGAACTCGAAGAGACGAATCGCCGCCTTGCCGCCCTCGAGGCCGAGACCGCGGCCCTGCGTGAGCAGGTGGAGTCCGCCGACGCGCGGCGCGCCGACGAGCAAGCTCAGACCGCCGCCGCCCTCAGCCGGTGCGCCGAGCGTATCGAGATGCTGACGAAATCGCTTTCGGCGGGGTGAGCCGCGCATTCCCCCTGGCGCCGGCCCCGGGCCGTCGCTACATAGGATAGGCGGGGCTGCCGCGTTCGTCAGGAGAACTTTCCCCGGGGCCTTATCGACTCCCCAGGGAGCTGTCCCTGGCCCTGTCCCTGGACTCGGCCAACACGGCGCCCACCTACACTGTAGGTTTCCCGGGATCGACACTCCAACGGCTCACGTGGCTCCGCACCCTCACTCCTCCGCTTCCCTGAAAGCCTCCCTGCGCCAAGCCGCCCTCGGGCGGCGCGACGCCCTCGATCCGCAGGCGCGGCAGGCGGGCGCCCTCGCCATCGCCGACGCGGTGATGGCGATCGCGGCGTTGGCGGATGCGCCCATCGTCGGCGCCTTCTGGCCGATCCGCAGCGAGGTCGATCCGCGACCGCTCATCGAGCGCCTCTTCACGCGCGGCCAGCGCGTCGCCCTGCCGAAGGTGACGCCGGACGGCCTCGTGTTCCGTGAGTGGCGGGCGGGCGAAGCCCTGGTGCGCGGCGGCTTCGGCCTGAGCGAGCCGGACGACAGCCTGCCGCCCCTCGACCCGACCGCCCTCATCGTGCCCCTCGCCGCCTACGATGCGCGGGGCCACCGCATCGGCTACGGGCGCGGCTACTACGACCAGGCCATCGAGCGGCTGTCGCGCAACGGCCCGGTGCTCACCATCGGCGTCGCCTTCTCCGTCCAGGCCGTGGCCGAGGTTCCGGCGGAGGCACACGACCAGCCCCTCGACCATCTCATCACCGAAGCGGGCCCGGTCTCGCTGACACGAGCCTGACGAACCCGCGATGCGTCTTCTCTTCCTCGGCGATGTCGTCGGCCGGCCCGGCCGTCACGTGATCACGGACCGCCTGCCTCAGCTCCGCGAGCGCTGGCGCCTCGATTGCGTGGTGATCAACGGCGAGAACGCCGCCGGGGGCTTCGGCCTCACGGAGGCCATCTGCGACGAACTCATCCAGGCCGGCGCCGACGCCGTGACCCTCGGCAATCACTCATTCGACCAGCGCGAGGCCCTCGTCTTTATCGCACGGCAATCGCGCCTCGTGCGCCCGGCGAACTACCCGCCCGGCACGCCGGGGCGCGGCGCCACCGTGGTCGAGACGGAGAAGGGCGCCCGTGTCCTCGTCCTCAACGTCATGGGCCGCATCTACATGGATGCCCTCGACGATCCGTTCGCCGCCGCAGAACGCGAGCTGACGGCCTGTCCCCTCGGCGAGGTCGCCGATGCGGTCATCGTCGACGTTCACGCCGAGGCAACGAGCGAGAAGCAGGCCTTCGGGTATTTCCTCGACGGCCGCGCCAGCCTCGTGGTCGGCACCCACACCCACACCCCGACGGCCGACCATCGCATCCTGCCCGGTGGCACCGCCTACCTGTCGGATGCGGGCATGTGCGGCGACTACGACTCGATTCTCGGCATGCAGAAGGACGAGCCCCTGCGCCGCTTCCTCCAGAAGACGCCGGGCGCGCGCCTCGAATCCGCGCACGGGGAGGGGACGTTGTGTGGCCTCGCCGTCGAGACCGACGACCGCACCGGGCTCGCCACGGGCGTCTGGCCCGTGCGCCTCGGGCCGCATCTGGAGGAAACCTGGCCGCGCGGCTGGGATTAGCCCGGCTTCCACGGGGATGACCGCGTAGGCGGCTTGATCGTGGGCAAGGCTCCGGCCACTGTGCGGTCGAGATCGTTCCGAGGCCTGCGTCTCGGGGCGGCCGATCCCGATCGTTGCGTTGGAAGAGTGCCCTAGCCGATGGCGACCCCACCTGCGACCCTCGCCCGGCCCGGCATCTACCTCGTGCGGATGGTGGTGTTCCTCGCCCTCGTGGGCTTCCTCGCCTTCGTCCTGTTCCGGCAGATCACCCCGGCCTTCCTCGCCAATCCGGGGCTCAACGGCCTGATTCTCGGCGTGCTGCTCATCGCCGTGCTGCTCGCCTTCGGGCAGGTGGTGCGGCTCTACCGCGAGGTGGCCTACGTCAACGCCGTCGCGGCCGGCGAGGCGCCCGCGAAACCGCCGTCCCTCATGGCGCCCCTCGTATCGGCGCTCGTCGCCCGGCGCGAGGGAACGACCCTGCCGGGCACCCGCGCGTTCCTCGATACGGTGGCGGCTCGCCTCGACGAGGGCCGCGAGATCCTCCGCTACGTCTCGGGCCTCCTCATTCTGCTGGGCCTCCTCGGCACGTTCTGGGGCCTGATCGACACCCTGAGCGCCGTCGGCTCGGTCATCAGGACCATGCGGGGCGGCGGCGAGGCCTCGGCGATGTTCGATGAGCTGAAGAACGGCCTCGCCGTGCCCCTGTCGGGCATCGGCCTCGCCTTCTCGGCCTCGCTGTTCGGCCTCGCAAGCTCCCTCGTCACGGGCTTCCTCGACCTCCAGGCCGGCCAGGCCCATGCCCGCTTCCACAACGAACTCGAGGATTGGCTGATGTCCGGCGAGGCCGTCGCGGCGGCCCCCGCGAAGGCCCAGGAGCCCGCTTCCGCCCGCGCCCTGCAGGAGGCGGTGGACCGCCTCACCGCCGTCGTGGCCGAGGGCGCCAATGGCCGCGTGGCGACGCAGGCCATGACGAATCTGGCCGAGGGCATTCAGGGCCTCGTCCAGCACATGCGGGCCGAGCAGCAGATGATCCGGGATTGGGTCGAGGCACAGGCGACGCGGGAGCGGGAGCTGAAGCAGGTGCTCGACCGGCTCGGTCGCGAGCGCGTCTGAGATGGCTTCGCTGCGCACCCGGCGCGACCGTTCCCTCAACGTCTGGCCGGGTTACGTCGATGCCCTGGCGACCCTCCTCCTCGCCGTCGTCTTCCTGCTCACCATCTTCGTCGTCGGTCAGTTCTTCCTGTCGCAGGAGATCACCGGCCGCGATTCGGTGCTGACCCGCCTCAACCGCCAGATCGCCGACCTTACCGATCTCCTCGCCCTCGAGCGGTCGACCCGCAAGACCCAGGAGGCGACGGCCTCGTCCCTGCGCAACACCCTGCTGGGCGCCGAGGCCGAGCGTGATCGCTTTAAGCTCCAGGCCGAATCGAACCGGGGTACGGCCGGCCGCCAGGAGGATGTCGACCGCCAGCTCGCGGCCGAACGGGCGGGCTCGGCCCGCGCGGCGACGCAGATCGAGTTGTTGAACGAGCAGATCGCCGCCATGCGCCGGCAGCTCGCCGCTCTGGAGGATGCCCTGGCGGCCTCCGAGAACCGTGACAAGGAAAGCCAGGCCCGCATCGCCGATCTCGGGAGCCGGCTCAACGTGGCCCTCGCCCAGAAGGTGCAGGAGCTGGCGCGCTACCGCTCGGATTTCTTCGGCCGCCTGCGCCAGATCCTCGGCACCCGCACGGATATCCGCGTGGTCGGAGATCGCTTCGTGCTGCAGTCCGAGGTGCTGTTCCCGGCCGGGTCCGCCACCCTGAAGTCGGAGGCCATGCCGGAGCTCGACCGAATCGCCGGGGCGATCCTCGACCTGTCGCGACAGATCCCCGCCGACATTCCGTGGGTGCTGCGCGTCGACGGCCACACGGATGTCCGGCCCATCGCCAGCTCGCAATTCCCCTCGAACTGGTCGCTTTCGGCGGCCCGCGCCATCGCGGTGGTACAGGCCATGGTCGCCAAGGGCATCCCGCCCCAGCGCCTGCTGGCCGGTGCCTTCGGCGAGTTCCAGCCCATCGATGCGGGGACGAGCGAAGAGGCTTATGCCCGCAACCGCCGGATCGAGATGAAGCTGACGGAGCGTTAGGGCGTCGGGCTCACCCGGCCAGGACGTCCGGGTAAGCGAACAGGCCCGGCACGCCGCCGGTCATCACGAACAGCACGGCCGCGCCATCTGGATAAGTACCCGTGCGGACGTCGTGGAGCAGGCCCGCGAAGGCCTTGCCGCTGTAGACCGGATCGAGGAGCAGCCCCTCCGTCCGGGCGAGGAGGCGTACCGCCTCGAGCATGCCGGCCGTGGGGATGCCGTAACCCGGCCCGCGATGTGCGCCGTCGATATGGATGTCGTCGGCCGTCAGCGACAGGTCGGCCGATAGCAGGGCCAGGGTGGCCTTGGCTTTGTTCAGCGTGATCGCCTCGGCCCGCTGCCCTGTTTCTAGGACGGCGTAGGATTTAGCGAGGCGCGGATTGTGTCCCAAGGCCTTCAGGCCGGCCGCGAGGCCCGCATGGGTACCGCAGCTGCCGTTGGGAACGACGATCTGCGCGAGACCAAGCCCCATGGCCTCGGCCTGGGCGAGAATCTCGCTGGCGCAAGCTGCGTAGCCGAGGCAGCCGACCGGGCTCGAGCCGCCGGACGGAAACACGTAGACCCGCCGCCCCATGGCTCGCAGTGCCTCGGCCCGCGCCTCGGCCAGGGCGAGGGAATCGGCCTCGGCCGCGAGTTCGTGGACTGTCGCACCGAAGACATCGTCGAGGAGGCGGTTGCCGTTGCGGGCATAGGCCTCCTCCGAGCGCGGTACGCTGCGCGTGAGAAAGAGTTCGCAGGCAAAGCCCGACCGGGCGGCGGCGGCGGCCGTGAGGCGCGCGTGGTTCGATTGGATCGCCCCGACCGTGATCACCGTGTCGGCCCCCTCGGCGCGGGCCGCTCCGAGGAGAAATTCGAGCTTGCGCAGCTTGTTGCCGCCAAGCCCGAACCGAGCGAGGTCGTCTCGCTTCACGAACAGCCTAACCCCATTGAGATCCGCGCCGAGGTGCCGAGCAAGCCCGTCCAGGGGCTCAATGGGGCTCGGCAGGTCAAGGAGGGGCAGGCGCGGGATAGCCGAGAGATCCATGGTGCGTCCTACTCCGCCGGCAGGGCTTCGCGTTGCGGACGCGCCTCGCGCCGGGACGCCTCCTCGTAGGCATCCGTGAACTGAAGGGCCGCGAGCTGCGCGTAGAGCGCGCCGCGCGACAGGAGGCTGTCGTGGGTGCCGGATTCGACGATCCGGCCGCCGTCGAGGACGAGGATGCGGTCCGCCGCCCGGATAGTGGCGAGGCGGTGGGCGATGACGAGGGTGGTGCGGCCCCGCATGAGGGTGTCGAGGGCGGTCTGGACCGCGCGCTCGCTCTCGGCGTCGAGGGCCGATGTCGCCTCGTCGAGGAGCAGGATCGGCGCATCCTTCAGGATGGCGCGGGCGATGGCGACGCGCTGGCGCTGGCCGCCCGACAGGGTGACGCCGCGTTCGCCCACCGTGGTGGCGTAGCCCTGGGGCAGGGCGCGGATGAACCCGTCCGCATGCGCCAGTTCGGCGGCGCGCTGAACCTGCGCCTCCGTCGCCTCCGGCCGGCCGTACCGGATGTTCTCCAGGACCGAGCCGGAGAACACCGCCGGGTCCTGCGGCACGAGGGACAAGCGCTCGCGCAGGGCGTCGGGGTCGGTGCGGGCGATGTCGGTGCCGTCGACCCGGATGGTGCCGCTCTGGGGATCGTAGAACCGTAGGAGCAGTTGCAGCACCGTGGTCTTGCCCGCCCCCGAGGGGCCGACGAGCGCCACGCGTTCGCCCGGTGCGATGGTGAAGCTGATGCCGTCGAGGGACGGGTGGTCGGGTCGCGTCGCATAGTGGAAGCGCACGGCCTCGAACGCCACCTCGCCGCGCGGCGGCGCGGGGAGGGCGACGGGGTCGGCGGGTGCCTGGATCGCGGGCTTCGCCGCCAGGATCTCGCCGAGGCGTTCGGCGGCGCCCGCCGCCTGCGCGAGTTCGCCGTAGACCTCCGAGAGCTGACCGAGCGCGCTCGCGCCGAACACGGCGTAGAGCACGAACTGCGACAGCTGCCCGGCCGTCATGGTGCCGGCGAGGACGCCTTGCGCGCCGTACCACATCACCCCGACAACGCTCGCCGAGATGAGGAAGATGGCGACACCGGTCAGCAGCGCACGGGCGCGAATCGAATCGCGGGCCGCCGCGTAGGCGTTCTCCGACGCCTCGCCGAAGCGGGCCGCCGTGGTGCGGCCCATGCCGAAAGCCTGCATCGTACGGATCGCGCCCACGGCCTCCGCGGCGTAGGCGGACGCTTCGGCGAGGCGGTCCTGCGCCGCGCGGGAGCGCCGGCGCACGCCGCGTCCCGACAGGATCAGCGGGAACACGATGAGGGGAATCGCCACGAGGACGAGAATCGAGAGCTTGGGGCTGGTGATCACCATCATGGTGATGGCCCCGGTGAACAGGAAGGCGTTGCGCAGCAGGATGGAGATGCTCACCCCGAACACCGCCTTCACCTGCGTGGCATCGGCCGTCAGCCGGGAGATGATCTCGCCCGACAGCGACCGGTCGAAGAAGGCGGGGTCGAGTTCGGTGAGGCGCCGGAATACTGCCGTGCGCAGGTCCGCGACCACGCGCTCACCCAGCGTCACCACCGTGTAATAGCGGGCCGCACTCGATAGGGCGAGGACGGCGACGACGCCGATGAGGCCACCGAAATAGGCGTTGATGACGCTCTGGCCCTCCGGCGAGAAGCCGTGGTCGATGACCCGGCGCAGGGCCATGGGCACCACCAGGGTAGCCAGCGACGCCATCAGGAGGGACAGGAAGGCCGCGAGGATCCGCCCGCGATAGACGGCGGCGAACGGGATCAGGGGGCGCAGGGAGCCGAGTGGCGCCTTCGGTCGTCCCTCGGCGGGCGCCTTCTTCTTCGAACCGCGTGCCATCATGCCTCGTCGGTGTTGTGGATGTCCGGGTCGGGGACATCGGTCTCGAGAAACTGGAATTCGACGAACCCGCGATTGCCCGCAGCGGCGCGCTTGTCCAGAGCCGACGCCTGGGGTATAGGCGCGCCTTCATCCGATTGCGCGTGATCTATGGCCGCGGGCCGCCAGACGAGCCGGTCGGCGTGGCACTTCAAGGATTCGTCATGGCAAAGAGTGCGGCCGACAAGGCCAAGGGTACCGAGCATCCCGACTATCACTTCATCAAGGTCGTGATGACCGACGGGTCCGACTACATGACCCGGTCGACCTACGGCAAGGAGGGGGACACCCTCAACCTCGACATCGACCCCAACACGCATCCGGCCTGGACCGGCGGCGAGCAGAAGATGCTCGATCGCGGCGGCCGCGTCTCGCGCTTCAACTCCCGCTTCGGCGCCCTGTCCTTCGGCAAGAAGTGACGGACGCTTCGTGATCCGCCCTCGGGCGGATACACGGAAGTCGACACGAACGGGCGGCGCCGATGGCGTCGCCCGTTCGTGTTTCCGGGGCGCGGCTCTCGATCGGCCGCACGCGTCACGAGCCTGTCGCCCCGGGGAAGGCGGCGCATCGCTTGACAGATGCGGCTCTCGCATGGTCCCAAGCCCCCGGGTTTTCGCCGCGCTCGCGCGGCCGCAAGGGGTTTGCCGCGTGGGGTTTCGAGCAATGCTGCGGCGTGACGGCCACCGCGTCGCCCGCTGGTCCGGCCTCGGCTTGGCGGGCCTTCTGATGACGGCGGGCCTGGCGTCTCCGGCCGCCGCCCAGGGCATGGTTCGCAACACGTTCGGCGACTGGCAGCTGCGGTGCGAGACGCCGGCCGGAGCCAAGGCGGAGCAATGCGCCCTGGTGCAGTATCTCGCCGCCGAGGATCGCCCGAACCTCACCCTCGTGGTGATCGTGTTGAAGACCGCCGACAACCGCGGCTATCTCCTGCGGGTGGTGGCGCCGCTCGGGATTCTCCTGCCCTCCGGCCTCGGCCTCAAGATCGACAAGACCGATGTCGGGCGCGCCGGCTTCGTGCGGTGCCTCACCACGGGCTGCGTCGCCGAGGTGGTGATGGATGAAGGTCTGATCAAGCAGTTCAGCAGCGGCGCTCAGGCAACCTTCATCGTGTTCCAGACACCGGAGGAGGGGGTCGGCATCCCCCTGTCCATGAAGGGGTTCACCCAGGGCTTCGAGAACCTGAAGTAGGCCACCGGCGGCGGGGTCGGACCGGGAACCATCGACGCAAATCGGGAACGGATCATGTCGAACCATCCCTGCCGGGTCGCCCGGCACCTCCTGATCGTGGTCCCGGCCATTCTTGCCGCGCAGGCGGCGAGGGCCGAAGATGGCAACGTGTTCACCAACATCTTTAAGTATGGCGGCACCAGCGTCCCGCCGTCGCAGACTGCTCCCCTGGAGGAGCCCTATTGTCCGACGGTGGACGTGCCCGAGGGCGGCGCCGCCCTGCGCAATCCGCCGAGCGTGACCGGCACCGCCACCGCTCTGCGAAGCCAGACCACCCTCGGACGTCTTGCTCGGGAATGCACCCGGCTTCAGGACGGCTCGATTCGCGTCAAGGTGGGCATCGAGGGGCACGTGCTCCTCGGTCCGGCGGGGGCGCCGGGCCGGTTCGAGGCCCCCCTCACTATCTCCCTCAAATCCGCCGGCACCGTGCTCGTTACGCGTGTCCGCCGGGTCGCCGTCACCGTGCCGCCGGGCGCCGCCCAAGGGTTGTTCTCCGTCATCGAGGACGACCTCGTGGTTCCGGCGGCCTCAACGGGGAACTACGATATCGAGGTTCGCCTCGGAGGCGCGGCGCCCCGTCACGCCCCGGCCCGTCGCAAGCCCCCCGCACCCACGGCCACCTCCGAGGCCCCCGTCGCCGTTCCGGCTACGGCTGAATGAGGCTGTCGCCTCCGAGGCGCGGAGCCAGAGCCGACGCACGCGCGTCATGACGCGACGCGCGTGGTTCGGCCGCCCGACGGCCTTCACCCTCGAACCCCGTGACGATTCCGTCTTCGGCTGGCGCCTGAGCTTCGCCGGGGCGCCACGGGGGTGCTGGGTAGTGTTGAGCTACCGCGAGCGCGCGGTCCCACGACCGCTCCGTCCGCTAATTCGCCTCGTGCGGGCGGCGGAGCAACACGACGTGTTTCCGCTCCCCGGCGCCGCCCTGGGATCGGCGTCCTGGCTCGGCTACCTGCCGCCGGATTGCACCGACATCCACCTCGCCCTCGATCCTCGCACGGGCTTCGACCTCGAACGGGTGGGGGTGCGGACCCATGCCGATCTCATCGCCGAGTGCTTTGCGAAGCGCCCGATCCGGGCCTTCGCCGCCCTGTATAATGCCGTCCGGGGCGACGAGCGGCGCTTCCGTGACATTCTGCGCGGCGCCTGCGCGACCACGCCTCGGACGCGGTACCGAACATGGGCCGCCACGCGGCGGCGGCGCGCCAACGCATCCCCCATGGCGGCCGGTCCGCCGATCCACCTCGTGATTCCGGCCAAACAGTCGGATTCGAAGGCTGTCGCGACGACGCTGCGGAGCCTCGAGGCCCAGACATCGACCCGCTGGCACGCCGTCGTGGCCTGGGTGGACGGACGGGGCGAAGCCACGTCGACGGATTCACGGGTGACACACCGGGATTGGCCGACCGGCGGACTGTTGCGAACGCTGGCGCCCGATGCGGCCATCCTCGGGCTTCTCGACCCCAGCGAGGGCCTGGAGGCGGACGCCCTTGCGCTCCTGTCGGATGTTCTCGACGGCGCCGATGCCCCGCAGATGGTCTATGCCGATGCTGAGACCCTCGGCGCCCATCCGCTTCCGCGCCTAAAGCCGGACTGGAGCCCCGATCTCGCTCTGGCCCAGGGATATCCCGGCTTCACACTCTATACCGGCAGCCTCCTCGCGCGGTTGATGGATAGCCCGCTCGGGACGCCCGAAGCCGCCCGGATCGATCTCGGCTTGCGCGCCACCGGAATGGCGACGGCATCGCAGGTTGCGCATCTGCCGCGCGTTCTCCTGCGCGGGCCGGATATCGACCGGAGGGCCCGGCACGCCGAGCGCCTGGAGCACCACCTCGACGTCGCCGGTTCGCCCGCGCGGGCGCATCGCTATCCCGCAGGTTCCGACCTGCTGTGGCCCCTGCCCGAACCGGCCCCCCTCGTCAGCATCGTGATTCCCTCGCGGGATCGCCTCGATCTCCTGCGTCCCGCCGTCGAAGGCGTTCTCGACCGTACGGCCTATCCGGCTATCGAACTCGTGATCGTCGACAACGGCTCCACCGATCCGGCGGTGCGGACGTATTATGAGCAGCTGCGCCGCGACCCGCGCGTCGCGATCCTCGACTGGCCGGGGCCTTTCGACTTCTCCGCCATGACCAATGCGGGCGTCGCGGCGACCCGCGGTCGGGTCGTCCTGCTCCTCAACAACGACATCGCCGTCCTGCGGGAGGATTGGCTCGACGTGATGGTCCGGCAGGCTTGCCGTCCAGAGGTCGGTGCCGTCGGCGCCAAGCTTCTCTACGCCGATGGCACGCTGCAGCACGCGGGCGTCGTCGTCGGCCTCGGCGGCCGGGCCGGTCATATCCTGCGCCGTCGCCCGGCCGACACGCCGGGGCATCTCGGGCAGAACCGCGTCGCTCACGAGGTCTCGGCCGTCACCGCCGCGTGTCTGGCCGTGGAGCGGCACAAGTACGACGCCGTGGGGGGCCTCGACGCGCAAGCCTTCCCCATCGACTTCAACGACGTCGATCTCTGCCTGCGGCTTAACGCGGCCGGGTTCAAGACCGTGTGGACCCCGCATGCCGTCGTCGCCCACCTCGAATCCACCAGCCGCGGCCCCGCCCTCGGCGCCGCGCGGATCCGCTTCGAGGCCGAGGCCGCCCGCTTTGTCGACCGCTGGCGCGAGACCATCCGGCACGACCCCTATTTTCATCCGGCGCTCTCGCTCACGACCTTCGGCGAGGATCTCGAATGATGACGTCCCTCGTTCGGGAGATCGTCCGCTGACCGACCGAGACAGCTTGCCATTCCCGGTTCCGGCGCGCCCGGCCCTCGGCGCACGCCTGCGCGACGCCGTCGGGATCCTCCTCCGGCACCCCGGGGACGTTGTCGCGATCCTGAAGGCGCGGCTGTCCGGCAAACGCGTTCGTGCGGCCCAGGCCGGGGCGGCCCTCTTCGGCCTCGATCACCATGCCCTGCGATGGCCGGGCGGCGAGCGACGTCGCGCGTCCGTAGCCGATGTCGAGGGGGCCGGCATCACCGTGGTGCTGGCGGACGAGATCGCCCGGCCGTTAAGTCCGGATGTGACCATCGTCGTTCTGACGGCCACCGGCCATGCTCTCGCGGACGGAGCCCCGACCAGCCTCGCGCGCGCCTTCGCCGCGCATCCCGACCGATTCGCCCTTTACGGGGATGCCCTCGTCCGATCCGGAGACGCGCTCCTGCCAGTCCTGCGCCCGGCGTTCGACCCCGACTATCTGAGAGCGGTGGATTACATCGGGCCCGTCGTCGCCTTCCGTCGCACGGCCCTCGACGCAGTAGGTGGCCTCGGCGCCCTCGACCCGCAGGCACCGGCCTTCGATGCGCTGCTGCGGTTGGCGGCGACTTTCGGCGCGAAGGCCATCGGCCATTTGCCGGCCGTACTCTCGTTCGCCGACGATGAAAGCGGTGCGACCACGCCTCCGGCAGGGGAGGGGGGGCGAGACAACCTTTCCGCCCGTCTGCGGATCGTTCGACAGGATCTTGAACGGGCAGGGCAATCGGATGTCGGGGCGATCCCGGCGCGCGACGGCGTCCTCGCCTTCGCGCGTCCGCTGCCGGACCCACCGCCCCGCGTCAGCCTCATCGTCCCGACCCGCGATCGCCTCGATCTCCTGCGACCCTGCATCGACAGCCTGATCAACCGCACCGACTGGCCGGACCGGGAAATCCTGATCTGCGACAACGACAGTCGCGACGCGCAAACCCTGGCGTATCTCATCGAACTCACGCGGCAGGGCGTCGCCCGGGTCGTCCCGTGTCCGGGTCCCTTCGATTTCGCGGCCATGAACAACCGCGCGGCGATGCAGGCGACCGGCCGCGTCCTCGCCTTCGTCAACAACGACGTGACCGCCACCGACCCGACCTGGCTCGATCGGATGGTGCGCGAGGCCCTGCGACCCGAGATCGGCGCCGTCGGCGCCCGACTCATCGACGGGCGTGGACGCATCCAGCATGGCGGCGTGATTCTCGGACCGGGCGGCCTCGTCACCCACGCGCACCGCTTCTTCCCCGGTGAGGCTCCGGGCTATCTCTCAGGGCTTCTCGCGACCCGACGGATCTCCGCCGTGACGGCCGCCTGCCTCGTGGTCGAATCCCGGAAGTTCGCGGCGGTGGGCGGGTTCGATGCCGCCGCCTTCGCGGTGGATTTCAACGACGTCGATCTGTGCCTGCGTCTCAACGCGGCCGGTTACCATAATCTCTATGTCGGCGGCGCTGTCCTGACGCATGACGAGGCCGCCAGTCGCCGTTGGACCGAGGAGGCGCAAACCCGGCACGCGCGCGAGGTCGCGACGTTCAAAAAGCGATGGGGGCCGCTGCTGGCGCAGGACCCCCATTATCACCCGGGGTTCGACCCCGATCTCGGTACCTATGCGCGGTTGCGACCCGGTTGGCCGGGTGCCGATCCGATCGCGCCGCGCTGACGGTTACTGGACCAGACGCGGGCCGCCGGTCTGAACCTTCTCGTTTTCGGACATGATGCCGAGACGCTTGGCGACTTCGGTGTAGGCCTCGATGAGACCGCCGAGATCCTTGCGGAACCGGTCCTTGTCGAGCTTGTCCGAGGACTTGATGTCCCACAGGCGGCAGGAATCCGGGGAGATCTCGTCGGCGACGACGATGCGCATCATGTCGCCTTCCCACAGGCGGCCGGTCTCGATCTTGAAGTCGACGAGGCGGATGCCGACGCCGAGGAAGAGGCCCGACAGGAAGTCGTTGACGCGGATCGCCAGCGCCATGATGTCGTCGATCTCCTGGGGCGTCGCCCAGCCGAACGCCGTGATGTGCTCTTCAGACACCATCGGGTCGTTGAGGGCGTCGTTCTTATAGTAGAACTCGATGATCGAGCGCGGCAACTGCGTGCCTTCCTCCAGGCCGAGGCGGGTCGCCAGCGAGCCGGCGGCGACGTTGCGCACCACCACTTCGAGGGGAATGATCTCGACTTCGCGGATCAACTGCTCGCGCATGTTGAGGCGGCGGATGAAGTGCGTCGGCACGCCGATGTCGTTCAGGTGCTGGAAGACGAACTCGGAAATCCGGTTGTTCAGCACGCCTTTGCCGTCGATGACGTCATGCTTCTGCGCGTTGAAGGCGGTCGCATCATCCTTGAAGTGCTGGATGAGCGTTCCCGGCTCGGGACCCTCGTAGAGGACCTTCGCCTTGCCCTCGTAGATGCGACGGCGGCGGTTCATAGGCGTGTACCGTGGTTTGAGGAAGTCCATGAGCCGTGACTCCTTAGGGACGAAGGATGCGGAATCCGCGGCGTGGCGACCGTGAGGCGGCCGGGCCATGGGGACACATCGTTCGTCGAAAGCCTCCACGACCGTGGCGCAAACTACCCGAACCGAACTGCCAGCACAACGCGGTGGCCGGTCGGGGGGTATCCGCGTCCGTGGAAGCGCTCCGGTCTTTTGTCCGCTACGGTGAAGGGAGACGCTACACCGTCAGGGAGCGACGGTCTTCATCGGATACCGGCACAGGTCCGCGATGGGGCAGATCGGGCAATCCGGCTTGCGTGCCTTGCAGATGTAGCGCCCGAACAGGATCAGCCAGTGATGGGCGTTGAGGCGGTAGGGCTCCGGCACGATGGCCTCGAGCCCCGCCTGCACCTTGTCGGTCGTTGGTGCAACGAAGAGGGGGATGCGGTTGGAGACCCGGAAGATATGGGTGTCCACCGCGATGGTCGGGACCCCGAAGGCGACGTTGAGGACGACGCTCGCGGTCTTCGTGCCGACGCCCGGCAGAACCTCGAGATCCTCCCGCGAGGCCGGCACAGCGCCGCCATGCCGCTCGACGAGAATGCGCGAGAGCGCGATGACGTTCTTTGCCTTGGTGTTGAACAGCCCGATGGTGCGGATGAAATCGCGGACCCGCTCCTCGCCCAGCGCAAGCATCTTTTCCGGCGTATCCGCGACGGCGAAGAGCGGCGCGGTCGCGAGGTTCACGCTTTTGTCCGTCGCCTGGGCCGACAGAACCACGGCGACGAGGAGCGTGAAAGCGTTGCGATAGACGAGTTCCGCCTTCGGTTCGGGATCGGCGGCGCGCAACCGGGCGAAGATCTCTTCGCGGACTTCCGACCCGACGGGTGAGGGGGAAGGGGGACGTGCGACGATCGGCTTTGCCGAAGAGCCGGTTCGAGGCGATTTCTTCGGCGGGATTGGCTGTCGGGTGCGCATGGCCGCGTTATATTGCGCACATGGCGAGCGGCAACATCCCGATGCACCCGGACGGGCTCGATCCCGACAGCATGGACCGGCCGGTCTTTCGCGCGACCATTCGGCCGAACCAATCCCTGACTCCGGACGGCTTTCGCAACGTGATGATTGCGTGCGGTCTCGTATCCGTGGTGACCTCCGTGGTCTGCATCCAGGCGGGATTCTGGCCCGTCGCCGGATTCTTCGGCCTCGACATGCTCGCCCTCTACGCGGCCCTGAAGGCGAGTTTTCGCCGCGGCCACTCGTTTGAGGAGGTCATGATCACCCCCGTGGAGGTGATGCTGGCGCGCGTGACCCACCGGGGCGAACGCCGGGAATGGCGCTTCAACCCCCTGTGGACGAAGCTGACCAAGGTCGAGGACGAGGAGTACGGTCTCCAGACCCTGACCCTGGTGTCGCGCCGCGAATACGTGGTGGTGGCCCGCGACGCCTCGCCGACGGACCGCGAGGAAATTGCCGAGGAACTGACCCGCGCCCTGGCTCAGGTGAAGAAAGGGTTCTGAGGATGCGGGGTGGCTTTCTGCTTCCGGCGCTCGCGCTTAGCTTCACGGCGAACGCCGCCGCCGCGCAGGTGAGCGTCCGCTTCGTCGAGCCTGAGCGTTACACCGATGCGGAGAACCGTCTCGGGTCCGGCCTGTCCCTGCGGGTCACGCTGGGTGAGATCCGGCGGATCGTCGAGGGGTTCGGCCGCGATCTGCCGGCGGGCCGCACCCTCACCGTCGATATTCTGGATATCGATCTCGCCGGTATCGAGCGCCCCGGTGCCAACGTTCCGTTCGGCTTGCGGGTCGTCAGCGATATCACCCCGCCGCGCTTCCGTCTTCGCTACGTCTTGTCCGAAGGCCGTCGTCGCATCACCGCCGGGGAAGAGGCGGTGACCGATCCCAACTTCCTGCTGAAGGCTTCGCGCCTCGCCAACGGAACATTTGCTTACGAGCGTGACCTGCTGCGGGATTGGTTTCGCCGCCGTATCGTCGAGGGACGTCCCGCCGCGGAGCGAGGCCCCCAATAGACCTTCGCGTGCGGAACGGCGTTTCCGCTCATTCCCAGGCGCTAAGAGAGGCCTGTCGCGGAACGTTCGCAAAAAACGCATCGCATCGTCATTTGGCCGTTGACGGGCCGTGTTGGGGTCCGTATACCCCACTCATCGGCGGCGGCCAGCGGGTCTTATGGGACTTGGCGGGGCGGTTTGCTGGTCATCTTGGAAATTTAGCGGATGGATGATCCGGCTTTGGCTGGATGGTCCACTGTTTTTGTCTCTTGGATGTTGTTCTGTCGGTTGGGTGGTTTGGCGAGTTCGCTGGATTGTCCGGGTTGACAGGGCGGCGACGGGGCTCTAGACGCTCCGAACCGCTGGGACGGCTCACCGATGGTGGGTTCGGTACCACGGTTTTCCAAGTCTGGCAACCGGGTTTCGTGTGG
>Ga0182232_1000030_pt1 | contig 51242 bp, 45 predicted proteins | sample G6R1MG_30_FD_155484 | JGI IMG/M metagenome (GOLD analysis project Ga0182232, IMG submission 155484) | Phyllosphere microbial comminities from miscanthus, Michigan, USA - G6R3_NF_07NOV2016_LD2 MG | ecosystem: Host-associated > Plants > Phyllosphere > Phylloplane/Leaf | place: USA: Michigan... | reverse complement strand
GGTGCTGCTGGAGGCGTCGAAGCCGTAACCGGCGTTGAAACCGGCGTAGAAGCCCGTCCAGGTGAACACCGGCACCGGCACGAACACCGGCGGAGCGGCGCGGCGCGGAAGGTCGGCGGCCGAAGCGGCGCCGACGAGGAGGGCCGTCGCCGTGCTGGCGAGGAAGAGGGTCTTGAACATGGTGCAGCTGCCGGGAAACGTGTTGCGCACTCTCGGTGCGGTGTGATCTGGAGATAGCAACCCTTGCCCTGGTGCTTCTAGTGTATTTCAGCAACACCGCGATTGGAACGTACACCCGGTGGACAAAGTGGATATTTACTTCTCGTTTATGAATTCCACTTCGAGCGAAGCCTTTAACGCGGAGTGGGCTATTTGGTTCCATCAAAACAGCCGGCGTTGAAAACGCCCTGAGAGGGAGGGCTTCAAACCCGACCCTCAGTGGTCCGCCTCCCCTCTGGCGCGCGCCGAGAGAGCCCTCACCGTGGCGCGAACAGCGTGATGTTGCTGTTGATCTGATAAGCGGCCGAAGGCGGCGTGTTGACGAACCGCAGGCGAATAGGGCTCTCGCCGAGGATTGCCCCGAAGGCGGGGGTGATGGGGATCGGCAGGCAGCGCGACAGCGCCGCCGTAGCGGCGGCCTCGTAGCGCGCGCGGGCGTCGGCGTCGCCCGTCAGCCGGCGGGCGGTGACGAGGGGTGGGCCGCGCAGGGCGCCGGTTCTATCGAGGCCGAAGCGGAAGGCGATCAACGATCCCTCCGTCCCAGGCGGCACCGACCAGCACGCCGCGAGAGTCGCGCGGAACGCCGCCCAGTCATTGACGGGTGGGGCCGACTGGGCGCGGGCCGGCCCGGACGCGCCCAGACCCGCGAGAAGGGCCCCCGCGATGGCGCCGTTCCTCGCCCGCGCGTGTCGTCGCTCCATGCCCAGCATTGTCGGTGTCTCTTACAAAGTTCTCGCTCGGCCCTCGCGATCGGAGACTAAGTCGACCGTTACCGGGCGTTTCGTGACGTATTCTGCGCGGATTATGCGCAGCGGTCGCCTGATTTGCGACGGAAATCTTCCAAAAGACACCGCGCACGGCGGGTCGAGGGTCGGCCTGCGGATTCAGGTTCGCTCGCGCCTACCAGGATCACGCCGGGGGCAGGAGGTCGCCCGGAATCCGCCTCGGATCGCCGTAGAGCGCATCCAGGGCGTCGAGCACCGCCCTGCTCCAGCGCCCGGTTCCGTCATCGTCGGGGTGGCCCTGCCCGTAATGGGCGGCCCAGAAGTCGATCTCCTCGTCGCCGAGGTGGATCGTCCCGATCCGCTCGCGGCAACGCAGGAGGTCGGTGCGCGCCCGCACTTCCACCTCGTCCTCGCGCAGATCGTCCCGCGCCGCCCGCACGGAGACGAGCTGGGTCGCCGAGGAAAGGGTGGCCCGGTCGAAGGCCAGGACGGCGCCCTGGCGCACATCGCCGGCGGCGGGGGCCTCCGCGCCGTCGTCCCAGCGGTCCTGCATCGCCTGGGCGACGCAGGCGGCGTGGGTGCGATCCCGGAAGAAGCGCAGGCTCGGCCGGTCGCCGTCCCCCGTCGGAGCCACGCGGAGCCGGTCGAGGATCCAGGCCTCGACGAGATCGGGCACGATGATCGGGTGGTACAGGCGCATCCGGGGTCAGTCCCCGGCCCAGACCTGCCCGTGATACACGAACACGTCGGGCCGGCTCGCAAGGGCGGCGAGGCCCGACAGGGCTGGATCGTGGATGGCGATGACGCTGGTGGGGATCGCCTCCATCTGCGTGACGAAGGGCGGCTTGTGCTCGAAGGCGGCGCGGAAGGCGCCCTTGTGCAGGACGTCGAGGATCCGGGGCGCGATGCCGCCGCCGATATAGACCCCGCCGGTGGCCAGGAAGGTCAGGGCGAGGTCGCCGCAGACCCGGCCGAGCAGCTTGGCGAAGAGGTCGAGGGCGGCGACGGCATCCGGGTCGGTGCCGTCGAGCCCGGCCTGCGTGACGGCGGCGGGATCGAGCTTCGGCCCCTCCTCGCCCGTCCGGGCCCGGCGCAGGCCCGCGTGCAGGCGCGATAGGCCGGGGCCGGACAGCAGGGCCTCGACGGTGATCCGGCCCTCGATGCGCTCGAGATGCGGCCAGAGGGCGTGCTCCGCGGCGTCGCTCGGGCCGAAATCGACGTGGCCGCTCTCCGTCGAAACGATGGCGAGGCGGTCCCCCACCGGCAGCAGGGCCGCCGCGCCGAACCCCGTGCCGGGGCCCAGCACGAGGCGCGCCCCCTGGTCGCCCTTGATCCCGCCCTCCCGGTGCGGGCCCACCGGTGTCAGCTCGCCGGGGCTGATCTCCGCCGCTCCTGCCGCCACGGGCACGTAATCGTTGACGATCACCGCCCGCGACAGGCCGAAATCCCGGCCGATCTGCGCGCCCTCGATCACCCAGTCGGCATTGGTGAGCCGCACGGCGGGGCCATCGACGCGGGCGGCCACGGCCAGGATCGCTGAGCGCGGCGCCGGGCCGCTGCCCGTGGCGAGGGCCGCCCGAATCGCCGCGCTGGGATCGGGATAACCGGCGGTCTCGACATGGGCGAGGAGGCCGGGCGGCGCGCCCGCCTCGGGCACCAGGGCAAAGCGGGTATTGGTGCCGCCGATATCGCCGACGAGGACCGGATACTCGAACATGGGGGCGCCATCTCCCTGCGCTTGAAAGAGCCGGCTCTCCCGGCGGGCGGTCGTGGGCCGTCAGGCCGGCGGCAGGGCGCCGAGGTCGATGGGCGCCCCGTCGGCCCAGGCGTAGAGCAGGCGGCGCACGTCCTCCGGGTCGCTCAGGCGCCGGGTGGCGATGGTCTCGGCGCCGCCGATGCGGACGCTGACACCGCCGGTCTCGTTGACGACGGCAAAGGCCTTCTCGTCGGTGAGGTCGTCGCCGAGGAAGACCGCCCGGCGGCCGGCATAGGGCGGGGCCTGCGCGAAGGCCCGGATGGCATGGCCCTTGGTGGCCGAGGCCGGCACGATCTCGCCCACCGCCTTGCCGAGCTGGAGCCGGTAGGCCGCGCCGAGGGCGGCCGCCGCCGCCTTGACCGCCTCCTCGGCGCGGAGGGCATCGGCCGGGGTGGCGAGGCGCCAGTGCACGGCCACGGAGGCGCCCTTGTCCTCGATGAGTACGGCGTCGAGCCCCGCCACCGCCGTCGTCAGGCCGGCGATGCGGGCGCGCAGGTCGGGATGATCCGCGGCGCCCCCGCCGCTCACCACGCCGTCGACCCGACGCTCGACGCCGTGCAGGCCGGCGATGTCGAACCGGGCGGGCGCGAGGAAATCGTCGATCACCCCGATGGGCCGGCCGGTGACGATGGCGAGCGCCCCGCCGAGACGGGTGCGCAGGCGCTCCAGGGCACCCGGCAGCGCCGGATCGACCCGGACCTGATCCGGCCGGGGCGCGATCTCCACCAGGGTGCCGTCGAAGTCGAGGTAGAGGGCGAAGTCGGTCGGCTCGGTCACGCTTTCGGTCACGCCAGGCGTCCCTCCATCCCAGTTGGGCCTGCGCTAGCATGACGCGCGCCAGGGGAAAACGGGGCGTAGCCCATGCCCGTGCCCTATCTCGTGCGCTTGACGCCAACGCGAGGAGCGCGCCGCGCATGTGGCCAGACCCCATTCCGCCCGGTCCCGACGAGGAGAGCGTCTGGGCCTATCCCCGCCCGCCCCGCTTGGAGCGCGTCGCCCTGCGGCTGCGGGTGGTGTTCGGCGGCGTGACCGTCGCCGACACGGTGGCGGGCTGGCGCGTCCTCGAGACCAGCCATCCGCCGACCTACTACTTTCCGCCGGCCGACGTTCTCCCGGACGTTCTCGGCCCCCCGCGCCGGGCGGGCGTATGCGAATGGAAGGGGCGCGCCGTGCTCCACGACGTCTCGGCCGGCGGCCGCCGGGCCGAGGGGGCGGCCTGGGCCTATCCCGATCCGACGCCGGAGTTTCGGGCCCTCGCCGGGTATCTCGCCTTCTACGCCGGGCCGATGGACGCCTGCTTCGTGGGCGACGCCCGCGCCGAGCCGCAGCCCGGCGGGTTCTACGGCGGCTGGATCACGCCCGGTGTCGTCGGCCCGTTCAAGGGCGGTCCCGGCTCCATGGGCTGGTAGATGAGACCGGTACGGCGCGGGTTTGCGTCTCCGCCTCGCCCCGCTACATGCCGTCGAGGCTCAAGAGTGCCTCACAAAACGCCCGATCACGGCCGGCTCCCGCTCTGAGCGCGCCAGCGCAGCGGGCGTTGTGTGAGAGACACTGAGACGACGGAGTTTGGGCATGCAGGGTGGGATCGACGTCGAGCCGCGGGCGGTGGGTTTGTGCCCCGAGCGCCTCGGGCGCATCGACGGCTGGATGGAGCGCCTGGTGGCCGACGGCCGCCTCGCCGGCCTCTCGGTGATGGTCGCGCGGGCGGGCAGGACCGCGTATTTCAACAGCCACGGCCTCGCCGACATCGCCCGGCAAAAGCCGTTCGCGCCCGATACCATCGCGCGCATCTACTCGATGACGAAGCCCCTGACCTCCGTCGCCGTGATGATGCTCTACGAGGAGGGCCGCTTCCAGCTCGACGACCCCATCACCCGCTTCCTGCCGGAATTCTCCGACATGCGGGTGCTCACCGGCGGCAACCGGGTGAAGTTCGAGAGCGAGCCGGCCCGGCGCCTCATCACCATCCGGGACCTCCTCACCCATACGTCCGGCCTCACCTACGGCTTCATGGAGGCGACCCTCGTCGATGCCCTCTACCGCCAGAACGGTATCGATTTCGGCGAGGCCCAGACCGAAAGCCTCGCCGCCGTGGTGGAGCGCCTCGCGCGCCAGCCGCTGCTCGCCCAGCCGGGCAACGAGTGGAACTACAGCGTCGCCACCGACGTCCTCGGACACCTCGTCGCGCTCGTGTCGGGCCAGGACTTCGCGGATTTCATGCGGGACCGCATCCTCGCGCCGCTGGGCATGGTCGATACGGACTTCTTCGTTCCCCCGGAGAAGATCGAGCGGTTCGCGGCCAATTACAGCCTGTTCCGCGAGCGCAGCCTGAAGCTCTACGACGATTGCGTCGGCAGCCGGTTCGCACGTCCGCCCGCGGTGGCCTCGGGCGGCGGCGGCCTCGTCTCCACGGCGGGGGACTACATGCGCTTCTGCCGCTTCCTCCTCGGGCGCGGCGCCCTCGACGGCGTGCGGCTGCTCGGCCGCAAGACCGTCGATCTCATGCTCACGAACCACCTCGACGGCGACCTCGCGGCCATGGGCCAGCCGCGCTTTTCCGAGACGGCCTATACGGGCATCGGGTTCGGGCTCGGCTTCTCGGTGATGCTCGATCCGGCCCGCGCCCAGATCGTCGGCACGCCGGGCGAGGCCGCCTGGGGCGGGCTCGCCAGCACCGCCTTCTGGGTCGATCCGGCCGAAGACCTCGCCGTTGTGCTGCTCGCCCAGCTCATCCCGTCCTCGGCCCTGCCGATCCGCCGCGAGTTGCGGGTGCTGACCTACGCCGCCCTCGTGGACTGAGAGGGCGCTGCGAAGGGGCCGCCGACACGAAGAAGCCGGCCCCGCGTGGCGAGGCCGGCTTGGTTCGACGTCGGTTGCGGACCGCGCGTGGCTTATTCAGCGGCGGGGGCCGCCGCCGGCTTGTCTGCGCCGGGCTTGGCCCCGGCCGGCTTGGCGGGGGCGGCCTTCGGGGTCCATTCGGGGTCGGAGCGGGGGCCGCCGGGCTGGTTCGTCGCGGCCGTGAGCTGGCCCGGGGCGACGTCGGTGACCTTGCTCCAGGTCTGCGATCCGCACAGGAAGCCGAGCATGCAGCCGCGCACGGACAGTTCCGTGGGCTGTTCGCTCCACATGGTCACGTCGTAGAACTTGCCCTCGTCGGCATTGTAGATCTTGCCGGCGTAGCGGGCATCGGCATCGGGCTTCAGGCCCATGATGAGCTGGTGGCCGAGCGACGGACGCGCCTGCTTCTTCGGATCGGGGTTCTTGAAGTCGACCCGGGGCTGGCCCTTGTCGTTCAGCGGCACCTTCAGCCAGACGACGTAGCCGCACAGATTGGTGTTCTGCGGCCCGCATTTCTCGACACGGATGCGCGCGCGGCCATCCTCCGTCAGGTAGGTCCCGGTCGCATCGTTGGGCGTGGCCGCCTGGGCGAGGCCGGGCAGCGCGGCCAGGGTGAGGCCCGCGAGCGCGGCAACGGTCGAACGGTCGATCATGTCTCAGGCATCCTCAATACAAACTGCCGGCGCCGCGCCGTTCCGCCGGGGGCGCTTCGCGGAGCACCGCCGGGCCGCACGGGGCCATCACCCCGTGTCGTGATGGCCCGCCATCGGATGCGAAGGTGACCGGATCATGACCAGTCGCCAGAAACCGGCCTCCCCGGGGGACGCTGCGTCGGTGCGGCGGCCCGGAACGCGAAAAGCCGGTGCGCAGGCACCGGCTTCTCGATCCATGGAATGGGCGCGCTGCGCGTCTTTCGCGACACGTCCGTTGGTCCGCCGGGCTCACAGCGCGCACCGGCCGGACCGGGCATGCCGTGAGACCCCCTTACTCGGCGGCGGTCATCTCGGTGGTGAAGTGGCCGCACCAATCCTTGGAGGCCACCACCGGCCACAGGCCCGGAGACTTCGGCTCGTGCTGGCTCACGGGCGGGTTGAAGCGGCACAGGCCCTCGTCGCCGGACGCGGTGCCGCCGTTGATCTTGTGGTCGTCGAAGAAGCGGCAGCTCTCGCAGGCAACGGTGCTGGTGGTCATGGGTGTCTCCAGGTGGGTGGGCAGGTCGGCTGCCCGTGCCGTTCTTAATTAGAATAACTCCAATCAGGCGTCAAGCCGGTGCGTCTGCCGTGCCGCGTCCGGTGTTGCGGCGATACCGCTTCCAAAAGCTTCCTGCGTCCCGCCCGCCGCCTCGCGTTGACCGGGAGCCCGTTCACGGCCTAGCTTCGACGGGACGGTTCCTCCCCGGAGGATCAAAAGGGAACGCGGTGAGGGTTCATGCCCGAGGCCGCGGCTGCCCCCGCAACTGTAAGCGGCGAGCCCATCATCAACACGTCACTGGGTCTTCGGATCTGGGAAGACGATGAGAGGGCGGTGACCCGCGAGCCAGGAGACCTGCCGTCAGTCGTGGTCACACGCGAAACGCATCGGGCGGGGTGTCCTGGTGGGTGTCGAGGCGTTCGCGTGTCGCGAACGGATCGGCCCTGTTCGCGGTGACGTGCCACATCGCGCTGTCGCGCGCCCGCCGTCTTCCGTATGTGCCTGCTCCTGCCATCGCCTCGATCGCTCGCCCCCGGGAAACACGTGCCGCTTCAAAGCGGCCGTAGAATCCCTGTGTCGCGGCGTAAGCGGGCCGAGGCGGAGCAACGCGATTGTTATATTATAACATTCGCTTTAGGTGTCGCGGAGACGTCGTTGCGAACGGCGCGCGCCCTTGGATCGTCTCCCATCGCATGCCTTCCCGTTCGAACTCCGTCCGCTCCTCGCTTCGTTCCGGACACGGCGCCCTCGGCGCCGGCTTGCTTCTCGCTCTGGTTCCCCGCTTGGCCACGGCGCAGGACTCCGCCGTCACCCTCGAGACCCTGTCGGTGGCGGGCTCCGGCGTCGCGCCCGTCGGCCTCAACCTGCGCACCGTGGATCGCGGCGCCAGCCGCCTCGGTCTCACCCCCCTGGAGACGCCGGCCAGCGTCGACGTGATCGCGGGCGAGACGGCGCGCCGGCGCGGGCAGAACACCGTCGCCGAGGCCGTGACCGAGAACGCCACGGGCATCACCACCGTGGCGTCCCCCGGCAACGGCAACGGCGCCTTTACGGCGCGCGGCTTCGCCGGCCCGAACTCGATCCAGCAGCTCTACGACGGCACCCGCCTCTATGTCGGCGCCGGCACCGTCACCTTCCCGTTCGACACCTGGAACGTCGAGCGCATCGAGGTTCTGCGCGGTCCGGCGTCGGTGCTCTATGGGGACGGGGCCATCGGCGGCGTCGTCAACGTGGTGACGAAGAAGCCGGTCTTCACGCCCATCAACGAGGCCCGCGCGGCGCTAGGCTCGGACGGCCTCGCCCGCCTCGCCCTCGATTCCGGCGGCCCCATCGGCGAGGCCCTGGCCTATCGGTTCAACATCAGCGGCAACCGCTCCAGCGGGTGGATGCAGCCCGAGGGCGATTTCCGCAATCTCGCGGTCTCCGGCGCCCTGACCCTGCAGGCGACCCCCGACCTCGCCTTCACCCTGAGCCACGACCTCGGCTACCAGGAGCCCGCCCGCTACTGGGGCACGCCGCTGGTCGATGGGCGCATCCTCGAATCCATCCGGTTCAACAATTACAACGTCCGCGACGCGAAGATCGTCTGGACGGACAACTGGACCCAGCTCAAGACCGAGTGGAATCCCAGCGCCGACATCACCGTGCGCAACACCGCCTATCGGCTCCAGAGCCGGCGCCAGTGGCTCGACGTCGAGCAATACGCCTTCAACCGCTCCACCGGCCGCATCGACCGCTCGGATTACATTGAGATCTACCACCAGCAGGAGCAGGTCGGGAACCGCCTCGACGCTACGGTCCGGGGCAGCGTGTTCGGGTTCCGCAACGAGTTTCTGGCCGGGTTCGACGTGAACCACATCGCCTTCCGGCACACCAATAACTTCTCGTCCGAGGGCGCGAATCTCGTCACCAGCGTCGATCCGTTCGTCTACGATCCCGGCCTGTTCCCCGCCAACGGCCGCGCCTCCCCGGCCTATGCGACGAGCACCAACCAGGCCTCGGTCTTCGCCGAGAACCGACTGATCCTGTCCGATCAGCTCTCTCTGCTCACGGGCGTGCGCTTCGACGCCCCGACCCTAAACCGGCGCAACCTCGTCACCGGCGCCACCTTCGACCGGGATTTCCAGGCCCTGAGCTACCGTTTCGGCGCCGTCTACGCCCCGAATCCGGACCTGTCGCTCTACGCGCAATACGCCACCGCCACCGATCCGGTGGGGAGCCTCATCACCCTGTCGCAGAGCTTGGCGAACTTCCGGTTGTCCACCGGCGAGCAGGTCGAAATCGGCGCCAAGGGCATCGCCTTCGGGGGGCTCGCCGAGTGGACGCTCGCCGGATACCGCATCGTCAAGGACAACCTCATCTCGACAGTGCCCGGCCAGCCCACCCTCTCGACGCAGGTCGGGCGGCAATCGTCGCTGGGCGTCGAGGCCGCAATCTCCCTGCACCTGTTCGAGGCCTGGCGGGTCGATGCCAACGTCGCCCTGCTGCATGCGCAATACGACGACTTCAATCAGACCGTCGCGGGAGCGGTGGTGTCCTATGCCGGGCGCCAACCCATGGACGTGCCCGAGCGCGTGGCCAATCTCTGGGTGAACTGGACCTTCGCTCCCGCGTGGGAGGCCCGCATCGGCGTGCAATATGTCGGCGAGACCTTCAGCGACTTCGGCAACACCGCCCGGCGACCCGACTACACCCTGCTCAATGCCGGGCTCGACTATCAGGTGGGGCCCGCCTCGCGCCTGTCGCTGCGCGCCTACAACCTCGCCGACACGGTCTATGCCATCAGCGGCAATGCCGTGAACGGGGTCGGCACCAACTGGCTGCTCGGCCGGCCGCGCTCGTTCGAGGTCGCCTACGCTGTGAGCTTCTGACGGCATGCGCCGTCTGCCGAAAGCCTTGAGGCGGTGGCTGATCCTCGGCCACCGCTGGCTCGGCATCGTCATGGGCCTGTTCTTTGCCACCTGGGTCCTGTCGGGCCTCGTGATGATGTACGTCCCCTTCCCCGCCCTCACGGAGGCGGCGCGCCTCGCGGACCTGTCCCCCATCGCCTGGGAACGGGTGCGGCTTGGCCCCGACGCGGCACTGGCCCCCCTCGGGCTGTCGCGCCTGCCGCCGGCCCTCGCCCTGGGCATGCGCGGCGCGGCGCCGGTCTATCGGATCACCCTGGATACGGGCGAGCACCGCACCGTCTCGGCCGAGACCGGCTCGGTGCTCGGCCCCGTTTCGGCGGACGAGGCCGTGGCCCTGGTCCGCGCGCGGGGCGGGATCGGTCCCACCCCCAGCGTGACCCAGGTGTTTCGCGACCAATGGACGGTGACGGCGCGCTACGATCCCCTGCGCCCGTTCCACGTCGTCGCCCTCGACGACCCCGCCGGCACCGAACTGTACGTCTCGGCCGTGACCGGCGCCGTCGCCCTGGAGACGACGCGGTTCGCGCGCGGCTGGAACTGGCTCGGGTCGATCCCCCACTGGATCTACCTCACGCCCCTGCGGGCCCGGGCCGAATTGTGGCGCGACGTGGTCCTGTGGATCTCCGGCGTCGCGGTGGCGGGAGCGGTGAGCGGTCTCGCCCTCGGGATCTGGCGCCTGCGCCTGCGCCGGCCCTACGCCTCGGGCGTTTCGCCGTATCGGGGCATGGCGCGCTGGCACCATGGGTTCGGCGTCGTCGGCGGCCTGACCCTCCTCACCTTCGTGGCGAGCGGCTGGCTGTCGATGAACCCGAACCATTGGTTCACGGGCTCCGCCCCGACGCCCGCCCTACGGGCGGCCCTCTCGGGTGAGGCCTCCCTGCCGGCCCCCGACGCCCTGCCCGGGCTCGCGACACCGGGCGTCGTCGAGGTCCGGTTCCTCGCCCTCGGCGGGCGGGTCCATGCGGTGAGCGTCGATGCGGAGGGGCGGCGTCGGGTCGAGCCCCCCGTGACACCGGAGGCCCTGCGGGCGGCGGCCGGGCGCCTCATGCCCGGTCACGGTGCCGAGGTCGAGACGCTCACGGCCTACGACGCCTACTGGTATCCCCACCATGAGACCCGCACGCTGCCGGTGACCCGGGTCCGGTTCGACGATCCGGCGGCGACCTGGGCCTTTCTCGACCCGCAGACGGGCGAGATCCTGATGCGTCTCGACCGAAGCGGCCGGCTGAATCGCTGGCTGTTCTCCGCCCCCCACCGCTTCGACTTCGCGATGCTGATCCGTCACCGCCCGGCCTGGGACCTCCTGATGTGGAGCCTGAACGGCCTCGGCGCCGGCATCGCGCTCACGGGGATCGTGCTCGGCTGGCGGCGCCTGCCCCTCACACGTCGAGGTTGGCGACGCTGAGGGCGTTGTCCTGGATGAACTCGCGGCGGGGCTCCACCACGTCGCCCATGAGCTTCACGAACAGGTCGTCGGCGTCCTGAGTGTCCTTGACCTTCACCTGCAGGAGCGAGCGCACCTCGCGGTCGAGGGTGGTCTCCCAGAGCTGCTGGGCGGTCATCTCGCCGAGGCCCTTGTAGCGCTGGAGCTGGAGGCCCTTGCGGCCGAACGCCATCACCGCCTCAAACAGGCCGACGGGGCCGTGCAGGGTCGTCTCGTCGCCCTTGCGGGCGTAGGTCACGGGTTCGTGGTAGATCTCGCGCAGGGCCTCGGCCCGGTCGGCGAGGCGGGTCGCCTCCTGGGAGGCGAGGAGGCCCGCATCCAGGGTCGCGACTTGGCGCACGCCGCGTAAGGTGCGGCTCATGATGTAGCCGCCCTCGCTCACCGCACCTTCCCAGCCCTGCTCGATGTCGTCGGCGATGCGGTCGAGACGCCGGGCGGTGCGGTCGGCCAGCACCTCGGCTTCCGCCGCGTTCTCGTCGACGTTGACCCGGAAGGCGCCGGCGATCATCGCCTGCTCGACGACGGCCCGGTCGTAGCGGGTGTGGAGCGCCTGCATCAGGCCGCGGAACTGCCGCGCTTCCTCGACCAGCGCCTTCAGCTGCGCGCCGCCGAACTCGGTGCCGGAGGCCAGCCGCAGCACCGCCCCGTCGACGCCCGCATCGATGAGGTAATCCTCCAGGGCGCGCTCGTCCTTGAGGTAGAGGTCGCGCTTGCCCTTCGAGGCTTTGTAGAGGGGCGGCTGGGCGATGTAGAGGTGCCCGCGCTCGATCACCTCCGGCATCTGCCGGTAGAAGAAGGTGAGGAGCAGGGTGCGAATGTGCGAACCGTCGACATCCGCGTCGGTCATGATGATGATGCGGTGATACCGCAGCTTCTCGGGATTGAAGCCTTCGCGGTCCGTGGACGAGCGGCCGATGCCGGCCCCCAGCGCCGTGATCAGGGTGCCGATCTGGTCCGACGACAGCATCCGGTCGGCGCGCACCCGCTCGACGTTGAGGATTTTTCCACGCAGGGGAAGCACCGCCTGGAAGGTCCGGTCGCGGCCCTGCTTGGCCGAGCCGCCGGCGGAATCACCCTCCACCAGGAGGATCTCGCATTTCGACGGGTCGCGCTCCTGGCAGTCGGCGAGCTTGCCCGGCAGGGAGGCGATGTCGAGGACGCCCTTGCGCGTCACCGTCTCGCGGGCCTTGCGCGCCGCCTCGCGGGCCGAGGCCGCCAGGATCACCTTGCCCATGACGGATTTCGCCTGGGTCGGGTTCTCCTCGAGCCAGTTCGAGAGGCCCTCGTTGAGGACGTTCTCCACCGCCGGGCGCACGGCGGCGGTGACGAGCTTGTCCTTCGTCTGCGACGAGAAGCTGGGTTCGGGCACCTGCACCGAGATCACGGCCGTGAGGCCCTCGCGGCAATCCTCGCCCGTGAGCGTCACCTTCTCGCGCTTGGCGATGCCGGAGGATTCCGCGTAGCCGGTGACCTGACGGGTGAGCGCCGCGCGAAAGCCCGCCAGATGGGTGCCGCCCTCGCGCTGGGGGATGTTGTTGGTGAACGGCAGCACGGTCTCGTTGAACGAGTCGTTCCACCAGAACGCCACCTCGACGCGGATCCCGTCGCGCTCAGAGCGAACCATGATGGGTTTCGCCATGCCGTCGATGGGTTTGCGCGAGCGGTCGAGATAGCGCACGAACGCCTCGACGCCGCCCTCGTAGTAGAGTTCCTCGCGCTTGTGCTCGGCATGACGCGCGTCGGTGAGGACGATCCGGACGCCGGAATTGAGGAAGGCGAGCTCGCGCAGGCGCTTCTCCAGGGTAGCGTAGTCGAATTCGATGCTCGTGAAGGTCTCGGTGGAGGCCAGGAACGACACCTCGGTGCCGCGCCGCCCGTTGCCCTCGCCCACGACCACGAGGGGCGAGACCGCGTCGCCGTGACGGAACTCCATGGCGTGCTCCATGCCGCCCCGCCAGATGCGCAGGCGCAGCCACTGCGACAGGGCGTTGACCACGGAGACGCCGACGCCGTGCAGGCCGCCGGAGACCTTGTAGGAGTTCTGGTCGAACTTCCCCCCGGCATGGAGCTGGGTCATGATGACCTCGGCCGCCGAGATGCCCTCCTCCTTGTGGATGTCCGTGGGGATGCCGCGCCCGTTGTCCGAAACCGTGACCGAGCCGTCGGCGTTGAGGGTCACGGAGACGAGGTCCGCGTGGCCCGCGAGCGCCTCGTCGATGGCGTTGTCCACCACCTCGTAGACCATGTGGTGCAGGCCGGAGCCGTCGTCGGTGTTGCCGATATACATGCCCGGCCGCTTGCGCACGGCGTCGAGACCCTTGAGGACCCGGATGGACTCCGCGCCGTAGGCATCAGCGGCGCGATTGTGGGTGGCATCGGAGCTATGGGACGAGTCGGACATTGAGTTCCTCGGGCAGGCGGGTCGTCACGTGATCCTTCGTGCCCCGGCTCGAGCCATGGACACGCCTGCGGTGGGGCATGCACCCGATATAGGCGCTTTGCCTTGAGAATGCATTGCTTTCCCTGGCCCGGACGGGAGCGCGGCGGCGTCCGTCCACGGTCGCGTGCAGCGATTGAGTCCGCGTGTCGATTCAATCCTGCAGGAAGGGATTGGACAGGCGTTCCTCGCCGAGCGTGCTCGTCGGGCCATGGCCGGGGATGAAAGCGATGTCGTCGCCGAGCGGCAGCACCTTCTCCTTGATGGCACGGATGAGCTGGTCGTGGTTGCCGCCCGGCAGGTCCGTGCGGCCCACGGACCCCTTGAACACCACGTCGCCCACGAGGGCGAAGCGCGCGTCCCGGCTCACGAAGACCACGCTGCCCGGCGAGTGGCCGGGCGCATGGAGGATGTCGAAGGCGAGATCCCCCACCGTGACGGCGTCGCCCTCCACGAGCCAGCGGTCGGGCGTCACCGCCCGAGCCCCGTCGAGGCCGTAATTGGCCCCCGTCTCCGGCAGGCTGTCGAGGAGGTAGCGGTCGGCCTCGTGCGGACCCTCGATCGGGACGCCGAGACGTTCGCGCAGTTCGTCCGCGCCTCCGGCATGATCGATATGCCCGTGGGTGAGCAGGATCTTCTCGATGGTGATGCCCTGCGCCTGGATCGCCGCCTCGATCCGGTCGAGGTCGCCGCCCGGGTCGACAACGGCGCCGACCTTGGTCTCATCGGACCAGATCAGGGTGCAATTCTGCTGGAAGGGGGTCACCGGAATGATTCCGGCGCGGGGCGTGCCTGACATCGCTGTTCTCGTGGCATGCGCCCGGAGGGCGCGGGTCTGATGAATGCGCCCGGAGGGCGCGGGTCTGATGAATGCGCCCGGAGGGCGCGGGTCTCGTGCGTGCGCCCCCCGAGGGCGCGGGAAGCGCCGTGTCTAGCGCGAGACGGCGTAGGGTGCGAATCCGCCGCGTCGTCCGGGGCTCCTCCGTCAAACTTCGGCCTCGCCGTGGGACTACCCGAACCGGATCGCGCCCGGTTTCGTTGTCGGGGCGCCACCCTCCCCTTACTTTCCCCAGCCGGGTCTCACGCGCACATGCTGAAAACCGCCTTCGTCGCCGCGCGCGACCGGCAACGCCTCGGCGAGATCGCCGCCGTGCTCATCGGCTATGGGGTCACCAAGGTCGTCGAGCGCCTCGGCATCGCCCAGGTGGCGCGCCTCGCCAAGCGGCGAACGCCCCGGGTCGACATCACCCGCCTGTCGCAGCCCCAGCGCGTGCGCCGGGCCATCGAGGCCCTGGGGCCGACCTTCGTCAAGCTCGGCCAGATCCTGGCGAGCCGGCCCGATCTCCTCACCCCGGAATGGACCGAGGAACTGGAGAAGCTCCACAGTCAGGTCTCGCCGATCCCCTGGGAGCGCATCCGGCCGCAGCTCGAGGAGGATCTGGGCGCGCCCGCCGACGAGGTCTTCGCCGAGTTCGACACGGTTCCGCTCGCCGCCGCCTCCATCGCCCAGGTCTACCGGGCGCGCCTGCATTCGGGCGAGGAGGTGGTGGTGAAGGTCCTGCGTCCCGGCCTGCGCAAGATCATCGAGGCGGACCTGCGTCTCCTCGGCCACGCCACCCGGATCGTCGTCACCGAGTGGCCGGAATTCGGCCGCTATCAGCCGCAGGAACAGATGCGGCATCTTGCCAGCGGCCTCTACGGCGAGCTCGACCTCATCAACGAGGCCCGCAACTGCGAGACCATCGCGGCGATCTTCTCCGACCGCGACGACATCGTGGTGCCGAAGATCCACTGGGAATGGACCTCCGAGCGCGTCCTCGTCCAGGAATTCATCCACGGCATCCCGCCCAACGACCATCCCCGGCTCGACGCCGCCGGGATCGACAAGGTGCGCCTCGCCCAGAAGGGTACCGACGCCTTCCTGCAGATGGCCCTCATCGAAGGTGTGTTCCACGCCGATCCTCACCCGGGCAACATGCTGGTCATGTCCGGCGACCGGATCGGCTTCATCGATTTCGGCATCATCGGCCGCCTGTCGGAGCGCCGGCGCAACCAGCTCCTCATGCTCATCGGCTCCATGCTCAAGGAGGATGCCGACGGGCTCATGGCCGTGCTCCTCGACTGGACCGGATCGAGCAACCCCGATCTCACCAAGCTCGAAGCCTCGTCCCAGGCCTTCATCGCCCGCCACACCGGCGCGACCCTCGATTTCGGGGCGCTGCTCACGGACTTCATGACCATGGCCCGCGAGAACGATCTCGCCATGCCCACCGACCTCGCGATCCTGTTCAAGGGACTGGTGACGGCCGACGGGGTGATGCGCCAGCTCGATCCGAACTTCGACCTGTTCTCGGCCGCCGGCCCCACGGTGAAGCGCAAGCTCGCCTCGCAGTTCTCCATCAAGGGCCTGACCCGCAAGGTCGAGGCGGTGGGCGCGGGCCTGTTCGGCGCGGCTTCCGAACTGCCGACCCTGATCCACCTGATGCTGGTGCGGCTGAAGCAGGGTCGCGTCACCGTCGAGATCGAACTCAAGGGCATCGAGAAGCTCACCCGCGGCATCGAGCGGGCCGCCGCCCGCATCGCCGTGGCCCTCATCGTCGCGGCCTTCGCGACGCAGCTGGCGCCGCGCTTCATGGATCTCGGCACTCCGGCCTTCGTCACCGTGGGGGCGATGGTGTGCGTGATCGGGATCGGCTGGCTCGTGCTCCTCGGGCGCAACAAGTAAAGCGCTCCGGCGCCTTCGACGCCGGCACGCAAGCGTCACCTTAAATCAGCCGCGTTGTGCGGCGCATCCTGGGGCTCCTCTGCGCGCCGACCGGGTGCGCCCGAAAACCCCGCTGTTGCCGGCTTTCATGAACATCATCCTGATCAAGCTGTTCGCGACGGCCCTGACCCTCAGTCAGGTCACGACGCGGCCGGATGCGGTGAAGACGCAGTTCGATCCCGTGGCGGACCGGCCCCAAGTCGTGCAGATCCTGCGCGATGGCTGCGCCCATATGCGCAAGGCCTTCGACATCGAGGACATCAACCTCGACGAACTCATCTCCACGGCGATGGAGGACCCCACCGCCATCGCGGGGGCGGGCGCGCCGAAACTCCTGCACGGCCTCGACATCGGCGAACTCAACGTGAGCTACCGCCAGTTCTGCAAGGGCGAGAACCCGGCCAATTCCCCCTTCGACGCCGGCGAGGTCATCGCCTTCTACAACAAGGCCGTCCTCGACCTGCCCTCGGCCGAGGCCCTGAAGGAGCGGAAACTCCCAGGCGCCAGCCTCATCCTCGACGGGGCGGGCAAGCGCTACGCCGAGGCGTTCGAGGCCAATGGCCGGCGCCTCAGCGTGCCCATCGCCGAGGTGCCCACGATGGTTCAGAAGGCCTTCGTGGCGGCGGAGGACAAGCGCTTCGAGACCCATCACGGCATCGACGAGCGCGGCGTGATCCGCGCCTTCATCGGCAACCTCGCCGCGCCCGGCCGCCCGGCCGGCGGCTCGACCATCACCCAGCAGGTCGTGAAGAACCTGTCGGTGGGCGACGACGTCACCTACGAGCGCAAGATCCGCGAGATGATCGTGGCCTCCCGCCTGGAGCGCATCCTCGCCAAGCCGCAGATCCTCGAACTCTACCTCAACGGCATCTATCTCGGACGCGGCGCCTACGGCATCGAGATGGCCGCGCGCAGCTACTTCGGCAAATCGGTGGGCCAGCTCACCGTGCCCGAGGCCGCGCTCCTGGCCGGCATGCCCAAGGGGCCGAACTTCTATAGCCCGGACAAGTATCCCGACCGCGCCAGGGAACGGCGCGCCTACGTCCTCGCCCGGATGAAGGAGGAGGGCGTCATCACCGAGGCCCAGCTGACGCAGGCCGCCAACGCGCCCCTGGGGCTCGTCACCCTCGAGGCGTCGCGGCGCGATTCGGGGTTTTACTTCGTCGATCACCTCACCCGCGAGGCCCGCACCTTCGCGGGCATCGACTCCCTGACCTCGGCCTCGCACGTGGTGCGCTCCACCATCAATGCGGGCCTCCAGACCGCCACGGAAACGGCACTTCAGGACGGGCTCGCCACTTACGAGCGCGCCACCGGGCGCCAGCGCTACGAGGGGCCGGAGCTCAACCTCGCCGAGGCCGTGCGCAAGCTCGACGGTGCGGCCCCCGCCCCCGAGGGCTCGTCCCTCGCCGTGCCCCTCCTCGTTGGCGGCGAGACCAAGGCCGTTGAAGCGCCCGCGGGCACGAAGGCCGAGCGCAGGGCGGCACGGGCCGCGGCGGCGGCTGCCGCCAAAGCCACGCCCCCGAAGCCGGCGGGCCCCAAGCCCACCTGGCAGCGCGCCCTGGAGAACGCCCGCCCCGTCCTCTACGACGTGCACTGGCCGCTGGCCGTGGTGCTCGATCCCGGTCGCGGCGGCACGGCGAAGGCGGGGCTGGCCGATGGCCGCACGATCAGCATGGAGCCCGGACCGGCGCGGGGGCGCCTCGCCCTCTACGACGTAGTGCGGGTGAAGCTGCGCGATCCCGCCGCCAAGACGCCGCGCGCCGATCTGCGGGTGCGCCCGAGCGTCCAGGGCGCGGCCCTGGTGCTGGAGAATCGCACGGGGCGCATCCTCGCCATGGCGGGCGGGTTCTCCTACCCGTTGAGCCAGCTCAACCGGGTGACCCAGACCGTGCGCCAGCCGGGCTCGACCCTGAAGCCCGTGACGTATCTCGCCGCCCTCAACGCCGGCCTGCAGCCCAACACCCTGGTGATGGATGCCGCCGTTACCCTGCCGCCCATCGGCGGCGTCGGCGATTCCTGGTCGCCGAAGAACTACGACGGCGGCGGGGCCGGGGCCACGACCCTGCGGCGTGGCCTCGAATTCTCGAAGAACCTCGTCACGGCGCGCCTGCTCCAGGGCGGCATCGCGGACAAGGCGCCCGCGAGCCTGCAGAAGGTCTGCGATCTCGCTCTCGAAGCCCAGCTCTACGCCGAGTGCGAGCGCTACTATCCGTTCGTGCTTGGCGCCCAGCCCGTGCGGATGGTGGATCTCGCCGCGTTCTACGCCGCCATCGCCAACGAGGGCGCCCGGCCTGCCCCCTACGCCCTCGAATCGGTGGAGCGCGACGGCAAGAGTCTCTACGTCCACACCCCTCGCGAGCCCGTGCGCATCGGCTCGGCCGACCGGGTGGCGTTCTATCAGCTGAAGACCATGCTCCAGGGCGTGACCCAGCACGGCACCGCCGCTGCGCTCAGCCGCTTCTCGTCCGCCATCGCCGGCAAGACCGGCACCTCGGAGAACGAGAACGACGCCTGGTTCGCCGGCTTCACCAACGAGATCACCATCGTGGTCTGGGTCGGCTACGACAACGCCGACGGCACCCGCAAGACCCTCGGGCGCGGCCAGACCGGCGGCCACCTCGCGGTTCCCATCGCGGGCACGATCCTCCAGGCGGCCTGGGCCAACGGCGTGCCGCGCACGAACCTCGCCCCGCCCTCGGCCGAGGCCCGGCCGTACCTCACCGACCTGCCCATCGACGCCCGCAGCGGCGAGCGGGTCTCGGGCGGCGGCGTCCTCGAGCATTTCCGCCTCGCCAACGGGCGCGTGGCCGACACCCAGTACAAGCTCCTCCCCCGCGAGACCCGGACCGCCCTGCGCCCCGATGCGGAGGACGGCGACCTCGGCGGCGCGGAAGACGGGGCGGATGTGGCCGGCGACCTCTTCGGCAATCGGCCGAGCCGGGGCACGGAACGCGACTTCCTCGACCCGTTCGGCGAGGAACGGAGCCGCGCCCCGAGCCGCCGGGCCCAGCGCGATCCCGATCCGATCTGGCCCGGCACCCAGCGCTCGCCCTTCGGCGATGACGAAGCCTATGCCCGCCCGCGCCGCCGCGATCCCGACTACCTGTTCGGCGACGACCCGCGCTACTGAACCGGCCGTCCGACCTGCACCCCTCCCCCCGGGAAGGCGCGGATCGCTGCGCGCGCCCCCCGATCGCGGATCCCGCATCGCGCCGGGATCCGGTTCTCCCCTGGGGGGCGGAGCGATGCCCGCTTCCCCGACCAAAGGCTCCGATGTCGATGCTCCTTCCCGCGCCCCTTCGCCTTGCCGCCCTTCTTGCCCTCACCCTGCCCGTGCACGCGCAGGAAGGCATGAAGCAGCAGCCCGCGACCCCCGAGCGGATCAAGGACGTGCCCTCCATCGAGGCCGTGGGTCTCGCCGGCCTCAAGCCCGGCACCATCCTGTTCACGGATCACCGCGACGAACCGGCCAAGCCCGAGAACGGCCTCGTGCCCTACCTCGACTGGGGCCGGGTCCGCCCGGCCGAGCGGGCGGCCCTCGCCCCCTACCCCACCTACGCCGAGCCCGATTACATGCAGACCCTCAACGGCGTGACGAAGCGCCGGCACGAGACCTTGAAGGTCTACGTTGCGCAGGGGCGCTTCGTGGTGCCGAAGCCCGCCGAATCCATCGATCTGGCGTCCTACGCCACCCTCGGCTTCGTGGCGAAGATGGATCCGGTCATCAAGCACAAGACCCTGAACCCGGCCGACGTGACGCCGACGAAGGATCCGGCCGCCGCCTTCGCCAAGCGCCCCGACCGGCCCTGGTGCGACGCCGGCACCACCTGCATCGAGTCGCGCTACGACCTCGAGGGCAAGCTGCCGCTGGGCGTGAAGCTCGCCAACAAGCTCGAGGACGGCGCATCGAAGAAGATCGCCGAGTTCGTCTCGTTCCAGAGCGAGCTGCGCACGCTTCCCCCCGCCGAGACTGCCGCCCTGGCGGCGCTCACGAAGATCGATGCGCCGGTGACGGGCGGCCTCGAACAGACGATCTTCTGGGTCAATCAGATCCTGCGCTTCGGCAAGTTCCTCGCTGTGTTCCAGCCGATGCCGGGGGACCCGGGAAAGACCGTGGTCACCACCTACATGGCGCTCGCCATCAAGGCCGATGTCCTCGACCGCAAGCAGGAATATGCCCGCGTGCCCGTGCTCAGGAACCTGCTGCCGGCCCAGGTGCTCATGGGCAACTCGTCGTTCAACACCGGGACCTCGATCAGCGCCGGCCTACCGACCTACGCCCGCAACCGCATGGCCGCCTTCGCGGACGCCCTCACCAAGAACTGAAATTAACCTCAGGTTGATTTTTTGCCTCCCGTTCGCGATCTTGCGTGCGAGCGGGAGACAAGAATCATGGTGACGGTTCGTGAGGATACGGAAGGCAAAATCCGGGATCTGCCCATCGCGGACGAGCTGAAGCGATTGCTGGAACAGGCGGCCGACCGAGCGGGTATCGCCGTGGTGCGGGTCACCTCCGGCGGCCAAGCGCCCAAGGGGTCGGGCGGTAAGCGCACTGGCTCGACCCGCCACGACAAGGGCCGCGCCGCCGACCTCGAACTCCTCGCGGACGGCAAGCATGCCCTCGATTTCACCGATGTCGGCGACCGCCCGCGCGTTGAAGCCTTCGTGACGGCGGCGGCCGCCCTCGGCGCCAACGGGATTGGGGCGGGCGTCGACTACATGGGTCCCCGAACCCTGCATGTGGGATTCGGCACCTCGCCGCAGAATCACACCCGATTGGTCTGGGGGGCGGGCGGGCGATCCGCCAACGCGCCGAAATGGCTGAGGAAGGCCGCCGAACAGGGATGGGCCGAGCCAGTCGAACGTTTCGTCGTCGCCGCCCGCGATGGTGTGCGCCTGCGGGGCGGACCGGGCCTGGAGTTCCCCCACCTTCGGACGGTCGCGGCGGGCACGGAAGTCACCGTGCTGGCCCTCGACGGCGTGCATCGGGATTGGGCGCGGGTCGATCTCAACCACGACGCCCTCATCGACGGACATCTGCACGCGGCTTTCCTCGTGCCTGCCACCCGTCCGATGGGAATCGATCCGGACGGGTCCGCGCTCGACGCGGACGAAGGGGTCGAGGAGCCAGAAGAGGCCGACGCCTGAAGATCGGCCCCGTTCCCAGCGCGAGCCGGGACGCGTCCGGCCTCAGTTGCCGCGGCTCGAGATCGAGGGCAGCGAGGGCTGGGTGTAGAGGCGGTTGACGTCGCGGCGGGTCTGGGTGCCGTTGGTGTCCGACGAGCGGCGGTAGTTGCTCGTGTCGAAGGTCTCGGCGATGCCGCTGCGGGCGTTCGGGCCCTCGGCACTGTTGCAGGCGCACAGGCCGGCCACAAGAAGGGTCGAGAGGGCGAGGGAGCGGAGGCGCATCGGTCTGTCCTACGGTAGGGAACCGGCGGAGGTGGGCCTTCCGCGCGCCCGGCGTCAAGCGCCGGGTGCGTAAACTTTGGCGGGTCCGTGCCTCCCGACACGGGGCGACGGTTGCGAAAGGATAACGAACCGTCGCCGCCGCGCCGCAGAGTCGGGACGTGGCGCCACGGAAATGCTCACCACGCCACGCGTTGGGACCCGGACAACCCCGCCGATCGCGGGAAAATCCCGTCCGGCCTCCTGGCGCCCGGCCGCCAACCACGCAAACATCGCGGCATGAGTAACGTCATCCCCTTCCGTCGCCGCCCCTCCCCGCCCGCTCCGGCGGTGTACAATGTGGTGGCCGTCGCCGACGACCTCTTCGCGGTCCTCGAGCATCTTCAAGCCGTGGGCGCCCATGCGGCGGCCATGGACCGTCCCCGGCGCGAGGTCGAGGGCACCGTCCGCAATCTCCTCGACGCCGTGACGGCCGTCGAGCGCGCCCTCGACTGCCTCGGCGAGGGCGACGAAGCGGGCCAGGCCTGAGCGTTCCTCTTGGAGCGCTCAGGCCTCGGACGGTACCGGCTTTCGAGCCTGACGGCGCGGCGGAAGTTTCGCGGGACATACGCGATTCGGTTTCGCACGGGTGCGTCCCGGTTCTGCGACAAGAACCCGTGAAGCGACGCGGATCTCGGCGGGCACGACATCCTCCGGTCGACGTATGTCTGCCGCGAGGGCCGCACGACCCTTTCGATCCCGGCCGGGTCCCGGTCCGAGCGCGGCGGCGAAACGGCGTTTCATGGGCGGAGTTTGAAGCACGCAGCGCACGGTGGGGGGCGGTTTTCGGCGTGCCAAACCGGCTCGGACCGCGCCCGATCCGAGCGTTCTCGACCGAGACGACCCGCAGCCGCCCTGCGCCTGGCCGAGCGAATCAGCGATGCGGTGCTGCCATGAGACAAGCTGTCGAGCGACGTTTTCCTGCAACGCTGATGTACGTCTTCGTACAATGATTTCGACGGTGGGCCTGTCGAGTCGTCGATGACAAACGAACACTGTCGCATCGACGCGCCCAACCGACGTTTTCCGAAGCAACGGGTGAGAATTCACGCCTCCCCACATCAAAACGACAAAATCTATCGCAATTCGTCTACTAGTAGACAGACGCCCCGTAGGGCTGTGCGATAGGGGCGGCAAGACAGACCGTGAACGCAGCTCATGCCATGCCCTCGCCCGCTGACCCGCTCTTCCAGGACAACCTGCTTCTCAGGGCCTTGAAGACCGAGGATCGCGCCCTGCTGGCTCCGCATCTCGAAAGGTCCATCCACCAGCGGGGTGAGACCCTGTTCGCGGCCGGCTCCGACGTGACTGCCATCGCGTTCCCGTGCGGCCAGACCGTGGCGACTCTCATCGTCGCCATGCGGGATGGGCGCAGCGCCGAGACCGCCACCATCGGCCGCGAGGGCGCCGTCGGCGGTGTGGTGAGTCGGGGCTACCTTCCCGCCTCCACGCACGCCGTAATCCAGATCGGCGGCCCGATCCTGCGGATGGACGCCGTGCGCTTTCAGGAGGCGAAGCGCCGGTCGGAAAGCCTGCGCAACCTGTTCTCCCGCTACGGCGACTGCCTGCTCGCGCAGATCCTGCAATCCGTGGCCTGCAACGCGCTCCACCCCATCGAGACGCGCTGCCTGCGCTGGCTCATGACGCTTCAGGACCGGACCGGCAGCGAAACCTTGCCGGTCACGCACGAGTTGCTCGCAGCGATGCTCGGCGTACAGCGCACCTACTTGACGCGGGTCCTGCGCACCCTGCAGCGGCAGGGGCTGATCGATGTCGGGCGTGGCCGGATCACGATCCGGGATCGTACCCGGGTCGAGGCCGCCGCCTGCGAGTGCCACGGTGTGGTCCGGCACCATTACGAGACGGTGCTGGGGGCGGGCTACGACGGGGCCGGCCACCTCGTGCGCATCGACCCCCCCGACGAGGAGGTGGATACGACGGAGCGGTCCCAGCCGCGGCGCGCGCTGGCCTGACGGCCGCCGAGCCTCCTTCGACACGCCCGATCCCGACCCGGACGCCGCCGCCTCGCCGATGCCGAACTCCGCCAAACCTGTGCCGATCCGAAGCTTGGCGATTCTCCGGATTCAGCCATGACGGCCGCCATGCCTGCAAGCGACGGGAGGCTTCCCGACGTCGCGGACAGCGCCGTGCTGCTGCGCCTGGCCGTCGAGGCCACGGGCATCGGCATCTTCGATTACGACTCCGCCACCGCGAAGCTGCGCTGGGACGCCCGCACCCGTGCCCTCTTCGGCGTGGCGCCCGACGCGGCGATCACCTACGCGGACACCTTTCTGTACGCGCTTCATCCCGAGGATCGCGAACGGGTCGACGCCCTCCTGCACGCGGCCCTGGACCCGGCCGGGTCCGGCGTGTTCGACTGCGAGTACCGCGTCGTCCCGGCCGGCGGAGGCCCCGTGCGCTGGCTCGCGTCGCGGGGCCGGCTACTCGTCGGAGAGGACGGGGCGTGCCGGCTGGCCGGCACCGTCCGCGACGTGACGCAGGCCAAGCAGGCCGAGATCGCCCTGCAGGCCACGCAGGAGCGCTACCGCCTCGTCGCCCGGGCGACCAACGACGCCATCTGGGACTGGGACCTCACCACCGACACCGTCCTGTGGAACGAGGCGCTGGCCACCGCCTACGGCTGGACGCCGGACCGCGTCGTGCCGAACGGGGCGTGGTGGGTTGAGCGCATCCATCCGGGCGACCGGGCGGGTGTCGAGGCCGACATCCACGCGGTGATCGCGGGCGAGGCCGACGATTGGGTGCAGGAATACCGCTTTCGGCGTGCCGACGGCACCTACGCCGAGGTGCTCGACCGCGGCTACATGGTCCGCGATGCCGCCGGCGCCCCCCTTCGGATGATCGGCGCCATGCTCGACGTCACCGCGCGCAACCGTGCCTCCGCCCAATTCCGCGCGGTGTTCCAGGGGGCCAATGTCGGCATCGTCCAGTTCGATCCGCGCATCGTCCGGCCCCTCGCGGTCAATGCCAAGCTGTGCGAGATTTGGGGCGCGCCGGAATCCGAGATCCTCGCCCATTCCCTGGCCCGGTGGACGCCCCCCGAGGACGACGCCGAGCGCGCGGATCTGCATCGGCGCCTCGCCGAGGGCGAGCCCATGCAGGTGCGCCTGGAGAAGCGCTACCGTCGCCTCGACGGCCGCATCATCTGGGCCCGGGTCAACCTCGTGTCGCAGGCCCTGGGCGACAGCGTCCACGCCACCGCGATGATCGAGGACATCACCAACGAGAAGCTTGCCGACGCCCGGCGCGACGCCCTGATCGCCCTGAGCGATCGCCTGCGCGACCTCGACACCACCGTGGCGGTGGCGGCGGCGGCGGCCGAGAGCCTCGGACGCACCCTCGGGGTGTCCCGCGCCGGCTACGCCCTCGTCGATCCCACCGGCGGCCTCTCGGCCGTCGCGCCGGACTGGACCGACGCCGGCTCCGGTTCCGCCTCGCTCGCCGTGACGCGGACCCTGGCCACCATCGCGGCGAGCGTCGCCCGCCTGCGGCGGGGCGAGACCCTGGCGGTGGCCGACATCGCCGCGACGCCCGAGCGCGTCGACGACGCGGCCGGCTATGCCCGGATCGGCATGCGCTCCGTGGTCAAGGTGCCGATCCTCCAGCGCGGGCGCCTCGTCGGCATCCTGTACGTCCTCAATGCGACCCCCCACGACTGGACGCCGGAGGAGATTGCCTTCGCCCGCGAGGTCGCCGCGCGTGCCTGGGGCGGGCTCGTCCGGATCGAGGCCAGCGAGCAGCAGCGCATCCTCAACCGCGAACTGAGTCACCGGCTCAAGAACACCCTCGCGGTGGTTCAGGCCATCGCCTCGCAGACCCTGCGCAACGTCACCGACATCGAGGCCGCCAAGGAGGCCCTTGCCGCTCGCCTCATCGCCCTCGGCAAGGCCCACGACATCCTGCTCTCCGGCGAGAGCGAGGGCGCGGATTTCGAGGCGGTGCTCGCCAGCGCCCTCGCCATCCACGACGATCGCCAGCCCGATCGCTTCCGCATCTCCGGGCCGCCCATCGAACTCGGTGCCAAGGCGGCCCTGTCGCTCGCCCTGATGCTGCACGAACTGGCGACCAACGCGGTCAAGTACGGCGCCCTGTCGGTGCCGACCGGCCACGTCACCGTGGCGTGGGACGTCGTCTCCGAGGCGGGCGAGCCCACCGTGCGCCTGACCTGGTCCGAGGCGGGCGGCCCGCGGGTCGTGCCGCCCGCGCGAAGGGGATTCGGTTCGCGCCTGATCGAGCGCGGCCTCGTGGGGGCCGTCGGCGGCGTCGTCAGCCTCGATTTCGAGCCCACCGGCCTCGTCTGCCGTCTCGTCGCTCCCCTGTCGGGCTTCGGAACCGGGAGCGTATAAGGGAAGCGCTTGCGCGCAACGCCCGCATTGCCGCCGCACCGCACCCTGGGTTAAATCTCGGCCCATGTGGACACGCTTCGCCCATCCCGGCCATTTCATGCGGTGGACCGGTCCCCTGATGCCCTGGCTCGCCGGGCTTTCGGGACTGCTCCTGGCGCTGGGGCTCTATCTCACCTGGTTCACGGTGCCGCCCGATTACCAGCAGGGCGAGACCGTCCGGATCATGTACATCCACGTGCCGGCGGCCTGGCTCGGGGTGTTCTTCTACGGCGCCATGGCGGTCTCGGCCATCGGCACCCTGGTCTGGCGCCATCCCCTGGCGGATGTCGCTCAACGGGCCGCCGCCCCCATCGGTGCGGCCTTCACCCTCATCTGCCTCGTCACCGGCTCCCTCTGGGGCAAGCCGATGTGGGGCACCTACTGGGTGTGGGACGCGCGCCTGACCTCCATGCTCGTGCTGTTCCTCATCTATTGCGGCATCATCGCCCTGTGGCGCACCATCGAGGACCCGAACCGGGCCGCGCGCGCCATCGCGATCCTGACCCTCGTGGGAGCCGTGAACCTGCCGATCATCAAGTTCTCGGTGAACTGGTGGTCGACCCTGCACCAGCCGGCCTCGATCATGCGCATGGGTGGGTCGTCCATCGACCCGTCCATGCTCTATCCGCTCCTCGAGATGATCCTCGCCTTCACCCTGCTCGGGGTCACCCTGCATCTCAACGCCATGCGGACGGAGATCCTGCGTCGCCGGGTACGGACGCTGACGATCCGCGAGGCCGAACGCCTCGATACCGGTGCTTCCCTCGGGGCGGTCCAGGGCCTGTGACGATCATGACCGGACCACATGCGGGCTTCATCCTCGGTGCCTACGCCTTCACGGCCCTCGTCATCGCCGGCCTGATCTGGCAGGCCGTGCGCGACCGGCGGGAGCAGACACGCGCCCTCGCCGCGTTGCAGGAGACGGCACCGTCCGTGGCCCCGCCGGGCTCGCGCCCGGCCCCGGCTCGGTCTCCGGCGGGAGCCGGCGCGTGAGCCCCTCGTCCGAGCCGGCCCGGCGTTCGCTCCTCCTCGTCGTCCCCCTCGTCGCCTTCGTGGCCCTGGCCGGCCTGTTCTTCGTGCGCCTGCGTTCGGGGGCCGATCCTTCCGCCGTCCCCTCCGTGATGATCGGGCGACCGGTCCCGGCCTTCTCCCTCGCGGCCCTGCCCGGCCTTACGACAGGCGACGCCCTCCCCCTGCCCGGCCTCTCCAGTGCCGACCTCAAGGGCCGGGTCACCCTCGTCAACTTCTGGGCCTCGTGGTGCGCGCCGTGCCAGATCGAGCATCCCCAGCTCATGCGGCTCACCCGTGAGCCCGGTGTGACCGTCGTGGGCATCGCCTACAAGGACGCACCCGAGAATGCCCGGCGTTTCCTCGCCCGCAACGGCGTGCCGTTCCGGGCGTTGGGCATGGATTCCACCGGCCGCACCGCCATCGATTTCGGGGTCTACGGCGTGCCCGAGAGTTTCATCGTCGGGCCCGACGGCGTGATCCGCGACAAGCTCGTCGGCATCGTCACCCCGGAGAATTATCAGGGCGTGCTCGACAAGATCCGCGCTGCCGGCACCGTGGCCAGCGCCGCGCCGTAGGGAGCGGCTTGGGGCGCGTCCGTTCGGTTACCGAACTTCGATGGCCATGCGAAACCGCGACGTTCCCGCGACACCGGCCGATCTCGATCGCGGCCCGCAACTGGTATGCCGCAGCCCCCCCCCGGGAGCAGCGCTGGGTCCGACGGGATGCTGGACGGGGATCCGCATTGGCCCAGTGGAAATGTCTCGGCCTGCGATCGATCCGCCACATACGTCTGCCCGCAGGCGCTACCTGATGTCGATGTGTTGTTATTGGGTATATCTTAGCGATGAAATCTCATCTGCGGATCGTTTTCCTTTGGGGTCGAATGAAAATACTTTAATGTACGATACCGTACTTATAGGTACAAAGATATTATATTAACATTCATGTTTTCCGGTGGTATAGGTACTTGACCGCCTACTGATGACAATCGGCTTCAGGTATCGAGTGTCAGTTGATCATGCCTGTAAGTTGACAGAGCTGTGACGTCGTCCATCGTTCAACATGAAGTTCGCAACCGACTCTTGGGGATGCTACCACCCGATGAGTTTGCACGTCTTCAACCAGAAATGGAACGCTGCTCGTTCGAGCAGGGCCTCGTTCTGGAAATGCCGGGCACGGCGATCACGAAAGTCTGCTTCCCCGAACCGGGGATGATCTCGGTCATGGCCCGCACGCCCGTCGGGGTGCAGGCCGAGGTGGGCATCATCGGGCCCGAGGGCATGACCGGCCTTCCCTTGCTGCATGGCCTCGACAGCTGGCCGCACGCCACCATCGTCCAGATTCCCTGTCGCGCCCTGTGTATCGAGGCGACGGCGTTCCGGGCGGTGCTCGCCGAATGCAGACCCCTGCACGAGCGCCTGCTGCGCTACGCCCAGGTCTTCTCGGTCCAGCTGGCGCAGGGCAGCCTCTGCAATGCCCGCTTCACCATCGAGCAGCGCCTCGCTCGCTGGTTGCTCATGTGCCACGATCGGACGGATCGCGAGGATCTGCCGCTGACGCACGAGCTCCTGTCGACGATGCTCGGCGTACGCCGGGCCGGGATCACCACGGCCCTGCGCATGCTCAACGATTCCGGGGCGGTCAAGAGCCGGCGCGGCGGCATCGGCATCCGTGACCGGTCGCGGATGCTCGCCATCGCGGGGGACGCCTACGGCGTGCCGGAAGACGAGTACACGCGCGTACTCGCCTGATCGGACGCGCTCACGCGGCGCCCGGATCCTTGCGCTCGTGGCGCAGGAGGAGCGGCGTCTGCGCCAGGGCGAACAGGATCGTGAGCGGCATGATGCCGAACACCTTGAAGCTCACCCAGAAATCCTCCGTCTGTGTGCGCCACACCACCTCGTTGATCGCCGCCAGGACGAGGAAGAACAGGCCCCAGCGGAAGGTCAGCTTGCGCCACCCCTCGTCCGTGAGGGCGAACATACTGTCGAGCACCACCGAGAGCAGGGACTTGCCGAAGGCGAGGCCGCCCAGCAGCACGAGGCCGAACAGGGTGTTCACGATGGTGGGCTTCATCATGATGAACGTCTTGTCCTGCAGGGCCAGGGTCAGGCCGCCGAACACCACCACCACCACGCCCGACACCAGGGGCATGATGGGCAGGCGTCGCACCAGAGCGAAATGGATGGCCAGCGCCACCACCGTGGCGGCGATGAACACGCCGGTGGCGACGAACAACTTCTGATCGGCCGACACTCCGAACCGCTCGGCATAGGCATTGCCGAGGAAGAAGATCACCAGCGGCCCGAGTTCGAGGACGAGCTTGAGCGGGGGCGGGAGGTGGCGGCGCGGGGGAACGGCTTCGATCTGCATGGGGTCCGTCATAATGGGCCGCGCGTGGCGTGTCGCGGCTTTCGAGGGAGCGGTCCTTTCCGACGCATGCGCGCTTATCCCTTGTCCAACCCCGCGATGGCGCGGGCGAAGTCGCGGGCCTCGAACGGCTCTAGATCCTCGACGCCCTCGCCCACGCCGATGAAATGCACCGGCAGGCCGAACCGGGCCGCGAGCGCCACCAGGATTCCGCCGCGGGCCGTACCGTCGAGCTTCGTCATCACGAGGCCGGTGACCTGGGCGGCCTTCGAGAACAGCTCGACTTGGCTGAGGGCATTCTGGCCGACGGTGGCGTCGAGGACGAGGAGGACGGCGTGGGGGGCCTCTGCGTCGATCTTGCGGATCACCCGCAGGATCTTCTCCAGCTCGGCCATGAGCCCGGCCTTGTTCTGGAGGCGCCCGGCCGTGTCGATGAGCAGCACGTCGGTGCCGGCGTTCCGGGCCGCCTCGTAGGCGTCGAAGGCGAGGCCCGCCGCGTCGGCGCCCTGCGCCCGGGCGATGACGGGCGTGCCCGTGCGCTGGCCCCAGACCTTGAGCTGCTCGATGGCCGCTGCCCGGAAGGTGTCGCCCGCCGCCAGCATCAGGGAATGCCCGTCCGCCTTCAGCTTCATGGCGAGCTTGCCGATGGTGGTGGTCTTTCCCGCGCCGTTGACGCCGATCATCAGGATGACGAACGGCTTCTTCGCGGTGTCGATGACGAAGGGAACGGCCACCGGCGCCAGCGCCCGCTCGACTTCCGTCGCCAGGATCTCCCGTACGGCATCGGGGGAGATGCCCTTCTCGTAGCGGCCCTTGCCCACGGCCTCCGAGATGCGCGTGGCGGTCTCGACGCCGAAATCGGCCTGGATCAGGGCGTCTTCCAGCTCCTCCAGGGTGTCGGCGTCGAGCTTGCGCTTGGTGAACAGGCCCGTGACCCGCTCGGTCAGCGCCGAGGAAGTGCGTTTCATCCCCCCCGTGAGGCGGCTCCACCAGCCGCGCTTCTCCCCCTCGGGTTCGGCCTCCGGCTCCGGCATGAAGATCTGGGCCGTCTCCGAAGCCGGTTCCGGCTCGGGGACCGCGTCGGGCCCCTCTTCGGGCGCCTCTTGGGGCGCGAAGGCCTGTGTCGTCGTGTCGGCCGGTTCCGCGCCGCGGTCGGGGGCGTCGCCCGCCGTCCCGGCCGGCGGACGTTCCTCGGCACCCGCGATGGGCTGAAGGTCGGCGCCCTCGATCTCGTCGGGGACCGTGTTCTTGTTCGAACCGTCTTCGGCGGGTTCGCTGGCCGGCAGGGGAATGTGCGAGACGTCGTCGGCCGCCGTCGCAAAATCCGGCTGGCCTTCCGAGGGCGATGCCGGGGACGCGACGGGCTCGAGATCCGGTCGGAGGACCGGTTCGGGCGCCGGGGGCGGCGCGGGCTTCGGATCGGGCGCCTGGACGGGGACCGGCTCCGGCGGCCAGGCCTCTTCCTTCTTGCCGAACATCCGCCGCAGCAACCAGCCCGGCCTCTTGTCTTCGCTCATTCCCGCTCGCTTCCTCGGCCTCGGGGCCATGGTTCGATCCGTGTCGGACACCCTAAAGCAGGTTGCGCCGAGGCGGTCACCGGTTTTGCGTCGAGAACGCCCGACACATCAAGGCATTGCGCCGTCCGCAGCCGCCTCGCCGCCCCTGTCCTGGCCGAACCGGTTTCCACTTTCCCGCGTCATGCGTTAGCCCAGGGCCATGGTCCCGAACGATGCCCCCGCCACAGACATAGGCACGCGCCTCCTCTACCGCGATGCCCTCGTTCTCGTCATCGACAAGCCGGCGGGCTTGGCCGTCCATCCCGGCCCGAAGGGCGGCGAGACCCTCACCGACCATCTCGACGCCTTACGGTTCGGCCTGCCCCGCCGCCCGGAGGCGGCCCATCGCCTCGACCGCGACACCTCGGGCTGCCTCGCCCTGGGGCGCCACGCCAAGGCGCTCGCCCGGTTGAACAAGCTGTTCGCCGCGAGCGGCAGCGTCGGCAAGACCTATTGGGCCCTGGTCGAGGGCGGCCCCGAGGCCGACGCTGGCAGCATCGATCTGCCGCTGGCCCGCCGTTCGGACGATCCCCGCTCGTGGTGGATGAAGGCGGACCCCTCTGGCGACCCGTCCCTCACCCATTGGCGGGTCCTCGGGCGCGGCGGCGGCCTCACCTGGCTGGCGCTCACCCCGGTCACCGGACGCACGCACCAGCTGCGCGTCCATTGCGCCGCCTCGGGCTTTCCGATCTTGGGCGACCCGATCTACGGCTCAGGTCAGCGCGGCGCGACCCCGAGCCTGCAACTCCACGCCCGCGCGCTCACCCTGCCGCTCTACCCGAAGAAGCCGCCGATCGTCGTCGAGGCCCCGGCGCCGGAGCATATGCGGGCGGGTCTTCTAGAATGCGGCTACGAGGCCGCCGGATAGAAGGTCCCAGAACTCTGCCCTGGACCCGCGAAGGGATGATCCCTTCGAACCCGATTTTCAGGCGGCGATCAGGGCCGTTCCGTCGTGGCCGGCGATGGTCACGTCCCGAAATTCCCCGGCCGGAACATCTCCGGCGAGCCGCACCGGGGTGAACCCCTCCGTTCGCCCGATCCCGCCGCGTTCGGTCAGCACCCGGTGACGACGCCCGACTTGCGCTGCGAGATGTGCCGCGAGCGCCGCTGCGCCCGCTTCGCGCAACCGCGCGGCCCGCGCCCGCACCACGTCGCCCGGCACCGGCGGCATCCGCGCGGCCGGCGTGCCGGGGCGGGGCGAGTACGGAAACACGTGGAGATGGGTGAGGCCGCATTCGGCCACGAGGTCGAGGGAGCGGGCGAACTGCGCCTCGGTCTCCGTCGGAAATCCGGCGATGAGATCGGCGCCGAACACCACCTCCGGCCGCAGGCGGCGCACCGCGGCGCAGAACCGGATCGCGTCGGCGCGCCCGTGGCGGCGCTTCATCCGCTTGAGGACGAGGTCGTCGCCGGCCTGGAGGGAGAGGTGGAGATGCGGCATCAGCCGCGCCGCGCCGGCAATCGCCTCCATCAGGGCGTCGTCGACCTCGATGGAGTCGATCGACGACAGGCGTAGGCGGGCGAGATCTGGGACATGGGTGAGGATCGCCTGCACCAGCTGTCCGAGGCTCGACGGCGAATCCGAAAAATCGCGGCCGTAGGCCGTGAGGTCGACCCCGGTGAGGACCACCTCGCGCCCCCCATGGTCGACGATCCGCCGGACCTGATCGAGCACCTCCGCCTGCGTCACCGAGCGCGAATTGCCGCGCCCGAACGGGATGACGCAGAAGGTGCAGCGGTGGTCGCAGCCGTTCTGCACGGGCACGAAGGCGCGGGTGTGCCCCGCCAGGGCGGTGATCCGTCCGGGGGCGGCCGTGCGCACGGCCATGATGTCGTCCACCGCCACGCGCTCGGGGGCGACGGGAGCGGGCTCCCAGGTGTCGGCCCGCGTTTTGGCGTCGTTGCCGACGAGACGGGCGACCTCCGGCATGGCGGCGTAGAGATCGGTCTCGACCTGCGCACCGCAGCCGGTGACGACGATGCGCGCCGCCGGGCGCTCGCGGGCGAGCCTGCGGATCGCCTTGCGAGCCTGGCGCCCGGCCTCCTGCGTCACCGCGCAGGTGTTGACGATGACGAGGTCGTCCTGGGCATGGGGCTCGGCATGGCCGCGCATCACCTCCGCCTCCACGGTGTTGAGGCGGCAGCCGAAGGTGAGCGTCTCCACCGCCATCAGGCGGTCTCGTCGAAGAGGGCGGGCGCGAAGGTCCCGTCCCATTCCAGCGCCACGGGGCCGGTCATGAGGACGTGGTCGTCGGCGCGCCACTCGATGACGAGATCGCCGCCCGGCAGGCTCACGGTGGCCCCCCGGCCGATCAGGCGCCGGCGCGAGGCCGCCACCACGGTGGCGCAGGCGGCGGTGCCGCAGGCCAGGGTCAGGCCCGCGCCCCGCTCCCACACCCGCAGGGTGATCCTGTCGGGGCCGGTCACCCGGGCCAGCGAGATGTTGGCCCGGTCGGGAAAGACGGGGTGGTGCTCCAGCATCGGGCCGATACGGGCGAGGTCGTAGGTGTCGGGGTCGCGGTCCACGAAGAAGATCGCGTGCGGGTTGCCCATGTTCACCACGGCGGGCGAATGCAGGATCGGCGCGTCGATGGGGCCGATCTGGAGTTCGATGCGCCGCGTGTCCTGGACCGGCTCGGCCAGAGGGATCTCGTCCCAGGCGAGCCGGGGCCGGCCCATGTCGACGGTGAAGGCGCGCTCGGCCAGGCGCTTGACGCTCACGAGGCCGCCCCGCGTCTCGAGGGTGAGGCGGCCGCTCTCGGCGGGGCGCGCCATGGCGGGATCGTCGAGCATGGCGTAGGCGACACAGCGCGTACCGTTGCCGCAGGCCCCGGCCTCCGAGCCATCGGTGTTGTAGATGCGCAAGGCGGCGTCCGTGTCGGGCGTGCTTGCGTCGTGGATCACCATGAGCTGATCGAAGGCGGAAGCCGGATGCCGCGCGATGGCCCGGGCTTCCGCGGCCGCGACCCGGATGTCGGTGCCGCGCAGGTCCAGCACCACGATGGCGTTGCCGGCGCCGTGCATCTTCAGGAAGCGTCGGTGGGCGAGTGCGCTCATGTCTCTCGTGGCGGCTGTTCCGGCGGAAAGGTCTTGGGGCCCGCATATAAGTCAAAGTCCCTGCCCGCGCACGCGGGCGTGCCGGGGGGCTGCGTTGCAGAAGCGCCGCGCCCGGTCACGTTCGTGCGTCCCGGCACGCGATGCGCCTCGCAGGCCGCCGCCTTCGTCACTACGTTGACGTCCCCTGCCCCGGCCTCCTGAAGGGGCCGCGATCCTCCGGAGCGCCGTCGTGACCCGCTTTCGCCTGCCGCTGCTCGCCGGATGCCTCATCTCCTTCGCCCTGGCTCCCCTCGCCCGTGCGCAGGAGCCGGTACCGCCGGCGGTGGCCAATCCCCTTCCCACCACTACGACGCCGGGGCCGGCCGATGCGGGGCCGCCCTCCGTTCCGGTGCCGGCCCAGGCGGGCGCTGCGCCGTCCCCGACGCCCGCGGCTTCTGCGCGAAAGACCCTGGTGGAGACACCGGGCGACGCCAACGACGTCGACGCCGTGTCCCTGCCGGCCAAACCCGCCGCGATCCTCGCCGGACGGGCGAAGTGGGAGGACGCCGTGCCGAGTCTGAAGGCCGCGTTCCAGCGCATCGAGGCGGACCTGGCCAAGGCCGGGATCATGCCGACCGGCCGGCCCCTCGCGGTTTTCGCTAAGACCGACGACGACGGCTTCCAGTACGACGCGATGATTCCTATCGCGGCGATGCCGGACCCCAAGCCCGCCGAAACCGACGGACTGCGCTTCGGCACCACGCCGAGCGGCAAGGCCCTGCGCTTCCCGCACCGGGGCTCCTACGACGAGATCGACGGCACCTACGAGACGCTGACCGCCTACCTCGACGCCAAGGACGTGGTGGTGCAGGACCGGTTCATCGAGGAATACGTCACAGACCTCAACGACAGGGCCGACGAGAAGCTCGACGTGAACATCTACGCCCTGCCGAAGTAGGCGCGCATCACAGGAGGGCGAGCTGCGCCTGCGAAGCGGCGTCCAGCCCCCGCTCCAGCGCCAGCAGGAAACGTTTGGTCTCGACGCCGCCGGCAAAACCCGTGAGGGCGCCGCTGGCCCCGATCACCCGGTGGCAGGGCACGACGATGGGAAGCGGGTTGGCGCCATTGGCCGCCCCCACGGCGCGGCTGGCGCCCGGGCGACCGATGCGGCGGGCGAGTTCGCCGTAGGAGATCGTCCGGCCTGGCGGAATGCGAATGAGTTCCGCCCAGACCATGTGCTGGAACGGCGTGCCGCGCGGATCGAGATCGAGGTCGAACCGGGTGAGGCGGCCGTCGAAATACGCCCCGAGCTGCGCCCTTGCGTCGACGAAGGCCGCATCGTCCCGAAGCCAATCCGGCTTCGGCGTCACGGCGCCCTTGCCGGCGGGTAAGCCGATGCAGGCCAATCGCTCCCCCGCCCCTGCGAGGACGAGGGGTCCGATGGGACTCGCCTGGACCGTGTAACGGGTTTCGCGCATGGCCGCTCCGCATGGTTGAGAACCGCCGATCGATACCTTTATCGCGGGATCGCTTCGGGACGGCCATAGAACAGTGGCCCCCGACGAGCCCGGAAAGATTCAGGACTGCGTCAGCTTGTTCGACGCGTCACCGTGCGGGAGTGAGCGCTTTTGAACGGACTACGTCGACTGCCCCAGATCAAGTCATGCCGTCGTGCGACGTAGAGTGGCCGTATCTTTTCGAGGTTCCAGGCTCTCGGTGCGATCAGGCGAAGGGGTACCCGAGAGGATGGGTGCGGAATAGATCGATTTCGTTAAGAGTAAAGACCGGTCACCGCCATTTTTCGACCTCGCGGGAACATCGACGAAGCCATTTTTTAAGTACCTCTCCTTCATAAACCTATGAAATCAATGGTTGTGTCGATGTCGCGGGGGAGTGCTGTCATGATCGATGCGGAGGGACGCGGGAACGATTTTGACGCGACGGGTCAGATCGGATCCGTCACCTCGATCGAGGGGTCGAAGGTCAGACTCGAGCTCCTGTGCCACGACGGACGCCCGGATGTCCGCGTCACGGTCGGAAATTTCGTTCGGATCCAGGCTGGAAGTGCCGTCCTGATCGGGATCATCACCACCCTCGCATCCGATGGCGGTCGTACCCGTGAGCCCGGCGCGCATGCCAATCTGGATCTTCTCGGCGAGATCCTGGTGGAGGATGAGACGCCGCTGTTCCGCCGCGGCGTCGCCTCTTATCCCGCCATCGGCGATGCGGTTCGCCTGCTGTCGGCGGCCGATTTGCGCATCGTCTATCAGGTGTCCGCCTCGAACACGGCCGCCGTGGGCAATCTGTACCAGGAGCCTGATACGCCGGCCTGCATCAAGGTCGACGACCTGTTGACCAAGCACTTCGCGGTTCTCGGGACGACGGGCGTCGGCAAGTCCAGTGGCGTCGCCGTGATCGTCGATCAGGTCCTGCGCGTCCAGCCTACCCTGCGGGTCTTCCTCCTCGACGTCCACAACGAGTACGCATCCTGCTTCGGCGAACGCGCGAACGTCATCCACCCGCGCAATCTTAAGCTTCCGTTCTGGCTGTTCAATCTCGAGGAGATCTCGGACGTCATCTATGGCGGTCGTCCGCCGGTCGATGAGGAGATCGAGATCCTCAACGAGGTCATCCCGCTCGCGAAGAGCAAGTATGTTCAGTACAGGGAGGCGAACGACAGGCAGGTCGCCCGACGGACGAGCGGAAAGAGCACCGGGTTCACGGTCGATACTCCGGTGCCATACCTGCTCCAGGACCTCGTGGCGCTGATCGACGAGCGGATGGGACGCTTGGAGAATCGGGTCGCGCGGATGCACTATCACCGTCTGATCGCCCGGATCGAAGCGGTGCGCAGCGATCCGCGTTACGGGTTCATGTTCGAGAATGCCAATGTCGGCGGCGACGTGATGGGCGAAATCCTCGCCTATCTGTTCCGCCTCAATCCGGACGGCCAGCCCATCACCATCATGCAATTGGCTGGTTTGCCGATGGAGGTGGTCGACGCCGTGGTATGCGTCCTCAGTCGGCTGGCGTTCGAGTTCGGGATCTGGAGCGAAGGCGCGATCCGCCTCCTGTTCGTGTGCGAGGAAGCCCATCGTTACGCTTCAGCGGATCGGTCCGTCGGGTTCACGCCGACACGCCGCGCCCTGTCGCGCATCGCGCGCGAAGGACGCAAGCACGGGGTCTATCTCGGCTTGGTCACCCAACGCCCGGCCGAACTCGATCCGACGATCATCTCGCAGTGCAGCACGCTGTTCGCGATGCGCATGACCAACGAGCGCGATCAGGAGTTCCTCGCGGCAGCGGTCTCGGACGCCTTCAACCTCCTCACCTTCGTCCCGTCGCTTGGAACGGGCGAGGTGATTGCGTTCGGCGAAGGTGTGCCGATGCCGGTGCGCATGAAATTTCTTCCACTTCCCCCTGATCGGCAGCCGCGCAACGATATGAGCGGACGTGCTCCCGATGCCGCCGAAGCGGTGGCAGGGGCCGCCTTCGTGGGCGCCGTGGTCGAACGCTGGCGCGGCGCGACCATGAACAAATCCGCCGGACTGGTGCAAGAGGGGGCCGGACTGGCCCGTCAGGCCCGTGATCCCGCTCCGGAGGGGGGCAACGACTCGGCCCTCGATCAGGTGCACCGTCGACTGCTCCGGCGTCCCTTGGAGGCCGGCGATTCGCCGGCCGATACCGGCCTTCGACCTGCAAAGCCCTTGTGGCAGCAGGGTTGAGCATGAGTGGACCCGATCTCATCAGCCAGCGGCAAGTCCTCCTCGAGGCGACGATCCAGACGCTTCCGGTCGGGATCGTGGTCCACGACGATCAGGGATATTGCATCCTTGCGAATGCGGCCGCGCGCGCTCTTGGGTCGGAGTCCATTCATGACCTCGCGGCCGCCGCCGTCGATCGTCCGGACACCGTCATCACGGGGGACCTCGAGGGACGGACCCTCGAAGTCCAAGCCCGCACGGTGACCACGGAACGCGAGAGCTACACGCTGACGAGCATCGCCGACGTGACCCGTCATCACGCCGTTCAACGCCAGCTCATCGCCCAAGCGTTCATCGATCCCCTCACGGACCTTCCCAACCGAACGATGTTCGAGCAGAGCATCGAGGATCTGATCGCCAATGCGCGGGCCGACGATCGCTTCGCTCTGGCGTTTATCGATTTGGACAACTTCAAGCATATCAATGACTATTACAGTCATGCGGCAGGGGACGCATTGCTGCAGAAAGTCGCCGATCGGATTCGCAACACATTGCGGCCGAGCGACATGCTGGCACGCCTCGGTGGCGATGAATTCGTCCTCCTCCTGAACCCGATCCCGGACCGGGACAGCACATTGGCCGCAGTCTACGACATCTCGGAGCGCCTGAAGCGGCCCTACTTCATCGATGGGTACGAGATCTTCGCCTCAGCCTCGATCGGCCTGAGTCTCTACCCGGATCACGGAACCACCTACGAGCTCATGCGCCGTCAGGCCGACAGCGCGATGTACCGCGTCAAGGGGAGCGTCAAAGGCGGGGTCAGCGTCTTCGAGGAGACGATGAGCCGGGCGGCCACGGACCGCATGGCGGTGGAGCAACGTCTGCGCCTCGCCATCCGCGACCGCTGCTTCTGCTGCGCCTTCCAGCCAAAGGTCGACATGCGCACCCAGGCCGTCCTGGGGGTGGAGGTTCTGCTGCGGTGGCGGGATGAACTCGGGATCATTCATGCTCCGGGCGGCTTCATCGAGCTCGCCATCGAGCTTGGTCTCATCAACGACATCGCGATGCAGGTCTTGCTCGATACGATTCAGGCCATCCCAGATCTCGACGAGGCCTTCGGGTCCGATATCAGCGTGAGCGTCAATATCGCCGCCAAGCAGGCGTGCGATGTCCCGTTCATGACGGCGTTCTGTAAGGCGCTCGGGGAGACCGGTATCGCGAAACGCTTCGTCCTCGAGCTCACCGAGGAGGCGTTCTTCACGAAAGGCAGTTTTCAGCGGGAGGTCTTGCCCCTCATCCGGGACGTTGGAGCGAAGGTCTCCATCGACGATTTCGGGGTCGGCTATTCGTCGCTGGCCGCCCTGGCGGAGATCACCGCCGACGAACTGAAGATCGACCGGTCCTTCGTCACGGACATCCACAAACGGCCGCGCAGCCAGATCGTCCTGAAGGCCATCGAGTCCCTCGGCCTGGCCCTCGACATGTCGATCGTTGCCGAAGGCGTCGAAACCTTCGAGGAGGTGGCCTACCTGCTCGGGGCAACCCAGATCCGCTGTGCGCAGGGGTATTACTTTTCAAAGCCCATGCTGCTCGATGAGATTCGCTCGGAATTCGGGCGGTCGTCCGACAAAAGGTACGCCTGACCAGGCGCACCGGCCGATTGGCCGGCGCCGCCGCCGGGCTGCGACGAACCGAAAACGGCGCAACGCGGCGGGGGCCAGGGGCGTCCGTTCGAGATGCCTCGGCTCCCGCCCCGGACGAGAGGGGGCGGTCGCGTTGTCGTCCCTATTCCGCCGCCTCGTTGTAGGCATCGAGGGGCGGGCACGAGCACACGAGGTTGCGGTCGCCGTAGGCGTTGTCGACCCGGTTGATGGGCGGCCAGTACTTGTCCATCCCGAGGCTGCCGGCCGGGAAGCAGGCGGCGTCGCGGGAATAGGGCCGCTCCCACGGGCCGATGAGGTCGCGAACCGTGTGGGGGGCGTGCTTCAGGGGATTGTCGGCCCGGTCCATCCGGCCCTCCTCGATGGCGCGGATCTCCTCGCGGATCGTCAGCATCGCGTCGCAGAACCGGTCGATCTCGCCTTTGGTCTCGGATTCGGTCGGCTCGATCATCAGAGTTCCGGCCACGGGCCAGCTCATGGTCGGCGGGTGGAAGCCGCAATCGATGAGGCGCTTGGAGACGTCCTCGACGGTGACTCCGGCGCTCTTCTGAAACGGGCGCAGGTCGATGATGCATTCGTGGGCCACCCGGCCGTGCGCGCCGGAATAGAGCACCGGATAGGCGTCTTTGAGCCGGGCGGCGATGTAGTTCGCGTTGAGGATGGCGATGCGGGTCGCCTGCGTCAGGCCGCGCCCGCCCATGAGCAGGCAGTAGCTCCACGAGATCGGCAGGATCGAGGCCGAGCCGTAGGGCGCGGCCGACACCGCGCCCTCCCCGCCGGTCTCGGGGTGCCCCGGCAGGAACGGGATGAGGTGCGCCTTCACGCCGATGGGCCCCATGCCCGGCCCGCCGCCGCCGTGGGGAATGCAGAAGGTCTTGTGCAGGTTGAGGTGGCTGACATCGGCGCCGATGTCGCCGGGGCGGGCAAGGCCCACCATGGCGTTGAGATTGGCCCCGTCGAGGTACACTTGGCCGCCGTGGAAATGCACGATGGCGCAGAGTTCGCGCACCCTGGCCTCGAACACCCCGTGGGTCGACGGATAAGTGATCATGCAGGCCGCGAGCTTCTCCGAGTGCAGCTCCGCCTTCCTGCGGAAGTCCTCGACGTCGATGTTGCCGTTGGCGTCGGCCCCCACCACCACGACGCTCATGCCGCACATCTGCGCCGAGGCCGGGTTGGTGCCGTGGGCCGAGGACGGGATGAGGCAGACGGTGCGGTGCCCGTCCCCCCGGGACAGGTGGTAGGCCCGGATGGCGAGAAGCCCGGCATATTCGCCCTGTGCGCCGGAATTCGGCTGCATCGAAATCGCGTCGTAGCCGGTGATGGCGCAGAGCTTGTTCGAGAAATCCGCCAGGAGCTCGTGATAGCCCGCCGCCTGATCCGCCGGCACGAACGGGTGGAGTTCCGAGAATTCCGGCCAGGAGATCGGCAGCATCTCGGCGGTGGCGTTGAGCTTCATGGTGCAGGAGCCGAGCGGGATCATCGCCCGGTCGAGGGCCAGATCGCGGTCCGCGAGGCGGCGCATGTAGCGCGTCATCTCGCTCTCGGCCCGGTTCATGTGGAAGATCGGGTGGGTGAGGTACTCCGAGGTGCGGATCGACGCCTCCGGCAGGCGCGGGGCGGGCCAAGTCTCGTCGTAGGCGAGGTGGTCGCCGCCGAAGGCGCGCCACACGGCCTGGACGATGTCGGGCCGTGTGCGCTCGTCCACGGTGATGCCGATGCGGTCGTCGCCGACCTTGCGCAGGTTGATGCCGTTGGCCACGGCGTTGCGGAGGATCAGGCCCTGGAACGCCCCGACCCGGACGGTGACGGTGTCGAAGAAATGCGCCGATTCCACCGCGAAGCCGAGGCTTTCCAGGCCTTGCGCTACCCGCACGGCGTCGCGGTGGACGCGGGCCGCGATGGCCTTCAGGCCTCGGGGACCGTGGAACACCGCGTACATGCCGGCGATGACCGCGAGCAGCACCTGGGCGGTGCAGATGTTCGAAGTCGCCTTCTCGCGGCGGATATGCTGCTCACGGGTCTGGAGTGCGAGGCGATAAGCGCTGTTGCCGCGCGCATCCACCGAGACGCCGACGAGGCGCCCCGGCAGGGTGCGCTTGTGGGCGTCGCGGGTGGCGAGGTAGGCGGCGTGCGGGCCGCCATAGCCCATGGGCACGCCGTAGCGCTGCATCGAGCCCACGGCGATGTCGGCCCCCATCTCGCCGGGGGGCTTGAGGAGCGTGAGCGCCAGGGGGTCGGCCGCCATCACCGCCACGGCGCCGGCCGCGTGGAGGCGGGCGATGCTGTCCGAAAAGTCGTTGATGGCGCCGCAGACGCCCGGATACTGAAAGATCGCCCCGAACACCGCCGCCGGATCGAGGTCGGTCGCCGGATCGCCGACCGCGATGGTCCAGCCCAGCGGCGCGGCGCGGGTCTTCAGCACCGCGATGGTCTGGGGCAGGCACTCGGCGTCGACGAAGAAGCTGTCCCTGCCATTCGTCGCGATGCGGGCGGCCATGCTCATGGCCTCGGCTGCCGCCGTCGCCTCGTCGAGGAGCGAGGCGTTGGCGATGTCGAGGCCGGTGAGGTCGCAGACCAGGGTCTGGAAGTTCAGGAGAGCCTCGAGCCGACCCTGGCTGATCTCAGGCTGGTAGGGCGAGTAGGCCGTGTACCAGGCCGGGTTCTCGAAGATGTTGCGCTGGATCACCGGCGGCATCGTGGTGCCGTGGTAGCCCTGGCCGATGAGCGAGACGAGGAGCCGGTTCTTGTCGGCGATGCCGCGCATGTGCTCCAGCACCCGGCGCTCCGTCATCGACACTCCGAAATCGAGGCGCTCGGCCTGTCGAATGCTCGCCGGTAGTGTCTCGTCCACGAGGCCGTGCAGGCTCTTGGCCCCCACCACGGCGAGCATGGCCTCGATCTCCTGCGTCGTCGGACCGATGTGGCGGCGGTTGGCGAAGTCATAAGGGTCGTAGCGGTCGGTCATCATAATGGGACGTCCTCCGGCGGGGCTATTTCGGGAAGGCCGCGTAGGCGGCCTCGTCCATGAGGTCGTCGAGGGCCGACGGATCGTCGAGGCGGATGCGGTAGAGCCAGCCGGCGCCCTGCGGGTCGCTGCCGACGCTGGAGGGATCGGCGACCGCCGCGTCGTTGACCTCCGTGACCTCGCCCGAGACCGGCGCGTAGACGTCGGAGGCGGCTTTGACCGATTCCACCACGGCCGCCGCCTCGCCCTTCACGAGGCGGGCGCCGACCTTCGGCAGCTCGATGAAGACGAGGTCGCCGAGTTGCTCGGCCGCGTGAGTGGTGATGCCCACCGTGGCGACGTCGCCCTCGCGGGCCAGCCATTCGTGCTCGTCGGTGAATCGCAGCATGGATCGCTCCTGTGAGTCAGGTTGGGACGGTCTGGAAAGAGAAGGCGCGGGTTCAGGCGCGCTTGAAGCCGGCCGGCACGAAGGGCAGGCCGTTCACCACCATCGGCAGACGCCGGCCGCGCACCTCGGCGAACACCCGGGTGCCGGGCTCCGTCAGCGCCACGGGCAGGTAGCCCATGGCGACGGGCGCCTGCAGGCTCGGCCCGAATCCGCCCGAGGTGATCCGGCCGATGGCGTCCCCCGCCGCCTCTTCGGCGAACAGGAGGGCACCCGCGCGCACGGGTGCGGCGCCCTCCGTGCGCAGGCCGACGCGCCTGCGGGTGGGCCCGGCGGCGAGGGCCGCGAGGATCGCTGCTGCGCCCGGAAACCCCCCCTCCCGCGCCCCGCCCCGGCGGCGCACGGCGGGAATCGACCAGCCGAGGCCGGCCTCGACGGGATCGGTGCCGGCATCGATGTCCGCCCCATGCAGGCACAGGCCGGCTTCGAGGCGCAGGGAATCGCGGGCGCCGAGGCCGACGAGGCGAACACTCACGTCGGCCAGCAGGGCTTCGGCCAGGCCTTCGGCCCGGTCCTCGGGCACCGAGATCTCGAACCCGTCCTCGCCGGTGTAGCCCGAGCGCGTGACGAGGGCGGACGTCCCGGCGAGTTCGATGGTGCGCACGTCCATGAACCGCATGGCCGCGACCTCCGGGGCAAGGCGGGCGAGAGCCGTTTCCGCGCCTGGCCCCTGCAGGGCGAGGAGGGCGCGGGGCAGCACCGCGATCTCGCAGATCCCGGTGAGATGGGCGCGCAGATACGCCTCGTCGGCGACCTTGTTGGCGGCGTTGACGACGAGGACGAGGGTGTCGCCGCAATGCGCCACCATGAGGTCGTCGCGGATGCCGCCGGTCTCGTCGAGGAGGAGGCCGTAGCGCTGACGGCCGGGTTGGAGCCCGAGCACATCGATAGGCAGCAGGGTCTCCAAGGCGCGGGCCGCGTCCACGAGGTTGCCCGTGCGGGGTATGAGCTGGATCTGACCCATATGCGACACGTCGAACAGCCCGGCCTGGGCGCGCGTGTGCAGGTGCTCCCTCAGGAGGCCTTCAGGATACTGGACCGGCATGGCATAGCCGGCGAACGGCACCATGCGGGCGCCATGGCGCAAATGCAGGGCATGGAGCGGCGTGCGAAGGGTGTCGAACGGCATCGGATCATCCCACGGCAGAACGGCTCCGGACCCTCGTGCGAGTGGTCCGGTTGCCCCCATCTGTCGCGGTTACCTGAGAGCTTCTCCCGTGCGCAGAAGATGCGACGCGGGATTTCTCCTTCGGTGGGCGTCGTAGGACGCCTCTCTCCAGATTGTCGAAACGATACGGTGATTGTGCCTGAGAGTTTCCGGGGGTGGTTGCTCCGTCGGCGCCATGATCGAAAAGGAATCGACCTGGGCTCTCCCGTATCGCCATTGCTGACAAGGGCAAGGTTACATGCCGCGCCGGGCCAGGCAAGCCACGATCTGACAAACGGGGAGCTTTCGTCACGGCCGGGAACCGGTGGGAATCCTCGGCGATTCCCGTCCCATGGCCATTGCATCCGGACACGATCTCGCCGGTCCCCGCCCCTCGCGCAGGCGTTCCACGATCCCCGTGGGAGATCCCGGCCTCGACGCGAAGGCCCGCGAGATCCACCGGCGCCTGTGCCCGGTCTACGGGTGTCCGATCCCGTATTTCCACAGCCTCGACCCGTTGAGCGAACTCGTCTCCTCGCTGCTGTCGCACCGGACGCGCAACGCGGACTCGGGCCGGGCGTTCAAGGCCCTGCGGGCGCGCTATCCCGACTGGGCCGCGATGCTGGCGGCCCCCGTGCCGGAGATCGAAGCCGCCATCGCCGGGGTGACCTGGCCGGAACTCAAGGCGCCGCGCATCCAGGCCATCCTGCGGGCCGTCGCCGAGCGGCACGGCAGCCTGTCCCTCGATTTCCTGGCCGGGATGGATGTCGATTCGGCCCGCGCCTGGCTGGAGGCGATTCCCGGGGTCGGGCCGAAGACCAGCGCCGCCGTGCTGTCGTTCAGCGTCCTGCGGATGCCGGCCCTGCCCGTGGACAGCCATCACCACCGCGTCGCCCAGCGCACCGGCCTGATCGGCGCGAAGGTCGATGTCGGGCCGTCGCACCCGATCCTGCGGGCGCAGCTGCCCGCCGATTGGAGTGCCCAGGCCCTCTACGACAACCACGAGATTCTGATGCTGCACGGGCAGGCCGTCTGCCACCACCGCAATCCGGCCTGCGGCGCTTGCGTCCTCCTCGATCTCTGCCCCACCGGTCAGGCGCGTCGGACAGAGGGCGCGACCGCTTGACCGGCTCAGACGCGCCGTCCAGAACCCGGCCCGTGCGACGCTGGTTGAGCGCTTCGACACGATGGCCGACGAAGGACGACACGCGATGACCGCGTTCAAGGAACTGGTGTTCTCGGGCGTCCAGCCCACGGGGAACCTGCACCTCGGCAACTATCTCGGCGCCATCAAGCGCTTCGTGGACATGCAGGCGCGCGACGCCCAGTGCCTCTACTGCGTCGTCGATATGCACGCGATCACCCTGTGGCAGGACCCGGCCGCGCTGAAAGGTCAGATCCGTGAAGTCACGGCCGCGTTCCTCGCCGCCGGCATCGACCCGAAGCGAAGCATCGTCTTCAACCAGTCCCAGGTGCCGCAGCACGCCGAACTCGCCTGGATCTTCAACTGCGTCGCCCGTCTCGGCTGGCTCAACCGCATGACCCAATTCAAGGACAAGGCCGGCAAGGACCGCGAGAACGCGAGCATCGGGCTCTACGCCTATCCGGTGCTCATGGCCGCCGACATCCTGGCCTACCGCGCCACCCACGTGCCCGTGGGCGAGGACCAGAAGCAGCACCTCGAACTGACCCGCGATATCGCCCAGAAGTTCAACAACGATTTTTCCGAGTCGATCTCGGCGCACGGACACGATGCGGGGTCCGGCTTCTTCCCCATCACCGAGCCGCTCATCGGCGGGCCGGCCGCGCGCGTCATGTCCCTACGCGACGGCACCAAGAAGATGTCGAAGTCGGACGCCTCCGACAATTCCCGCATCAACCTCACGGACGAGGCCGATACCATCGCGGCCAAGGTCCGAAAGGCGAAGACCGACCCGGACGCCCTCCCCTCGGAAGTGGCCGGGCTCGCCGGGCGGCCGGAGGCCGACAACCTCGTGGGCATCTTCGCCGCCCTCAAGGACGTGTCGCGGGACGAAGTGCTGCGGGACTATGGCGGCGCGCAGTTCTCGGCCTTCAAGAGCGCCCTGGTCGAACTCGCCGTCGAAACCCTGGCGCCCCTCGGGTCCGAGATGAAGCGCCTCGTCTCGGACCCGGCCGAGATCGATGCGATCCTGGCCGATGGCGCCGAACGCGCCGAGGCCATCGCGGCGCCGACCCTCGATGCCGTGAAGGACATCGTCGGCTTCGTCCGCCGTGGGCCGCGCCTGCGCATGGTCTGATCGCGTCGCCCTTCTGCCCTGGCGGGGGTGCGCGGGTCTATTCCGACTCGGACGGCGGCTTGTTGACCGCGACGCACATCTTCACTGCCTCCTCGAGCTTGATGTCGCGCGGGTTGCCGATGTTCGCCGTCTCTTCCAGGCACTTGATGAAGTAGTTGCGATCGAGGCCCGGCGAGAGGCTGGAGAACGCCTTGCCCATGCGGGTGGCGAAATCGATCTTCTCCTCCGTCGTCGCACGAGGCCAGCGCGCGACCTTGTCGTCCATAGTCAACTTGGCGGCCTCGGCTTGGCTCGAAGCCAGGACGGAGGCGAATAAGAAGAGCTTCATAAGTTTGTTCATGGTCGAGCAGTTTCCACCCGTTGTCTGCGAGGGGAATGGTAGCGCAGGCACAGCTCTGGAAAAGAAAAAGGCGGCCCGAAAGGCCGCCTTTTTCAATTGAACGAGCTTAGAAAGCTCTCAGGCAGCGTCGTCCACCTGGGCCGGACCGGAATCCTTGCCGCGGGCATCAACGTCGCGGTCGACGAACTCGATGACGGCCAGCGGGGCGTTGTCGCCATAGCGGAAGCCGGCCTTCATGATGCGGCAGTAGCCGCCCGGACGGGCGTTGTAGCGCGGGCCGATGACGGTGAAGAGCTTGCGGACCATGTCCTGGTCGCGGATCTGCGACATGGCAAGGCGGCGCGCATGCAGCGAATCGGTCTTGCCGAGGGTGATGAGCTTCTCGATGACCGGACGCAGATCCTTGGCCTTCGGCAGGGTGGTGATGATCTGCTCGTGCTTAATCAGCGCGGCGGACATGTTAGCGAACATCGCCTTGCGGTGCTCGGTGGTGCGGTTGAACCGACGACCGCGAAATCCATGACGCATGGTGGCTTTTCCTTATGTGATGGCCGCCGTGCCACGGTACGGCCAAGTGCCCCACCATCGGGGCTGTTCATTCCGCATGACCCCGCGGCGGGATTTTCTGGAAGGTCGACGTTCCAAATCGGCCGAACCGGCGGCGCCGGACGCGCCGCCCGATCTTGCCGAAGCGGCTTCGCCTGCGCCTCAGTAGTGCTCTTCGAAGCGCTTGGCGAGATCCTCAATGTTCTCCGGCGGCCAGCCGGGGATGTCCATGCCGAGGTGGAGGCCCATGGCGGCGAGCACTTCCTTGATCTCGTTGAGCGACTTGCGGCCGAAATTCGGGGTACGCAGCATCTCGCCCTCGGACTTCTGGATGAGGTCGCCGATGTAGACGATGTTGTCGTTCTTCAGGCAGTTCGCAGAACGAACGGAGAGCTCGAGTTCGTCGACCTTCTTGAGCAGCGCCGGGTTGAAGGGGAGCTGCGGCGCGAGCGGCTGCGCCTCCTCCTTGCGGGGCTCCTCGAAGTTCACGAACACCTGGAGCTGGTCCTGGATGATGCGGGCGGCGTAGGCCAGCGCATCTTCCGGCGTGACCGCACCGTTGGTCTCGATGGTCATGGTCAGCTTGTCCTTGTCGAGATCCTGACCCTCGCGGGTGGTCTCGATGCGGTAGCTGACCTTGGTCACGGGCGAGAACAGGGCGTCGACGGGGATCAGGCCGATGGGCGCATCCTCGGGACGGTTGCGCTCGGCCGGAACGTAGCCCTTGCCCGTCGCGACGGTGAATTCCATCCGGATCTCGGCGCCGTCGTCGAGGGTGCAGATGACGAGGTCCGGGTTGAGGATCTGAACGTCGCCGACGGTGCCGATGTCACCGGCGGTGACGAGGCCCGGGCCGGTCTTGCGCAGGGTAAGGCGCTTGGGGGCCTCGGTCTGCGACCGTATGGCGATGGTCTTGATGTTGAGGACGATGTCGGTGACGTCCTCGCGCACGCCCGGGATCGACGAGAATTCGTGCAGCACGCCGTCGATCTGGACGGAGGTCACGGCCGCACCCTGAAGCGAGGAGAGCAGCACGCGGCGGAGCGAGTTGCCGAGCGTGGTGCCGAAGCCGCGCTCCAGGGGCTCGGCAACGACGGTGGCGACCCGCTTGGGGTCGTGACCGGTCGAGACCTGGAGCTTGTTCGGCTTGATGAGCTCTTGCCAGTTCTTCTGAATGACCACGATGCTACCTCTCGCAAGATCGGCGCGGCCCACGGGGGCGGTCCACGCTCGGATCCCCGTTGCTGCGCCTCAGCGGGAATCCTCAAGAATGATATCGTCCGCGTCGGAGCGAACGGTCTAAGCGGCCGCGACCCAGAGTTCGGGGACGAAGCTGTATCCGGCACCATCCCGGGCGACGTAGCCCAGGGCCGGGAATTCGAGGTGGGCACCAGCGATGAAGGTCCGATCCGACGCGACCTCGTCGAGGATGCGGCGGCGGACCTGGCGCGCTGCCTCCGCGTCGACATCGAAGACGAGCCCGGCTTCGGGCCGCTTGAACTGGATCGCCGGCAGGTGGACGATGTCGGCCCACATCAGGAGCGAACGGTCACCGGAGACGATCCGGTAGCCCGAATGTCCCGGCGTATGGCCCGGGAGCGGCACCTGGGTGATGCCCGGCGCGACCTCGCCACCCGTCACAATGCGCGTCCGGTCGGCATACGGCGCCGTGGCCTTGGCGGCATTCTCGAAATAGGGCTTGGCGGCCTCGGGCGCCCGGGAGAGGGCGCCATCGCCGAGCCAGTGCGCGGCCTCGTCGGTATGCACCACGAGTTCGGCATTCGGAAACGCAGCGGACCCGTCAGCCGTGATGAGGCCGCCGGCATGGTCGGGATGAAGGTGGGTGAGAAGAACCGTTCCGATCTCCTCGGCCCGCACACCAGCGGCCGCCAGGGCTGCCGGAAGACGTCCAAGCGTCGGCCCGCCGAACCCGCCCATACCCGTGTCGATGAGCAGCGGCTGACGGCCAGGGCCGGTGACGAGGAAGGCGTTCAGGGTGATACGGGGATCGCGTGCGCGAAAGCCGGCGGCTTGAAGCGCGCCGGCCTCGTCCTTCTCGATGCCGACCACGAGATCGAGGGAACCCGGAAGGTACCCATCGTTCATCACCGTGATCGTCAGGTCACCCAAGGTCCACCGCAGCACACCGGGAAGCGGCTTCGAACCGTTCGACACGCACGTCTCCGTTACACTCGTACCCACCCGGCCGGGCGGGTCCAACTGAACCACCCGACCGGTCTCGCTCAGATTCTTTAGACGCGACGACGCTTGCGCGGACGGCAACCGTTGTGCGGGATCGACGTCACGTCGCGGATCGACGTTACCGTAAAGCCAGCAGCCTGAAGGGCGCGCAGAGCGGATTCGCGGCCGGAACCGGGGCCCGACACCTCGACCTCGAGGGTCCGCATGCCGTGCTCGGCAGCCTTGCGGGCCGCGTCCTCGGCGGCGACCTGGGCGGCGTAAGGGGTCGACTTACGCGAACCCTTGAAGCCCATGGCGCCGGCGGACGACCACGAAATGGTGTTGCCCTGGGCGTCCGTGATGGTGATCATCGTGTTGTTGAACGACGCGTTCACGTGCGCGACGCCCGAAACGATGTTCTTGCGTTCGCGGCGGCGAATGCGGGTTGCTTCCTTGGCCATCTGTTCTCTCGTCCTTCAAACGCGCCCGTCATGCCAGGCGCTCGGGATTCTTTTCGGGATTTGGCGCCGTGTCCTTGGATGCGGTCGCCTTCACGCCGGGCCCCGAAGCGGGACACCCGGAACGACGGTGGGAGGCCGAACGAAGCACGGCCTCCCGAATGCGGAAAATTACTTCTTTTTGCCGGCGATCGGCTTGGACTTGCCCTTGCGGGTGCGCGCATTGGTGTGCGTGCGCTGACCGCGGACCGGCAGGTTGCGGCGGTGGCGCAGGCCACGGTAGCAGCCGAGATCCATCAAACGCTTGATATTCATCGAGACTTCACGGCGCAGATCACCCTCGACGAGGTAATCGCGATCGATGGTCTCACGGATCGAGAGCACCTCGGCGTCGGTGAGCTGGTTCACGCGGCGCTCGGCGGGGATGCCGACCTTCTCGGCGATCTCGCCGGCCTTCTTGGGGCCGATGCCGTGGATGTACTGAAGCGCGATGACGACGCGCTTGTTGGTCGGGATGTTAACGCCAGCGATACGAGCCAAGGTCTTCTCCATCTGGGCTGACGGACCCGATCGGTCCGGCCCGGGTTGTCATGATACGCGTCCGGTGGAGACCGGCCCCTGCGTACCGTTCAAAACGACAAATCGGCCCGAGGCAGCCTCGACGAGGCGGCCTGGACCCTGTTCGCGTGAACGAAGACCGGCCCACTAGCGCGGACCGGTCAATCTGTCAACTCGATTGCAAGGTTTCGATCGGGCTCAGGACGTGGCCGTCTCGACGTGCCGCTCCAGGGTCGCCATGAGTTCTCCCGTCACGACGTCGATGGGCTTCATGCCGTCGAGGGTCTCCAACATGCCGAGGCCCGCGTAGTAGGCCGAGAGCGGTGCCGTCTGCGTGCGGTATGCCTCGAGACGAGTCTTGAAAACCTCGGGCGTATCGTCCTTGCGCACGGGCTCGCCACGGGCCGCTGTTTCCGAAGCGCGCTTGGCGATGCGCCCGACCAGGGCGTCCTCATCCACGGCGAGCTCAACCACCGTGTCGAGCTTCAGCTTCTTTTCCTCGAGCATCCGGTCGAGGGCGGCGGCCTGCTCGACGGTGCGGGGAAAGCCATCGAGGATGAACCCGTTGCGGGCGTCGGGCTCCTCGATCCGGTCGGCCACGATCCCGACGACCACCTCGTTGGGAACGAGGCCGCCGCTTTCCATGATCGCCTTGGCCTGGAGGCCGACGGGTGTCTCGGCCGCAACGGCGGCACGCAGCATGTCGCCGGTCGAGAGTTGCGGAATGCCGAACCGTTCGACGATGCGGGTGGATTGGGTTCCCTTACCCGCTCCCGGCGGTCCGAGCAGAATGATCCGCATGGCGTCGTTTCCTCAGGTCCGTTCTTCTGGGGGCCGGCGGCCCG
>Ga0182232_1000029_pt1 | contig 51963 bp, 55 predicted proteins | sample G6R1MG_30_FD_155484 | JGI IMG/M metagenome (GOLD analysis project Ga0182232, IMG submission 155484) | Phyllosphere microbial comminities from miscanthus, Michigan, USA - G6R3_NF_07NOV2016_LD2 MG | ecosystem: Host-associated > Plants > Phyllosphere > Phylloplane/Leaf | place: USA: Michigan... | reverse complement strand
CTCGAGGGACGAACGAGGGGCCGAACGGGGGCTCCGTGGAGCATGCTCAGGCCCGCTATGTACGGCGAACCTAAGGCCGCCGTCACCCTAAATGCACCGGAGTTACCGTTTCGTCTCCGGCGCGTTCATGGCCCTACACCACGAGGTTTACGATCCGGCCCGGAACCACGATCACCTTCTTGAGCGCACGCCCTTCGAGGGCCTTCTGCACGGCCTCGTCCGCCAGGGTCAGGCGCTCGACCTCGGCCTTGTCGGCATCGCGCGGCACGGTCACGTCCGCCCGTTTCTTGCCGTTGAGCTGGACGGGGAGGGTGATGGAATCTTCGACGAGAAGGCGGCGGTCCGCCACCGGCCACGCGGCCTGTGCAGCGAGCCCTTCACGGCCCAGGGCCTGCCAGCATTCCTCGGCGAGATGCGGCATCATCGGCGCCACGAGCTGGGTGAGAATACCGGCGGCCTCCCGCGCAACGCCCGCCTCGACACCGCCGCGCAGGGCCTCGTCGAGGGCGTTGGCCAGGGTATAGATGTGCGCGACGCAGCGGTTGAAGCGCAGGCGCTCCACATCCTCCTCGACGGAGGCCAGGGCCTTGTGCGCGGCCTTGCGCAGGCCGGCATCGTTCGCGCTCGCGCCGCCCGTCGTGGCGGCCGCGAGGGAGACGAGACGCCAGACGCGCTGCACGAAGCGGGCGGCACCCTGGACGCCGTCCTCGGTCCAGATCACGTCGCGCTCGGGCGGCGAGTCCGAGAGCATGAACCAGCGGGCCGTATCTGCGCCGTAGCTCGCGATGATGTCGTCGGGATCGACGACGTTCTTCTTTGATTTCGACATCTTCTCGATGGCACCGATGGTGATCGGCGCATCGGTTTTCACGTGGAACGCCTGTCGCTCTCCAGCCTCGGCACTGATGCGGATCTCCGCCGGTTGAACCCAGGCCCCGGCCGCATCCTTGTAGGTCTCGTGGACCACCATGCCCTGCGTGAACAGGCCGTCGAAGGGCTCGGAAACACCCGACCACCCCGTGGCCTGCATCGCCCGCATGAAGAACCGTGCGTAGAGGAGGTGCAGGATCGCGTGCTCGATGCCGCCGATATACTGATCCACCGCGAGCCATTGATCCACGGCCTTCCGATCCGTGGGCGCATCCTGCAGCCACGGCGCGGTGAAGCGCGCGTAGTACCAGGACGAATCCACGAACGTGTCCATGGTGTCGGTCTCGCGACGGGCCGGGGCGCCGCAGGTGGGGCAGGGGACGTTGCGCCAGGCTTGGTCGCGCTCCAGCGGATTGCCGGGCACGTCGAACGAAACCTCGTCCGGCAGCTTCACCGGCAGGTCGGCGACGGGCACGGCTACGGGGCCGCAGGCGTCGCAGTGGATGATCGGGATCGGGCAGCCCCAGTAGCGCTGGCGCGAGACGCCCCAGTCGCGCAGCCGGAACTGCACCTTTCGCGATGCCACCGGAGTCCCGGCGAGCACCTCGGCCTCGAGGCGATTCGCCACCGCGTCGAACGCCTCGGCCGGCGTCATGTCGTCGAGGAAGCGCGAATTGATCATCCGCCCGTCGCCGTCATAGGCCGTGTCGGTGATGACGAAAGTCGCCGCATCCTCTGTTTCGGGGCAGACCACGGGCGTATTTCCGAGACCGTACTTGTTGGCGAAATCGAGATCGCGCTGGTCGTGGGCTGGGCAGCCGAACACCGCACCCGTGCCGTAATCCATGAGCACGAAGTTCGCGACGTAGACGGGCAGCAGCCAGGACGGATCGAGGGGGTGACGAACCTTGAGGCCCGTGTCGAACCCGAGTTTTTCGGCGGTATCGATGGCGGCCTGCGCGGTGCCCGTGCGGCGGCACTCCTCGATGAAGCTCTGCAAACCGGGACGCGACGGCGCGAGGCTCGCGGCAATCGGGTGATCGGCCGCGATGGCGAGGAACTTCGCCCCGAACAGGGTGTCGGGCCGGGTGGTGTAGACCTTCACGTCGGGCGCGATGCCGGGGGGAGGGGCCTCCACGACGAAGCGGACCTCCAGCCCCTCGGAGCGGCCGATCCAGTTCTTCTGCATGACCCGCACCTTCTCGGGCCACCGCTCCAAGCCATCGAGGGCGTCGTAGAGGTCCTGGGCGAAGTCGGTGATCTTGAAGAACCATTGAGTCAGCTCGCGCTGCTCCACCAGGGCGCCGGAGCGCCAGCCGCGCCCATCGATCACCTGCTCGTTGGCCAGCACCGTGTGGTCTACGGGGTCCCAGTTCACCTTGGCGGTGCGGCGGGTGACGAGGCCCTTCTCGAGGAAATCGAGGAACATGCGCTGCTGGTGCTTGTAGTAGTCGGGATCGCAGGTCGCGATCTCGCGGCTCCAGTCCAGCGAGAGCCCCATGGATTGGAGTTGGCCGCGCATGGTGGCGATGTTGGCATAGGTCCAGTCGCGCGGGTTGACCTTGCGTTCCATGGCGGCGTTCTCGGCCGGTAGACCGAAAGCGTCCCAGCCCATGGGATGCAGCACGTTGAAACCGCGTGCGCGCTTGTAGCGAGCCACGACATCGCCCATGGCGTAGTTGCGCACGTGCCCCATGTGGATGCGTCCCGACGGGTAGGGGAACATCTCCAGCACGTAGTATTTCGGTCGGGTGTCGTCGTTCTTGGTGGCGTAGATCCCGGCCGCCTCCCAGGCCTGCTGCCAGCGTGGCTCGGTCTCCTTGGCGTTGTAGCGCTCGGGGGCGACGGGGCGGGCCGGGGCGGAGGTGTCAGGGGAGGTCATACCGGGGCGCTGTCCAAGTGAGGAGCGGGCGGCGGAGGGCACGCCCGGAAGGGGTTGGCCGCCGGACTACCACGCGGCGTTCCCCGGTCAACACGAACGCCCGCGTGGAAGCCGTGCCTTGCGGCGCGCGTTCGGAGTGGTAGTCGGGACGGACAGCCCTTTCCCCTTTGCGAGACCGACCCCCATGGCAGACGCTCATCTCGAGTATGCCCACCCGAACCCCGCCGACGTCGTCGCCGGCCTCACGGCCGTGCGGGACAGGATCCGCCAGGCGGCCGAGGATTCGGAGCGCGATCCGGCCGAGATCGCCCTCGTGGCCGTCTCGAAACGCATCGCCGCCGACGGCATCCTGCCGGCCCTGGAAGCAGGGCATCGAGTGTTCGGCGAGAACTACGTTCAGGAATCGAAGGCGAAGTGGCCGGCCCTGCGGGAACGCTTCCCGGACGTGGAATTGCACCTCGTTGGTCCGCTTCAATCGAACAAAGCCCGCGAGGCCGTGGAGCTGTTCGACGTGATCCACGGCCTGGACCGGCTGTCTCTGGCCGCGGCCCTCGCCAAGGAGATCGACCGGACCGGGCGGACCCCGAAGCTCCTGATCCAGGTCAACACCGGCGACGAACCGCAGAAGGGAGGCGTCGTGCCGGCTCAGGTCGACACACTGCTCTCCGAGTGTCGCGACACCCATGGGCTCGCGATCAACGGCCTCATGTGCATTCCGCCAGCGGAGGATCCGCCCTCGGCGCATTTCGCGCTGCTCGCCGATATCGCGGCGCGCCACAACCTTCCGATCCTGTCCATGGGGATGAGCGCGGATTATCCGGCTGCGATCCAGATGGGTGCCACCCATGTCCGCGTCGGTACCGCCATCTTCGGCGCCAGACCGTCCCGGGCTCCGTAGGAGAACCGTCAGATCGCTTCCACGACCCGGGCCATGGCGGCGCGCAGGGCTAAGGCTTCGGCGGTTCCATAGCCGCGCTCGAACGCCGCCTGCGCCCCCTGCCACAGGGGCAACGCGACGGCGAAGCGTTCGGCGCCGGCTGGCGTGAGCGAGAGTTGCCGGGTGCGGGCATCCCGGCCGGCGGCCATCGCTACGAGCCCGTCCCGTTCGAGGGGCCGAAGCGCGCGCCCGAGGGTCGTGCGATCCACCACGAGACAAGCCGCGAGGGCGTTGATCGACATCGGTCCATCGCGATGGAGGCGGGCCAGGATTGGGTACTGGGTCGCCCGCAGACCCACCGGCGCAAGATGCCTGTCATAGAATTGCGTCAGTTGCCGCGCGCCTTGCCGAACGGCGAGGCAGGTACAAACGGTGGCGGGCATGGGCTTCGTGATCACGGCCCTCTCCGGATCATCGCTTGAGCGCAGCACATGACCCTTGAATAAAGCGCGCATACACCCCTATTCAAGAGCGACACGACGGACATCTCCTCCCGAAACTCGAGTGATCCATGGCCTCGCCGGCCTCTTCCCCCTCTTTGACGCCATATGCAATTAAAAGCTGTGCAACGACGCTACCCGATCCGCATCAGGGTCTGCGGCCCGAGCCGACGCAGGAGCCTGGCGAGATCCGCGCGCTTGAGCGCCACGCACCCCTCCGTCGGGGTGTAACCCGGGCGGGCGCAGTGGAAGAAGATCGCCGACCCGAGGCGAGGGCGGATCGGTCCACGGTTGTAGTCGAGGTCGATCACCAGATCGTAGAGGCCGTCATCGCGCCACATCCGCTCCGTGCTGACCGCACAGGGCAGGGTGACGGGCCGGTTGTAGCGCCGGTCACCCGACGCGTCGCACCAGCCGTCACTCGGCCGCGTCGGGCGCATAGGCAGGGCGGTGGGAGGCCGGACCGCGAAGACATCCGGACGATAGGCGCCTCCCCGCAGCCGGAAACTGCCCCGGGGCGACCCACCGTCGCCCTCGCGCTTACGCTGAACCATCCCGGCGCGACCGAGAGCGCAGGGCATGACAGTGGAACCGGCCAGAACCTGTCCCCGGGTGCGGTCGGTCACGAGGGTCCGGACCCGCAGCCGCGAAAGCGTCGTTCGTTTCATGGGGCGCCTTATCGCCCGAGATGGAGCCGGATACCACTGGTCGGGTTCCCAGGGCGCCTCGTGTTCCACCGCACAGCAGAATTGAAATTTTAAGCAGGCGTCAGCCGTTTTCCAACATACTATGGATGGCATGCCCTCCTTTCTCAAAGAATTCGCTTTTCGAGGATCGACTTAACCCGATCCTCGCTGCCTGAGGTGTTCGTTATTTTGAATACCTCGATCCTCTTCTCCAACCGCGGAACACGCGAGAGGCGTGATCTCGGTTCCTGCGCGAAAGTCCTCTGGTCGATGCCCAATACCCATCGCCTGCTCATCTGCGACGATGATGCTTCATTGCGAGAAACCTTGGCGGAGCAGCTCGATCTCTACGAAGAGTTCCGAGTGGTCGGCATCGGTGACGGCGGCGGCGCCATCGCTTGCGTGAACGAAGACCGGATAGACCTAGCGGTCATGGATGTCGGGCTGCCGGACATGGACGGTCGCGAAGCCGTGCGCACCATGCGTCGCAACGGGTATCGCGGACCGGTCATCATGCTGACGGGCCAGGACTCGGAGGACGACACGGTCGAGGGGCTGGAAGCCGGCGCCAACGACTACGTGACCAAGCCGTTCAAGTTCGCCGTCCTCCTCGCGCGCATCCGGGCGCACCTGCGCAGCCACGAGGCCAGCGAGGACGCGGTCTTCCAGATCGGGCCCTACACGTTCCGCCCCGGCGCGAAACTTCTCGTGGACGAACGCGGATCAAAACTGAAGCTCACGGAGAAGGAGACGGCGATCCTGCGCTTCCTCTACCGCGCCGGATGCGCCGTGGTGGGCCGGGACACGCTGCTCGCCGAAGTTTGGGGCTACAACGCCCAGGTGACCACCCATACCCTCGAGACGCACATCTATCGCCTGCGCCAGAAGATCGAACCGAACCCCGCTCTCGCGACGATTCTCGTGACAGAGGGCGGCGGCTACAAGTTGCTGCCGTAGCGTATCGCGACAGCCGAGCTTGCGCTACGCTCACACCGGGGACGCGAGAGGGCGGGACGGGTGAGGCTCGACGACGACATCGCGATCCTGCTTCGTACGCCTCTCTTCGGATTCCTCGGCCAGGATGTCCTGCGCCTCCTCTCCTTCGCGGCCGAGCGGCGCAGTCTGGCTCCGGGCGAGCAGTTGTTCGCGCGGGGGGACGCCTCGAATGGCGGATTCGTCGTGCTGTCGGGCACCCTCGCCCTCGCGCCACGCGTGGCCGGTGGCGAGACGGTGACGGTCGGCCCCTCGACCGTCATCGGTCGCCTCGCCTTGATCCTGCCCGGCGAACGGCCGACGGACGCCCATGCGGTAACGGCGGCGGAGGTGCTGCGCATCCCGCCCCTCGTCCTGCGGCGGGTGCTGGCGGAATTTCCCAAGGCGGCCCAGGCGATCCACGACGAACTCGCGAACGACCTGACGGGCCTCGCGCGCGACCTCGACGGCGTGCGCACGCGCCTGGAGGCCGCGGCACCCAGAACCCGGTCCGTGCCGGAAACGGAGTCGGTCGTTCAAGGTGACAGCGCAGGCGGGCTTTTGTAAGCACGGGTCCGTCGTCCCAGCCCGGAAAGCCGCCATGTCCCACGCCGACCTCGCCACCACCATCGAGACCGCCTGGGAGGAGCGCGCCGGCATCGACACCGGCACCAAGGGTGCCGTGCGCGACGCCGTCGAGCATGCCCTCGATCTCCTCGATTCCGGCAAGGCCCGCGTCGCCGAGAAGGTCGGAGACGATTGGCAGGTCAACCAGTGGCTCAAGAAGGCCGTGCTCTTGTCCTTCCGCCTCAACGACATGGAGATCATCCATGGCGGCCCCGAGGGGGCGACGTGGTGGGACAAGGTCCCGTCCAAGTTCGAGGGCTGGAAGAAGAAGCATTTTCGCGAGGCCGGCTTCCGGGCAGTGCCCGGCTGCGTCGTGCGGCGCGGCTCCTACATCGCGCCGGGCGCGGTGCTGATGCCCTCCTTCATCAACCTCGGCGCCCATGTGGGCGAGGGCACCATGGTGGACACCTGGGTCACCATCGGCTCCTGTGCGCAGGTGGGGAAGAACTGCCACATCTCCGGCGGAGCCGGCATCGCCGGCGTGCTGGAGCCCTTGCAGGCCAACCCGGTGATCATCGAGGACAACTGTTTCATCGGCGCCCGCGCCGAGGTCGCCGAGGGCGTCATCGTCGGCGAGGGCAGCGTGCTCTCCATGGGCGTCTATATCGGAGCCTCCACCAAGATCATCGACCGCTCGACGGGCGAGGTCATGTACGGTCGCGTGCCGCCCTATTCCGTCGTCGTCTCGGGCACCACGCCCGGCAAGGATCTGCCGGACGGCACGCCGGGGCCGGGCCTCTACTGCGCCGTCATCGTCAAGCGCGTCGATGCCGGCACCCGCTCGAAGACCGCCATCAACGAGCTGCTCCGCACCTGACGCCGCCCGTGTCACCGGTCGGGGCGGCGGGCTAATACCTCGCCCCGACGATGGTCCCGTCGAGAATACGCGATGATCGAGCCGGCCTGTTCCGCCCGTAGCCTGCCCCTCATCGTCGCCGGGCGGCCGATGCCGACCCCGTGCGACGTGATCGGCAACGGCCCCGACGCCCTCCTGCTTCCGGCTCTGTCGTCGATCTCGGCCCGGGTCGAGATGCGGCCCCTGGCCCGGGATCTCGGCCACGATTTCCGCTGTCATGTACCGGACTGGCCGGGCTTCGGAGACCGGAGCCGGCCTCGGATCCCCCTCAACCCCGACACGATGCACGCCTTCCTCGACGCCCTGCTGGCGGTGGAACGCGGCCCCTATGCCCTGGGCGTCGCCGCCGGGCACGCGGCGGCCTACCTCGTGGCCGCCGCCCGGCGCCATCCCGGCCTGTTCGGTCGCCTCGTCCTCGTGGCGCCGACCTGGCGCGGTCCCCTGCCGACGATGATGGGCCCGGAGCGGCGCGGTCTCATCGCGGGGATCCGCCGTGCCGTCGAAGCGCCGGTCCTCGGAGAAGCCCTGTACCGGCTCAACATCAGTCCGCCGGTGATCGGCCGCATGATGCGCGCCCATGTCTATGCCGATCCGGCCCACGTCACGCCGGGGGTCATCGCCGACAAGCATGCCATCACCCGTCATCCCGGAGGCCGGTTCGGCACCGCCGCCTTCGTCACCGGTGGCCTCGACCCCTGCGAGACCCGGAAGGACTTTCTCGACCTCTTCACGGACGATGCCTTGCCGTCGATCCTCGTCTTGCGCCCGGAGCGCGCGCCCCGTCGTTCGGGCGCCGAGATGGACGCCCTCATCGCGACCGGCTACGTGGGCCGCGCCTCGATTCCCGGCGCCCTCAGTCCGCACGAGGAATATCCCGGTGAGGTGGCGGCGGCGATCCGGGCGGGCTGACGACCATCGAGAACCGGCAGTCGGACGCCGTTCAGGTGGGGATGTGGATAAAATTGCACCCGCCGCCATGGGACCGTTGCACGGGAACTCTATAGCGTCGGGCTTGCTTCTTCTTCGCCTCCCGTTGCGCACCGGATTGAGAGATGCCGATGGCCCGCTTGCCCCTCGCCTTCGCACTGCTCGCCGGGCTCACCCCGGCCTGGGCCGAGGAAGCCTTCCCGAAACCCGCGACGTCGGCCCCCTCCGTCGCGACCACCCCGGTGACCCCGGCGAAGGTGGCGCGTCAGCCCTACCTGTCGGAGGCAGTGGCGCCCGACACCGTGGCGATCCTGCCGCCGCCCCCGCGCGGACAATCGGCGGCGGAAACGGCCGACAAGGCGGCCTTCGCTGCGACCCGCTCCCTCAAGGGCAGCCCGCGCTGGGATCTGGCGACAACGGACGTCGCCGACGGTGCTTCGGCGATCCTCGATGATTTCGCCTGCGTCATCGGTCAGCGCATCGACCAGACCCGTGCGCCCGCCCTGATGACCCTGCTCGAGCGTTCCCGCCTCGACATCGCCCGCGCGACACGGGGCCCGAAGGAGCATTACCGGCGCATCCGCCCCTTCGTCGGCAACGACGCGGAGATCTGCGTCGTCCGTTCGGCCGAGATCGGCAACGCCTTCAGCTTCCCGTCGAGCCACGCCACGCAGGCCTGGACCTACGCCGCGATCATGGCCGCGATCATCCCGGAGAAGGCGACGGACTTCTTCGTGCGGGCGCGCTCGTACGGCGAGAGCCGCGTCGTGTGCGGCCTGCACTGGATGAGCGATATCCAGGCCGGCAGCATGACGGGCAGCATCGTCTTCGCCGCCCTTCAGGGAGACGGCGGCTTCCGCGCCGATCTGGAACGGGCACGGGTGGAGGTGACGAAGCTCGTCGCCGGCGGCGGCACGGCCCCGGATCAGGCGATCTGCGCCCGCGAGGCCGTGGGGCGCGCACCGATCCTGTAGGGCACCACCCCGGTCGTCACGAAAAGGCCCGCCGGATCGCTCCGGCGGGCCTTTTCCTGTTCATATGACGGACGGGATCCGCCTCACCTCCGGACGGGCGCCGTCCGCTTCGTCCGGCGACGCCGGGCCAGCATGTTCAGGCCCTCGACGCCGGCCGAGAACGCCATGGCGGTGTAGATGTAGCCCTTCGAGACATGCGCCCCGAACCCTTCCGCGATCAGCGTCATGCCGATCATGATGAGGAAGCCGAGGGCCAGCATCACCACCGTCGGGTTGGCGGCGATGAAACGCGAGAGCGGATCGGCGGCGAGCAGCATCACCGTGACGGCGACCACGACGGCCACGACCATGATCGGCACATGCTCGGTCATGCCGACGGCGGTGATGATGCTGTCGATGGAGAACACGAGATCGAGCACCAGGATCTGGCCGATGGCGGCGGCGAACCCGAGGGTGACGGCACCCGTCCCGCTCTCCTGCTCGTTCGGCTCCATGGTGTGGTGGATCTCCTTGGTGGCCTTCCACAGCAGGAACAAGCCGCCGCCGATGAGGATGAGATCGCGCCAGGAGAAGGCCTTGCCGAACACCTCGAACACCGGCTGCGTCAGGGCGACGATGTAGGCGACGGTGCCGAGGAGGCCCAGACGCAGGATCAGGGCGAGGCCGATGCCGATGCGCCGGGCCTTGGTCTGCTGCTCGGGTGGCAGCTTGTTGGTCAGGATCGAGATGAAGATCAGGTTGTCGATGCCGAGCACCACCTCCATGACGATGAGGGTGGCGAGCGCCGCCCAGGCGGTGGGATCGCTTAGGAGAGGAAGAATGCTGTCCACGGGGAGTCCGGTCTCGAAGCGTCTCAGAAGGGGAGGGTGAAGGTGGGGCGTGCAACACCGGGGCGTTGCGACGCTTCCGGGGCGAAGATGCGCACGGCCTTGGGACAGACCTTGAAGTGGGCCGGCGTGTAGGTGGAGAGCTCGCCGTCCGTGTTCACCGGTCGGGGCTTCTTCGTCTTCACCACGATCTCGGTGGTGTGGAAGGCACGCACGTCGGCGGCCTTGCCTTGCGTGCCCCGCCGCAGGGCCGGCAGCAGGGCCAGCAGCCGCCACCAGTGCTTCACCTCCAGGCTGTAGAAATCGAGCTTGCCGTCGTCGACGGTGGCGGTCTCCTCCACGGTCATGCCGCCGCCGTAGTGGCGGCCGTTGCCGACGGAGACCTGGATGGTGGTGATCGTCTCGGTCTGACCGTCGTGTTCGAGGTAGACCGTGAACGGCCGCACCCGGCGAAGGACCCGCATGGCGGCGATGCCGTAGCCGACGGTGCCCCATTTCTTCTTCGATTCGGCCGTGAGATCCCCGGCGAGTTCCGCCGAGAAGCCGATGCTGGCGACGTTGAAGTAGTAATGCCCGTTGACGCAGCCGAGATCGACGGGTCGCGCCTCTTCCGTGGCGATGAGACCAGCGGCGGCCACGGGGTCGGACGGCAGGCCGAGGGAGCGGGCGAGGTCGTTGGCGGTGCCGAGGGGCAGGATCCCCAGGGGCAGGCCGGTCTCCACGAGGGCGGGGGCCGCCGCGTTCAGGGTGCCGTCGCCCCCTCCAAGGATCACGAGGTCGCTTCCCTCGGCATGCCGTTTGATGACGGCCGTGCAATCGGGATCCCCCTTCGGCTCGAACGGTTCGATGCCGCCCTGGCGCAGGGTATCGCGCACGGCATCGAGGGAGAAGCCGCCGTTGCGGGCATTGGGATTGACGAGGAGAAGCGCCCGCCGGGCTTGGCGACCGGCGCTCATGCGGTGCGTTCCAGGACGGGGCGGACGTGCAATCGGATCGGCATGAGGTCTTGGACCCTCCGGTGCGTTCGCGCCGCGTGAGCGCAAAGGCAGAGAAGGGGTCCGACATCACGGTCAACGCCTCGACCGCCAGAGGGGCCCGGACCCAGTCCGGTCAAGGTGGGTTGCCTGGCGGGGATGGCAAGGCCGGAAGCCTGATGAAACCGGGGACGCACCCGCAGTTGTGACCGTCAAGCCACGCGGCCCGACAACAGGACGCGGCACGGTCCCCCCTGTGGGAATGATGCGAAACCGAGCGTGCCCACGAAACGTTCATGCTTCGTCGACCGATCACTCCCAGAACCTTTCCGTATTGGTCGCGACCCCGGTGATGAATGCCATGCGCCACGGCTCCTGCTCCGTCTGCTCCGCCGCGCTGATCGGCGCCCTTTGGATGGCCGCGCCGGCCATGGCGCAATCCGGCCCCGGCTGGGTCGATCCCCCGGCCAAGTCGGAGCCCAAAGGCGCCGCGAAGGCCGAAACAGCCCCCGAATCCAAGGGTCAGGCCGAAAGCGCCATCGAGAGCCCGGCGGCTCGCACCGACACGCCGCGCCGGTCGGCACGGCGGGCAGAGCGCCGCGCCTCGGCCGCCGCGCGGCGCGAGGCTCGTTCGATGGTCCGGCAGCGCCCCTCCGTCGAGGCCGAGCCCCGCAGCCTCGCGCGCGTTCCCGCCACGCCGGTGACGCCCATGGCCTCGGCCGACCGCTTTCCCGAATGGGCCGCTGCAGCAACGCGTCTCACCGACAACTACCTCGACAGCGTTTCCGCACCGGGGCTCGGCATCGTGACGGGAGCCCCGCGCTTCTACGGCGAGATGGTGCGGTTCCACGGCCGAACCCTGTCGTTGGCGGCGGTGATGGCGGAAAAGCGCCGCTTCGCCGATCGCTGGCCGGTGCGGCACTATGAGCCGCAGGGCGGCGCCACCCATACCGCCTGCAACGCCGCCACAGCGACCTGCGTCGTCCGCACCACCTTCGATTACCGCGCCGAGAACCCGGCGCGGGGCACACGGGCTCAGGGCGTGTCGGAACTCGTCCTCACCGTGGACCTGTCCGGCAGCCGGCCGGTCATCGTGTCGGAGACCAGCCGCGTGCTGCGCCGCTATGGTCCTGGGCCGCTCGGCGCTATAGCGGGACGCACGCGCGGGGCCTGAGCGCCGCGTCGAGAGCCCTGGAGTGGTCAACGTCTTGGACGCGAGCGCCGTGAAACCCCACGATCCGGATGCTGGGAGCGCGGACACGCTGCTGGCGGCCCGTGCCGCCCTGCAGGCCCGGATCACCGAGGAGATCGAGCGCCAGGGCGGACACCCCGTGGCCCGACGGACCCTCGGGCTGCTCGTGGAAGCTGCCGCTGAGCTGCAGGACGACCCGCCGGGCTACCTTCTCCGCGACCGGGCGGGCCAGCCGCGCCGCATCGCCGATTCCGCCGACGGCAAGACCGCCGGAGAGATGGCATCGGACAGGCCCATGACCCTGGCGGATTTCGTGGCGGAGTTGCGTACCCTACATCCGGCCCTGTTCATATCGACCGTGGCCGAGCCCGCCCCTGTCACGGCGGAGGCCGCCGCGCCGCCGCCCGCCGAAGTGGTCGTGGCGCCGGGCGCCTCCAGCCGCTTCGTCGCGGCGCAATCCGTCCGTGCTCGCACCGCCTTCACCCACGTGACCGCCCGTGGCCGCGCCTTCACCGCCCGCACCATCGAGGGGTGGCAGGATCTGCGCCGACGCTTCGACGCCCGGCGTCCCGAGGCCCGGGGGATCGCTCCCGTGCCGGTACCGACGAGCCGGGGCAGCGCGTTCGTCCGGGAGGCGGCGGGCAACCTGCGCGGCCGGGTCGCCGACGCAGGTTCACGCCTGCGCGAGGCGGGGCGTGAGGGAGGCGCCCTGCGCAATCGCCGCGTCCTGGCCGCCGGTGTAGGCCTTCTCGCCCTCCTCGCCGTGGCTTTCCTGATCCCGCGCTCCTCCGAAGAGACCAAGCCGACCCCGGCGACGACACCCCAGAGCGAGGCGGTCGCGACCGCCCCACCGACGCGGGTGGAGACGCCCCCGTCCGCCGAGGAGGCGGCCAAAGCGAGCACCGCCCTCAGCGGACCCGTCGAAGTCATCGACACCGCGACGCTGCGGGTCGCGGGCAAGCTCGTGCGCCTCTTCGGCGTCGAATGGGTGCGCGGCGGCCAGGCCGACGAGCTGACGCGCTATCTCGCCGGGCGGACGGTCACCTGCCAGCCCGTGGCGGGCAGCGAGGCGCGCCTGTGCGACGTCGATGGCCGCGACCTGTCGGAAGTGGTGCTGTTCAACGGCGGTGGCCGCGCCTCGGCCGAGGCGACCCCCGACCTCGTCGCCGCCGAGGATCGCGCCCGCACGGAGCGCCTGGGCGTCTGGGCGCGCTAGGCTTCGAGCCCGGCCGGAGTTCCGCGAGTCGCACAAGGCTTAAGCAAGTCCTGCCTAGACCATGCTCATAGGGCATGGGTGATCTACCGGCTTTCCCCTCGTGACCCAGCCATGGAAGGCCTATTTGTCTTTTGTGCGCTGCAAAATTTTGCGGCACGACGACAAAGCCGGAAAGCAAAGCCCGTGACCCTCTCTCTCCTCGCCAATCTCAAGTCCCACTGGAAGGACAACGAAACCGCCCGCCAGATCGCGCAGCTGACGGACCGCGAACTCGCGGATATCGGCGCCGAGCAGATCGGTGGCCGCATTCTGTCGAAGGCCCAGAACTACCGCGTCGCCGATGGCCTGCGCAGGACGCCGTCGCCCCTGCGCTACGTGTCGTTCCCCTCCGCCTGAGCGGTACCGCCCGGCCTCGCGTCGGGATCCGTCATCGTCCGCCTGAACACGCCGGCCCCCCGTGGCCGGCGTTTCCATGTGTGGGACCGCACGTGGCCGTCCCCCTAGCCGAACGCGCCGACCTCGTGCTGGATCATGCCCGAGAGTTCGCGCACCCGGGCGAAGGAGCGGCGGATGGGTTCGAACAGGGTGTTGTGCTCGGCCTCGTAGGTGCCGACGTCGCGTGGCCCCGCCGGCTCGCCGAAATTGAGGCCGAGGGTCGGATCGGGCGTTACCGGGAAGATATCTTCGAGCAGGGTCAGGCAGCCGTCGATGTCGAGGCGCAGGAAGCGCTCGATCAGCGCCTCGCGGCTGATCCCCGATTGCGGCCGGAAGCCGGGGATATGCACGGCCAGGAACCAGATCCGGTGGATCAGGGCGAGGCGGATGGCGTGCAGTAGCGTGAGGCGGGGCGACATCTTGCCGAGATCCGGCGCCGCAGCCCGAAGGCTGAGCCAGTCGCAGGTAAGCTGGCCGAACAACCGGCGCAGGTCCGGCGCGAGGCGCAGGCGGTCGAGGGCGGTGGCGATGACCACGAGTTCCTCGCGCCGCGCATCACGCTGCGTGCGACGGGCGCGCTCCAGCCACACCGCCGGATCGAGGGTGTCGATATAGGCCCGCAGAACGTCGAGATCCCCGACGCTGGCCGCATGCTGCACGAGGCGGAAGGCCCGCGAGAACCGCGCGGAATCGCGACGCATGTCGCGGAACAGGTCCGGCGCGCGGCCGGCCGCCCGGCCGACGCCGTGCAGGGAATTGGCGAGGAAGCCGAGCTGCTGCAGGATGGCGTTGTTGGGGATCGCCCGCATCTGGCGCGGATGGGTGATCATGGCCGGGCCGCCGCCATCGGATTGCCGCGCCACGGGGCGTGACCCCGTTCGGTCGAGGAGGCTCGGACCGAAGGTGCCCAGCAGTGCGGCATAGCCTGGATCGTCTACCAGGGCCTCCATGTCCTGGCGCACCACCGTGAAGAACTCGGCAGAGAAATCGGCTTCGGCATAGATCGGGTCGTCGGCCTCGTCGGCACCGCTCGCCGCATCCGATAGAACGTAGTCGGCGAACGAATCGTCGTCGGCGACATCGAGGGCGAAGACGTGCTCGGCGATACGCTCCACCGCGGCGTCCGCGAGCGGCAGGGTGCCGAACATGAGGTAGCCGTCGGATCCCTGGAAGCTCGATTCGAGGCGCACGCGGATGCCCGCCGCCCGGTTCCGCCGGCGCGCATCCTCCGGCGCGAGATAAGCGAGGCGGTCGCGCAGGCTCGTCGGGTGCGCGCCCCGGCCGATGGACTCGCCATGCGTGTCGAAGATGGCGAGTTCGACGCCGGTCAGGTCGTTCTGCACCATGAGTTCGGTGATGCGCAGGCGCAGGCGCTCGATCCAGAAACTCGCCGCCAGCTGCCCCACGTAGCGGCCGGAATCCGAGTAGCCGAACTGCACCGTGAGACGGCCGATGCGCTTGAGGTACTGGCGCCAGTGCGGATTGCGCAGGGCGTCGTCGAGGACGCGGATGCCCTGCTCCAGGGCGGAGGCGGTCTCGAACAGGGGCGTGATCTCGACCTTGTCGGCGATCCCGTAATGCCGGGCGAGCCAGAGGGCGGCGAGCAGGGTGTAGCCCGTCTCCGTCTCGGCGATGAGGAAGCGCACGGGGTGCGTGCCGTCCACGTGCTTCAAGATCTGCGTGATGGTCATCATCAGGCGGGCGGCCGAGGCCCGCTCGGCGGCGAGCGCCCCGAAATCGACGTCCACGGCCTGAACGTCGTTGAGGAGGGCGTGGATGGTGGCGAGGTGCGAGCGGCGCTGGGCGGCGTCCGTCGGCTCGCCCTCGAGGTCGGTGACCCGGCGCACGGCGTTGTGGATCTGGCTGGCGTTGAGCCGGAAGTGGGGGAGGGCGTTGGAGAGCCCGTGGGTGGCGATCCCTGAGCGCAGGATCGCGATGGCGCGCCGCTCCTCGTCCGTCGCGACCCCGCCCATGGCCCCGGCGAGGCCGGCGAGGAGGGCGGTGGCATCGGTCTGAGCCCGCTCACGCTCGATGATCAGGGCCAGTGCGAAGCGGTGCACCGATTCCAGGGACGGCTTGGTGCCGAGCCGCGGGGCCACGGCGAGTTGCCGATTGACGGCGGCCAGCGCCCCGGCCGTGAGGTCGCGCACCACCTGGGTCGCCGGCACCTGCGGCAGGTGGCGCATCACCCGGTCGAGCTGCATCCGCTTCGATTCGAGGCGGTAGCGCAGGGTGTCCCACCAGCCGATATCCGTGCGCCCGTCGGTGTCGCAGCCGACCCAGCTCGCGATGGCGAAGGGCTTGGGCACGAGTTCCGTCCAGCGGTCGGGCCAGCGCTCGCGCGCCGCCTCCAGAAGGGCAGCGTTGAAGCCGTCCACGGCTGCGCGGCCGTGGTTGGCCGCCACACAGGCCTGATCGAACTCGTCGTCGAGGGAGATGGCCGGATCGGGGCGTGTCGAGAGAGCGGCAGCCTTCTCGGTCAGGGGCAGGCGGGCGGCCGCGTCCGGTGCAGTGGCGGCCTCGGCGATCAGGGCGGCCACGGCCCGGGGCATGCCGAAGGTCGGGTGGGCGGTGAACACCACGGCAAAGCCCGTGCGGCCCACGAGATCGCGAAACGCCTCGAAATCGCCCTGGCGCCGGGGGATCGCCGCGACGAGGCGGGCCGGCATCCGGTTCTCGCGGGTGGACGCCGTGGTCCCGTCCAGGCCCACATAGGCCCGCAGGCGCTCGGCCCGGGCCGCGAGGGACTGCGCCCGAAGCCGCACGAACAGGCCGTCGAGATCCTGCTCGCCGATCTCGGCGCGATCGAACCGGCGGGTGATGGCGAGGGTCACCGCCAGGACGGGGTTGCGGAACGGGTCCTCCGCCGCCTGCTCGCGGGATTCTTCGATCAGGCCGAGAAGGTCCGCCTCGAGGGCCTCGGGGTTCGCAACCGCGTGATCCGGGCTGCGGTCATGCATACGCATCGATCGACCTTGGTGACGAGGTGGACGGCTACCGCCATAGGACAGCCGGGCGAAGGCGGAGCAAGGCCCGGCAGGGCATACCCCGGTGGACAGCACCATCCCGATGGTGCCCCCGCGACGACGCAAGGACCATTCCGGCCGGGGTCCGATTCCGCCGACGGATGCATCGCGGATCATCCTGGGGTAACGCTGGGGCGGCATGGAAACCACTCTGATCCTGGCGGCTCTCGCGGCCTTCACCCTCTCGTGCGTCGTGGTGATGGCGATGATGGCGCGCGCGCGGCGCCCCGAACTGCGCATGGAACGGGAGGAGGACCTGATGGAGGACGGGGAGGAAACTCTGATGCGCAGCGTGCAACCGCCTCGGGCGAGCCCCATCGACCGGTCCGCCACGATCCTGCCCATCGAGCCGGACCCGAACGCTCGGCCCCTTCCCCCCAGCGATGGATCCCGATGACCCTGCGCCCCCTCATGCGTTCGCCGGCCCTTGTCCTCGGCCTGCTTCTCGCCCTCGGCGGAGCGGCGGCCATGGCCCAGGACGCACCCGCGCCTGATTCCCCCGCCGATCCTGCGCCGGCGCCCCGCAAGGCTCTACCCCGCAAGCCGCCGCCGAAGCCGAAGGCGCCCGACACCGCGGCGGCCAAACCGCCTGCCGTCCCGACGCCAGCGGCCCTGCCGCCCGTGCCCGCGGCATCGCGCCCCGACCTCACGGTGATCTGCGCGGACAAGGCCGCCCTCTACGAAGGGCCGAAGAACTTCTCCGTCTGGGTCACCCGAACGGGTCTCGTCGTCATTGAGAATCCCCTTCGGCCGCTCACGCCCGAAACCTCGCGGGTGCTTCAGGTCGTGATCGTCGGCAAGGTCGCCACCGCCTACGGTCCCGATCTGTTCGCCCTGCGCCGGGGCGGCGCACCGGCCGCCCTCGAGGGCGCGACGGGGGGCGTCATCCGCTGGGACGCGACGCCGACGCCGCTGCCCGATACCCTCAACATCGTCTCGGAGGCGGGCCAGCCCCTGGCGCAGCTCGCCTTCCAATCCTGCGGCGAGGCGCCCGTTATCAAGGCGGCGCCCGTCGCCAAGGCCAAGACCGCCCCGCGGCCGAAGGGCGCCAAGGCGGCCGCCCCCACCCCGGGCGGCGCACCGGGACTGCCGCTGCCGGCCTCGGCCCTGGACAACTGATATGGCCACATCGGAGGAGGGAACGCCCATGGGCGCAGGACCGAGCGCCGCCGAGATCATCGCCCGCTTGGGGCTAGTCCCGCATCCCGAGGGCGGCCATTACCGAGAGACGTTCCGCGATCCGCGCACCATCGACGGCCGCTCCGTGGGCAGCGCGATCTACTACCTGCTCGATACGGGTGAGGTCTCCGAATGGCACCGGGTCGATGCCGCCGAGATCTGGCACTGGCATGCCGGGGCGCCCCTGGTGATCACCACGAGCCCCAACGGCCACGATGCGACGGCGGCCCATCTCGGCCCCGATCTCGGGCGGGGGCAACAGCCGCAGATCGTGGTCCCGGCCGGCCATTGGCAGACGGCGACGAGCCTGGGCGCCTGGACCCTCGTCGGCTGTACGGTCTCGCCGGCCTTCACCTTCGACGGGTTCGAGATGGCGCCGCCGGATTGGCGGCCCACGCCGCGGGCCCGGATTTAATCCCAGCAACCATCAATAAATATGGCGACGCCTCTTGCCGCATGGCGAAGCGCCATATTTTCGGGGCTCTTCAACGTTTCTGGAGTCTCGAACGTGCGTCGCTCCGTATCCGCCGTTGCCACCTTGATCGCGTCGGCCTTGTTGTTCTCCAGCGTCCCGCAGGCTTTCTTCGGCGTCCCGCCGGCGTGGGCCGATCCGACACCGGCTCCGGCTCCGTTGCTCGAGAGTGAGGGACCGACGCAGCCGGCCACGTTTGAGGACGGCAACTACAAGGACAAGGACGGGACGCCGACCTACCACGTCACTCAGACCGGCAAGATGGTGGATTGGCCCACCATGGCCGGCTACCTGCGCTACAATTCCAATTGTATCGTCTGCCACGGGCCGGACGGGGCCGGATCGACCTATGCGCCGTCCCTGGTCGAGGCGCTCAAGCACGACGATTACGCCACCTTCGTGGGCATCGTGGCGGGCGGCAAGAAGGACATCAGCTCATCGCAGGAACTGGTGATGCCGGCCTTCGGCGAGAACCGGAATGTGATGTGCTACATCGACGACATCTACGTCTATCTTCGGGCCCGGTCCGATGGTGTCGTCGGTCGTGGCCGCCCCGCCGAGCATGAACCGAAATCCGACGCCTACAAGAAGCGCGAGGACGCCTGCATGGGCTGACGAGCCCAGGGCGACGGCGGCCGCGCGGCCGCCGTCGCGGGACGATCAGGCGATGTACTGGCCGCCGTTGATGGTCAGGGTCGAGCCGGTGACGAAGCCCGAATCCTCGGCCGCGAGGTACTCGACGGCACGGGCGATCTCTTCGGCCTCGCCGAGGCGGCCGACGGGGATCGTCGCGATGATCTTGTTGCGGATGTCCTCGGGCACCGCCATCACCATCTCGGTGGCGACGTAGCCGGGGGCGATGACGTTGACGGTGATGCCCTTGCCGGCGCTCTCCTGGGCGAGCGCCTTGGCGAAGCCGATGACGCCGGCCTTGGCCGCCGAATAGTTGGTCTGGCCGGCCTGACCCTTCTGGCCGTTGATGGACGAAATCAGGATGATGCGGCCGAAGTTGCGGCTGCGCATGCCCTCGATGAGCGGCCGGGTGCAGGTGAACATCGAATCGAGGTTGGTCTTGATGACCGCCTGCCACTTCTCGAACGTCATCTTGTGGAACGCGCCGTCACGGGTGATGCCGGCGTTGTTCACCAGGATGTCGATGGGGCCGACCTCCGATTCGATCTGCTTGATGCCGGCCTCGCAGGCGGCGTAATCGCCGACGTCGAACTTGAAGACCGGGATGCCGGTCTCCGCCTTGAAGGCGTTGGCGGCCTCGTCGTTGCCGCCGTAATTGGCGGCGACCTTGTAGCCCTTGGCCTTGAGGCCCTTCGAGATCGCAGCACCGATGCCGCGCGTTCCGCCGGTGACGAGGGCGACGCGTTCCTGAGCCATGATTTCCTCCGATTTGTCGTTTCTTGGCAGGTTCGTGGATGGGTCGTACGCGGCTCTAGCTGGCGAGGCGGCCGTCGCGCGACCCATTTAAATTTGCCGCGCCGTCAAGATTTTTCCTGACGGCGCAGCGGATTGGCAGGCTCAGACGCGCTCGACGCACATGGCGACGCCCATGCCGCCGCCGATGCACAGGGTGGCGAGGCCCTTCTTGGCGTCGCGGCGCTTCAGCTCATGCAGCAGGGTGACGAGGACGCGAGCGCCGGAGGCGCCGATGGGGTGACCGATGGCGATGGCGCCGCCATTGACGTTCACCTTGTCCGTGTCCCAGCCCATGTCCTTGTTCACGGCCAGCGCCTGCGCGGCGAAGGCCTCGTTGGCCTCGACGAGATCGAGGTCGGACGGCTTCCAGCCGGCCTTCTCGAGGGCTTTTCGCGAAGCCGGGATCGGGCCGGTGCCCATGACCTTCGGGTCGACGCCGGCCGTGGCCCAGGAGACGATCTTGGCCAGGGGCTTGATCCCGCGACGCTCGGCCTCGCTCGCCGACATGAGCACGATGGCGGCCGCACCGTCGTTAAGGCCCGACGCGTTGGCCGCCGTCACGGTGCCGTCCTTCGAGAAGGCGGGCTTGAGCTTGGCCATGGCCTCGACGGTGGCGCCGTCACGGATGTACTCGTCGGTGTCGACGATCGTGTCGCCCTTGCGGCCCGCGACGGTGACGGGGACGATCTCGTCCTTGAAGCGGCCTTCCTTGCGGGCGGCCTCGGCCTTGTTCTGCGACTTCGTCGCGAAGGCGTCCTGCTCCTCGCGGGTGAGCTGGAAGGCCTGGGCCACGTTCTCGGCGGTGGTGCCCATGTGGTAGCCGTTGAAGGCGTCCCACAGGCCGTCCTTGATCATGGTGTCGACGAGCTTCACGTCGCCCATCTTCTGGCCGCCGCGCAGGTACTGCGCGTGGGGGCTGAGCGACATGGATTCCTGGCCACCGGCCACGATGACGGTGGCGTCGCCGTTGGCGATCTGCTGCATGCCGAGGGCGACGGTGCGCAGGCCCGAGCCGCAGACCTGGTTGACGCCCCAGGCCGTGGCCTTCTCGGGGATGCCGGCCTTGATGGCGGCCTGGCGGGCGGGGTTCTGGCCGGCCCCGGCGGTGAGCACCTGGCCGAAGATCACCTCGTCCACGTCGTCGGGCGAAACGCCGGCGCGCTCCAGGGCGGCCTTGATCGCCACGGCGCCGAGTTCGTGGGCCGGAACGGTGTTGAAGGCGCCGCCGAACGAGCCGACCGGGGTCCGGGCCGCTCCGACGATGACGATGTCTTCTGCTGCCATGGTGATTGTCTCCTCATGCCGGCCGGCGCTGCGTTATCGCCTTCCATCGGCGTGCGCGCCTTGGGCCTTCGCCCCCGGATGAAAGCCGACGCCCCTGCGAAGTCAAGGCGCTTTGCGGAGGACGCACGGCACTGTCATCCTCCGGCGGGCGGGATCGGCATTATTCCGCGTGGACGGCGGCGAGATAGGTGTTTTCGTCGGCGGGCGAACGCCTTAAGGTGTGAACCGGCGGGTCGGGACACAGTCTCGTCTCCGCATGCGTCGTCGGAAGTATCGAGCGGCTTGCATGATCGCGTCGGGAGAGGCCCCCAGAAATGGCGGACAACGGTAAGTCCAACCACACCGTCATCAAGAAATACGCCAATCGCCGCCTCTATCACACCGGGACCTCGACCTACGTCACCCTCGAGGACCTTGCGACGATGGTCCAGAACGGCGAGGATTTCCTCGTCTACGATGCGCGCTCGGGCGACGACATCACCCGCTCGGTGCTGACGCAGATCATCTTCGAGCAAGAGAACAAGGCCGGGGACGACAATCTCCTCCCCGTGGCGTTCCTGCGCCAGCTGATCCGCTTCTACGGCGACAGCATGCGCACCATGGTGCCGAGTTTCCTCGAATTCTCGATGGCGAACTTCGCCCGCGATCAGGACGGTCTTCGCGAGAAGATGGCTCAGAGCTTCGCGCCTACGGTGTTCCAGAACGCCATGGAGGAACAGGTCCGGGCCAACATGAGCTTCTTCGGCGATGCCATGAAGATGTTCACCACCTTCGGCACCGGGCCGCTCTCCGGCATGGTCGCACACCCCTCCGCCGCGGCCCCGTCGCAGCCCCCCGCCGCGGCCCCCAGCGGAACGGATCTCGACGATCTGAAGCGCCAGATGGCCGAGATGCAGTCGCGCCTCGAGAATCTCTCGAAGAAGTAGGCGCCCGCGCGCCGCCCGCCGGCGAAAGATTGACGAACCGTTAACACCGACCCATTTCTTGCACATCTCAACCCGAGTCACGCGGGGCCGGATGCGATGAAGCAAGCTGGGACAATCGACCGTTCACAAACGGGACAGGCGCCGGTCTACGATCTCGTGGTGATCCCGAGCGGGGAATCCCACGGCTTTCGCCGCCCCGTGCCGGCGCGTCCGAATTCGGGCTTCGTGACTCAGCTGCTGCTCGGCGCCGATCCGGTCCTGCGCCCGGCGCGACTGGAACGGACCCGCAGCGCGGTGGCCGCCTACGCCGCCACGGCCCAGCGCATCGCCTGAGCGAAGGCCGCACGAAAAAGGCCGCGTCCGCCTCGCGCGGATCACGGCCTCGTCATGATCGGTCTGGATCGCGATCGATCCGGAATGGCCGCCGGAGCGGCCCGTCCCGCCGGGTGGCGGAGCGCGAGGGCTCAGGCCTCGGCCGACTTCACCTTCAGCACCTGACGACCACGATACATGCCGGTCTTCAGATCGATGTGGTGGGGACGGCGCAGCTCGCCCGAATCCTTGTCGGCGACGTAGGTCGGGGCCTTGAGGGCGTCGGCGGACCGGCGCATGCCGCGCCGCGAGGGGGAGGTCTTGCGCTTCGGAACGGCCATGGGATGATCCTGTCGATGGCAAAAGGGTGCCTCCCGACGATCTCCTCCGGGAGAATCGCCTCGGCACCGTGTTCAAACGGAGATTCGAGGCGGGCTTATAACCGCCCGGGGGCGCCATGGCTAGGGGTGTCGCGCGCCTTCCCGGAACGGGGCGGCGGACCCGTCCCCTCCGGCACCCGATAGACCTCGCAACACGGTGTCATACGGCTTTCGTTTGATCCGTTCGGTGATGTCGGTGACTCGCGAGTCCCCTCTCCTGGAAAGAGAGAGACCGTCACGCCCGCTCGATCCGAAGTGATCAAACAGAGTTCGTATGACACCGTTAAGCGGCGGTTCAACCGCCTTTCCTTAGGACGACTTGTGTTGGCGCGGCATTGCGATCGCGTCATCGATCGGGAGATTCCCATGTCGTCAACTCTTCTGCGCAGCCTCGCCGTTCTGGCCTGCCTCGCCACGGCGCCCGCCCTGGCGCAATCGCCGAGCCCCGCCACCCCGACGACCAAGCCCGCCCCGGCCGTGCCGGCGCCCGCGAATCCGACGCCCCCCACCGTCGCGGCCCCCAAGGCTCCGGCCGCCGGCAAGTCCGAGGGCAAGCCTGAGACGAAGGCGGCCCTCATCGACCTCAACAGCGCCACCCCCGCCGAACTCGATGCCCTGCCGGGCATCGGCACCGCCCGCGCGGCGGCCATCGTCAAGGGTCGGCCCTATCACGGCAAGGACGAGCTCGTGTCGAAGAAGATCATTCCGCAGGGCGTCTACGACGGCATCAAGGACAAGGTCATCGCCAAGCAGAAATGACGGCAGGCGGGCCGGGACGCGGGCCGGGAGGCCGACGCCCCCCGGCTCGCCCTTGTCGAGCCGGGGGGCGGATGCTAGGCGCCGAGGCTCCGAACGGCAGCGAAGTCTTCCATGGCACCTCAGCCCCTCGTGCGCCTCCATCGCGGCGACCTTCCGGCCGACTACGTCGCCGGCCCCGCCCTCGCCATCGACACCGAGACCCTCGGGCTGAACCCGCACCGGGACCGCCTGTGCGTGGTGCAGATCTCGCGCGGCGACGGCAGCGCCGACGTGGTGCAGATCGTGCCCGGCGGCCCGGTGCCGGCGATGCTCAAGCGGGTGATGGGCGATCCCGAGACCCTGAAGATCTTCCATTTCGCCCGGTTCGACCTCGCCGTGCTGTTCCGCGCCCTCGGGGTGATGCCGGGCCCGGTCTACTGCACCAAGATCGCGTCCAAGCTCGCCCGGACCTACACCGACCGCCACGGCCTGAAGGACGTCGTGCGCGAACTCGTCGGCGTCGATCTGTCGAAGCAGCAGCAATCCTCCGATTGGGGCGCCGACACCCTGAGCCAAGCGCAGATCGACTACGCGGCCTCCGACGTTCTCTATCTCCACGCCGCCCGCGCGCGCCTCGACGCGATGCTCGCCCGCGAGGGCCGCACCGACATGGCCCAGGCCTGTTTCGACTTCCTGCCGACCCGGGCGCGCCTCGATCTCGCGGGCTGGCCCGAAACCGATCTGTTCGCCCACACCTAAGGGCGGAGCCGCGCGAAGCACTCGTGCGCCGACGCGTAAGACCGGTGCGCGGGCGCACATGGGTGCTCCGACGTCCTTGATGATTTGGCAAGGCGGTGGTCATAACTTCGCCATGGCCCGCGCGCATCCGGCGGCATGTTTGGGACGATCATGCAGGTGGACGAGTCCATCGAGACCGGGGCCGTGCCGCGAGGGCGCGTCGATGCGCGCCGGACCCGTGCCCATGCGCAGGCGCGCAGCCACAGCACGCGCGTGCGGACCCTGCGGCGGCTCATCCCCGCCGTGGCCGGAGGCGCGGTGCTGGCGCTTGCCGCCGTCCTGTTCAATCCCTTCGGCACCACCCTGCCGAGCGTCGGCATCGGCCCGGTGAGCCTGTCCGGCACCAAGGTGAAGATGGAGAGCCCGCGCTTGTCCGGATTCCGCCAGGGCGAGCGCGGCTACGAGGTCACCGCCACCGCCGCCTTCCAGGACGTGCGCAAGCCGACCCTCATCGAACTCCAGGCCATGAAGGGGCATCTGGTCACCGACGACAAGGGCGGTCTCGCCCATCTCGAAGCCGCCTCGGGGCTGTTCGACACGGCCCGCGAATCCTTGAGCCTGAACCAGGACATCCGTCTCTGGACCGACAAGGGCGAGGAGGTTCGCCTCTCGTCGGCGGCCGTCGATTTCAAGGCCGGCACGGTAAAGTCGAACGAGGCCGTCACGGTGACGATCCCGAGCGGGACCGTGGTGGCCGACACCCTCGACGTCGCCGACAGCGGTCACGTGATCTCTTTCGTCGGCAACGTCCACACGGTGCTGCACGAGACGGACAAGGCTGAACAGTCGGCCAAGCCGCCGCGCGTCCTCACGTCGTCCGCCGAACCGACCGACGGCGAGCCCCGCCCGTGACCATCACCCGTTCCCTGATCGCGGCGGCCTCGATCGCGGTGGGCCTCGCCGCCGGCTCGGCGTTGGCCGCGCCCGCCGATGCGCCGACGACGGCGCCCGCGAAGAAGGAGAAGCCGGCCGGACTCGGCAATCTCGGCGGCGGCGGCAAGGAACCGATCAAGATCGACGCCGACCGCCTCGACGTGTTCGACCGCGAGAACAAGGCGGTGTTCGCCGGCAACGTCGTGGCGGTACAGGGCGACAGCACCATCCGCTGCTCCAGCATGACCGTGCGGTACAAGCGGGGCAAAAAGGACGACAAGAAGGGTGACGCGGCCAAAGAGCCCGCCGCCGACACGGCCGCAGCGGCGGACAAGCCCGCCGGGGCCATGGGCGAGAACGGCATCCAGCGCGTCGAGTGCGCCGGCCCCGTCACCGTGGTGCAGAAGGATCAGGTCGCCACCGGCGACAGCGCCGTGTTCGATCAGGAGGCCAAGCGCATCGTGCTCACCGGCAACGTCGTGCTGAGCCAGTGCCAGAACGTGACGCGCGGCTCGCGCCTCGTCTACGACATGAACACCGGCCGGGCGAACATGGACCCCGTGGCTGGCGGCCGGGTCTCGGCCCTGTTCGTGCCGCAGAAGGACGACGGGGCGAAGGGGCCCAAGGGCTGCGCCCAGCCGCCCGCCGCCGCCAAGGCCGCGCCCAAACCTGCGGACACCAAGCCCGCCGAGGCCACCAAGCCCCGGGCGCAGACCAATTGAGCGCCGCGTCGCGGGTGTCCGCCGTGTCGGCCCAACCCTCCCTGTTCGGCCGGTTGTTCGGCCGGGGCCGCCGGGACGCGGCGGCCCGTGAGGCCGCTATCCTCGCCGAGGGCGGCGGTCCGGGCATCCTCAACGTGCGCGGGCTGCGCAAGAGCTACGGCGCCCGCACGGTGGTGCACGAGGCCGGCCTCACGGTCCGCAACGGCGAGGCGGTGGGGCTGCTCGGCCCCAACGGCGCGGGCAAGACCACGATCTTCTACATGATCACCGGCCTCGTCTCGGCCGATCGCGGATCGATCAGCCTCGACGGCCTGCCGATCACCCACCTACCCATGTATCAGCGCGCGCGCCTCGGCATCGGGTACCTGCCGCAGGAAGCCTCGATCTTTCGCGGCCTGACCGTGGAGGACAACATCCGCGCCGTGCTCGAAGTCGCCGAGCCCGACCGCAAGGAACGCGCGAAAAAACTCGAATCCCTGCTGGAGGAATTCGACATCGCGCGCTTGCGCAAATCCCCCTCCATTGCCCTGTCGGGCGGCGAGCGCCGCCGCTGCGAGATCGCCCGGGCGCTGGCCTCGTCCCCGAGCTTCATGCTGCTCGACGAGCCCTTCGCCGGCATCGATCCCATCGCGGTGGGCGACATCCAAGACCTCGTGAAGCACCTGAAGCAGCGTGGCATCGGCGTGCTCATCACCGACCACAACGTGCGCGAGACCCTCGGCCTCATCGACCGGGCCTACATCGCGCATTCGGGCCGGATCCTCACGGAGGGGACCCCCGACGAGATCGTGGCCAACGCCGATGCGCGCCGCCTCTATCTCGGCGAGGATTTCCGCCTGTAGGGCGGTGCCCCCGGACGGGGCTGATTCTGCGTTTCCACGATCCCCGATTCGCCCCGAAGGACGCCGCTGCCGGCCTCCCACCTGTGGTGCTGTGACCACGCCGTCCCCGCAACTGCCGGTGGTCGACGCATTTCGCGCAAACCCGCTCCACACGCTTTGACGCGGGGTTCGGTTGGCGCTAGACCTTGGAGTGTCGAGAAAGAAGCAAGATCGATGCCGAAACTCGGCGCGCGGTCACGCGCGCCATCGAGTTCAGGGGCGACTCGGGGATCGGAACCTTACCATGAGTCTGATGCAACGGCTCGAGATGCGCCAGGGCCAGGCCCTGGTGATGACGCCTCAGCTCCTGCAGGCGATCAAGCTTCTCCAACTCTCGCATCTCGACCTCGCGGCCTACGTGGACGCCGAACTCGAGCGCAATCCGCTCCTCGAACGCGTCGAATCCGAGGGCGACGTCGAGCGCACGCCCGGCGAAACCCCGTCCGAATCCTCCGTCGACCGCCAGGGCGACGAGGGCGGGGACTTCGAGGGAAGCGATTTCGACGGCGGCGACGAGCCGTGGATCGCCACGACCCTGACGGCCAGCGGCGCCGACATGGAGAGCGCCCTCGACACCCGCCTCGACAACGTCTTCTCGGACGAGAACCCGAGCCATGCCCGCGAGGCGGCCTCGGGGGACATGCTGTCCCTCACGCCGGCGCCCTACGGCAACACCGGCGGCAGCTTCGACGGCGACGCCCCGGATTTCGAGGCGACGCTCACGGCTGAGACATCCCTGCGCGAGCATCTCGCCGCCCAGCTCGATCTCGCGACCCGCGATCCCGTCGACCGCCTCATCGGCGGCTTTCTCATCGATGCCGTGGACGATGCCGGCTATCTGCGTGAATCCATCGAGGCCGTCGCCGAGCGATTGGGCACCTCCCTCGACACCGTCGCCCGCGTCCTGAAACTCGTGCAGGGCTTCGAGCCGGCCGGCATCGCCGCCCGCGATCTCGCCGAATGCCTCGCCCTGCAGTTGCGCGACCGCGACCGGTTCGATCCGGCCATGCAGGCCCTGGTCTCGCGCCTCGACCTCGTGGCCAAGCGCGACTTCCCGGCCCTGCGCCGCCTCTGCGGCGTCGACGACGAGGACCTCGTCGAGATGCTGTCCGAACTGCGTCGCCTCGACCCGAAGCCCGGCCGCGCCTTCGGGGCCCGGGCCGTCGAAGTGCTGATCCCCGACGTGTTCGTGCGTGCCGCCCCCGACGGGTCGTGGCTCGTCGAACTCAACGCCGAATCCCTGCCGCGCGTGCTGGTGAACCAGAGCTACTACACCCGTGTCGTGCGCGGGGCGGTGGCCGAGGGCGACAAGGCGTTCCTGTCCGAATGCCTGCAGACGGCGAACTGGCTCACCCGCAGCCTGGAGCAGCGCGCCCGCACGATCCTGAAGGTCGCGTCCGAGATCGTGCGCCAGCAGGACGGGTTCTTCCTCCACGGCGTGGCGCACCTGCGCCCCCTCAACCTCAAGACCGTGGCCGAGGCCATCGGCATGCACGAATCCACCGTCTCGCGGGTGACCTCCAACAAGTCCATCGGCACGAGCCGGGGCACCCTGGAGATGAAGTACTTCTTCACCGCCGCGATTCCGGGCGCGGCCGGCACCGCCTCCCACTCGTCGGAGGCCGTACGCCACCGGATCAAGCAGCTCGTCGACGGCGAGACCGCGAAGGACGTGCTGTCCGACGACGCCCTGGTGCAGAAGCTGAAGGACGAAGGCGTCGACATCGCCCGCCGCACCGTGGCGAAGTACCGTGAATCCCTGCGGATTCCCTCCTCGATCGAGCGCCGCCGCGCGCATCTCACCTCGGCGCGCTGACAATCGGGGTACGAAGGGCTGAGCCCTTCGCGGGTCCAGGGCGGAGCCCTGGGGGGGGAGGGGTCAGTACCCTTCCGCCAGGGTGCCGCGCTGGCGCGGGTCGGCGGCGCCGGCCTTCAGGTCGTCGAGGGCCATCACGGAATTGGCCGAGCCCGAGGCCGGCGCCACCGTCACCCGGTGGCCCCGGGCCTTGAGCAGGGCGATGGTGTCGGGCGAGACGCCCTCCTCGAGGGTGAGCACGTCGGGCCGCCACTGGTGGTGGATGCGCGGGGCGGCCACGGCCTGCAGCAGGTTCATGCGGAAATCGACGACGTTGACGATGGTCTGGAGCACCGTCGAGATGATGCGGCTGCCGCCGGGGCTGCCCGTCACGAGGAGCAGCTTGCCGTCCCGGAATACGAAGGCGGGGGTCATGGAGGAGAGGGGCCGGGCGCCGGGCGCCACGGCGTTGGCCTTGCCGCCGACGAGGCCGTAGGCGTTGAGCGCCCCGGTCTTGGCGGAAAAATCGTCCATCTCGTTGTTCAGCAGCACCCCGGTGCCGGGGGCGACGAGGCCCATCCCGTAGGAGAAGTTGAGGGTGGTGGTGTTGGAGACCGCATTCCCCTCGCCGTCGATCACCGAGAAATGCGTGGTCTGGTCGGATTCGTAGGGCAAGGGATCGCCGGCCTTGACCTCGGAGGCCGGGCGGGCGCGCGCCGGGTCGATGGCCGACCGCAGGGTGTCGGCGTAGGATTTCGCCGTCAGCCCGTCGACGGGGATCTGCGAACGGGTCGGGTCGCCGAGCCAGGTGGCGCGGTCGGCATAGGCCGGCTTCATCGCCTCGGCCAGGATATGGATGGCGTCGGCGCTGCCCGCCCCCATGGCCGCGAGATCGAATCCTTCCAGGATGTTGAGAATCTCGATGAGGTGAATGCCGCCGGAACTCGGCGGCGGCATCGACACGATGGACAGGCCGCGATAGCTGCCGCGCACGGGCTGGCGGACCACCGGTTGGTAGGCGGCCAGATCCTCCGCCGTCATGATCCCGCCGGCCTGCCTGACGGCCCCGGCGATGCGTTCGGCGATGGCGCCGGTATGGAACGCGTCCGGACCTCCCTTGGCGATGGCCGCGAGGGTCCCGGCGAGGTCGGTCTGGACCAGACGCTCGCCGCGCCCGAGCGGTCTGTCGCCGGCAAAGAAGATGGCCCGGCTCGACGGCCAGCGTTCGAGGAGGCTGCGCGCCCGCGGCAGCGAATCGGCGAGGCCCGCTTCCACGGGGATGCCCTCGCGAGCGAGGCGCTCGGCCGGAGCGATGAGATCGGCCAAGGTGAAGCGGCCGGAGCCGTAGCGGCGATGCGCCTCGGCCAAGCCCCGCACGGTCCCGGGCACGCCCACCGCCTTGCCGGTGCGGGTGGAGGCGTCGTGGTCGGGCTCGCCGCGTTCATCGAGGAACATGTCGGCGCGGGCGGCGGCCGGAGCGGTCTCGCGGTAGTCGATGGCCACCGTCTCGCCGGTCCGCGCCAGATGCACGAGCATGAAGCCGCCGCCGCCGAGGTTGCCCGCGCGGGGAAGCGTCACCGCGAGGGCGAACCCGACGGCGACCGCCGCATCGACGGCGTTGCCGCCCGCCTTCAGGATCGCGACCCCGACCCGTGTCGCCTGCGCTTCCTGCGAGGAGACCATGCCGTGGGCGGCCAGCACCGGCAGCATCCGCGCGCTGTCCGCCTGGATCGGCGAGGAATCCGCCTGCGCCCAGGCCGGCGGGACGGTGGCGAGGAGGAGGCAGAGGGCGAGGCCAGGGGAGCGGACAGAGCGGCGCATTCAGACGGCTCCGTCCCGTCGACCGAACCGGCCCGCCACCAGCCAGTAGACGAGGCCGGACGCTGCGCCCGTGAGGAACAGGATCGCGGTGATGCGGCCCTCCTGCGCGAAGGCCTGGGTGCCGCCCGCCCGCGCCGCGTTCCGGGCAAGCCAGGGCACCAGGGCCGTGAGGATCCCGGTGCCGGCGCCGTACCACGCGGCGGCGCGCCAGTTCAGGGTCTCGCCGACGACGGCCACCAGCACGGGCGGCACCACGAGGAGGAAGAACAGGGCGCGGGCGAAGGCGGCAAGCGCGAACAGGATCGTCTCCGGCCCGACACCGGAGGCGAGGTCGTCCAGCCCCTCGAATAGGCCCACGAGGCCGAGGCTCCCGAGCACCGTGCGCGAGACCGGATCGAGCATCGCCCCGAGGCCGAGGACGAGGGCACCGCAGGGAATCGCGAGGACGAGGGCGACACTTCCGACGAAAACGCGGCCGAGGAACCGCATGATGACGCCCCTATGGGTTTGTTGAACGAGCGGTCATCCGCCGCTCCTGTCCCGTCGCAGGCATAGCAAACCTGCGCCGTCGGGAAAGGCGCGGGTCTCCTCTCGTTCCAGGCTACCGGATTCACACAACCGTGACGCCGGCGATTTCGACCGCTCGCCGGAGGACTCTGTGAGTCGTCGTGAAACGCGACCTGCCCCCTCTCCTTCCAGGAGAGGGGGCCCGCGCTGTCCGCGACATCAGTGTGCGCAAAAATTCAGTCGTCGTCGCCGTCGTCGGCGCCCGCATACACGCCCTCGGCGCCGATGCCGTCCTCGAGCATCATCCGGGCGCGGGCGCGCAGCTTCTCCGTCTCGCTCTTGAGCTGGCCGCAGGCGGCGAGGATGTCGCGGCCGCGCGGGGTGCGCACGGGGGAGGCGTAGCCGGCGTCGTAGACGATCTCGGAGAAGCGCTCGATGCGCTCCCAGTCCGAGCACTCGTAGGCGCTGCCGGGCCAGGGATTGAACGGGATGAGGTTGATCTTGGCTGGAATGCCCTTGAGCAGGCGCACGAGTTCGCGGGCATCCGCGTCGGTGTCGTTGACGCCCTTGAGCATCACGTACTCGAAGGTAATGCGCCGGGCGTTGTTGAGACCCGGATAGTTGCGGCAGGCGGCGATGAGTTCGGCGAGCGGATATTTGCGGTTCAACGGCACCAGGGTGTCGCGCAGGTCGTCGCGCACGGCGTGGAGGGAGATCGCCAGCATGGCGTGCGCCTCCGTGCCGAGGCGCTGCATCTGCGGCACCACGCCGGAGGTCGAGACGGTGATGCGCCGGCGCGAGAGGCCCAGGCCCTCCTGGTCGGCCATGACGCCGACGGAATCGATGACGTTGTCGATGTTGTAGAGGGGCTCGCCCATGCCCATGAACACGATGTTGGTGACCGCGCGGCGCACCTCATCGGCGCCGGGCGGCGTCGGGTTCTGGCCGGCCCAGTCGTTGAGGTGGTCGCGGGCCACCACCACCTGCGCGACGATCTCCGCCGCCGTCAGGTTGCGCACGAGGCGCTGCGTGCCCGTGTGGCAGAACGAGCAGGTGAGGGTGCAGCCGACCTGGCTGGAGACGCAGAGCGTGCCCCGGCCGCGACCGGGAATGTAGACGCACTCGATCTCGGCGCCGCGGTTGTGGTCGTGCTGGCCCGTGGGGGCCATGCGCATGAGCCACTTGCGGGTGCCGTCGCGCGAGACCTGCTCGGTGATCACCTCCGGCCGGTCGAGGGTGTAGGCGCGGGCGAGATCCGCCTTCAGGCCCTTGCCGACATTGGTCATGTCGTCGAAGTGCCTGGCGCCGCGCACGTTGACCCAGTGCCAGATCTGGCCGGAGCGCATGCGCTGCTCGCGCTCGGACACCCCGATGGCGCCGAGGCGCGCCTTGAGGTCGTCCCGCGTCAGGCCGACGAGGGAGGAGCGGCCCAGGGGGCCTCCGAGGGGCGCCGCCGCCGGCTCGAACTCGGGCAGCTTCTCGATTGCGGGGGCGGCGCTCGCGTCGCGCCGGGCGGTGTCGAACGACGCCGTCGCCATGGTATCAAGACCTTAAGATTTGGAATCGGTCCGATATAGGCGATTTGACCGCCGAACGCGAATGGGGGCGCGCATGGTTGGGCTGCGCCGGGTGTGATACCGGGCAGGCCCGTTTCCCCGCGAGGTTCCGCCGTGACGCCCTGGGTCGTCCTCGACACCGCCCCCATCCCCGGCACGGCGGGGCACCTGCGCCTGCTGCAGCGGGGCCACGAATTCTCGATCCAGATCGGCCACAACGAACTCATGAACAGCCGCCTCAGCGGTTCCGAGGAGGCGCTCGCGACCCTGAGCGCCGCGCGGATCGGCGGACGGGCCGGCGCCCGGATCCTCGTCGGCGGCTACGGCATGGGCTTCACCCTCCGGGCGGCCCTCGATGCCCTTCAGGCCGATGCGACGCTGGTGGTGGCCGAACTCGTGCCGGCGGTCCTCGCCTGGGGGCGCGGCCCCCTCGCCCACATCGCGAAAGACGCCCTGTCCGACCCGAGGGTCGAGGCGCGGGAGGCCGATGTCGTCGCCCTGATCCGGTCGGCGAGCCGCGCCTACGACGCGATCCTCCTCGACGTCGACAACGGCCCGGAGGGTCTGACCCGAGCGGACAACGACCGGCTCTACGATGCCGGCGGCCTCGCGGCGGCGCGCGGGGCCCTGCGGCCCGGCGGCGTCCTCGCCGTGTGGTCGGCTCATTCCGATCCGGCCTTCACCCAGCGCCTCGCCCGCGCCGGGTTCGAGGTGGAGGCCGTGCCCGTGCGGGCCGGGCGGGGCCGGGGCGCCCGCCACACGGTGTGGCTCGCCGCGCGGCCGGAGGGGGGACGCTGATCGACAGATCAGCCCGCGGCGCGTAGCCCCTCGCGCCGCCGAGTGAGGCGGGTGGCGCCGTAGATCGCCGCGAGTTCCTGCCGGGCCGCCTTGACCGGCGGCGCCTCGCGCTCGGCACAGGCGGCGGCGATCACCCGCAGGGTGTCGGCCACGGACCGCTGCAGACGCAGGTCGCCGGAGTGCCGCGTGGTCGGGTCGGTCCTGTCCATGACGGGGTCCCTCTTGCGCCCCCCTCGACGGGGACGGGACCACCATCGGCATCGGCTTGGCCGCAACAAGGCAGCTTGGCCGTAGCTTCAGTCACGGCTAGCCCCTTCGGTGAAGCGGTCGTGGCAGGTGTAGCCGACGAAGCAGCGCGGAACGTCGCGGGTCGTCTCGAAGGCGGGCCGCGTGGTTTCGGGCAGGGGACAGAAGCCGCCATCGCGCACGAAGCGGGCATAGGTGAAGGGGCCCGTCGTCATCACGATGGCGCCGACCCGTGCGACGAGCCCGGCCGCCTCGGCACACGATAGGTCCGGGGTGGCCAGGCGCGGCTGGGCCGAGGCCGTGCCGTGGAGCGCACAGAGGATGAAGGCGAACAGGGTTGGACGCATGACGGGGGCATCTCGAAGGCCTGCCCCTCTCATACGGCTCACGCGGCGGCGAGCGCCAGGGTGAAATCGAACGCCTCGGTCACACTCTCCCGCCACAGGGAGGCCGGCGTCGGGCGCGGCAGGTGGAGCGCGCCCTCGGCTTCGCCGCCCGTCATGCGCAGGTCGGCCCCGACGCGGGCGGCGAGCCCCTGCATCGGCCGGTTGCGGCTGAGACAGCGCACACGCAGGTCCCGCACGCCGCGATGGCGCGCCGCCCCGGCGATGCGGTGGAACAGCGCCTGCCCGAGGCCGTTGCGCCGGTAATCGCGCTCCACCGCGAAGGCGGCCTCCGCCTCGGCCCCGAGGGCATAGGGCGAGGGCGGCGCGTGGGTCGGACGCAGCTCGCCCAGGGCCCGCAGGGTGCCGTCGACGAAGCCGCCGAAAACCACGCCGTCGACCTTGAGGGCCTGGCGGGCATAGGCGAGGGCCGCCGCATCGCTGAGGGTGCCCATGAAGCGGCTGGCGCGGGTCTCGGGGTCGAGGCGCAGGAAGTACGCTTCCACGGCCGCGGCATCGCTGGGCCACAGGCGGCGGATCACGGGATGGAAGGATCGGGATTCGGACATTCGAGGTTCGGGCATGGCGATGCCTCTCCGGTTCTGAGGCGCGTGAGCGCGTCGGGGCCGGGCGTTACCTCCCTCAAGGTCGGGTGGATTTGGCATCACGGGGTGATTTGTGCAATGCAGCAAAACGCAAGGCCACCTCTGTCTCCCGCGCGGTCCGCGCAGGGCTTGAAGCCGCCCCGGGCGCGCGGCAGATCGACGGAGCGAGGGTTCTCCGTCCGCCGCCCACGCGTCGAGGCCGTTTCGTCGTGAGTTCATTCCAGCCCCCGGCGCCCTCCGAGCATGCCCGCTCGGGCGCGGTCCCCCACGGTCCGGTCCTCGAGCGCTACGAGGCCCTGGTGGCCTCCGGCGCCATCGAGCGCGACCCGGCCCAGATCCGCCTCGTGCGGGCCCTCGACGGGTTGGCGCAGGAACTCGGCCGGCGTCGGCGCGCCCGCAAGGGCAGCGCCCTCGGCTGGCTGTTCTCCCGCAAGGAGGACCCGGCGGCCGTGCCGAAGGGCCTCTACATCTGGGGCTCCGTCGGGCGCGGCAAGACCATGCTGATGGACCTGTTCCACGAGGCGGCGCCGGCCCCGAAACGCCGGGTGCATTTCCACGGCTTCCTCGCCGACGCGCACGAGCGCATCCACGCCCACCGCCAGGCCCTCAAGGCCGGCACGGCGAAGGGCGACGACCCGATTCCCGTGGTGGCCGATGCCCTGGCCGACGAAGCGACGCTCCTGTGCTTCGACGAATTCACCGTGACCGACATCGCCGACGCGATGATCCTGGGGCGCCTGTTCGACGCCCTGTTCAAGCGCGGCGTCACCGTGGTGGCGACCTCGAACGTCGAGCCCGACCGGCTCTACGAGGGCGGCCTCAACCGCGCCCTGTTCCTGCCCTTCGTCGCCGAACTGACGAGTCGCGTCGCGGTGCTGCGCCTCGATTCGCGCACGGATTTTCGCCTGGAGAAGCTCGGCGGCGCGTCCGTCTACCACGTGCCCGCCGGACCGGAGGCCGACGTGGCGCTTGCCCGCGCCTTCAGGGGCCTCACCGGCAAGGCCAGGGGCAAGCCCGCCACCGTGCGGGTGAAGGGTCGCGACGTCTCCGTGCCGGAAGAGGCGGCGGGGGTCGCGCGCTTCACCTTCGCGGACCTCTGCGCGCAGCCCCTCGGCGCCTCCGATTACATGGCGATCGCCCGCGCCTTCCACACGGTGATCCTCGCCGACATCCCGGTGATGAGCGCGGAGACCCGCAACGAGGCCAAGCGCTTCATCACCCTGGTGGACACCCTCTACGACGCCCACGTGAAGCTCGTGGCCTCCGCGGCGGCCGAGCCGCAGAACCTCTACACGGCCACCGAAGGCCGCGAGGCCTTCGAGTTCGACCGCACGGTGTCGCGCCTCATCGAGATGCAATCCTCGGATTATCTCGGCCTGCCCCACGGCGCGGGCGATTCGGAGGCCTCGGGCGCGAGCACCGGCCTCGTCGAGACGTGATCGCGGCGGCAGGCGGTCGCGGGACCCACCCCGTTCGCCGTGTGCCACCGCACATACACCCTGCCAAAAGCTCCCAAGCGCGGAGCCTGTTGAGACCAGCGGCGTTGCATAGCAGCACGCGCTTCATTTAATTGGTCTCATTCCGAGGAACGACGGCGCCCCACACGCGCCATTCTCACCGCCTTCCGGCGGTGACGGCCGTTCGCACGGAACACCGGGGCTCTCCGCGCGAGTGATCGATGCGGGACCGCGACACGGATCGCGTGCCCGGACGCCGAAAACGCGACTCGAAGACGGGCATCCCACGCTAGCGCGCGGGTCTTCCCCGATCCATGACAGGATAGACCGATGATCAAACTCACCGTGAACGGGGCTGAACGCAGCTTCGACGGCGATCCCGACATGCCGCTGCTGTGGTACCTGCGCGACGAGGTCGGCCTCACCGGAACCAAGTTCGGCTGCGGTGCGGCCCTGTGCGGCGCCTGCACCATCCATGTCGGCGGCACCGCCGTGCGCGGCTGCGTGACGCCGGTCTCGGCGGCCGAGGGACAGGCGGTCGTGACCATCGAGGGCCTCTCCCCCGACGGCAACCACCCCGTCCAGGCCGCGTGGCGCGACCTCAACGTGGCGCAGTGCGGTTACTGCCAATGCGGGCAGATGATGCAGGCCGCCTCCCTCCTCAAGGACACGCCCAAGCCGACGGACGCGCAGATCGACGAGGCCATGAGCGGAAACCTGTGCCGCTGCGGCACCTATCCGCGCATCCGCGCCGCCATCCATCAGGCCGCCGGTCAGGCTGCCCCCGCCACCAAGGGAGAGCGCCTGTGATTCACGAATCCAAGACGATGTCCGCCGACCTGTCGGCCTCCGTCGAGACCACCCCCACGGCCCTCGCCAACGTGAGCCGCCGCGCCATGCTCGGCGGCATGGGCGCCCTGGTGCTCGCCCTGTCGTGGCGTGATTCGGCGAAAGCCGAGGACAAGAAAGAGGAGCCGAAGAAGTTCGGCGCCGATGCCATGCCGCATGGCTGGCAGGACGATCCGAAGGTATTCGTCGCCATCGCCCCCGACGGCACCGTCACGGTGACCTGTCACCGCGCCGAGATGGGCCAGGGGGTTCGTACCTCCATCGCCTTCGTGATCGCCGACGAGCTGGAAGCCACCTGGGACAAGGTGAAGGTCACCCAGGCCTGGGGCGACGAAGCCCGCTTCGGCAACCAGGACACGGACGGCTCGCGGTCGCTGCGCCACTTCTTCCAGCACCTGCGCCACGCCGGAGCCGCTGCCCGCCTCATGCTGGTCCAGGCCGCCGCCAAGCAGTGGAACGTGCCCGTCTCCGAGGTGAAGGCCGAGAACCACGTCGTCACCCACGCGAAATCCAAGCGCACCCTGGGTTACGGCGAGATCGCCGCCGCCGCCGCCGAACTGCCGGTGCCGGCCCGCGAGAGCGTGACGCTGAAGGACGCGAAGGACTTCAAGTACATCGGCAAGGGCAAGATCGGCCTCGTTGACAACCGCGACATCACCACCGGCAAGGCGATGTATGGCCTCGACACCCACCTCGACGGGATGCTCTACGCCCTCGTCGCCCGCCCGCCGGTCTTCGGCGGCAAGGTGGTGAGCTTCGACGACACCGAGGCGAAGAAAATCCCCGGGGTCGTCAAGATCTTTAAGATCGACGCGCCCGAGGCGCCCGTCGAGTTCCAGCCGCTGGGCGGCGTCGCGGTGATCGCGAAAAACACCTGGGCGGCGATGAAGGCCCGCGACGCCCTGAAGGTGACCTGGGACGACGGCCCGAACGCGTCCTACGACTCCGTCGCCTTCCGAGGCGAGCTGGAGAAGGCGGCGCGCGTGCCCGGCAAGGTCGTGCGCAACCAGGGCGACGTCGACGGCGCCATGGCGAAGGCCAAGACCCGCATCGAGGCCGAATACTTCGTGCCCCACCTCGTCCAGGCCCCGATGGAGCCCCCGGCCGCCGTGGTGCGGATCAAGGACGGGTTCTGCGAGGCCTGGGCCTGTACCCAGGCGCCGCAGGCCACCCATGACCGCCTCGCCAAGAAGCTGAACCTCGCGGCCGACAAGGTGCGGGTCAACCAGACGCTTCTGGGCGGCGGGTTCGGGCGCAAGTCGAAGCCCGATTACGTGCTGGAAGCGGCCCTGTGCTCGCAGGCCGTGGACGGCGCCCCGGTTAAGCTCGTCTGGACTCGTGAGGACGACCTGCACCACGGCTACTACCACACCATCTCGGTGGAGCGCCTGGAGGCCGGCCTCGACGACAAGGGCATGCCGGTCGCCTGGCTCCATCGCTCGGCGGCCCCCACCATCGGGTCAATCTTCGCAGCGGGTGCCAAGAACGAACTGCCGTTCGAGCTCGGCATGGGGCTTACCAATACGCCCTTCAACGTGCCCAATATCCGCCTGGAGAACCCGTCCGCCGACGCGCATGTGCGCATCGGCTGGTTCCGCTCGGTCTCGAACATCCCGCACGCCTTCGCGATCCAGTCGTTCGTGAACGAGTTGGCACACGCGGCGGGACGTGACCCGAAGGACTACCTGCTCGCCCTCATCGGGCCCGATCGCAAGATCGATCCGACGAGCATCGGCGACGTGTGGAACTACGGCGAGGATCCATCGCGCTACCCCATCGACACCGGGCGCCTGCGCGGCGTCATCGAGGCGGCGGCCAAGGGCATCGGCTGGGGCCGCAAGATGGCGAAGAACACGGGGCTGGGCATCGCCGGCCACTACAGCTTCGTCACCCACACGGCGGTCGCCGCCGAGGTGGAGATCGGCGACAAGGGCGAAGTCCGGGTCAAGCGCGTCGATATCGCCATCGATTGCGGGCCGCAGGTCAACCCGGAGCGCATCCGCTCGCAGATGGAAGGCGCCGTGGTCATGGGCATGGGCCTCGCGCTCTCGTCCGAGATCACCTTCAAGGACGGGCGCGCCCAGCAGAACAACTTCGACGGCTACGAGATCACCCGCATCGACGCCGCTCCGAAGGAGATCCACGTCCACCTGCTGGCGAACCCGAACTATTCGGGGCCCCTCGGCGGCGTCGGCGAACCCGGCGTGCCACCGGTGGCCCCAGCCATCGCCAACGCGATCTTCGCGGCAACGGGCCGGCGCATCCGGCAATTGCCGATCCGCGACCAGCTGAGCGCCTGAGACGCAGCCCACTCGATCGAAGAGATCGGGCGGGTCGCGCCAGACGGCCTCACGGACATCGAGACGAAAAAGGGGTGCCGCGTCGTGCGGCACCCCTTTTTTGATGGCTTTGCGACCTTGGCGTTGGGGTCTCGCGGGGTACCTCCGTCTTCGTCCGACCACGAAAACGACGGGTTTCCGCGCCGGGGCCGGAGCCCCCGGCGTCCCGGCGGGTTGAGAGAGGGAAGGGGCCGCCGTGTCGGCGGCTCCGCGCTTCAGGACGGATCGACATGCGATCAAACACATGGCCCCGGGCATGGCTCGCCGCCGGCCTTCTCGGCGCGGCTCTGGCGGGTGCCGCCGGCCAGGCCCAGGCTTCGTCCTGCGGGGACGAGATCAAGGCCCTCGACGCCAAGGTCAAGGATCAGGCCCGGGAATCGATCTCGGCGTCCACGAGCGGAAAGGCCGATGCGGGCGCCCGCGAGGGCGACGGCGGGGCGGCCGGCGGCAAGCTCGACACGCCCGCGACGGCCCCCCCGGGCAAATCGGCCGAGGCGGGCAAGGGCAGCGAGACGGCGATCCAGGCCAAGGTAGCCCTCGATGAGGCTCGCACCGCCGATGGCAAGGGCGATGCGAAGGGATGCATGGCCGCCCTCGAGCGCGCTAAGCAGCAGCTCAACGCAGCGCCCTAACGGCAGACCGGACGCCGTCGCCCTTGTCAGGCGGCGGCGCTGAGAGCGCGCTTGTTGCCGCTCAGGCCGGCGCAGAGATCGTCCACGGCGACCAAGTCCAGAGCCTCGCCAGATTGGCCGGCGATGGCGTCGATCAAATGATCATGCTGCGGATTGAACGGGTTGCCCTGCAAACGGTAGAATTGGTAATACCGCAGTGCAGCAATCAGCGTATCCCGTTCTCGCTCGGTCACTGATATACTCTGTTTTCCGCTCAACGTGACCTCATATGACTGTGTTGAACCCCGAATACGGTAAGGCTCACGCCTTGGCGAAGGATGTAAACCAGCATTGAGGTGGACGTCTACCACTTGACAGGGCCTCTCAAACGGTCGGTGGCGGGGCCGGGCCCGAGGGACCGGGCGCAAGTCCCTGCCGCCGCGCCGTTTCCCCCGGATCGATCGGTTTCGGTTTTATTTCGGGCCGCGGGTCGACGGTGATTCGGGCCTCCGCGAGGGGGCTCAAAAACGCATCCTTAACTCTACTCTGCGAACCTCTGGTGGTTCGCTGCCACCGAATCTGGTGCCGTTGCGGCAGCGTGGCGAGAGGGGGCCCTTCGGATGCCCGAAACGCATGGCGAACCATTCCGGGACGGCCACGGCAGCCGGGCCTCGAACGCGCAAACGGGGGTCGCGAGGCCAGCCTGGCACGGGCCGCCGCTGAGTCCGAACACCCGCCGCCACCTCGGCATCGTTCTGCGGGCCGTCTACGACGCCGCTCCGGCCAAGCCTCCCGGCGAGCGGATCGAGGCCCTGTTGGATCGCCTCGGCAAGATTTACCCGGACGCCGCCACGGACTGAGGCGGCCGGCGGCTGATCGAGGACGGGCGCTAGCCCTGAGCGGCATGCGGTCGGGGCCCATCGACCTCCGCGCGTGCGGGCCGGCACGAGCCGGGGCACGTCCCTCGTCTTCTCTTGAATGGGCCAATCGACGCGGCACGAAATCCATGCTCGGTGCAGGCTTCCACCGTCCCGGCCTCGCGGCCGCTTCCCGGAGCCCGACACGGCATGAACCTCTCCAGCTTTTCGTCCACCTGGGCGCCCCGCCTGCTCAGCGTCCTGCGTATCATGACCGGCCTGCTGTTCCTCGCGCACGGGTCGCAGAAGCTCCTCGGGTTTCCCCCGCGCGCAGGTGGCGCGCCGGAACTGATCTCGCTGATCGGATTTGCCGGCGTGCTCGAACTCGTCGGCGGCGCGCTGATCGTACTCGGCCTGTTCACCCGGCCGGTGGCGTTCCTCCTCTCGGGTCAGATGGCTGTCGCCTACTTCATGGCCCACGCGCCGAAGAGCCCGTTCCCCGCCCTCAACGGCGGCGACGCGGCGATCCTGTTCTGCTTCGTCTTCCTCTATCTCGCCGCCGCCGGGGCCGGCCCGTGGAGCCTCGACGCCGGGCGTCGCGGGCGGTTCTGACCACCCGGCGGCAAGCTGTGCCGTTCGTCACCGAATTCGGGGCGGCGGCACGGCATCGTCCCCATCCGAGGGCCATGCGCGGCCCGAGGGACGGAACCAGCAGACGATGAGCGCTACCCTTTCACCGGTGCCCTGGGACGGGACGCCCCATCCGTCCGAGCCCGCGACCGGCAGGCCGCGCCTGCCCCTGTCCTTGAAGCTCGCCTACACGGCCTTCATGGCCGTGCTGGTGCCGACCTACGGGTGGTACTACGGGCCGACGAACTTCCTCTACTTCTGCGACATCGCCCTGATCCTGACCCTCGTCGGCCTCTGGACCGAGAGCGCGCTCCTCGTCTCCATGTGCGCCGTCGGCATCCTGGCGCCGCAGGTGATCTGGGTGGCGGATTTCGTCGCCGGCCTGTTCGGCAGGCCGCTCACCGGCATGACCGACTACATGTTCAAGTCCGAAAATTCGGCGTTCCTGCGTGGCCTGTCGCTGTTCCACGGCTGGCTGCCGTTCCTCCTCGTCGCCCTCGTCTGGCGCCTCGGCTACGATCGCCGGGCCTGGGCCGCCTGGTCGGGGCTGGCCGTCGTGGTGCTCGCGGTCTGCTTCTTCGCCATGCCGGCGCCCCGGCCCGATCCGGGCCTCACGCCGGTCAACATCAACTATGTCTGGGGCATGAGCGACACCGCCGCCCAGACCTGGATGCCGGCCCCCGCGTGGTTCGGCCTCCTCGTCGTCGGCATCCCCCTGCTGCTCTGCGGCCCGACACACCTCCTCCTGCGCGCCGTGATGCCGGCCGCCCTCAAGCAGTGAAGCGCCAGACGCTGCTGCGCTTGATCTCAGCATCCTCGAGGGATCGGCTCACGGGCACCTCGTAGGTGGCGAGTTGTTCCAGCCGGTCGCGCGGCAGATACGAGCGGCCGGGATCGCCCACCAGCACGGTGGCACCGCCCGCGTGCAGGCCCGACAGCCATGCGGTGACCCGCCCGGCGAGATCGCTCTCGTAGAAAATGTCGGCGGCCAGCACCACGGCGCTGCCGGGGTCGGAGCCGATGAGGTCGTCCCGCACCGCCGTGATGCGCTCGGCGACGCCGTTGGCCGCCGCGTTGAGGCCGATGGCGGACATCGCGAAGTCGTCGAGGTCGCTCGCCGTCACATGGACCGCCCCGGCCTTGGCCGCCGCGATGGCGACGAGGCCGGAGCCCGACGCGAAATCGAGGACCCGGCGCCCGGCCACGAGCTCGGGATGGTCGAGGACGTAGCGGGCGAGCGCCTGCCCGCCCGCCCAGGCGAAGGCCCAGAACGGCGGCGGCAGGCCGATGACCTCGAGTTCGTCCTCGGTCTTCTGCCACAGGGCGGTGGCCTCGTCGGCCACGTACAGGCTGATTTCGGGGGCATGGGGCACTGGCAGCAGCCGGGTGTTGTCGCGGATGAAGGCCAGGGGATCGGGCGAGGCGATCATTGGGTCAGCTCCCGATAGACGGCGCACACCGCGCGCGTCACGGCCTCCTCGGTGAAGCCGCCGGCTTCGATGCGCACCCGCGCCGCCGCGCCCATCCGCGCCACGAGGCCGGGATCGGCGGCGAGGCGTTCCAGCGCATTGGCGAGGGCGGCGGGATCGTCGGGCAGCACGACGAGGCCTTCGATCCCGTCCCGCACCAGGGCGCGGCAGCCCGGCACGTCGGTGGTGAGAAGCGCGCGGCCGCAGGCGGCGGCCTCCAGCAGGGTGCGGGGCAGGCCTTCGCCGCCGCGCGACGGCAGGCAGGCGACATGGTGGCCGGCGTAGGCGCCCGCGACATCGGTGGTGGCGCCGTGCCACGTGACCCCGTCGCGCGACCAGTCCCGCAGGGTCGCCTCGGGAATCGCCCGGCGATTCGAGGGATCGGGCGCCCCGTAGAGGGAGAGTTCGACGGCCGCCCCGTCGGCGCGGGCGCGGCGCACCGCCTCCACCGCCGTATCGACTCCCTTCGACCACAGCATCCGGGCCACCAGTGCGACCCGCAGGGGCGGGGACGGCGGCAGGGGGAGGGGGGAAAAGGCGCCCGGATCGACGCCGGCGCCGCCGACAATGGTCACCCCGGTCTCGGCCGGATCGAGGCCGAGCGCCCGGGCATCGTCGGGATTCTCGAACAGGAACCGGGTCCTGATCGACGCGAGCGGCCCCCGGATGAGGCCCCGCAGGGCCACGCGCGCGAGGCGGCCCGTGGCGTCGGCCCGCGCGCCGAGCAACCCGAGACCGGTGAGCGCGTAGACCCGGGCGGGGATTCCCGCCATGGCGGCGGCGGTGCCGCCGATCAGGATGGCGCGCAGGGCGATGCAGTGGACGATGTCGGCGTTCAGCGCCTTCAGGATGCCGGCGAGTTGGCCCGCTGCGTAGCCCGCCGCCATGGGATTGAGGCTGGAGCGCTCGGCCTCCAAGGGAACCACCCGCGCCCCCGTGGCCTCGATGACGGCGCGGTGATCGCGCACCCGCGTCACCACCGCCACGGACAGACCCATGGCGACGGCGGCCCGCGCCATGGGCAGGAAGTGCGAGGCGAAGAACCAATCCTCCGTGACGACGAAGACCAGGGTTTTTCGCGGGGCGGCGGGGTTGGGCGCAGACGTGTCCATCAGCAAGCCTGTAGCATGCCGCGCCGCGCAGGGAGGCAAGCGATGGAGACGACCGATCTGACCATCCGGGCGTTCCGGCCCGACGACCGCGCGGCGGTCACGGCCCTGTGGCGGGCGAGCGGCCTCGTGCTGCCGCACAACGATCCCGATGCCGATCTCGCGCGGGCCGCCGATCAGGCGAATTCCGACATCCTCCTCGGCCTCCTGTCGGACGGGACCGTCGCCGCGAGCGTGATGGTCGGCCACGACGGCCATCGCGGCTGGCTCTACTACGTCGCCGTCGCCGCGAACGCGCGGGGCCGGGGACACGGCCGGGCCATCGTGGCGGCAGCCGAAGACTGGCTGCGGACGCGCGGCATCCCCAAGGCGCAGCTCATGATCCGCGACACCAACACGGGCGTGCGCGATTTCTACGCCGGCCTCGGCTGGAACGAGGCTCCGCGCATCGTCATGGAACGCTGGCTGTAGCCGGATGTCGCGCCGGGAACGCCGCCGCCCGACCACCGGTTGTCTGCCACAGCAACATCCGGAGGGGCGAACCATGGCGGCGGCGGACCGGGATCGGGACGAAGAGGGCACGGTCGCCGATCCGCGCGACGCGGCGGAGGAGGCGGGCCTCGCCTATGTCGACGATTCGACGCCCGGCCTCACCCGACGCAAGAGCGGGGCGGGCTTCTCCTACCGCGATCCGAAGGGCGCCCCCGTCCGGGACGCGAAGACCCTGGCCCGCATCCGGGCGTTGGCGATCCCGCCCGCCTACACCGACGTGTGGATCTGTACCCGCGCCAACGGCCACATCCAGGCGACGGGGCGCGACGCCAAGGGGCGAAAGCAGTACCGCTACCACGCCGATTTCCGCGCCGCCCGCGACCAGACCAAGTTCGCGCACATCATGACCTTCGCGGATGTGCTTCCGGCCCTGCGCGCCCGGGTCGACGCCGACATGGGCAAGACGGGCCTGCCGCGCGAAAAGGTGCTGGCGACGGTGGTGCACCTCCTGGAGACGACCCTCATCCGGGTGGGCAACGACGATTACGCCCGCACCAACAAGAGCTTCGGCCTCACCACCCTGCGCGACCGGCACGCCACCATCGCGGGCAAGAGCCTCACCTTGCGGTTCAAAGGCAAGAGCGGCAAGACCTGGGACCTCGGCGTGGAGGACCGGCGGGTCGCCCGGATCGTCAAGGCCTGCCAGGACCTGCCGGGCCAGGAACTGTTCCAGTACCGCGACGGGGACGGCGCCGTCCGCGACGTCACCTCGGCCGACGTGAACGCGTATCTGCGCGAGGTCACCGGCCAGCCCATCACCGCCAAGGACTTCCGGACCTGGGCCGGCACGGTGCTGGCCGCCCTGGCGCTTCAGGAATTCGAGGCGTTCGACACCGAGGCCGCCGCCAAGAAGAACCTTCGCACCGCCATCGAGAGCGTGGCGAGCCGGCTCGGCAACACGCCGACCATCTGCCGCAAATGCTACATCCATCCCGAGGTGCTCGACGGCTACCTCGAGGGCGACCTGCTGCTGCAGGTGAAGGACGCCGTCGAGGACGAGCTGCGCCACGACCTCGGCCGCCTCAAGCCCGAGGAGGCGGCGGTGCTCGGCCTTCTGCAGGGGCGCCTCGCCAAGGCCACCGGGAGCCAGGCGGCCACCGGAACGAAGACGGCGCGCAAACCCGCCCGCAGGGCCGCCACGGCGAAAGCCCAGGGGAAGACCAAGGCGAAGGCGGCTGGGCGGGGCGCATCACCGCGCGGGAGGACCCCACCCGCCGGGACGGCCGACCGGCCCGCGGCCTGAACAACCTCCCGCGGCGACAGCGCGGGCGTGTCGTTTGGGCACGTTCGCTCTATCGCAACCCGGGCCGGGAACGCCCGTTGGCGAGCGAGCGTCCGGCAGGTTCGCCGGACGGACATGGAACGGACAGCATGGCACGCATCGCAGTCGTCACGGGTGGAACCGCCGGCATCGGGCTGGCGACGGCGGAGCTGTTCGCCAAGCGCGGCTGGGCGGTGGCCGTCATCGCCCGCGATTCGGAACGTCTGGCGCAAACGCGGGACCGGTTGGTCGCCCATGGCCGGCCGGTGCTTGCCATCGCCGCCGACGTGGCGGACGCCGAGGCCGTCGCGGCGGCGGCCGAGCGGGTGGAGCGCGAACTCGGCCCCATCGACGCCTGGGTCAACAACGCCATGGCGACCATCGTCAACCCGGCCGATCAAGTGACGCCCGAGGAGTATCGGCGTGTCACCGAGACCACGTATCTCAGCCAGGTCTACGGCACGCTCGCGGCCCTGCGCTTCATGAAGCCGCGCAACCGAGGCGCCATCATTCAGGTCTCGTCGGGGCTCGCTATCCGGGCCGCCCCCCTCCAGGCGCCGTATTGTGCGGCGAAGTTCGCCGTCACCGGCTTCACCGACGCCTTGCGCTGCGAACTCATCCACGATCGGGTCGCGGTCTCGCTCAGCATCGTCTACCTGCCCGCCGTTAACACGCCCCAGTTCAACTGGGCCCGCAACCGCACGGGCCACGGCCAGTACGCGCCCGATCCGGTCTACGATCCGCGCCTGTGCGCCGAGGCCATCGTGTCGACGGCGGTGGCGCCCCAGCGGGACGTCTGGGTCGGCCGCAGCGTGTTGATGATGCATGCGGCACAGGTGTTCGCGCCGGGCTTGGCCGACCGGAAGGCCGCCGCGATGTGGGACGCCCAGCTCACCGACGCGCCGGCCCCGGACAAGGCCGGCAACCTGTTCGAGCCCGTGCCGGGACCGGCCCGCATCGACGGCCGCTTCACCGACCGCACGGAGACGACGCGGAGCGAATACTGGACCAGCCGTGAGCGCGACTGGGCGCTCGCCGGCCTCGGCGGCATCGCGGCGATCGGCTTTGTCGGCGCCCTCGCCCTGGCGCGGGGGCCACGCCGCCTGCCACCGCGACGCTGACGCTGAGGCCCGGGCGCGACGTTCGAGGCGGCGCCACGTGTCCGGGTTTGATGTAGGGTGAACCGATTCGGCCAAGTTCCCGGGGACGTTCTCCCGGGCAGGTCCACCCCGGGGCAAGTCCAGTCGGGGGGCCGCGGACCGGACGGGGGATGGTCCATGGACGTCGATGCACTGCTGCTGTCGCGCATCCAGTTCGGCTTCACCATGGCCTTCCACATCATCTTTCCGGCCTTCACCATCGGGCTCGCGAGTTTCCTCGCCCGCCTCGAAGGCCAGTGGTTGTGGACCGGCAACCCCCTCTACCGGAACCTCTACCGGTTCTGGGTGAAGGTGTTCGCGGTGTCGTTCGGCCTCGGCGTCGTGTCGGGCATCGTGATGAGCTATCAGCTCGGCACCAACTGGTCGCGCTACTCCGATTTCACCGGCAACGTCCTGGGGCCGCTGATCCAGTACGAGGTCATCACCGCCTTCTTCCTCGAGGCGGGCTTCCTCGGGATCATGCTGTTCGGTTGGGAGCGGGTGGGGGACCGCCTGCATTTCCTCTCCACCTGCATGGTGGCCCTGGGCACCCTGATCTCGGCCTTCTGGATCCTGTCGGCCAATTCCTGGATGCAGACGCCGGCGGGCTTCGTCGTCGAGAACGGCCGGGCCGTGGCCACGGATTGGTGGCAGGTGATCTTCAATCCGTCCTTCCCCATCCGCTACGCCCACATGGTGCTGGGCTGCTTCCTCACCACGGCGTTCGCGGTGGCGGGCATGTCGGCCTGGATGATCCTGCGCGGGCGGAAAGAGCCGCCGGCCAAGGTGGCCGGGGCGCGAACTTCCCTGTCCATGGCCCTGTGGTTCGCGGTGATCTGCACGCCGCTGCAGATCATGATCGGCGACTCGCACGGGCTGGCGGTGCTCAAGCACCAGCCGACCAAGCTCGCGGCCATCGAGGCGAACTGGGACCGGCAGGCGAACATGCCCCTGCTGCTGTTCGCGATCCCGAACATGAAGGAGGAGCGCAACGACTTCGAGATCGGCATCCCGAAGCTCGGCTCCTTCATCCTCACCCACGACTTCTCCGGCGTGGTGCCGGGCCTGAAGGACGTGCCGCCCGACCAGCGTCCGCCGGTCTGGCCGGTGTTCTACGCGTTTCGCATCATGGTCGCCCTCGGCATGGCGATGCTGGGTCTGAGCGTCTGGAGCCTGTACCTGCGCTGGCGCGGCACGCTCTATTCCAATCGGTGGTTCCTCACCGCCGCCATGCTGATGACGCCCTCAGGTTTCGGGGCCGTGCTGTTCGGCTGGTTCACCGCCGAGATCGGGCGCCAGCCCTACATCGTCTACGGACAGTTGCGCACGGCGGACGCGCATTCGCCCCTGACCGTCAACGCCGTCACGACGTCCCTCGTCGCGTTCCTGATCGCCTATGCGATCATCTTCGGATTCGGGTCCTACTATCTCGCCAAGCTCTTGCGTAAAGGTCCCGAGCCGCTGGAGGAGGCGATCCGGGGCGGCGACCTCGAGCGCAAGCCCAAGCGCCCGCTCTCGGCCGTGGCCGAAACGCTCGGCTCGGCCTGAACGTCAGGCGGACAGGGTCGCCGGGCCCGCGGACGTCACCGGATAGGGCCCGGCCGAGCGCCGAGCCGACGCGGCGCCCACCTCCGTCACCGGCGCGAGGCCGAGCTGGCGAGCGAGGGCGACGAGATCCTTGAGGCGGCCGGTCTGAGTCTTGCGCCGCAGGTTGAGCCGGTGGGTCTCGACGGTGCGGACGCTGAGGCCGAGGCGGCGTGCCACCTCCTTGTTGCTGAAGCCGGCGCTGAGAAACCGCAGGATCTCCGTCTCCCGGGGCGTCAGCCCGTCGCCGGGCTCGGAGGGTTTCGAGACCGCGGCCGCGTCGGCCACGGCGAGGATCGCGGCGCACACCACCCGGGCGGATGCCGTGCGGGCCACGAAGACATCCGCTCCCGCGGCCATCAGCCGACCCGCTGCCGCGATATCAAGAACCTCGAACGCGGCGGCGATCTTCAGGGTGGGATACCGGGCCCGCAGGCCCCCGATCCGGGCCACGCCCTCGGGCTCCTCGGCGCCGACCGTCACCAGGGCGACGACGGCCTCCGGCAGGGTCGTCTCATCGCGCGACAGATCGGCCTCGCTCAACGTGTGCAGCGTCGGTTCGTGTTCGAGAACCGCCCGCAGGGTCGGATCGAGCCCGTACGGCTCGTCGACGATCAACACTCCTACGGCCCGCTGCATGCCGCACTCCCCTCTCATGTGCCATCGCGGGACGCCGCGATAGTACCGAGGAGAAGGATTACAAGTCTTATTCCAGACGTCCACAACCGACGTCTCGCACGGACTTCGGATCGTCCTGCGTGACCCGTACGCTCCCTATGAAAGGGGCGGACTTTCTTTGCTGTTGCGTCGTACAAGCTTGGTTAATCGAACGGCACATCCGGCGCGCGGACCCTGCCTCACGATGCGGCTCCGGTTGGAACCGTCTCACCACGGGACGGACGGCGGTCCCGCTGAGAGCGGCGTCTCATGCCGATCGATCCCTTCGGCATGGCGGATTCGGTCCTCGCTCCAGCGCCGCGCGGGGTTCGTGATCCGGCGACCGCTTCGAGCCAGCAGACGCGGGATCACCCGGCGCGGTTGAGCATGAGGTCCGACGTCGCGGTGACGATCCGATTGCGTCCCGTCGCCTTCGCCTCGTACAGGGCGATGTCGGCCCGCTTGATCAATCCCTCCACCGTATCGCCTTCGATCCAGTCGCTGACGCCGAAGCTGCAGGTGACGCGGATGGGGGCCCGTCCACCCCGGAGTCGCAGGGCCTCGATCCCTCGGCGCAGGCGGCCGGCGAGGATTTCCGCTTCAGCACCCGGACGATGCGGCAGGACCACGCCGAATTCCTCGCCGCCGAGGCGCCCGACGATGCCTTCCGTGCCGAGCTCGCGCGCGACGGCCTGGATCGCGCTATCGCCGACATCGTGGCCGTACTCGTCGTTGATGTGCTTGAAATGATCGATGTCGATGAGGATCGCCGACATCTTGCCGTGATTTCCGACCCGATCGGCCGCTTCGTGAGAACGGCTGAGGAAGGCGCGGCGGTTGAGAAGGCCGGTCAGGGGATCGGTCTGGGCCAGACGGATCAACTCGCTCTGCATGTTGGTGAGCCGGTCGGCGGCGCGCAGGCGCGCGTGCAGTTCCTCTGGGCTCGGCGGCTTCTCGATGAAATCGTCGGCCCCGCTGTCGAGGGCTTCGGCGAGGTTGCGCTCACTGCGAGCGGACGACATCGTGATGACGTAGAGGGGGCGGTTCGACTCCGCCAGCAGACGCGCCGACCAGCACAATTCCAGGCCGCTCAAGGGCCGGACCTCGAGGCTGGTGATGAGCACGCGCACGGTCGGGGTTTGTTCGATGTAGTCGAGCGCTTCGGTGGAATTCGTGAAGGCCGACACCGTGTGCCCGTTGGGTTCGAGCAACGCGGCGATCATCTTGAGGACCACCCGGCTGGTATCGACGAGAACAATATGCATGGCGCGGCCGTCCCCCGTATTTCCACGGACGGTGACGCCAAGAGATTAAATTGTTGCCAAAGCCTCCTCCATTGGTGTGACGCATTCCGCAGAGCCATTCCCCGCATCCGCCCATCCACCAAGCGACGCACTTCGTGTCGTCGTGGAGACGTGAACTTCGCACCGATCCGATCGCCGGTCCGGCGGACGATAACTAGCGCGCGGATGCCGGACGGGGCGGAACGCTCACGGATATGATCCGGGGACCGCCAGGTACGACGGCCTGCGCTTCAGTGAAAGTCCCTGCACGAGACCGCGAGACAACGCGCGACCGCGCCGCTTTCGCGCCCGCAGGGGCAGCGGGAGCATCGATCACGTAGATCGTCGGGGTGCCCACGGGAGCCGGAGGAATGCCGGAGACGGTGGGCACACCGTAGGTTCCGTAGCCCCACGCACTCGGAACGATCTGATCGGGGCGCGGGAAGCGGGTGAACGGCGCACCGACATAATCGCCGCGGATCGCCGATCCGGCGTAGCCATAGGCCGGCACGGCCCGGTTGTTATAGATGACCTGAGCCTGCGCCCCCCCGAGACCTGCACACAGGAGGAAGGTCCCCAGGAGGGCGGTCTTGAGTCCTCGGATCATCGATTGCGAGCTCCCCGACGGGACATCATTCCGTGACGGCATCATGGAGGACAAACGAAACGCCCGCTCGGGCGTTCCCGCCGCCGGGGGCGGGGAAGAATACGCAGAGGATGCGGGGCGCATTAAAAAACCCGCCTGAGGGCGGGTTGGGATCTCTCGGACTTACACGGATGGGCGGCCGAACGGTCTAGCGGCAGGTCGTGACCCGGCGAACGATCCAGCCTTCACCATCGACCCAAAGACGACGACGCGTACGACTGCAGTTGGTCAGATCGTCGTCCCCCTCGGTCATAGCCGCGACGGCACTGATGGCGGGGACAGGGAGCTTCGAGACCTCCGACGATCCCTGGCTCGCCGCTGGGGCTGCCTGGGCTCCGGAGCAGACGAGGAACAGGATGCCTGCCGCGAGGGACATACGCGTAGGGAAAGCCGACATTCCGAAATCCTGACCGGTGCCGCCTCGGCACATCCAACCACCGCCCGGAACGGCCCTGAGGCATCGTTCCGTTGACAAAGGGTTAAGTCGCGGCAAGCCGGAAGGGTTGCAGAGATTTTGGTCCAGGGATGGCGGAAATGTGATGGCTGACCGACGCGGGGCGGCGGCCGGATCAGCGATCCGCCGTCACGGTGATCATCGGCAGGGTGACGGCGAACGGCACCTCGCTCGCAGGTGGTTTCGGCAAAGCCGGGAACAGGATAGCGCCGAGACCGAGGAGGAAACCGAGACCCAGCAGGGATGTCTCGATACCGCGATAGAACCCGTCCATGCCAAGTCTCCACACCTTCGGTGGAGACCATGATCCGCCTCATGTCTTGACGAAATCGTTAAGCGTTCCCCGTCACGCCGCCCGTGCGGTCCGGCATGGCGGGGCCGCCACCCAACGGTTAGGCGGAGCCGGCGGCCGGCATGCGGAAGAGGTCAGGCGCCGGCGGGTGGAGCAGGGCGGCGGCGAGGTTCGCTTCGAGGACGATGAGATCGCAATCGGGGTCCGGCTCCCAGCCGCAGCCGCAACC
>Ga0182232_1000027_pt1 | contig 56238 bp, 74 predicted proteins | sample G6R1MG_30_FD_155484 | JGI IMG/M metagenome (GOLD analysis project Ga0182232, IMG submission 155484) | Phyllosphere microbial comminities from miscanthus, Michigan, USA - G6R3_NF_07NOV2016_LD2 MG | ecosystem: Host-associated > Plants > Phyllosphere > Phylloplane/Leaf | place: USA: Michigan... | reverse complement strand
GGCGGCGGCGCTGACGAGGAGAAGCTTGAGCCGTTCCGCGCCCGCGTCCTGCGCCGCAAGCGCAACCCGCCGCAGGGTGGGGCGCGGACGGATTGGGAAACGTGGGTCGGCGAGGCGCTGGGCTCCGTGGTCCAGGCCGTTTTCGTCGACAGCTTCGCCAATGAGACGCGGGCGGTGTGGGTGGCCTTCACCGTCCTCGACCAGCCCAACGGTATCCCCACGGATGCCCAGGTGGCCCTGGTGCAGGCCTACATCAACGATCCCGTGCGCCGGCCGGTCACGGCCCGCGCCTACGCGATCAAGCTGTCGCTCCTGCCCATCCCCGTCCTGATCCGGGGCCTCACGCCCGACACCACCGACGTGCGCGCCTCCGTCGAGGCCGAACTCGCGGCGGAATTCCTCGACCGCGCCGGCCCCGGCCTGCCGTCCCAGCCCGCGACCCTGTCGCGGTCGTGGCTGGGCGAGGCGGTGAGCCGGGCCGTCGGCGAGTCCCGCCACGTCATCGCGCTCCCCGTGGCCGATGTCGTCGTGCCGGCGGGATACCTGCCCGTCCTCGGCCCCGTCACCTATTCCGATCCCGTCTGAGGACCCGCCGCCATGGATGTGCTGCAGACCGTCAACACCGGCGCCCTGCCGAACGACGGCACGGGCGACAAGTTTCGGGACGCCTTCGAGAAGCTGAACACGAACGACGCCCTCCTCGGGCGCCAGATCGCGGCCATCCTCGGCAACGCCGACCCCGACCTCGACAGCCTGGAGAAGATCGCGCGGGTGATCCGCGAATTCTACGTCGCGGTCAACGCCGTGCCGCCCCTGGTGACGATCCAACAGACCGTCACCAACGCTATCGCCTCCGTGGTGAACACGGTGCCGACCCCGGCGGTGATCAACGACACCATAACCCAGGCCATCGCACAGGCCGTGGCGACGCAGCTCGCCTTCATCGCCAACGGCCCGGTGACCTCCGTCAACGGCCGGGGCGGTGCCGTGACCGTGCGGGAGATCACGACGGACCAGTCCGCCGCCATCGCGGCCAACACCACCGCCGTCGCGGCCCTAACCACGGCGGTTGCGGACAACAAGCGCCTCGCATCCCTCGCCATCGCCCTCGGAGGCTGACTCATGCCGTTCCTCGCAGCCCCGCCCGCCGTCGACCTCACCACGGCGGTGCAGACGCTCTACACGTGCCCGAACGGCTTTCGCGTGATCGCCGAGGCCAACGTGTCGAACAAGGATGCGTCCAACCCCGTCACCGTCACCCTGGCCTGGACGGACGTGAATGGCACGCCCGCGAACGTTTCGAAGAACCTCGTCTTCACGGACATCGCAGCGAAGGACGCCATCGCGCCCAAGCGCAAGGTGCTGGAGCCGGGCGACACGATCACGGGGCAGGCCAGCGCCAACGGCTACGCCGTGGCCTCCATCGACATCACGCATTCGGAGCCGGTCACGTGATCGGGCGGCTTTCCCAGCGCAAGGCGGTCCAGCGCCTGAGCGGCATCGGCACGGCGGCGACGGCGGTAGCCTTCGCCTTCGCGCTCACCGGAGCGGGGCAGCTTGTCGGGGCGAGCCTCTACGCGGATGGCACGTCAAGCCTCGTGCCGTTCAAGCTGGACACCGGAGGGGTTGCCCTCCCGGCGAACTTCAAGCCCTCGGGATTTGCGGTGTCGCCCAGCGGCGAGTGGTTGGCCGTGAACCTCTACGGGAGCGGCGTCAGCAACAGCGCGACCCTTCGCATCTTCCGACGAACCGGGGACAAAACCTTTACTGCGTTCGCGTCTCTGTACGCCGATAATGCGGAAGAACTTCGATTCGTCAGCAACACGGCGTTCGTGCGATCAGCGATTAGCTCGTATCCCGGATACTACACATTCAACGGAACGACGTGGGCAGGGACGTCGTACGGGAACATCCTTCAGGGCAGCTATGACCAAACTCATGGCGGACTGGGTATCAGCACGGATGGTCTGTTTCGATGCTTGATGGGCCGGTTCATAGGGGACGACTGGAATATGGGCTTCTGCGGTGTCTACAACGGGGTAAAACTTGGAGCCGTAGACTTTGGACAGACCATCGGCCAATACAACGTCCTTAAAACCCTAATCTCCCCGGACAGCACCAAGGCCGTACTCATTCACGACGGGTCGAATACGGCCGCCGTCAAGGCATTCACTCGGTCGGGTTCTAGTCTAGCCTATACCAGCAACATACAAATCTCCACGTCAGGACAGCCCGTATTCGCGGCGTGGCTATCTAACACTCAGCTTCTTCTTGCACTCACAGAACCTAACACCTACGTGGCTAATCAAGCGCCTCCGTTCGGAAAGCTCTTGCGACTTCAGGTAGTCGATATTTCATCTAACACTATCGGAACGTCTACGCCGGTATTGAATTTATCGCAGATATTCTCCTCTTCAGGAAACAAAGTCACGGACATAATGAAGTTGTCAGGCACGCTTTACGGTGTTGTCACGGATGACTTTCAGTTCGCCGTGGTTTCGGTCGTCGGGATGACCGTCACTTTCGTTGGGGCGTCAGCAATCAGCTTCCAGAAGCCTTACGCCGCCGCGTTCTACCGCGCGAGCTAATCGGGATTGACCCATGGACAACCTGTTCAGCCGCGTCATCGGCGATACCGCCGAGCCTCCCGGCCCGCTCCCCTTCGCGGCAACCACGTCCACCGGCGAGCCCCGCACCGATCTCTGGGGCCAGTACGAGGCCGGGCACCTCACCCTGTCCGACCTTGCTGATATGGATCTGTGGCCGGCGACCCTCGACGAGGCGTCGTTCGATCCGGAGACGGAAGCGCCCGCCGACCTCGTGATAACGCTGAACCGGCGTTGGAAAAAGGTTGCCTGCGCCCGGGGCAAGCGCCCGCTCACCGCCGACGAACTGGCCGCGCGCCGGGCAGCGGTGGTGGCGGCCAGGGTCGAGGTCGTGAACGCCGAGCGCGACCGGCGGCTTACGGGCGGGTTCCGCTACGATTTCGGCGGGACCATCGGCCCGACGGTGCTCCAGACCCGCGATGCCGACGACAAGGTGAACTGGCTCGTGAGCAAGGGCATCTACCGCGACCTCGTCGCGGCTGGTCAGGGCGCCCAGATGGCGGCGCGGTTCCGGAGTGCCGACAACGTCACGTTTCTCGTGAGCGTCGCGGACGGCCTCGCCGCCCTCGTCGCCATGGAGACCTGGGGCGCGGCCGTCCTCGCCCGGTCCTGGGCGCTGAAAGACGCCCTCGCGGACGGCGCCGACCCCGCCGGCCTCGACATCACGCAGGGCTGGCCGGACTAACCGGCCGGCCTCGGCCCGTTCCAAGCCCCGAGGCGCCCCGTGTCCCTTTCCACCTCCCCCAGCGCGACCGTCGACACCACCACGCTCACCGCCGACTTCACCGGCGGCACGGCGGACGGGGTCGGCGAGCACGCCACGCAAGCCGGATGGCCCTGTGCCCTCCTCGGCCTCACGCCGCCCTCGGTGGCCGACCGCCAGTCCAACCCCACGGCCGACGACCTCCTGCCGGCGGTCCTCGCCCTGGCCCCGCGCGGCCCCGCCTGGGGCACCGACGAGGCCGGGGACGGACAGGGCGCTTCGCCCGTGATGCGCCGGGTGTGGCGGGCCATCGCGGCGTTCTTCGCCGATGTGAACGCCCGCGACTTCGAGGTGGCCACGCAGGCGTTCCCTTCGGCCGCCACCATCAGCCTGCCGGATTGGGAAACAGAACTCGGCCTCCCCGACCTGTGCACGGCCGACGGCGTCACCCTGGCAAGCCGCCTCGCCGCCGTCCGCACCCGCTTCGGTGCGGAGGGTGGCCAGTCGCGGGAATACTTCGTCTGTGTCGCCGCCGCCCTCGGCTATGACGTCTCCATCGAGGAGCCGTCGCAGTTCATGTGCGACGAAAGCGAGTGCATCGAGGGTGGTGTCGTCGAAACCTACTTCACATGCGACGACACGCAATGCGACGAGCCGTTGGAATCCTTCGCGGTCTACGCCGCGCCGGGGTCCTACGGCGACGAGGTGGCCGGCGGCATCATCGAGGACGGCTTTTCCTGCGATGACGGCGAGTGCGACGACACTCCGCTTGAGACCTTCCGGCCCGATCCCGACGGCGACGTCTGGCAGTTCTGGGTGGTGCGGGTGAAGACCCTCGGGGAGACGTGGTTCCGCGCCGACGAGGGCGAGTGCGACGGCGACCCCATCGAGGGGTTCCTCCAGGCCACCGACCTCGAATGCATCCTCCAGCGGGCCTGCCCGCCGCACACCCGCCTCGTGTTCTCCTACGACGTGCCCGTGATCTGAGGGCCGCCCCCGGCGGGTTCGCCGGCCTGTCCTGACCCCCCGCCCCCTTCCCCTGCGCCGACCGGCCGCGTGAGCGCGCCGGATCGCGTCCGCGCGCCTGTGCTCCCGCCTGAGAGACCCGACCCATGCTGTACAACGCACCGACCGGCTCGACCGACCCGAATGCGGATTATGTCGGAAAGAACGTGGCGGCCGGCCGGCAGGGATCGAAGATCCCGCCCACGGTCCCGATGACGGTCCAGCGCGAGCTGGTCGCGATCATCACGGAGTCCGGCCAGACCCCGACCAATGATGACCTGACGCAGGTTCTCCGGGCGATCCGCTCGGGCAAGCTCACGACCTATACGGACATCAGCTCTGTCCCGAACTCGCTCCTCATCACGCCGCGCACCCCGCACACGGCGCTGCTCAAGGGGCTGGCGTTCAAGGTCTATCCGGCGTTCGCCAACACGGGCGCGTGCCAGCTCACCGTTGGCAGTCTGTCGGCCCCCCTCACCCGCCGCGACGGCACGGCCCTGGTGTCGAAAGACATTCTGCCGGGCATCGCGATCTCCTGCACCTTCGACGGCCAGGTGTTCCGCCTCGACCAGCTCGCGCAGAGTGAGGTGGCCCGCACGGTCTCCAATCCCATCCTCTACGTCCGGCCGGACGGCAACGACGCCAACAAGGGCGACGGCAACAACGCCGCCCAGGCCTTCGCGACCATCGGCGCCGCGCTCGCCTACGGCGTCAACTTCCTCGTCTATTCGGGCTCGGCCCTCACGATCCAGCTCGGGCTGGCCGGCATCTATGCCGCCCCGGCGACGCAGGGCATCGCCGGTTCGAACGCCACGCTGCTCGGCGGCATCGGCACGGTGCAGATCCTCGGCGATATCCTCAACCAGGATCAGTACGTCATCCAGGGCACGGGCTATGCCGGCAACTCCGGCATCATCCACGCGTCGTTCGGCACCGCCCTCACCCTGCGCGGCGTGGCGATCCAGAACAACAGCCCCGGCACGTTCAACACGATCACGGCCGCGTCGAACTCGACGATCTACCTCGAAAACGTGTCCATGGGCGGCCTCAACGGCTCGGTGCAGGCGCATCTGGCCGCGAACGGCGGCGGCAACATCCGCGTCGGCGTCGGCTGCAAGATCACCTCGTCGCAGGGCTGCATGCTCTACGTGTTCGGCGGTGAAATCACGATCCTGGCCACCGTGACCCTCGTCGGTGCCCTGGCCGTCGGCATCGCCTTCGCCCGCTCCATGGGCAACGGCAAAATCTTCTGCCCCGGCGGTGCGGGCTTTGCCGGTGGTGCCGTCACCGGCCAGCGATACCTGACGGCCAACGGCGGCATCATCAACGTGTTCGGCCAGGGTGCCAACTTCTTCCCCGGCTCCACCGCCGGCACGAGCACGGTCGCCGACCAGTACAACTGATCCCCTCCCCGACATCGCGCCACCGCGCCGCGCCCCGGCGCGGTGGCCTTCGCACGCCCCTGCCCTCCCCGCCACGGACCCCGCGCCCATGACCGGACAGCCCTCCACGAACCTCCCGCCCTACACCCCCGAGGATTGGTATTTCCGCCGGGCCGACGGCTCGCTCTACAGCACCGCCCGCATCCTCACCGTGTCGCCCGACGACGCCGACTATGTGGCTTGGAAGGCCGTCGACCCTGCCCGCGTTCCGAGCTTCTATCCCCGTGACGAAGCGGGCGCGGAAAGCCCGGCCGAGCTGGCCAAGGCCCTCGCGCAGTTCCCCGGCGCCTTCGCCAGCCTGCCCGACTATGTGGCCTCCCTGCGCTACGCGGCCGAGGTCGCCGGTATCGAAGTCGCGGGCATGGCCATCGCCACCGACCGCGAGAGTCAGAACCTCATCAACGGCGCGTTCAACCTCGTGAGCGTCAAGCCCGACATGACGATCCGGTTCAATGTCGGCGGCCAGTCCATCCGCCTCGGCTCCGTCGAGGTCCATGTCGTGGCCATCGCCGTCGGCGAGCACGTCCAGGCCTGCCGCGAGCGCGAGGGCACGGTGCTCGACGCCATCGAGGCGGGCACGGTCAAGACCCGCGCGGAGGCCGAGGTGGCGTTCCAGGCCTCCGCCGCCTGACGCCCCACCGCCCCGACCCATCCCGATCCGCGCCGCCTCCGGGCGGCTTTTTCATGCCCAGAGGCCGTTCCGTGTCCCAGCTCCTCGCCGTCGTCCTCGTCTGCGCCGCGACCGTCGCGCCCGCCGACTGCACCCGCGATACCGCCACCGACCTCGTGGTGCAGCCCGCGCCCTCGGCCGCGCCCACGGCCTGCCTCCTCGCGGGGGAAGCCGTGGTGGCGGGCGGGGCGCTCGGCCGGGACATGCCGCCCGGCGCCTACCTCAAGATCGGCTGCGAGCGCCGCCGGGGCTGATTTCCCCAAGCGCCTGATCTTCCACGCTTCGACACTTCTACGCTTCGACGCTTCTAAGCGGTCAACCGACAGGACAGGGCTATGGCAAAGGACGGGTTCACCCGCGCCTATGCACGCGTGCGCGTGTATGAGGGCGGCAACGTCGATGACAAGCGCGACCCCGGCGGGCGCACCTCGCGCGGCGTCACGCAGCGGGTCTATACCGCGTGGCTGCGCCGCAAGGGCCTGCCTCCGGCCGACGTCTGGACGGCACCGGCTCCGCACGTCACCGCGATCTATCGCGAGCTGTATTGGGACCGCGTCCAGGGCGACGCGCTCCCGGCCGGCGTCGATTTCGCGGTGTTCGATGCCGCGATCAACTCCGGGGTGGGGCAGGCCGCGAAGTGGCTGCAGCGCGCCCTGCCGGGCTACACCGGGCAGATCGACGGCAGCATGGGGCCGGCGACCCTCGCGGCCGTCGAGGACGACGCCGACAACGACGCCCTCGTCGCCCGCCTGTGCGCGAACCGCTACGGCACCCTGCGCAAGCTCAAGACGTGGAGCGCCTTCGGCAAGGGCTGGTCGGCCCGCATCGCCAACGTCCAGAAGATCGGGCAGGCCTGGGCCTCCGGCTCCGTCGGCCCCGATCCCGTCGCGGTCGACGTCATCGGCGGCCACCGCAAGGCTGTGGTGTCCGAGGACACCGTCGCGCGTCCGCTCCTGTCGGTGAATGCCGCCGGGGTCACCACGGCGGCATCGTCCGTCGGCTCGGCCGCGTCCGATCTGGCGACGAAATTCGAGGTGTTCCGCGAGCTGTTCGGCTGGATGCCCTACGTGCTCGGCGCCCTCGCGATCCTGTCCGCCGTGGCGGGTGTCGTCGTCATGATCGGGCATTCGGCGGCCGACCGGGCCGAGGCGGGCAAGGCGGCCAAACCCATCGACCTCGCGGCCGATGAGGACGCGATGCCGGTGGCTGTCAACGACAATGCCGGCCTCGACCTCGCGGCGGAGGCGGCATGATGGGCGCCGCCCTCCTCGCCCTGGCCCTGCGTCTTGCCGGGCGCGGTGCCGACGCCCTCGGCGTGCCGCTGGCGGGCTTCGCGCTGCTCGCCGGCCTCGCCCTCGGCGCGGGGCCGGTCGGGTATGCCGGCTTTCGCATCGGCCGCGCGCTGGGCTGGACCGATGGCGCTGCCTCGGCCGACCGCACCGCCGAACTCAACACCCTCGCCCGCGACCTCGCCGAAGCCCGGGCCGACACCGCCAACGCCCGCGCCTCGGCCGAGGACGCGCGGGCGACCTCCCAACGCAACGCCGCCTCGGCGGCCAGGGCACAGACGGAACGGGACAGCTATGCGCGCGAACTGGCGAAACGTGGCCCTGTGCGGGCTTATCCCCTGTCTGACGGCGATGTCCGCCGGATGCTCCGCGACGCGTGGGCTGTCGAGCCCGGCGGTGGGCGCCCGCGCCCTGCCGCCCGTCGCTGACATCGTGCCGGCGCCGGCAGTCCGGCCGATCCCCATGCGGGGCGAGGATGCCCGGCTCTATGCCCGCCGCGCCCTCGACTACGGCGACGAGAACGCCGCCGGGCTTCGCTCTGGGGCGGAGGCCTATGCCCGCCTCGCCGACGCCCTCGCGCATCCGCCTGACGCCGGGCCTTAAGCGCCCTGCCCCGCCGGACCACGGGTCGCCCGCGCCGGGCGGCCCGCCTCACGCGCTACAACCGCCGCGCCCGCGAGGCGGCCGGCCAAGGGGCCTTCCATGTCTGAGAACCTGCCGGCGGTGGCCGGTGACCCGAACTCGAACGTGCTGGTCGCAGCCATTGCCAAGGCCGCCGCGATGCTCGCCGCGCAGAATGCGGGCGACCGCACGAAAGAGGGCGGCGCCCTCGACCGCAAAGCCATCGAGGACATCGCCGAGGAGTGCGTGCGGGAGGCGTTCAAGCGCATCGGTGTCGACCTCGCGGACGGCAAGAGCGTCCATGCCTTCAACACCACCCTCGCCCACGCCGAGGGGGCGCGGACGATGGTCGGCAAGATCGGCACCGCCGTTCTCACCGCCCTCCTCACGTCGGCGGCCCTGGCCGCCGCCGCCATCGTCGGAAAGTACGGCTTCGGGAGTGTTCGATGAAAGCGCTTCTCCTCGCCTTCCGCCTCGCCCTCGCCCTCGTGGTCCTGGCCGAGCAATACGCCCTCGCGGCCTGGGCCGGGCCGGACCTCGAGGCGGCCATTGCCCCCGTGCTCCGGCGGCAGTCCATCGAACGTCCGGACCTCCTCGCCGATGGGCGGCTCCTGTGCTGGACGTGGGCGTTCGACAAGGCCCGGGCGGCCGACGTGGTCGACGCCGGCTGGACCCTGCGCGGCGACGGGCTGGTGTTCCCCTACGAGCGGGTGCGGACGGTGGCCGACTCCGAAGGTGTCACCCCCGGCCTGCCGCGCCGTCCGGTTCGCAACGGGCATTGGTCGCGCAAATGCGTGGACGTGCCCGCCCGCCTCGTCGGACGGCCGTTCCGCCTGACGGGCTTCGTCGAATACCGCACGCCCTGGACGGGCCGGTTCTGGACCGTGCGCCAACCCACCGCCGAGGCCGAGATCCCGGGAGGCGCGCCGTGAGCCATGCCCTCGACCTCCAGGCGGATGCGCTCTTACGCGCCCTCATCGAACAGCATGGCGGCGACCTCACGGCCGCCGGCCTCATGCTCTGCGCCGGCATCACCCTCGCCGACCTCGACGGGGAGGATTTCGAGCGCGCCTTGCACCGCGCCGTCGGCGCCCTGTTCCGCCGTCCCCCCTTCGGGCTCCCGCTTGGAAGCGTCGAAGCGTCGAAGCGTCCCAGATCGGAATCGCCATGACCGGCCGCACCACACCCGCCACCCGCGCCGAGGCCGAGGACGACGTCGCCCGCGTCACCCACTTCCTCGCGCTCGGCTATCCCGTCACCGCCCCGGTGGGGAATCCGAACCTGCGCTCGGCCGTCCGCATGGCCGGCGACAGCCTCGGCCGGAACCGCGCCACCTTCGCCCAGCGCATCGGCAAGCCCGACCGGCCGGGCTCGCACTTCGGCCGGTTCGGCCTCGCCCCCAACTGGACGATCCCGGCCGAGCGCGGCGAGATGGGCACCAAGCCGGTCCTGCCGGGCTTCGCCATCGCCTCGACCTCGACGCAGCGGGACGCCAGCGGCAACATCGAGCGCGAGTGGCTGCGGACCCGCAAGGCGCCCTCGGCCGAGCGCTTCGCGGTGCCGGCCGGGCAGGTCATCAAGGGCGTGTCCGCCCTCGTCGACGGCGAGGGCCGCGAACTGGCGAAGTGGATCAAGACCCGCACGGCCGACCGCGACCCGGTCGAGTTCGCGCAGGCGCTCCGCGATGTCATGCTCGAAGTGCGCGGCGCGGCCGTGGTGGCCGAGCCCGTCGCGGATCAGGAGGCGGACCTCCTCACGGTCTACGTGATCCCGGATCTGCACCTCGGCATGCTCGCCTGGGCGTGGGAGTGCGGCGAAAGCTACGACCTCAAGATCGCGGCCGACATGGCCCGGCGCGAGCTGTCGCGCCTCCTCGCCATGGCGCCGCCCTCGCGCAACGCCGTCATCCTGTTCCTCGGCGACTACTTCCACATGAACGACCGCCGGAACGTCACGCCGCGTTCCGGGCACACCCTCGACGCCGATGGCCGCTGGCGGAAGGTCTACGAAGTTGGCGCCCGCCTCGCCGTCGGCCTGTCGAAGGCCGTCGCCGAGCGCCACGAGCGCGTGGAGGTGGCCTTCCTGCCGGGCAATCACGACGAGGACGCGGCCAAGACCCTCGCCGTCGCCCTGGACCTCTACTTCGAAGGGCACGAGCGCATCGCCGTCGCGGGCTCGCCCGGGGATCACTGGTTCCGCCGCTTCGGCCGGTGCCTCCTCGGCGCGAGCCATGGGCACACGATGAAGCCGGCGCAGATGGCCATGATGCTCGCCACGGATCGCGCTCGCGATTGGGGTGAAACCGACCATCGGCACTTCTTCTTCGGCCACATCCACCATGAGACGGCCAAGGAAGTCGGCCCCGTCCGCGTCGAGAGTTTCAGCGCCCCGGCGGCGAAGGACGCCCACGCGGCGGCTGGAGGCTACCGGAGCAACCGGGCACTCAACGCCGTCACCTTCCACGCCGAGCGCGGGGAAATCTGCCGACACCGCGTCAACATCGTTTCAGGCCAGGAGGCGGCCTGAATGGAGTACACATACACCAATCCGAGATGGGGGGTGCATGTGGCAAAAAAAGAGTGCGAAATTGAGGGGTGCGGGCGTCAGGTTCGGGCGCTTGGGTTATGCAATTCGCACTACATCCGACAGCGCACGCTTGGCGAGCCTACAGCGGGCGGCCCTTTCCGAGGCGGGCCTCTCGCTTGGATACGCGCTCACGTCGATTATGCCGGTGGCGAGTGTCTCATTTGGCCCTATGCGCGCAACAACCGGGGTTATGGGCGGATACGTGCCTCGGGACGTGAACACCTAGCGCATCGCTTCATGCTCCGCCTCACGAGCGGTGATCCTCCGTATGGCTTACCGCAGGCTGCGCACTCATGTGGGAATGGGCACCTTGGGTGCTGCAACCCTAATCACCTATCCTGGTCGTCGCAGACCCTCAATGAATTAGACAAAATCAGTCACGGCACTCGCTATAAGGGCGAGCAGCACCCGCTTGCAACTATAGATGAAGCAACGGTGCTTGAATTGGTGCGCCTTCATAAGGACGGCGCAACATATAGACAAATTCAGAGCCGCTATAGAATTAAAACAACAACGCTTTCTTCCATACTAAACGGCCACAATTGGTCTTGGCTGACGGGCATCAAACCTGTGCCGAAGGTTCCGAAGGATTGAAAATGAACCCCGTGCCCGACGACAATCCGAAAACCCGGTTCGGCGTGACGAAGCCGGCCATGAGCGTCGTGCCGCCGGATGCCCTCGTGCACCTCGCGCGGGCGATGCAGAACGGCGCGGCGAAGTACGGCGCGTTCAACTGGCGCGAGCGCAACGTCTCTTCGACGATCTATTACGACGCCGCCTTGCGCCACCTCATGGCGTGGTTCGACGGTGAGGAGGAGGCGCCCGACAGCGGCGTGCACCACCTCGGCCACGTCATGGCGTGCTGCGCCATCCTCCTCGACGCGAGGGAAAACGGTGGCCTGAACGACAACCGGCCGAAGCCCGGGCGCTTCGCGGCCCTCATCGAGCAATTCACCGTGTCCCCTGCCTCGGCGCCCTGACGCCCCCACCCGAAGCCCGGCTGCGCTCACGCGTGGCCGGGCTTTTTTGCGTTCTAAGGCTGGAAGGTTAGAACCTTACGACCTTATGAGGTCGTCACCTCCTGACCTCAGTGGAGCCGTTGCCCGTAGGCGGTGAAGAACGCGATGGCGTCGACCACCTTGCCGAGCACGGCTTGGCTTTCCTCCGGTGAGAGGCGCGGTGTGCCATCCTTCGCCGGCATCACGCCGGCCGCAGGCTCGTCAAGTGAATGGAGGTTTTCCGTCGCCATGACGAAATTCAGATCGGGGAACTCGGCCTCCAGGTACTGCTCCAGGCGAGCGAGGCGCAGTTCATCGCTCAGGATGCTCCGGGGTGGGATCGCCAGGACAGCGCGGGGCTTGTCCGTGCCCTCGACGTGATAGACGCGGGTGGGGGTCAACGACATTCTGGCCTCCTGTTTGTTCTAGTTTTGTTCTCGTCACGATAGGAGTCAATCCCCATCGCGAGTGACTCACAGGAAGCGGTTGGCACATGAAAAAGCCCGGCGGCGCTCACGCGTGGCCGGGCTTTTTTGGGTTCTGACACCGGGGCGCGCCTAAGCGGCGTTGGCCTCGGCGTTGAGGTTCGGGATGCGTTCAAGCTCGTCGGCGAGTTTAGCGCGGGCCAGCCACAGGTTGCGCGCTTCCTGCATGCCCAGCCAAAGCTGGGGGCCGTTGCCGCAGATCTTGCCGAGGCGCAGGGCCATCTCGGTCGAGATGTCCGACTCCTCGGCCAGAATGCGGTGGACCTGCTGGCGCGTGACGCCGAGCTTGATCGCAAAATCCGTGATCGTCATGTTGAGCGCGGGCAGCACATCCTCACGGAGGATGGCGCCGGGGTGCGTCGGTGCCCGGTTCGGGCCGGAGGCCGCGAATTCCTGAGCCAAGTCGGGTGTCTCCTGTGTGTCGGGGCTGGGCGCATCATCGCGCTGCTGTGCCCCCTGTTCGGCGTATAAGCGCGCCGTTCAAGCAATGAGAGGGGCGCCGGCATAACCGGCGCCAACTCTTCAGTGGTACTGTTCGAAGTCGACCCGGCAGGCGTTCTCGCCGGAGAACTCGAACGTGATCCGCCAGGGGCCGTTCACGCTGATCGCGTACCGCGTCGGCGTGAGACCCTTCAACGGGTGAAACTGATAGCCGGGAATGTTCATGGCCCCCGGGGTCGCGGCGGCGTCGAGGGCATCGAGCATGCGGAGCATGCGCGGCTGCATCGCTGCGGCAATCTTGGGCGAGGAGCGCTCCTTATGCAGCTCTTCGAGGTGCTTGTTCTTGTAACTCTCGATCATCGTTGAAGGGGCCAATCTTGTTCGGGGGGTCGTGGTGGGGGGTGTCCATGGCGGGCTCTCCGGTGCAGTCCTCTGAGGGGTTTTTTGCTTACGTCGCGTGGCGCGCGACGCCCGGCGGCGAGGAAGTGCGCACTTCCCCCCGCCGCCGGGCGTCGCATGACAAGCGACAGTTGACAGGTAGGACCACTCGCGACGCGTGTCAAGTGTCGGGTTACGAGTATGGGGGCATGCCCGCGCCTTCGTCTGCGGCACGCACGAAAAAGCCCGGCCGCTTGATGCGGGGCCAGGCTGTTGAGTGTCGGGGGTTCGAAGGCTTGGAACTTATAGACTTCGAACCTTATAAGGTCCGAGGGTTGGTTCAGAGGCTGGCGGCGAGGCGGGCCTTGACGGCCTGCGCCAGGAAGCCGGAGCGGGACTCGCCTTGGGTTTGGGCGGCCCGGTCGAGCCGCTTGAGGAGGCTTTCCTCAAGCGTGATGTTCACCCGCACGCTCTTGCCTGGCAGATCCACCTGCAGAAGCGCGATCATCGCGCCTTCGCTGTCCGCCCTGAAATCCGGGTCGTCGCGCAGCTCGTGGAGGGCGCGGGGCTGGGGGATCTCATCGCCGTCCTGCGCCATGCCCTCGACGTGGAAGGCGATGGCCTCGGCGGCCTTGAGATACAGCGTGTCGAGGTCGCCGGCGGCGGTGGTCGCCCCCGGGAAATCGGGGAACGACGCGCCGTAGCCCCCTGCCTCTTCGTGAATCAGCGTAACGATGTGAGCCATGGCGGCTTGTCCTTCCCTGTGCGCCAAGGGGCGCACGAGGGCTCCAACGGAGCCCCCGTGCGTCGCCTCAGGCGATCCACCCGGCTTGGTGATAGATGCTCACCAGACTGCCCCGGGGGATGAACGGCACGCTCATGTCGAGCGTGATTTTCCCTGGCCGCGTCTTGTGTTTCATCTGAATATGACGACCGGCGCCGCACCGAAGTATCCACCACTCGTCGGCATGCAATTTTGCGATGAGTTCAAACGTATATATGCCGCTGTTGGACTGCATAACCACTCTCCGTTGCGCCGGGGGAGCGCCTAAATATTCCCCTCAACGCTGACGGAATGCGGACCTTACGAAGTGCTGTAGTTGGTTGCGTGCTCGGGTGCTTGGCGGCTTGCTGGTTCGCCGGAGCGATGTGCGTCCAGGCTTGACGATGCTTGCGCGTGCGCGGCTTGGCAGTGAGCATCATCGCGGCCCAGGTCCCGACAAGGATTGGGGCGTCGCGATGCCGAAAGAAGTCGACCACGGAAGCGACGGCCTCGACGGCAAGGCGGCGGAGGCGCGACCGGAGACTGCCGTCGTCCTCGGCCTGTATTCGGGCGGCCTTGGGGGTGTAGAGCACGGCTTGCCACTCCTTCGCGTTCGGCGGCGGCCCACCGGGCCGGCTGCGCCGTCGATACACATTGATACACACCATTAACCAAGCGTCAACCGGCTCGATGCGGGCAAGGATAAGGGATCGGCCTCCGGCTCTCCGAAGGCTATAACCTTCGAACCTTATAAGGTCGGAACCCTGTGTCTTCTGAATCACGGCTGTTTCAAACGTGGGGAAACGTTTCTCGCGCGGTCAATATTCTATGTCGCACCCCCGTTTCAGTGATTTTCGCCCGCGAAACTCTCTGTTAACAATTCCCTGCCGGCGCGAAGTCGTTGGTCGGATAGGGGGGATCCGAACACAAGCAGGGGCGCATCCGGGCAAGCATCGGATGCGGCGCGGGGCTGCTGATTACAGTTCCGGGCCACGCTGCTCGTCGAAGGTCACCCGTCCGTCATTCATCCGGCAGCAACCGGATTTGCGGAGACACGGAACGTGAGTACTGGCGACACGACGCGCGCGGCGGCGCGTCTTTCGACGCAGCGCGAGGCTGCGAGCCTCCTGCACGACATCACCGAGCACCTAGTCGAGATCCGGCCGATGAAGGGGGGCGAATACCTCCTCGCCTTCCGGGTGGATGCGAGCTTGCATGACCGCTTCTGCGGCTGGGGCTCGGCCGAGGCCGACCTTGAGCCCGAGGAGGCGGAGTGCGATGCCCGGCACCTCCCCCGCCTGGGGCCGTCCGATGCGGTGCGCGAGCTACGCGCGACCCTGTCGCACGAGCTGGCGAAGATCCTTGAGCGCAAGGGCGTGCGCGAGAAGCTGGCGCAGCTCACGGCCGCCTGAGGGGCGGAATTGAACAAGGGGGCGGTTGATTAGGCCGCGCCCCTTGCCGGCTCGGGCGACGACGGAACGGCGCCGCCTCTGCCTCCCCCTTCTGCGCAGCAACACAAAAGGGGTCCGTGCGGAGGGGTGAATCGCTCCCCCCTTCGCCGGACCTATAGCATGACCTTATAAGGTTTGAACCTCCGACTCTCCGAAGGTTTGCGGGGCCGTCTCAATCGCGCTTGCGCCCGCTCGGCCGGTTCGCCGTCTGAGGCTCAAGGCCGGCCAGCCCCTCGGCTTCGAGGAGGAGCGTCCAGGCGCGAATGCCGAGGGCCTGGAGGGAAACCTCCTTGTCCAGGGCGAGCTGGCGCAGGCGCTTCCGGTCCTTCGCCGAAACGAGGATGCTCAAGGGTACGCCCTCGGCGCCCTCCAGCTTGGCCTTGGCCCTCGGGGCCTGCGCGGCGGGCTGAGGATCTGCCCCCGCCTCGGCCGTGGCGCTGACGCTCGGGGTCGGCTCATAGGTCGCTAGGGTGCGCGGCGCGCGGCGCGGTGGGTTAGTCATGGTGGAACTCCGTGATCCACTGCCACACCTTGCGCAGCTCGGCCTCGGCGGTGCGCGCCGAGGCCCCCTGCATTTCCATGACGCTCAGGCCCATGAGGGCCGCGTCGGCGTAGATGGTGCGGTCACCGATTGAGAACGGGCAGACGGGCGCGCCGAAGCGGCTCAGGAAGGCGCGGGCGTCATTGGCGCGGCGCTCGTTCCGAGCGGCGCTTACGACGACCACGAACGGCCGGTTGAGGCGTTTCAGCATATCGAGGGTGTCGACCACAGCCTCGACATCGTTGATGGAGGTCTTCACCGGCACGATGATGAGATCGGAGAGGCGGGCGGCCTCGGCCTCCGGCTGGCCGACCGCCGGCCGGGTGTCGATGAACAACGTCCCGGCCTCGACCTTGAGCTGGTCTACGGCGGCCGTGAGCGGCGCATCGCCCAGCTCGAACAGGTCCGGCATTTCGGGGGCGGGGTCCGCCTCCTGGCGCCGCTTCCACCACTTGAGGGTGGTCGCCTGGGGCATGTCCCGGTCGATGAGCATCGACGGCCCGGCCTCGGCGGCGAGGGCCGCGAGGTTGGCTGCCAGGGTGCTTTTCCCGCTGCCGCCTTTTTGGCTGATGAGTGCGATCGTTTTCACCTGACAACCTTATGCGTTGCGACCCGCGCGGACTCAGAGACTCACGACCTTATAAGGTCAGGAGGAGAGGGGTTATTCCAAACCGGGGCGCGATGTCACCGACCTCAATCGGCAATGAGCGAACTTAGACCAGCAATTTTCATCTTGCGCAAGATGGGCGTTGCACGCAAGATGGCCTGGAACGCATAGAGGATGCTATGACCGCGACAACCTTACGCCCTCGATCCGAATCGATGCCGCCAAAACTCGACGCCACGAGCGAAACTGACCGCGTTCACATCGTGGCGCCGCGAGCATTGTTGAAGGATGTCGAAGAGTGGCGCGCGCAGCACCGTCCTATCCCTAGCCTTTCTCACGCCATTCGACGCTTGATTGAGCTAGGGCTTGAGGCCGAGCGTGCGCGTGGCCGGGAAGCGAGCGCTTCGGATTGATGGGCGTTTTACGCAAGACCCGTTTGACGCCCGAAGATGAATCGGGCCACATAACGTCTTCGTCGGCTTGCCCTTGGGCGAGTCGCGCTTGCATTCAAAGGAAGACGGCCACGACAGTGACCTAGACAAGGAAAAGGCGCCAACCCCGCCACAGGGTTAGCGCCTTAGGCCGATCAGAGATCGACGGGTGTGTTTCCAATCCCGAAAATCTCACACCTCCCCACGGAGGTCAAGCGAAAGGCGCCACCTTTCGCAACGGCCGCTCCATGCCCGGACCCTCGTCGCGGCCCGAAAGGGACCGGACACGATGTTTCACGCGACAATGGCCGCCGCGATCGACGGCGCGCGCACCCTTGCCCATGCCGACGAGCTGGCGCGGACGATCTGGCAGGCGCACGCTAGCGCGGCCGTTGACGACGATGGGGCGCAGCGCCTCGCCGAGCGGCTGCACGAGCGCCGCAAGGCCATCCGGGGCGAGATCCAGCCCGTTGGCATTCCGGCGGGCCGACGCAGCCTGTTTCCGCCGAAGCGCCCCCAGCGGTCGCCCGACCGGGCCGCGTCCCGCGACCGCCGCCGGCTCCTTGCCTGTTCCGGCCCGCTGCCGCCGGCTCTGGCGTCGCGGTTCACGACGGCGCAGCTCGCGGTGCTGCGGATCATCGGCGACGAGGTGGTGGCCTCGGGCGTGTGTGGGCTGTGCCTCGATGCCATCGCGGCCCGGGCGGGTGTCTGCCGGCGCTCGGCGCAGGCCGCGATCCGTCTTGCCGAGGGCGATGGCTTGTTGCTGGTGCAGGAGCGGCGGCGCGAGGGGCGGACCAACGACACCAACCTCGTGCGGGTCATCAGCCGCGAGTGGCGGGCGTGGATGCGGCGCGCCCAGCGCTCGGCCGGGGGAGGGCGCCCCCCAGGCCATGCACACCTTGCCCCCATAGGGTGCAAAGCGATTCACCCCACGGATAAGGGTCTTATTCTCAAGGGGAAACGGCAGGCGGAGCCGTCACCAAAATCTGCCGGGGGGCAGGGTTCTCCCCAGGCTGCGCCGCGTTTAGAATCGTGCGAGCCGGAGACATCGCGGGCGGAAACGGTTCGGTTGGCGATGGCGGGCCTTTTTGGGCGGTGAGGCCGCCTGCTATGCGTTCCGCGTCTGTTCTCATAAGGCGTGGCAATGCGCTGGCCCGAAACGCTGGCCGATTTCCCCTATGTGGTGGTGCGCCTCGGGTGCGCATTCTGCCCGCACCGCCGGGGCGTCTACCGCCTCGCGCGGCTTGCGGAGCGCTACGGCGCTGGGGCCTGCCTCAATGCCGTCCGGCGGGACTTAGCGAAGCCTTGCCCCCGCCTGGGCAATGCCGGCACGAGCCTGCGGCCCGGGTGCCGGGTGGAGTTCGTCGACCTCATGTTGTGGGCTCGGGAGCGTCCGGCCGCCGACGTGCCGCAGGCTGCAGACCGTCTCCCGGCGGGAGGCCCAAAAAAGGCTGGGAACTGAGGGGCGGTAAAATCTATCTTGGCCGCATTCAATTTGGCATTGTGATCGAATGGAACCGCCTGCGGCAGTCGCGGCCGGGTCATCGGTGGCCAGTGATATGCGCGCTTTTCAATATTCGGCAGGAGTGCTTGTTCTAGTTTTCCTCGGCGGCTGTAACCCGGGTTTTAGTGACGAAGACATTGCGGCGGTGAAAAAGACTATTAAGGCGGAATTTGAGAAAAAGCCGGGCGTAACTGTCTCGGAGGTTACAATGCTCAAAGAAAACTCGCGAAAGCTAAGCGGATTTGTCAAGGCGAAGTTTTCGACTATTGACGTAATAAAAGCTTGTTCTGCCACTATGGACGAACAAGGAAAGCAATATCTTTGGAAGTGCGAATAGCATTTTCCTGCACCATCCAATATCACGGCTCTATCTAAATCGAAGGTTCGAAGGCTAGAACGTTCGATCCTTAGAACCTCACGACCTTATAAGGTCCCAAGGTTCTATCCGCGAGCGTAGAGGCCGAGGAACAGGTCGCCGAGGGCGCGCTTGCGCATGTGCGTGAGGTGGCGACGGCGGCGATGCTCGGGAGCATCGTGGAGAATGTGGCAGCGCTGGCACCATGCCGCGAGGTTCGTGGCGGCGTTTTCGCTGGTGTCGTGGTTGCGGTGGGCGGTGGCGAGGTAGACCCGCGTTGTCCGCACCACGGCCGCGACCTCGGCTGCGCTGGGCTGCACCCGCAGGCGCCGTCCTTTCCCATCGCGCCACCGGCCGGCTTCACCGTCCCACCACCGGCCATCGCCGAGGTGGAGCACGATGCGCCCGTGCGGCCGGCCGCATTGCTCGCACAGGCCCTTGGCCCGCGTGAACCGGACCTCGCGCGACAGCTCGCGCCAGTCGATGGGATAGAAAAAGCGGTGCTCGGGTCGGATCGGCAAGGTGGCCATCGCGCCGGAGGGAAGGGCGCCCCGGTGTAGCATGGCCGTGGAGCGAGGGAATCCCCCGGCGGCTATTGGGCCGCGAGGTCGCGTAGGGAATCCAGGCGGTCCTGCAGATCGTACCAGACGAGCGGCGCCCGACGAAGAAGATCGCTTTCGCCCTCGCCGAGGCCGGCCTCGGGCAGGACGATGGTGCCGCCGGCATGGAGGTGCCGGGCCAGCCGGGCAAAGGCGGGGCCGGTCGCGCTCTGAAAGGCGCGCAGATCGTCATCCGCGAGGAACCGCTCCGGGCCACGGCTCGCGGCACGGAAGGTCGGAATGCCGACGGCGTTGGGCTCGGCGCCGGCCAAGCGCCCCGGCCGGTCGATGCTGCGGCGCTTGAGGTCGACCTCGTGGACGAACAGCACATCAGGCTCGGCGCGCAGGGCGTCGGCGGTGGCGGGCTGGGATGCGGTGCGGATCGGCATGGCGGCTTCCGGGCTGCGTGGGTGGTGGTCTGACGTGGCGGAGGCTCCCTCCGCCAAATGCGTGGAAGTTGCCATGGCAATATGATGGATTGCGACCAACTGATGCGAAACGTATGCTGGGCCACGTTAGGAGCATTATTTTATGAGTGACATCGAAGACCGCATTGCCTCGCTTGAGGCGTCGCGCCAGGAAATGGCGGCTCATATAAGTGCTTCTTCAGCTATGGGATTACCTGCCCTTCTTCATATTTGCATGAATTCAGATGATCCGAAGCAAGTGGCAAAAAATATGACGGACGGGTTTCGTAAGGCGGCGAATCACCGTAATTACCGGGAAATCGCCGACAAGTATGACGAAGCAACCTACAGAGATACATACCTAAAGCATACCAATCTAATGTGCGACGCGCTCATCAAGACTGTTGATCAGCTCGCTGAGGGAACTACACTCGACGATCTTATATCACAGTCGTCGCGATCGAATGACGATTCGGCTTCCTGAAAGGTCAGGCTAAGGCGGAGGTCGCCTCCGCCATTCAGCGCTCTGACAGCCGTAGATCTCTGTGCCGCTTCCGGTTATTTCGGCCGATGGTACGCTGCTCTAAGTTTGCGCCCGCCATGGATTTATGGACGACGGGAGCAGCTCACTTCGAATTGGACCGGTACGGGTTTGCATATGATCCCTCGGCAAGTAGGCATGTCAAAACCGAAGGCGCACCATCAGGAGCAATAACTGGATTACCTTCATTTGTGCATTCTACAGAGTTACTACGTTTGTCGCTAATCTTGATGCTCATGCAGCGATCGTAGTCGCCAGCCGGAGCGCATACTTGTCTAGCCTCACTGTATTGTTCGCACGCTTTTTTGTAAGCACAAGCTTTGAATAACCTGTCGCGGTCTGCGGCCGGATGTTGGTTAGGGTTTAAGGGAACTATATAGGCAGATAACAACCAAATTATACAGATTGCTACTGCTGAAAATAGCGAAAATTTCAGGGCGCTATTCATTTGTGTGAGCAATCTCTTCATATTCCCAATATGTTTGCATTCAGACTCCCCCCCCAATGACAGACCCATTCATACGAGCCACTATTGACAGATTTATTAGGAGAAGGTCATATTTGTGAACAGCCATAGAGTGTGCGGCCCCGGAATGAGATTTTTTTTTCACTTGCTTGCACTCATCTTTGTATTGGGCGCGACCGATGTGGCGTTGGCTCAAGACAGAAAGTGTTCTGCGATCGAGGCGGAAATCTCAAGTATCCAGGCCGAAGATAATCGATTGAGAGCAGCATTCAAAGCGTCAATCGGCAGACCTGAAATCCCAAAGGAGGTCTGCAAAAATTTGAATGACCAGATCAAATTTAACGCACGGGTGGCAAACATCTTCCGGAAGTGCGTGGACGAAGGATTCCCAGGCTTTGCTGACAAAGCCACCCAGTACGAGCAAGAGAACCGGCAAGTTTATATGAAAACTGCTGCCCAGTATGAGTGCCAGCGGTACCCTGATTAAGAAGTTATTTTGCGCTTGCAATAAGAGAGACGTGCTGGAGCGCGAGTAGAGGCGGGTATCACGCTTACTTCCGGTAGGGTCTGTCGTCGTCTGAGCGGATCGTTCCTCCGCCTATTCGGCGGGCGGGGCAGGCGGCACGCGCCAGCCGGTAAAGAGGCCCTGGCGCCCTTGCTCGACGAGCCGCCACGGGCCTTCCACGAGGAGCCACGGCAGCTTGTGGTCGCCGGTCGGGCTCCACACCAACACGCTGGCGGCGTGCGGAAGCGCGTCGGTGCCGTAAGCCTCCTCCAGGGTGCTCATCGCGTTCCAGGCGTCGGGCGCTTGTTCCGGTCCAAGCGGCATGAGGCACCACGCCGTCCCGAATCCCTCTCGGGCGTCGGCGGCGATCCTGGCGGCAGAGTAGTCCGGCAGGAAGTAGAGGTGATGCCCATCGCAGGGGTTCCAGATCAGTACGTGCGCGTCAGCCGGCAGAGCGCCGGTTGCGGCGGCGTGCTCGATCCCGTCCATGGCCTGCCACTGGCGAAGGTTGCGCTCGGGCCAGGGTGTGGTTTCGTCGAGGACGACGAGCTTGACGCGCCGTTCGATGCTCGCCGGATCCCCCATCCCCGTCGCGAGGTAGGTGCCCGTGGGTATGAGTGTTCTGGTGTCGCTCATGGGAAGGGTGTTTCCGGTTCGGGGCAGGGTGTTTCCGGCTATCGAGCGGCGGCCCACGCCGCGCGCTCGCCGGCCGCCTCCTCGGGCGTGTCTTCCTCAAGCGCCTGGGCGCCCGTGGTGAACGGCCGGATTGCCTTCGACAGGCGGCCATATTCGGCAATGGCCCGGTTGGCGTCGCGCTTGGTTTCCGCCTCGTGCGACTCCTCGCGCAGGTGCTCCATGTGTCGGAGGATGCGGGAATATTCGGACCGCTTCATGCCCCCTGCCCCCCGATGGTGTGGCCTGCGGCCCGGTCGATCCGCTCGATTTCGGCGACGATCAGCGCCCCGGCCTTTACGAGGTCGCGGCGTCGGTCGCTGGGCTTCCACCACGCGGCCAGCCACGGCCACAGCGGCACGAGGCGGGTCGATCCATCCTCTACGGGCGCCAGCGGAATGCAGCCGGCGGCGTAGCAGGCGGCGGCGTCGGCTAGGTCGCCCTCCTCGTGCTGGTCATCGTGCTCGGGCGTCCAGCCCTCGGCCTCGGCCTGCCGGCGGCGCTCGGCCGCGATATCGTCGATTGCGCTCATGGAAAGGTCTATCCGGTTCGGGGCAGGGTGTTTCCGGTTGGCGGAGCGTTGCTCCGCCCTATCGGGACTGCGGCGCGGCCGGGCCGGTGGTGCCCGAATCCTTGGGGCTGCACGCCCACCGGACGCGCATGGCGAACCCCTCAAGCTCTGCCTTCGCTTTGCGGCCGGCGGCTTCGCACGCCTCGACGGTTCCGAATTCGGCCGACGTGATTGAGACGCCCGAGGCGGCGGTCGTGGTTCCAAGATAAAGCAAGAGGACGGCGGTGGTGCTCGTGATCATGGGGGCGCTCCGTTGGCGTTAGGGTGGATGGTTGCTCTGCCCTACTTGGGCAGGAGCCCGTATCGGACGGCGCCCTTGCTTCGACTGTCCTCGCGCCGGATGCGGGCGAGGTTCCGGCGGAACTCGGCGCAGTCGTGTAGCCCGGCGGCGGCATCTTCTTCCGCAGCAAGGTCGTCATCTGAGGCTTTATCAAGCTCATGTGCGACGTGATCGCGGGGCTTCATCTTAAGAAAAGGCTTCGGCATGGACCGCAGCACCAAGTCTTTCCGGCCGGTGATCCGCAGGTATTCTTCCGGAAGCATCACGTGGTCCTCTAAGTTTGCGGCGGGTTGGTTTGGCGGATCGTCCTTCCGCCCTATGCGGGCGTGAGGCCGGGCAGGGGGCCGCGTCCGTGACGGGTGGCGCGCTTGGCGCGGATCTTCGCGAGGACGTGCGGCGTCGAGCACCGGGCGAGTTCGGTCTCACCGCACTCGACCATGTCCAGGCCGGCGACGACGCCGAGGAGGGCAAGCGTCGTCATCGTGCCGCCCATCTCCTGGGCGGGCTCGCCGATGGGCCGGTCATGGACGTAATCGACAAGGGCGTGCGCCTCGTCCCTGGTCTGGCCGAGGGCCTGTTGCAGTTCTAAGGCTTCCTCGCCGAACCGGGCGACCCGCTCGGGGAGGTCTGTCGGATCGTCCTTCATCGCGAACGCGAGCCACACGCCGTTGCGGGCCTGGAAGCTTTCCGCCTCGCCTAGGACTGCCTCCAGGCGCCTCCGGAGGCCGATGTTTTCGGCGGTGAGTTCGTTGATGGTTTGGTGCAGGCGCTTCGTGCCCGCTTCGAGCATGTCGACGCGCTCGCGCATGGTCATGGCTGGTCCACCCACAATCTGTCCCTCATTTTTCTCGGGCTGCGTTTTTGCGCTGCACAATGTTCGGAAGGGTATGGCCTAGCGGACGGGCGCCCGGCCGGGTTGAAAAGCTGTTCGCAAGGGTCGAAACGAGTCTACGGACGTGCGTTTCAGCGTACAACACCCTAACGAACGATGTCGGGTATGCAGACGGTGTTTTATGCGCGGGTGTCGACGGTGGATCAGACGCTCGATCACCAGCGGGTCCAGGCCGAGGCCGCCGGTTTCGTGTTTGACCAGGTGGTCGCCGATCACGGCGAGTCGGGCGTGTCGACCCGCCTGCGCGACCGGCCGCAGGGCCGGCGCCTGTTCGACCTTCTCCGGGCCGGCGATACCCTCGTGGTGCGGTGGGTCGACCGGCTCGGGCGGAACTACCTCGACGTTACGGAGACCATCCGCGAGCTGATGGGCCGGGGCGTCGTGATCCGCACGGTGATCTCCGGCCTCACTTTCGACGGGGCGACGCGCGAGCCGATGCAGATGGCCGTGCGCGACGCCCTGGTGAGCTTCATGGCCGCCACGGCGCAGGCGCAGGCCGAGGCGACCAAGGAAGCCCAGCGCGCCGGCATCGCCCATGCCCGCGCCACGGGCGACGGCTATCGCGGGCGCCGGCCGACCTACACCCGCGCCACCTTCGAGCGCGTGCGGGATCTCCTCGGCCAGGGCGTGGGCGTAAGCGCTGTGGCCCGGGAAACCGGCTTGTCGCGCCCGGCCATCTACCGCATCGAGGCAAGCCCGGCTGAGGCCGAGGCCGCGCTCGCGCGTTGGGGGCTGTGATCGGCGCGCGGCCATCAGAACGGAATATCGTCGTCGAGGTCGTAGCTTGGCCTTCCGCCGGCACTCGTGCCGCCGTTCGCCGTCTGGCGCTCATCGCGGTTTTGCGTGGTGCCGTAGGCTTCTGGATCGGGAGCGCTGCGTTCTGCCCGGTCGAGGAGCTTTACCTCGCCGCCATACTGGCCGAGCACCACTTCGGTGCTGTAGCGCTCAACGTTGCTCTGATCTGTCCACTTCCGGGTGCGGAGCTGGCCCTCGACGAAGATGCGCGAGCCCTTCTTTGTGTACTTCTCGACGACCTGGGCGAGGCCTTCATTGAAGATGACGACGGTGTGCCACTCGGTGCGCTCCTTGCGCTCACCAGACATCTTGTCCTTCCACTGTTCCGAGGTGGCGAGGCGCAGGGTGGCGACAGGATTGCCTGCCCCTGTCCGTCGGATTTCCGGGTCGCGGCCGAGGTTGCCGATGAGCTGGACCTTGTTGAGCATGGCTAAGGTGTCTCCGTGATGGATGGCGTGGCGTCGGCCGCTGCGTCGGCGAGGATCTGAAAGGCGACGCCGACATCGAGGTTGGCGTCGGCGTGGTCCGCAAGGATGTCCCGAGCGGACACCACGGCGTTGAGAAGATCGGCCGCGAGGTCGATGGCGTTGGTATTCACGTCGCCCAGGAGCCGCCGGACATGCGCGAGGGCGCGCCTGTCCGAAGTCATGGCCGTCGGACCTTCACGCCCAGGAACCGCCGTGCTTGGCGGGGTTGAGTCATGGGCAGTCGCTCGGCCATGGCGCGGCCGAAGCTGGCCGCGCTCATCGGCGGGAGCGCCTTCAAGAGGCACCATTGCCGGTAGGCCGCCCAAAGCTCCGAACCGGGCTCGGAGTGGCCGGGTTCGGGCTGCAGGGTGGCGATGAAGTCGCCGATGGGATCGGGCGGCGGCGCGGCAGACAGGCCGGCGCGATAGGCAAAAGCGCCGGCAAGGGCGAGGACAGAGCGCATGAGGCTACAACCTTCTAAGGTTGAGAGGTTCTAAGGTTCGGAGGTTCTATTGCTATGAGTGCCGATGCCGGGCGGCGCGGGCCTAGATCCGCAGGGGCATGAGGACGAACAATCCCTCGGCGAGCTTGTCGCCGATGACGAGCGCCTGCGTGGCGTCGGCGCCGAGCTTGATCCGCACCGTGTCTCCGCCGGTCTGCGCGAGGATTTCGGCGAGGTACTTGGCGTTGCAGCCTGTGATCAGCGGGGCGCCGGTTAGCTCGATGTCGAGTTCGTCATAGGCCTCGCCGTCCGCCGGGTTGCGGAGCGTGATGGCTAGCTTGTCTTCGTGGAACTCAAGCTTGACCCCGCGCACCTTCTCCATGCTGAGCGTTGACACGCGGTCGACGGCCTCGATGAGGGCGATAGTCGGGGCGACGGCCTCGCGCTCGAAATGCGTCGGGATCACCCGAGCATAGTCGGGAAAAGTGCCGTCGATGAGCTTCGACACGATTGAGATGTTGCCGGCGGTGGCTCGCACGAGGTTGGCTGCAACCTCGATTTCGACCGCCGCCGCGTCCGCCCCTTCGGCGAGTTTGCGGATCGCGTCGACCATCTTCCGGGGAATGATGATCCCCGGCATATCGGCCTCCAAACCCTCCGCTTTGGTGGCGTCGATGCGTGCGAGGCGGTGTCCGTCGGTGGCGACGAAACGGAGTGTGGTGGCGCCTTCAGCCTCGACGACGTGGCAGTAAATGCCGTTGAGGTAGTAACGGGTTTCCTCCGATGAGATCGCGAAGTGGCAGCGCGCGATCATGTTCCCGAGGATAGACCCTGCCACCTCGAAGCGGTGTCGGAAGCCGTCGCCCCGGCCGGTGTTGAACTCGGGGAAATCCTCTGCCGGTAGGCTCGGGAGCTGAAACCGCGAGCGCCCGGCGGCGACCGTCGTCCGCATCGTGGTTGCATCTAACGACACGGACACCCGTGACCCGGCGGGAAGCTTCCTGAGGATGTCGTGGAGCGCCTTAGCTTGGACGGCAACCCCGCCCGTGCCCGTCACGTCGGCTGGGGCTCGCGCCGTCGTTGCCGTGTCGAGGTTCGTGCCCGTCACGACCAGCGTTTCAGCTTCCGTGCGCAGGAGGAAGTTGGTGAGAATGGGGATGGTCGTTTTCGTCTCAACGACCTGTAGGGCGGCGGCTGTCGCCTGCAGGAAGTCGGCGCGATCGATGGTGAAGGCGATACCGGGTCCGGCCATGGCTCAGGCTCCCCGCGGCGACAGGCGCACGAGGCCGTCGAGGTGAGGGTGGACGCGCTCAGCGTAGATCAGTGCCTCCGCTAGGTCGTTCCGCATGATGAGTTCGCGGACGTATTCGGCGGCGCTTTCGTCGAAGCTGTCGTGGCGGCGCCGCTCGATGGCGTTGCAACTGCAGTCGCAGTCGGCCTCATAGAGGCCTGACAGGTCCCGCTCGGTTTTCAGGGTGTTTGCCTCGCGCCGGGATAGGAGGTCGCGGGCTTCCAGTTCGTCGATAAGGTCGTTGTCTCCGATAGCGGCCGCCAATGGGTTTCTCTTGGGACCGGGGGGCATGCTGTCCGTGCTCATGGCTCAGGCTCCCTCGAAGAGGGATTGCGTGCCGCCGCCGCGTAGGGCGGGGAGGTGCAGCTCGAAGCGCGCGAGAAGCTGTTCGGCCACGTTCTCAGGCTTCTGCCACTTGCGGCATGAGCGGGCGGCCTGGACCCCCATCGCCTCGTGCGCCCACGGACGCTCGCTGACCCGGTGGAAGTCGCGATGCTCGGTTGCGAGGCACCGAAGGTCGATAGCCGCGATCTGCCGGCGCATGTCGGCGCTCGGCATCGGTAGGCCGGCGGCGGAGTGGATCGCCACATCATGGCGGCGCTTGAACTCGCCAATGGCCTCTTTGATGAGGTCGCCCCCATCCGGCCCGATGTCGTCGGCGATGGCGCGAAGGGCCTGGAGCGCGGGCGTGGCGATTTCGCCGAGCCGTTCCTCGTGGCTATCGTGCAGAAGCCAAAACGGCTTCACCGGCTCCGGGCAAAGGTCGAGGCCGATGAGGAGGTGAAGGGCGACGGATACCGGGATCTGGCCGTGCCCGCCGTAGCGGTTGAGGTGCGCCAGGGCGTGCGCCATGTCGCGAAAATCGACCTGGGCGGGCGTCGGGTCGACGAGGTCGATGGCGCGGCCCGAAACTGAGGGGAGCCAAGTCATGGGCGGTTCTCCGCGAGGCGTGTGAGCTGGAACAGGAGCGGGGGCAGGCAGTCGGTGGCGCGGCCACGAACCGGCTCCGGGCCGGTCTCCGAGAGGTCGCGGAGGCGTTCGATGACCTCGACCGCCTCCGGTGCCAGCTCCAGGGCCAAGGCGAGTCGAGCCTCGCCGAACGACCGCCAGTAGGCCCGGGCCGCGAGGGCCAAGGGGGAGGTCGCTATGCCGTCGAGCGACGAGGCGTGGAGGCGGTCGGGCGAGGCGCGCATGTCAGGCGGCGAACGACATGCGCACGGCCGAGCGAACGCCGGCCTCGACGAGGCGCTCGGCCGGCGACCCGAGTTCCGGCGCGATATCGGTGGCGTCAGGCTTGGCGCCGGTGAGGATGGCGATGAGGTGGGCCGCGCGCGGCCAGTGCCGTGCCTGACGGTCGGCGCCAAACCCGGCGCACGTGAGGGCGTGTTCCGTCACAGTGCCATCGTTCTCGATGGCGACGCGGCGGGCGGCCTCGACGAACCGTGCGAGGTTGGTGCGCTCGGTCGGAGAGAGGCGCGGGTATTCGCTCGCAATCAGGGTTTCGGCGGCGTCCTGCGGGTGGCGCCGGGCGGTATCGCGGCTGATCCGTGAGGCCAGGGCGTCGGCGGTGGCCTCGGCGGTTGGGCACAGGCTGCGGGCGATGTCCTCAAGGGGGAGGGCGGCCGTCCACTCGGCCAATTCGACCATGAGCTGCGGGCGCTTGAGGAGCGGCGCGATCTGGCGGCCGATCACCTGAATGAGGGCGCCGCGTGTGGCAGTGACGTTGTCGTGCGGCGTCTGGTTGGACAGCATTTCGGCCCCCTTGAGGATCAAGGAGGCCGACGTTAATGCGGTAAATTTGTCCCGTCAATTGGGTTTGCGGTAAATTTGTTTCGCGCCTACCTCATGGTTGGCGGCTTCGATCCAGCCGCGACAAAGGTGCGTGGACCCATGTCACAATCCCGATCACCTCGACAGAACAGCCTTCCTCGGCCTCCTCGCCCGGATCAATGACGATCGGTTTCGTCCATTTCGGGTCCGTCGAGTCGGGCCACAGCTCGAAAACCTCGCCTTTGACGCGGTAGCGCTTGGCTGTCCGCATCACTTCCATCCCGGCGTTTCGCCGTTGCTCCACGATGACGAGGTCGTTGTGCTTGTAGCCGATGCGGGCCTTTCGGACATCGACGCATCCGAGGATGGAGCCGTCCGGGGCAACCCGGTTGACGCTGGTCCCGACGACCTCGACTGCGAATTGATGGCTGGCGGCATAGGCGGGATCGGGCGGAATGGGCACGGCATCATAGAGCGGGGCGTCGACATCGGTGTCGATCTCCAGCCAAAGCCCGGCGGCAACCTGCCCGATGATCGGAAGGCTTGCCATGGGCGGCCATGAGGCGCGGCTCGGCTCTGCCGATGGTGTGGTTCCGCTCGTCACCCCAAAGGCAAGATACTCCGGCGTCGTGTCGAGCGGTCCCGCGAGCTTGGCGAATAGCTCGATGTTGGGCTTCGAGCCCTTGCGCATGTTCCGGATGGCATGCGCGGCGCCGGTGGCCTCCATCGAGGCGGCCCGCTCCGTCTTGCCCACTGCTGCGAGCCGTTCCTCGATACGCGCGAGGATGCCCGAATTTTCGTTGTCGCCCACAACGGGCCTCCATTCCGTTTCGTCTAATTGCGGCAAACTTACCGCGTTTCCCTGTGGACGGCAAGGCAACCGAACAAAACTTACCGCGTTCGCTCCCGTACAAGGTTGACGAATAGCCGCTTGACGATGAGACAGATTTACCGCACCGTTGGAATGTGATGAGACTGAAACAGCAACTCCTCGACGTTTCAGCCGCGTACTGCGTGGCAACCGGCCTCTCCGAGGCGCGGGTTTCCACGTGCGTGTTCCGCCATGGTGGCCGGCTTAAGGGCCTGCGCCAGGGCAAAGGCATGATTTCGGACAACGTCGAGGACGCGTTGCAATGGTTCAGCGATCGCTGGCCCGAGGGGGCGGCATGGCCGTGTGATGTTCCGCGTCCGGCCCCCGCCCCCTCGGGCATCGATCCATCGCCGGATGGCGCACCCGCGTCCTAACCGCGACCGCCGTCAGACCGGACACCGGCGCGGCACTGTCTAGAGATCCTGGGGCTGTATGGCATGACGACCGGCGGCACGTCGGCGCGCGAGGGCGTTCGCGCGATCATTCGCAGGAGCATGAGCGCCGAGGAGTCGGCGGTGCTGCGCAAGGCCGAGCGCATCCTCGATGCTAGGGCGCTCGGGCACCGTTGCGACCGGATCGCCTATGATCTCAAGCTTATCAAATCGCGCGTCGTCAAGCTCATTGCCGCTCGGCGGGCGACGGGTGATCCCCGTGCCCTGACGGATAAGCAGGCTGCGGCGGCGGCGCAGGTGCGCCAAGAACGCCAGGACCGTGAACGTGCCGCTCGCAAAGAGGCGGCACGCCGCCCTGTCGTGGCGGCCCCCATCCCCCCGGCGCCATGGCACGAGCCGATCGCAACTATCGCGCGCCCTGACCCGAGTGTGGCGGAGGATGCCAAGCGCATGGCCTACGTGGCTCGCGTCCACTGCATCGCCGATGCCTATTCAAGCGCTCGCCCTGCCGTCGCGGCCGGCTTGCGGCACTTCGCGGATCTGCACCAGCACTGCGACCGCTTCTATCCAAGCCTCCCGATCCCAAGCGGGGAGGCTACGCTTGAATCGACGCGGCGGATGTTCCCCCCTGTCACTGTCGTGGCCTCCGGCGGCGGTGCCGCCGCCGCTTGCCTTGCGGGCTGATCATGGCACGCGCTCCCGATCCCGAGTTTCGCCAGTGGGTCGAGGCCGCACGGGCCTATCCGATCGGCGAGCTTGCGGAGGCGCGTGGCCTGCGCTTGCGTGGGCGCTATGAGAAGGCCGGCCCCTGCCCGGATTGCGGGGGCGACGATCGGTTCAATCTCAACACTCGCAAGGGTGTGTGGTTCTGCCGTGGCTGCAGCCCGCACGGTGGAGACGTGATCGCGCTCGTGCGTTTGATCGACCGCTGTGACTTCCTCCGGGCCTGCGAAACCCTGACCGGGCTTGCGCCTCCCGGTGGCGGCGGCTCCGGCCTGTCGCCTGCCGAGCTGGCGCAGCTCGAAATCGAGCGTCAAGCCAAGCGCGCGAAACAGGCCGAGGTCGAGGAAAAGTATCGCGGTCGCGAGCGTGAGCGGTGCGTGCGGTGGTGGCACAAGGCGCTGCCTGCCAAGGGCTCGCCCGTCGAGGACTACCTCGCTCTGCGGCGCCTCACCCTGCCGCGCGGTGCCCTCCTGAGGTACCGGCCGAAGGCGGAGCTATGGGCCTCCGGCAAGCGGGGGGCCGCTGTGATCCACACTGGCCCGGCCATGGTCGCGGCGATCCTGCGACCGGATGGCAAGTTTGGCGGGTTGCACACGACGTGGATCGACCTGAACTCCCTAGACGGCAAGGCCCACGTCCCCGACCCTCGGACCGGCGTGTTTGAGCCTGCCAAAAAGGTGCGGGGCTCGGCGCGGGGTGGTCGTATCGAGCTGGTCCGACATGCCAGCCCGCGCGTGCTCGTGATCGGCGAGGGCATTGAGACGACCCTGTCCGTTCGCGATGACTTCGCCGAGGCCGGGCGGGACCTTTCCGATTGGGCGTTTTGGGCGGGCATCAGCCTCGACAACCTTGGGGGTCCGGCCGAGGCCGCAATTCCACACCCGACCCTGCGGACCCTCAACAACCGGCCGCAACGACTGCCCGGCCCTATCCCGGCAGATATCGGCATCCCGATCCCCGACAGCGTCGAGGAGATCGTGCAGCTCGGGGACAGCGACTCCGATCCCTACCGCGTGGCCGTGACGCTTGAGCGGGCCGCGCGCCGGTGGGCCAAGCCCGGCCGGACCATTTTCCCCGTCTTCCCGCCGGAAGGCTCCGACTTCAACGATCTTAGACGAGGCCGCCCGTGATCGCCGCCTGCCTTCGTGCCATCCGCGCCCACCTGCCCTTATGCGCCGCCGACTCCGTGCGGGCCGCCTGCGCGGATATGGCAGGGGTTCCCCTCGCCCCTCCGTTGGACCGCTCGCCTATCGCGGCCATCGCGGCCATCGAGGCGGCGGAATTCGTGGAGCGTGACGCGGCCCATGATGTCGAGCGGTTCGGCGTGCTCGTGATGGCGCTGGAAAGCGCGATTTCCCGTGATCGGAGTGCGCTTGCCGCTGTCGAGGCCATCGAGGCCAGGCCGCGCCCGCACGGCCGCACCCACGGCACCGAATGGGCCTATGAGCAACTGTTCCTCGACACGGATCGCCTGCGCCAGTGCTGCGACCTCCTGCGGGCCTTGGCGCCGCATGAGCCGGCCATCCGTGCCCTTGTGGCCTCTGCCCATCCTGTCCCGGGGGCGTGATCCATCGTGAGCACCGAAACCGTGTCGACTGCCGTCGACCTCATCGAACGGGCGCGCGCCATGGCCGCGCCCGTTCTGTCTGACGGGTGGTCGATACCGCCCGGCGCGTTCGATGAGCCCGCCCTCGATGGTGACGCGCTGCCCCCGGAGCCCCCGGAAGGGGAGCCGCTGGACCGCGCGACCCTCGCGCGTTGTGCGGCGCTTGAGCAAAATGACACCGACAACGGCACGCGGCTCCTGGCGCACTTTGGCTCTGAGATCCTGCACGTTCGTGAAATCGGCTGGCACACCTGGGGCGGCCGCGTGTGGGTCCGCGAGGGCGGTGACGAGGCCGTGACCACCTATGCTCAGCGAACGGCCAAGCGCATTCACGCCGAGGTCGCCCTCCTAGAGCACCTGCCGCACGAGGCCGCCTTGATCACGGCGGCCGAGCCTCTGCGCCGGAAGGCCGCGAAGGATCTGGATGTCGCCGATAGGGACGCGATCACGGCGGCCGACGATGCGATCGGTGCCCTCAAGGGCCGGCGGCGCTCGCTGCACAAGCACGCCACAACGTCGGGCAATGGCGGGCGGATCTCCGCCATGATCGCCCAGGCGCTTCCACACAAATCGGCCGGTCCCAAAGACCTCGACGCCGATCATATGAAATTCAACTGTGAGAACGTGACCCTGCAGTTTTCCAAGGTCGAGGACCCCCACGACCCCGGCGGCGAAAATCCGAATTACTGCCTCAGGGTCGACAGCCTGCCTCACGACCGCACGCACCTCATCACGAAAATTGCGCCGGTGATCTATGATCCGGAGGCGACTTGCCCGAAGTGGGATGAGTTCCTTGCAAGGTTTCAGCCCAACGAGCACGTAAGGCGCTTCCTACAGGTCTATCATGGACTTTCGCTAACCGGCATGACCGGGCAGCAATGCTTTATCTATAACTACGGGTCCGGTGCGAACGGCAAGTCGACGCTTATGGAGGCCATGGCCTGTCTGTTCGGCGGGTATGCCGATTTGCTCAACGCCGAGTCATTGACCGGCCAGGGGCAGCGGCGGGGTGATCAGGCGACGCCTGATTTCGCCGAGCTGCCGGGCGTTCGTTACTTGAGAATTTCCGAGCTGCCGCGCGGCGAGGACTTGAAGGAGGCTCTTGTAAAGTCTTTGACCGGTGGTGAGGAAATCAAAGCGCGCCACCTGAATAAAGGGTTCTTCAAATTTACGCCGTGCTTCAAGGCCGCGATGTCCGGCAACGACAAGCCGAAAATCGGCGGCCTCGACAACGGCATTTGGCGCCGCGTGCGCCTCGTGCCGTGGGAGGTGACCATCCCCGATGACGAGCGCCGGCCCATGAATGAGGTTCTGTCCGAGTTCGAAGCGGAGCGCTCCGGCATCCTGAATTGGCTTATCGAGGGCCTGAACATCTACATGCGCGAGGGCTTGCTCACGCCCGAGGCGGTGTCGAAGGCGACGGCAGAGTACCGCGAAGCAATGGACCCCGTCGGCGCCTTCCTGGCCGACTGCGTCATCCGCGAGGCCGGCCCGTTCGTGACGGCCCGCAATCTCTACTTCGCGTTTGATGATTGGTGCGATGCCAACGCTATCCGACCGTGGCAGGAGACCGCTTTCGGCAAAGCCATGGAGGGCAAGGGCTACGCCAAGGAAATGAAGCGCGTCAGAAAGTACCTCGATGTCAGGCTCGACATGGGGGACATTCCACGAAAGCCTCGCGACACCCGGAGCCCAATGGGAGGTGGGGGGCATGGCTCGTAACCCTCGCGTATCATCCTGGTGCGAGGGTGCGCTCAAACGTTCCGCTGACCCTTCGGGGGCAAGGGGGGCTTGGCAAGCGCTCGCGCGTCCTGTCACACTCCTCGCGAGCGCCAAGCTGCGCCGAAAAGGCCAATTCCCCGCGAGGGTTGCGAGGGTTTGCGAGGGTCAAAACAAACCCTCGCGGCGTCAAAAGCCGAATAGTTTGAATGGCTTAATCGACCCCCGCGAGGGTCGCGAGGGTTTCCCCGTGCGTCACACATGATGAATTGGGGTACGGGGCGCCCCGTTTTTTGTCTCACATATCTATAGCTCTAACCCTCGCAACCCTCGCAAGAGGTAGACAAGGGTCTGATATTAAAAGGAAAATCGGCGCGCGAGGGTTCAAATTTACCCTCGCGACCCCTCGCAACCCTCGCAACCCTGTCCGAGGCGGCCTGTGAATAATCGTGAGACAATCGACATCGAGGGTTTGCTCGTGCGGGCTTACCGCGAAAAGCAGATCCACACGCTCAACGCAGGCGGCGCCATCGCCCTCGGCCTGACGCGCCCCCGTGCCCCCGGCGCCACGTTCTCCGCCTCTGACAAGGTCGACACCTCGTCGTTTGCCGCCCGCATGGCTGCGGAGCTGCGCGAGCTGCAGGCGCGCCTGGGCGCGGCACCGAGCGGCCTCGTGGATCTGCATGACGCCGTCCTCGCCCTGCCCGATTTCTACGTCGAGCGCGGCGCCGGCCTCGACTTCGTGGTTTGGGATGAGGTCACGGCCGCGCGCTTGGGGCATCGTATCGAGGTGGCGCAGGACAAGGGCTCGGCGACGATCGTCGCGGTTCGCCCCGGCGGTGGACGCAAGCGGCGCGGCGAGCTTATCGCGATCGGCCCCGTGCGCTACCTCGTGCCGGTCGTAACCTCGACCCTGCTCATCGTGCAGGGCCGCTATGGCGACCGCCCGTTCGTCCCCGACCTCGTCGTGAGCCGCATGCGGCCCGTCTACCGGGGCGCCAGCACGTCGCCGGTCGGGCACGTGCCGGAGTATGAGACGCCCTTGCACGCCGTTGTCGAGGCGCGGGCGGCCTATGCCGTGTGGCACGCGGCCATGGGCATCCTGGCGCAAGCGTTCGCATCCTCGGCCGAATACGAGGTCACTGGCCCGGCCGCCCCGGCCGAGCCGTGGCGGAGTACCGCCCGTGTGCTCGTCGGCGCCCCCGTGTCCGACCTCGTCGATGACGAGCCCGCGCCCGGCGTTGTGGTGCTCAAACCGAAGCGCAAGCGGCCATATGTTCCCCGCAAAACGAAAGAAAATCGAACCGTTGCAACGGCATAGCGCTCCGAAAACGTGGCTCGAAAATTCAAATTGACGCCACGAAAAAGCTTGGCTATGTTTTGAACACCCTCGGAAGGGGCAAGAGAAACCCGCCGCGAAAACGGCGGGTTTTCTGTTGTCTGCGCGGGTTCTCAAGTATGTCCAAGTGAACGCATAGCGGCCCGACTAAGCTAGGCACCGGCTACAGCCTCGGCCCCGGTGTCGGCCTGCTGCAAGACTGAACCGGGCCTTCGCGCCCCCCCCTTCCGCTGCTTTGCAGACATGGCCGCACGTCACGGGCGGCCGATCGTTTGCGGGTGCCGCCGCGCCTGCATCCCGTCACCTACGCCGGAAGGCCGCTCCCGCCCGTGCGTCAACGGGCGGCCCTATCTCCCGAGGCATCCCATGGCCTGCCGCTGTGCCGACCGTCGCGTTGCCCTGGCGGGCGCGGCTCGCGCTCTGGTGCGAGGCGATGCCACCTCGGCCATGCGCGCCACGGCCACCGCCGGGCGTACGCTCGCCGAGGATGTCAGGGCCTACGCGGCCGGGCTCGCGGCTCGGGTGCGTCGCCCCGTCTGACGGGCCGCCTAGCCCTGGCGCCGCCCGCACCGCACCCGACGATGACGCGCCGCAACATTAAGGGACCGTACCCCCAAAATCGGGTCTGCGGGCGATAAAGGCGCGGGTTTTTTCTAGTGGGTCGATTTTGAAAGTGATGCACAGATCGGCACAGATATGAGCGACGACTGCACAGATCTGGTTTCGATCTCCGAGCTGCACAGGCGGTTGCTTGAGGGCGGCGAACGGATCAACCGCTCCACCTTGTCGCGCTACATCGACCGATATTCCGACGCGCTCCATCCGGTGAAGCAAGGCCGCGACACGCTCGTGTCTGTGGCGGCCTACCTGCGCCACCGCGCCGAGAACGTGAACGTTCCCGACCGCTCGCCAGCCCCCGAGGCTTCGGCGAGCCCCAAGGCCAAGACGGCCGCCAAGGGGCGACGCGAGGAGGCCGAGGCGGGCCTCAAGGAAATCGAGCTTGCCAAGGCGCAGAACCTCCTCACGCCAACAGCGGAGGTTGCCACGGCTGGCCGCGAGGCGATTGCAGCGTTGACCGCTGCGTTCGACCTCGCGGTGCAAGACATCGCGGATCGGATCGCCCGGGACACCGGCGCCGAAGCTCGCGTCATCCGCCCGCACCTTCGAAAGTTGAGCGAAACCGCTCTGGCCGCCTTCCGGCGCAAACTTGAGGACGCCCTCGGCAAGAGCCCGCCCCCCGCCTAACCCCGACTGGATCGCATGAACGCTCCCGCCCCCCTCCGCGAGCGCCTACCCGGCCTCGTGACGGGCCAGGAGACGCTGTTCCGGGCTATGCTGGCCGCATGCGAGCCCGTCGAGGAGCTGACGGTTTCCGAGTGGGCAGACCGCTACAGGATCGTATCGCCGGAGTCGGGAAGCCCGTTCCCCGGCGAGTGGCAAACCGACCGGATGCCCCATCTGCGCGAGCCGATGGACTGCCTGCACCCGGACCATCCGGCGGCCAGCGTCACGCTCAAATGCTCGGCCCAGGTCGGCAAGTCGGAAATTATCGTCAACTGGTTCGGCTTCATCGTCGACCGGGCGCCCGGCCCGATGATGACAATGCTGCCCAGCCTCGACGAGGCGGTGAAATTCAACCGGATCAAGCTGCAGCCGACCATCGACGCCAGCCCGAAGATCCGCCACCGCGTCGCGGCCGAGAACTCCCGCGACGAGGCGGCCTCCACCACGTCGTTCAAGCGATTCGTCGGCGGGTTCAATCAGATCGTCACGGCCTCTTCGTCGAAGGGGCTGCAAATGGTCTCCATCCGCTACATGGCGCGGGACGAAATCTCCGAATACCCGTTCGACACCGACGGGCGCGGCGACCCGATCAACCAGTCGAAAGCCCGCCTCAAGGCCTATTCCGGCCTCGGGCTCGCCAAGGAACTGAATTGCTCGACGCCGGGCTTTGCCGGGACGTGCCGGATCACGGCGGCTTACCTCGCGGGTGACCAGCGCCGCCGTTACGTGCCCTGTCCCCATTGCGGGGTGTTTCAGGTGCTCGTGCCGGAGAACCTACAGGCTCCGAGCCCGACGACGCGCGGCCGGGCGACGTTCGCCTGCCAGGATTGTCACTGCCTCATCGACCAAGTCGACCGGCACGACATGCTTCGCGACGCGGTTTGGATCGCCACCCGCGTCCAGCCGGGGGCGCCTCGGGTTCCGGGTGTCATTCCGGCCGAAGAGATCGACAAATGGCGCTGTGACCCGTGCGTGGGGCGCTGCGCCGGGTGGCAACCGTCCTATGCGATCTGGGCGGCCTACAGCCCGCTTGAGTCGTGGACTGACATCTGGGCGCGTGGACAGGCCGGGAAATCCGACCCGACCGCCGCAAAAAGCCATGTGCAACAGGACCTCGGCGAGCCCTACGAGGCTAAGTCAGACGCGCCCGACCATGATCGGCTGTTGCAGGCTCGCGAGGACTACCCGGCTCGGGTGGTGCCGTATCCGGCGGTTGTACTCACGGGCTACATCGACGTTCAGGGCAACCGCCTGGAATGGGCGGTTTGGGCCTGGGGTCCGCGCGCCGAAGGGTGGATCATCGACCGTGGGGTGATCCCCCATCCCCCTGAGGTCGACGCCGCCTGGGCCGAGGTCGACGAGCTGTTACGCCGCCGATACCCGACGGAGAACGGCGGGGAAATCCTCGTCGATCAATGGGGGCTCGATACCGGCGACAAGGCAACCGAGCTGTATCTCCGTGTCCGGCCGCGCCGTGCCCGCCTCATGGCATGCAAGGGCGCGAACCGGGCGGATGCCATGCCGAACCGCAAGACCGAGGGCAAGATCAGGGATCACCTCGGGCGTGTGGTCGACAAGGTGCCGCTCAACCTCGTGGGCAACTTCGGCCTTAAGAGCCGAGTCTACCAGGGATTTGCCAACCTCGTCGCCGGTCGGGACGCCACGGGCCGGTTCGCACCGGAGACGCTGCACCTTTGCGCCGACCTCATCGACGAGGACCAGTGCAAACAGCTCACCTCCGAAGTGCTCATCGACCCGGGTGCCGAGGCCAAGGGCAACGCCCGCCGCTCACTCCATCGCAAGGTGAAGTCGACCCGCGAATGGGTGGTCAAGCTCGGCGTTCGAAACGAAGCCCTCGACCTTGTCGTCGGGTGCCGAGCCCTCGCCATGGGCCTTGGTGTCGATGGGTACTCGGCCGAGCGTTGGGCGCGGTTGTGGCGCGAGCGGAGTGCCGCCGCCGCGCCCGTCGACCTGTTCACGAACAGCGACCCGGTTCGCGCGCCCGAAGCGCCCGAGGTGGTCGAGCCTGCGCCGGACCCGGTGCCGGGGTCGGACTTGTCGGCCCCGCGCCTGTTCACCCTCGCCCGACAGGAGGGCACGCCCAAGCGCCGTCCGGGCGACCGCTTCAAGGCGTTCGCACTCGGCCTCAACAAATAGGACCGATCACAATGGGACTGCGGCAGCTCGTCGAACGCTTCGTCGGCGGCGTGCCGGCCGTGGCTCCCGTTGTGCCGGGCCGCACCCCCTCGGGCCTCCCGGCTGTGCCGGGCCGAGGCCGGGTTTCGTCGGAGTACATGCGCGGCGAGCGCGGCCCTGTCTTCGGTGGCTGGCAACCCACCTTGCGGGATCAGCGTGAGGACGTTCGTGCCGCCTACTGGCGCGCTGCCGCCCGCACTGTCGATGCCATTCACAATTCCGGGTGGCTGTCGGGGGCCGTTGACCAAGCGGTTGCCTCGACCATCGGCACCGGCCTGCAGCTCGCCTCCCGCCCCGACTACGAGGCGTTGGGCTGGACGGCCGAGGAGTCGCGGGTCTGGGCGCGGCAGGTTGAGCGCCGCTGGGAAGCTTGGGCCGCGAGCCCCGCCGAATGCGATGCGGCCGGGCTCATGACTATGGCGCAGCTTCAAGGCGCTGTGCTGCGCTCATATTATGCCTACGGCGAGGGCTTGGCTGTCCTGCCGTGGATCAAGCGGTCGATCTCCCGCTCGCGCACGAAGGTTCAGCTCGTCTCTCCGCACCGGCTGGTGCAGGACTCCAACGGGATCGATCTCTATCAGGGCGTTCGGGTCGACAGCTACAGCCTGCCGCTCGCCTACTGCCTGCGCATGCCGAGCCCGATTTTCGAGGACGGCCAGATCCTCGAAATGCCGGCACGCGATGGCGCGTCCCGCCCCCTCATCGCCCACGTATTCGATGGGGCCGCTGGCCAGATCCGCGGCATTTCCCCGATGGCGCCGGTGCTGCAGGTGGTTCGCCAGCTCGACCAGCTCCAGAACGCGACCCTCACGGCCGCGATGATCCAGACCATTCTGGCGGCCACGGTGGAGTCGGACGCGCCCACGCCCGAGGTGCTGCAAGCGTTCCAGAGCGAGGAAGAGCAGGACGACGGCCCGGCGGGCATCGGCTCCATGCTCGGCGCAAAAACCGCATGGTACGAAAACACCAAGATCGACCTCGGCGGCTTGGCCCGCATCGCGCATTTGCTGCCGGGCGAAAAGCTCACGCTGCAAGGCTCGAAGCATCCAAACCAGAATTACGAGGCGTTCTGCAAATTCCTCCTGCGGGAAACCTCACGCTGCCTCGGGATGACGTTCGAAGAAGTGTCGAACGACTATACGAGCGCGACCTATGCCTCGGTTCGCATGAGCGTGTCGAGCAACTGGCCGATGGTGCTTCACCGCCGCAAGGTGATCCCGGGCCGGTTTTCCCAGGTCGTCTATGAGGCGTGGCTTGAGGAAGAGATCGACAGCGGCTTGATCCCATTCCCGGGCGGACTGCCGGGCTTCCTCGCGAACCGGCCTGCCGCCGTGCGCGCCGACTGGCGCGGCCCGGCGAAACCCCAGGCCGACGACCTCAAGGCGGCCAAGGCCTACGAAGTGCTCAAAAACCTCGGGGTTATCACCGACGAGGCTATTTGCGCCGACATGGGCCTCGATTGGGAAGACGTTTACGACCAGCTTGAGCGTGAGCAACAGCTCAGGAAAGAGAAAGGCCTGCCGGACTCCCGGCAGACGCCCCAGGATAACCTTGCCGACGGCCTGATCGCTCAAGACGAGCGCGGCAAGCCCGTGGCCGTCGAGGAGCGGGAGCCTTCATCATGAGCGCGGTCGATTGGACCGACCCTTGCGCCAGGGCCGAAGCCCTGCGCGCGGCCTACTATGCCCGGATCTCCGGGCAACAGGAGGTCGAAATCCTGACCCGCACCGTCGAGAGCGAACAGCGGGTCCGGTTCTCCGAGGCCAATGGCGATGCCCTTCTCTCCGAGCTGCGCACCGCCGAGGCGGAATGCGCGGCTTTGGGCGGGATGGCCCGTCCCCGGCGCCGGTTCGCCATCACCGCCGGGTTTCGGAGGTCGCGTTAGCATGAGCCACGCTCACCTTGCCCGGATTGCCGACCGGGTACTCAACCGCCCGCTGGCCATCCTGCCCGACAAGCTCGCGCTCATCGCCAGCGTGCTCGACGGCCGCATCGGGCTCGATGCGGCGGGCCTCACGGTCGACGCCGAGCGCCTGCCCGGCCGTCATGGGCCGGATGCCTCTTCCTTCATCGGCTCGCGTGAGCCGGTGGATGCCAACGACCCGCGTTCCAAGCTCAAGGCCTACCGGACCACGGGCGAGGGCGTGGCCATCGTTCCCGTCATCGGGAGCCTCGTGAACCGCTATTCGTGGCTCGACGCTGCCTCGGGCGTTACCAGCTACGAGCATTTCAAGCACGTGCTCGGCCAGATCGGCGCCGACGCCGTGTCGGCCGGCGGGTCCGTCACCGGGTGCGTCCTCGACATGGACACGCCTGGGGGCGAGGCGGTCGGGTGCTTCGAGGCCGCCGAAGCCGTCCGGGCGCTTGCCGCGATCATGCCGGTGACGGCGGTGGTCAACGGCATGGCCTGTTCGGCGGGCTACGCCATCGCGAGCGCCGCCACGAAGATCGTCACCACGCCGAGCGGGATCTCCGGCTCCATCGGCGTCGTGATGCTCCACGCCGATTACAGCCACCGTCTGCACGAGGCGGGCGTCAAGCCGACCCTCATCCACGCCGGAAAATACAAGGTCGACGGGAGCCCCTACGTCGCCCTCACCGACGACGTCCGCGACCGCCTCAAGGCTGAAATTGAGCGGTTCAACGACCTGTTCATCGAAACGGTCGCGAAGGGCCGTTCCGGTCTCACCCCCCAGGCCATTCGCGACCTCGAAGCCGCGACGAAGATGGGTGCCGACGCGGTGGCCCTCGGGCTCGCCGACGAGGTCGGCACCTTTGAGACCGCCCTCGCGGGCATCCCAGGCGCCCGCTCCGGGCGCTCCTCCAACGCAGGACGCATCAGCATGGAAACCGCCACCGCCACCGCCCCCGTCGCCCTGACGCAGGCCGATGTCGATACCGCCCGCACCGCCGGGCACGCCGCCGGCATCGAGGCCGGCAAGGCCGAGGGTCTGGTCGCCGGTGCCACCGCCGAGCGCGCCCGCATCAAGACCATCCTGTCGGGCGACGAGGCCAAGGGCCGCGAGGCTTCGGCCCAACACCTCGCCTTTGCCACCGACATGACCGCCGAGGCCGCCACCGCCGTCCTCGCCGGCTTGGACAAGGCCGCGCCGGCAGCGACCCTCGACGCCCGCGCCTCCCTGCAGCCGGCCCTGCACAGCGGTGGCGACCACCTCGCCCCCCGTGCCGGCGGCCAGCCCGCCCAGGACGGCGCTGCCTCCTGGGATGACGTGGCGACGAAGCACAACGCCTCGCGCGGCTTCAAGCCCCGCTAACCCGGCCGCCGCGACGGCCTCACCCCCTCTGCCCTCCATCCTGCGGGACTGTTCCCATGGCAAAGCTCGTCGAACCCCTCCACTCCTGCGCCTACCTCGTGAGCGAGCGCGGCGACATCAGCCGCGAAGCGGCCGTGATCGGCGCCAATCAAGACCTCGTCGTCGGCCAGGTGCTCGGCCAGCTCACCGTTTCGAAGGCTTTCGTTCGCCTCAATCCGACGGCCTCCGACGGCTCGGAAACCGCCGCCGGCGTCGCGCTCTACGCGGTGAAGACGGGCGCGACCACGACCAAGAGCACCATCACGGCGCGCCTTACGGAGGTGCGTGCCGCCGACCTCACGTGGCCGGCGGGGATCTCCGGCCCGCAGAAGCTCGCGGCCATCGAGGATCTGGCCGCCCTCAACATCATCCTGCGCTAACCGCGCGTCCCCTCGGCAGCGCCCGGCGCTGCCTCCCCGTTCCCTCGGTCATCAAGGTTTTCCAGCGTCATGCTCGCGATGGACGTTTTCTCCGGCGACGCCTTCAAGGCGATTTCGCTCACCGGATCGGTCAACAAGCTCGGCTATGTACCCGGCTTCCTCGGCACCGTGCCGAACCTCATCATTCCCAAGCCCGTGCGGACCTCAAGCATCTACATCGAGGAGCGGACGCAGGGGCCTCGTCTGATCCAGACATCGCCGCGCGGCGCCCCGCCCAGCCGTGTCGGCGGCACCCGCGCCACGGCCCGTTCCTTTAAGACCGTGCGTCTGTCCGAGGCCAGCCGCATCGACTCCGAGGAGCTGGAAAGCATCCGCGCATTCGGTTCGGAGACCGAACTCAAGCAGCTCCAGGGTGAAGTCGCGGAGCGTCAGGCCAAGATCAAGGCCGACCACGAGCTGACCCGCGAGCATATGCGCCTCGGATTGGTGCAGGGCTTGGTGCTCGACGCCGATGGTTCGGTCATCCGCGATTGGTACGACGAGTTCGAGCAGGCTAAGGCCCCCGAGATCGTTTTCGAGTTTTCGAAGACGGTCGATGATGGTTCCTTCCACCAGAAGTGCAACGACATTCGGCGTGGGATGCTGCAGAGCCTTCAGGGCCTCGGCGGCGGCAATGTCACCATTCATGCCCTGTGCGGCGACGAGTTCTTCGACGGCATGGTGCGTAGCGCCGAAGTTCGCGACACCTACAAGTTTTCGACGCGTGCCATCGACCTGCAGAACGACGTTGGCGGCGCTTATGAAAGCTTCCGCTTCGGCCAGATCATGTGGCACAACTATCGCGGCACGGACGACAACTCCACGGTAACGGTCCCGTCCGACGAGGTGAAGCTGTTCCCCGCCGGCGCGGATATCTTCCAGATGGCACAGGCCCCGGCCGAGGGCTTCGGCTTCAACGGCACCCTCGGCCTGGAAACCTACTCCTGGATCGTCCGCGACAAGGATCGCGACCAGTGGGCGGACATCGAGGTGAACTCGTACCCGCTCCCGGTCTGCACCATGCCGCAGGCCCTCCGCTCCGGCTCCCTGAAGGCAGCCTAATCACCCGCCGCGCTGCCGCAGGGCCGCGCGGCGGCTTCGCTTCGTCATGAGCCCGCGCGGGCGGAGGGTTGCCCCATGGATGACTCCCGCCTCGCGCGCCTACACGCCGCCGTCGACCGCGCGTTCTATGAGGACTTCGCGATCACACCCATGGCCAAGCCTCGCGATGTGAACCTGCGCGCCGGGCCGGACGCCTCACGGCCTCCGGTGACACGCTTTCGCGCGAAGTGGATCGCGCAGGGCAAGACGAAGCACGCGGCGCACCGAACCCTGGCGGGTTCTGCGACCCGTGCCGCGAGTGGAATCGTCCCCATGATCGAATTTCCGTCCGGTGTGCTGCCCTACGGGGTGCGTGCCGGCGATGTCGTCACACGCCTTAAGACCGGGGCGCGCTTCGAGGCGTCTACCCCGCTCGATGGCGATTTCGGCCTCACGCAGATCCCGCTGGCAGACGCATGAGCTACGCCCTCACCGCCTTGCGCCTCGCGGCCATCGACGCGCTCAACGCGCACCCATTCCTCGCCGTCGAGTGTGCCGGCCGGATCTATGACGAGCGCATCGCGGATTTTGACCACCGCGAGCCGGTGCCCGTCATCATCGTGACGGCCGAAAACCTCAATGGCCAAGCGTGGTCGCAGAACAACGGCGGTCTGCCCTACCACGACGCGTGCGACCTCGTGCTTGAGGTCGCCATGAACGTTGTGGCCCTCGACGAGGACAAGCAGCTCGCGCTTTGCCTTGCCGCCTCCGATGGCCGGCTCAAGGCGCGCCTCGACGCCATCGCCTATTGGGCCGATGTCGCTCTGACGCAGTACAATTCGGCGGCCCGTCGGCGCCTCAACACCGTGCTCAAGCGGGTGGTTAAGCGCGATGTGGAGACCTTCAAGCCCGAACAGGTGGCCGAGCGTCTGGCCGTTTGCCGGGTGACACTCCGATGTGAGTTGCAGGGCGACACCCCGCTCGACGCGCGCAACCCGCCGACCGGCCCGTTCGCCGGGTTGCCCGACCCCATGCGTTCGTTCTGCACCCTGGTCGATCCCGGCTCGTATGCCGGGATCATCTGCGCCGAACAGGCCGAGCGCCTCCCGCCGCCGCCGTTGGCCCCGGGAAGTGTCGCCATCACCCTCAACGCGCCGGCTCACGACGGCGCCGGCACGCCTGCGGCCGAGCCTTCGGCCTGGACGCAAATCGCCGTCGGGAGCCTTTGAGCCATGCGCAAACACGTCACCCCGGCCGATCCGGCCGCGAGCATCCCCGACCCGTCACGCGGGCGCGATCTGCCCGCCGATGGCTTGCCTGTCGACTGGACGGCCTATTGGGCTGGCCTCGAAGCGCGCGGCGACATCACCGTGACCGACGTGGGGGCCGCGCCCGAGGCCGCCGCGCCGGCCGCGCCCGCCGAGGAGCCCATCGAGGTCGAGGCCGACCCCGCCGCCTGATCCCACCCTTTCCGCCGTCATCCCCCCATCCGAGGGCCGCCCCTGAGCGGCCCTTTTTCGTGGAGCCTACCCGCCATGGCCGCCAGTCAGGTCGCTTTCCAGAACACCCCCGGGGATGTGCGCGTCCCGATCTTCATGGCCGAGCTGAACGCCGGCCCGCCCTCGTATTCGAGCCTGTCCCGCGCCGTCGTCATCGGCCGCGCCCTGGCGCTGTCCGCCGTGCTCACCGCTGGCGGCCTGATCAACGTCGGCTCGATGGACCCGTCGGTGGTCGCCGGCCAAGGCTCCATCGGCGCCGACATGCTTCTGCAGGCCCGCCGCCGCAATCCGCTCGGTGAGATCTGGTTCCTCGATGCGGGCGACCCGGCCGGCGGCGTGAAGGCGGCCGGCTCCCTGGCCATCGTCGGGACCGCGACTGCGCCCGGCTCCCTCGTGCGCTACGTGGCCGGCGAACGCTACGCCGTCGGCGTGGCCATCGGCGATACCGCCGCCACCGTCGCCACAGCCCTCGCCGCCCGGATCAACGCGGGGTTCGTGAAGTTCGATCGGACCATGGGCGCCCCTGTCGTCGCCACGGCGGCGGCTGGCACCGTGACGCTCACGGCCCGGCATGCCGGCCTCGAAGGCAATTCGATCACCCTCCTGGCCGGCCTCGACGGCGACGAGGTCGAGGTGCCCGGCCTCACCGTCACGCCGACGGCCATGGCGAACGGCGCCGGCGAGGTCGACCTCGCGGCCGTGCTGGCCAAGCTCGGCGCCCAGCCCTTCGACTTCATCATCAGCCCCTATGCCAGCACGGCGCAGCTCAACGCGGTGCGCGACTTCCTGTCGGACAGCGGTGCCGGCCGGTGGTCGCCCCTCGTCGGCCTGCAGGGGCACTACTTCTCCGGCACGGAGGGCAATCTCACCACCCTCACCGCGTTCGGCCGGACCCGAAACGACCGTCACGTCACCTTGCTCGGCCTCAACAAGCTGCCCCAGGCGCCGTGGAGCTACATCGCCGCGATGGGTGGCGAGGTGGCGTTCCGGAAGAACCTCGGGCGCTCGCTACGGGAGGCCATCGAGATCGCGCGGCCGATGCAGACCCTCGTCATGGAGGGGCTGCGCCCGCCGCAGAGCGCGGCCGACACCTTCGGCGCGCCGGATCGCGACTCTCTCCTGCGCAGCGGGATTTCGACCTACACCGTCACGGGCGACGGGCAGATTGCCCTGGATCGGGTCATCACGACCTATCGCCTCAACGCCGCAGGCCTGCCGGACAAGACCTTCCTCGACATCGAGTCGGTGTTCATCGGCGCTTACGCCATCCGCTACATCAAGAACGCGCTCGTCGGCACCTACCCCCGGCACGTGCTCATGGAAGACAACCCCGGCAATATCCAGGGCGTGGCGACCCCTGCCCAGCTTCGCGGGTGCGTGATCCACGCTTACACCGACCTCAACAGGGCCGGCCTCGTGCGGCAGGTCGAGTTGTTCATCTCCGCCCTCGTGGTCGACTGCGACTATGAGCAGGACCGGGCCAATTTCTACATTCCGGCCTCGAAGGCCGCCGCCCTGCGGATCTTCGCGGTCAACACCACCCTGTTTTCCAACCTCACGGACACGAACGCGACCGGCCTCTAAGGCCGCCGCGCGCGTCCGCACGGCCGGGCGGCGGGCGCCCGGCCGCTCCTCCTCACACCTGACACGCGGGAGCATCCCCCATGGACACCAAGGGCGGGCGGTATTCGCTCGACATCGACGGCCAGACTTTCTCCGGTCGCGCCAAGGCCACCATCAACCCCTCCAATGTCGAATTGGCTAACGAGGCCAATCAGGATGGCACGGGTTATACCACCGTCAAACCGGGCCTGTACGGCATCGAACTGACCTTCGACCGTGGTAGCGGCATCAAGTGGAACGCGGCGATGTTGCTCAAGAAGGTCAACGTGACCTTCCGCGAGGATGATGTTGGCCTCACCCACTACCTCACCGGCGCGCGCTGGCAGGGCAAGCCCGCCATCGACACGGAGAACGGCGAGGTCTCCGGCCTGTCGCTGATGTCCGACCAGTACAGCTCGGCCGCCGCTTAATCCCCGGCGCGGCGCCCTGGCCGGCGCCGCCGCCTCCCGCCTCGTCAGACTGAACGCGCCGCGATGCGGGCGTACACGGAGCCCTCATGGCCAACGCGAAAGTCATCCTGAGCGCCCCCCTCGTGGGGCATGCCGTCGTCAAGCACCTCGAATTCCGCGAGCCGCGCTGGGACGACATCATGGACCTCGGCGACCCCTACGTCTGGACCGACAAACCGGGGAGCCCGGGCTACGTGGTCCCGACCCCGATTCCCGAAGTGTGCAAGGCCTACGCCGAGCGACTCATCGCCAACGGCGACAAGCCCGGCGACCCGCTGTTGCTGCCCCGCCTCGGCATCCGCGACAGCTTCGCGGTGCGGGACGCCATCATGGATTTTTTCCTCAGCGTCGATCCAAAGGTGCTCGCTGGCTCGACGCCATCGCAGACGAACTCGTCTTCGACTGCGAATTCGGAGTCGACGCCGTCGGCCGAATGACCGTGTCGCAGATGCTCCACTGGCACGGGCGCGCCTGCGCCCGGGCCGAGGCACGGAAGAACAAGCGATAACCGCGAGGCAGGGTGATGGCAGGACGTACCGTCGAGGCGCGCCTCGTCATCACCGGACAGGATCGCGGCGCCAAGGCGGCCCTCGACGGGGTTGCCAAGGCGGCGGCAGGCGTGGCCCGCGTCGGCAAGGCCACCGCCGAGGTGAAGCGCCTCACCGACCAGCTCGCTAAGCTCGACGCGGCGGCCAAGGCCGCCGAGCGGGTGCGGGCGGCGGCCGACGCTGCGGCCTCCGCCTCGATGGCGTTTCGGCTGGCGCAGGGTCGCACGGCGGCGCTCGCCAAGGAACTCGACGCGGCCCGGGCCGCCGCTGCCCGCTTCGAGGCCACCAAGGGCGCCGCGAAGGGCGGGGCCATGGCCAAGGAGGCGGCCGACGCCGCCGCCAAGGTCGCGGACCTGTCGACGAAGCTCAAGGTGGCCCAGCGCGATCTGCGCGGTGCGGCCTCCGCCATGTCGGCCCAGGCCTCGGCCGCCGCCTCGGCGCGCTCGGCTATGAACGCGCTGGGCGTGCCGGTGCAGAGCATGGGCGCGCACCAACGCTCCCTGAAATCCAGCATCGACGCCACGACACAGGCCATCGAGCGGCAGGCCCGTGCCGACCAGCGTGCGGCCGAGGTCAAAAAGCTCACCGTCCAGCGTCGGGCCGAGGCCCAGGCGCGAGCGGAAAAACTCGAGCGCGAGGTTGCCACCCGCCGCGAAACACGCCGTGACGCCTACAAGACCGCCGCTGGCATCGTCGGCATCGGCGCGGTGCATAAGGCAGAGCATTTCGGGCGACACGCCCTGCACACCTATCAGGAGTTCGACAACGAGCGCCGGTTCGGCAAGGTCGTGATGGGCCTCACCGACGCCGAACAGAAGCCCCTGGTGGATCAGGCCATCCACATGGGTGCCACCACCCGATACAACGACGTCCAGGTGCTCGAAGCCCAGCGCGAGCTGGCGGCACGCGGTCTGAAAAAAGATCAGGTGATGGGCATGATGCCCGCCGCCGCCGACCTCGGCCAGTCGATGGATTTGCGCCTGCCCGACGCCGTCAAACAGATGGAAGGGGCGATCTTCGGGTTCAAAAAGGACATTTCGACCCTCGAAGCGGCCAAGGCGTCGGCCCGGCAGACGGCCGATGTGCAGGTTAAGGCGGCGAAAATCTCCGGCATGACGCCGGAGGATATCAGCCAAACCTATAAGTACGGCGCCACCCCGGCCCGTATGGCTGGCCTGTCCGAGCACACCCTCCTCGCCTTCGCCGCGATCTCCAAAAAGGCGAACATGGGCGGCGACGAGGCCGGCGTCGCGTTCCGTGCGCTCGCCGCCAACGCCCTGTCTCCGACCCGGCAGGCCCGCGAAGTCATGCTCGCGAACGGGATGGATTATAAGAACTATCAGAAGAACCCGGAGAAGATCGACACCAAAGCCTTCGCCAAAGCTGTTGCGGCTCAGTACGGCGTCCAGCTCGACAAGGGAACGGTCGGCGCGCTCAACAAGATATTCACCGACAAGCGGATGATTGCCGATCCGTCCAAGTTCACCCCTGCGGTGATGGATCTGTTGTCGGATCGACTCGGCGGCGACGACGCCAAGTCGAAAAAGAGCATCGCCGGTCTGGCCAATCGCTTTCGTAGCGCCTCAATGCAGGGCGTCGACAGCGACCGGCTGGTCAAAGACCTCATGGTGGCGATTTCGAAGAACCCGGCTATCGCCAACGCGTTTTTCGGCTCGAAACAGGGTGGTCGCATCGCGAATGCCTTGGGCGACCCGGCATATTTCAAAAAGGTGTTGGAAGAACTCCTCCACCACTCCGACGGGTACGCCGAAAAGGTCTCTTCGGCACGGATGGAGGGCTTCGACGGCGCAGTGAAGCGGTTCCGCGGTGCCGTGACCAACCTCGAAACCAAGCTCGGGCGCGCCTGGGATAACGACGGCGACGGCAAAGGCGGTGCCCTGACGTGGGTCACCGACAAGGCCGGCAAGCTCGTTCAGGCGATGGCCGAGATGGACAACAGTGCGGTGCAGGCCGCGTCGGGCCTCGCGGCTGTCGGCGCCGCCGTGGTCGGCGTTAAGTCCATCGGCCTCCTCGCCAGCGGCTTCGGGCTCAAGGGCTCGGCGGTGGCGCTCGGGGAGTCGGCTGTGGCGCTTAACGCGGCGGCCGGTCGTCTTGGTGTCGGCGGGGCTGTCGGTACGGCGGCAACGACCGCCGCCACGGCTGTGCCGGCTGCGGCGGCTGCTACCTTCGGCCTTGGTGGCATCATCATGGCGGGCGGCGCCGTCGGCGGTGCCTACCTCGACAGCTCCGAGGCGACGCAGGGCGGCATGGGCACGGCCGCCCTCACCGGCAGGGAAACCACCGGCCAGCGTCTCATTCGCGAAAACCGGGAGATGCTGGAGCGGCAGAAGACCCTGCAGGGCCAGCGCGACGAACTCGCCCAGCGGCTCGACACGGAAAAGGGCGTGGCCGAGCGCCTGCGCAAAACCTACGAGGGCAAAAAGGACACCGGCACGGAGAAGATCCAGGCGGATGCCGCCGCCCGCATCGCCAAGTGGGAAGCCGAGATCGCGGGGCTCGATGCCAAGCTCAAGGCGCTCGGCGACATGCCGATCCCGCCGCCGCGCCCGCCCGACTTCTCCGTGTTGAAGGAGAAGTCGGGGGAGGCCGGCACGGAGGCGGGCCGCAAGGTCGGCGACGGGCTGGCCGACGGGGTGAAGGAAAAGGCTCCCGAGGTCGAGGAACAGGGTCGCACCTTGTTCGAACGCCTCAAGGCGATGTTCGCCGAGGGGATCAAGATCCCGATTTCGCTCGAGGGCGGTGGCTCCGAGGGCGGCGGTGGGGGCATGATCCGCAAGGCGTCGTTCGGCGGAGACGACGGGGCTGGCGGCGGCGGTGGTGGCATCGGGTCCGGTGCCCTCGGGCGGGTCCTGCGCGGCTCCGCTTCGGCGGGTGGCGGGAGCGGATCGGGTGGCGGTGGAGCTGTGCGCGTCTCCTCCGGCGCCCCCCTGTCGGCGCGTGACATGCGGGACGTGAACCCGGAGTTCGCGGCCTACATCCGCGAGTCGGCGGTGCGCAACGGCATCGACCCGAACATCGCCCTGCGCATCGCCAACAGCGAGGGCCTGCGCGGGTCGAGCCCGACTCGGCTCACCCCGGGCGACTATGAGAACGGGCGCCCGACGAGCTTCGGCCCATTCCAGCTCCACTACGGACGCTCGGGCGGCCTCGGCAACCGCTACACCAAGGAAACCGGCAACCACGCCAGCGACCCGCAGCACTGGAAACAGCAAATCGACTTCGCCCTGCGCATCGCCCGCAAGGAAGGGTGGCGCGCTTGGTACGGTCGCAAAGGCGCCGGGGTCGGCGTGTGGGACGGCATCGGCGTGGTTCCCAAGGGCAGCGCCTCCGCCGAGGCGGGGACGTTCCCCAACGGGGCGCCGAAGGTGCTCAAGCCTCGCTCCATGCCGGATGCTCCCGGCTCTGTGATGCCCAATCCCCTCGACCGGCGCATGCCGCAGGGCGAGGGCGCGTCCGACCGCATGGAGCGGGCGGCGACGCGAATGGAGGAGGCCAGCCTGCGCACGCACCACACCGTCGAGGTGTCGGCGTCGCGGGGGCTGATCGCCCGCACCAAGGGGATGACGGCCACCGGAACCGGGGGCGTCAGGCCCAACGTCGGCGTGTCGATGCCGACGGCGGAGCGGCAATTCGACGTGTGAACGAAGGGGCGGTGTCGACATGGTGGAAATCGGCCTCGACACCGCCGCTATCGCCGATCTGGCCAAGCGCCTCGAAGGCTTCGGGCACAAGCTGCCGAACGCTCAGGCCCTCGTGCTCAACCGTGTCCTGACGCGGACCAAGGCCCGCGTCATCCCGGCCCTGACGGAGGCGACCGGCCTCAACCGGCTCGTCATCGTCAAGGCGGTGCGGATGCGCCGCGCCTCGCCGAACAACCTCACCGCCGCGCTCACCACGCGCGGCGGCAACATCTCCTATCGCTACTTTCACGCCCGCGAGGTGCCCGGCGGCGTCGAGGCTCAGGTTGCGGGTGAGACCGAGCGCCTATCGGGCCACTACTTCCGCCGCTCCGGCAAGGCGCCGAACCGGCGCGTGGTCAAGCGGCTCAACGGGCAGGTGTATTTCAACGCCTCCGGCAAGTGGAAGGGCGAAATCAAGGTTGAGAAATCCGGGGTCTACATCCCCTGGAAGATGGTCGACCGAAAGACCGCCGACGCCTTCCTCGATGTGGTGTCCCTCGAATTGCCCAACGAAATCACGCGGGAGCTGGAAAAGCTCCTGCCTTAGTCCCCTGCCTTGAGCCCCGGAGCCCCGACGCATGCGCAACTGGCCGGCGACCCTCCAGGGCGCGAGCTTTCGCGGGTTCCCGTTCCATGTCGAGCGCGAGGGCGTTGATGGGGCGGGCCGGCGGGTTGCCGTGCATCCCTTCGTCAAGGCCGAGGTGACGGGCACGGAGGATATGGGGCGCAAGCTGCGCCGCTTCCGCCTCGCCGCCTACATCGTCGGCGACGATGCCGACGCCCAGGCTCGGGCCTTCACCGAAGTGTGCTCGGCGCCCGGTGCGGCCATGCTGGTGCTGCCGATGCTCGGCGGCGAGCTGGCCCGCTGCATCGGGTGCTCGATGAGCGCCGATAAGGACAAGCTCGGGCGCATCGCCTTCGACCTCGAATTCATCGACGCCGGAGCGGATGGGGGCGGGTTTCCCGCGATCCCCCTCGGCGACCGCATCGCGCAAGGCGCCCTCGACACCCTGTCGGGGCTCGTCTCCACGGTCATCGGCGCCCTGCCCTTCTAAGGAACATGCCCATGGCGAACGTGCCCAGCTCCGCCCTCGACGGGGCGGCGGTGGCGGCGGCCGAGCTGTCCGCCATCGTGGGCGCCCTGGCCGCGTCCCTGACTCTGCCGGACGCGACCGCCCGGGCCGTGTCGGCCTCGTGCCGCCGCACGGCCCTGGTCGCCGCCCCGCGCATCCGCTCGAATGCCGACGTGGCCGCTATCGCGGCCCGCCTCGTCGCCGATGTCCAGGCCACGGCCCGCGCCGCCGCGCCGGGGGATGCCAGCGCCGCGCTCTACGCGGCGGCGGCCGATACGCTCGGCGCGTCCCCCCGCTCGGCCTCGCCGGTGCTGACGCGGGCGTATGCCCTGGCGCGTGCCCTGGCCGCCGCCGTCGAGGTGGCATGCCTCGGCGAGGCCTTCCTGTGCGAGGCCCGCACGCAATTCGCCGACCGTCCGGCCGCCTCGCAGGCGCGGGACCGGATCAACGAGGCCCTGGACGGGGCCGCCGACCGCATCGCCGCCGCTCTGCGCCAGGAGGTGCTGGGCGTCGTCCTCACGGCCGCGCGCCAGTGCTCGGCGCATTTGGCCACGGAGGCGACCACCCTGCAGCCGGTGGTGCGGGGTGAGGCGGCGCGCTCGTTCCCGTCCACGGCCCTCGCCTTCGCCCTCTACGGCGACCCCACCCGGGCCGTCGACCTCGTGGCACGCAATCGCGTCGCGACCCCCCTGTTCATGCCCGCCACCTTCGAGGCCCTGGCGCCGCGATCCTGAGGAATGCTTGCCATGCCGGCGGTGCCCGAACTCGTCACCGTCGTGGTCGACGGCAAGGCCCTGCAGGGCTGGCAGAGCGTCCATATCACCCGCTCGGCCAAGGCCGCCGCCATCCCGTTCAGCCTCGGCGCGTCGAACCCGGCCTGGTCGGTCGACGCTCGGGCCATGCGCCGGGGCAAGATGATCCAGATCTACACCGCGCCCGACACCGGCGGCGGGCTTGGCCGGTTCACCGGGGGAGACCTTCTCTGCACCGGGTATGTCGACACCTATGAGGCGGAGATTGGCGAGAGCGCGCACGAGGTCGGCGTGTCGGGTCGCTCGAAGCCGGGCGACGCCATCGACTGCCCGCCGGTCCGTCACAAGACCGGCCTCGTGGAGAACAAGACCCTCCTGGAGGCGGCCAACGAATTCGACGAGTGGGGCATCGGCTTCACCTCCGACCTCAATCTGCCGAAGCTCGCCGAGGTGCAGCTCGTGCCCGGCGAGCCGCTGTTCTACACCCTGGAGCGCGAGGCCCGGCACCTCGGCGCCCTCCTCATGGGCCAGCCGGACGGATCGGTGGCGATCACCCGCGCGGGCAAGAACCGCCATGCCGGTGCCCTCGTCGAGGGTCATTCCCCCATCACGGGAACCATCAAGATCCGGTGGGGCGTCGAGAGCAAGCGTTCGGAGATCCGGGTGCGCGGCCAGCGCACCGATGGCGTCGGTAAGGAAAGCCTGCGCCAGGAAGAGATCGAGCGCGATGAGACGGTGGGTCGCCACCGCCCCTACATCCTGTTCAACGAGGGCGATCAGACCTCGAAGGAGCTGCGCCGCCGCGCGCGTTGGGAGCGCCTGCGCCGCGCCGGCTCCGGCCTCTCCATTGGCCTCAAGGTGTCGACGTGGCGCGACGCGGCCGGGACGCTCTGGCAGCCCGGCTGGCTCATCGCGGTCAAGATCCCATCGGAGGATGTGGATCAGGATTTCGCCATCGCGAGCGTCACCTACGACCAGGCGGTCACGGAGGACGGCGGCTCCGGCACCACGGCCGAGCTGACCCTCGTCGACCCGCGCACCCTCGGCGGCAAGGGGTCGGGCTCCGGCTCGGGCTCGGGGGCCGGCGACGGCGGCGGCACCAAGAGCGAGGATTTCGACCCCGGCGCGGAACTCGAGGATCAGGGTGAGGAAGGCGCATGAGCGGGCGGCTGTTCCGGGTCGAGCACGTCGACACCAACGACGAGGGCGACCTCCAGACCTCGACCCTGCTCGGGCCGCAGGGCGAAACCCTCAAGCGCGTGCCGCGCGTCATGCCGTTCGGCCTGCATTCGAGCGTGCCGTCGGGCTCGCACGGCATGGCCCTGCAGTTCGGCGCCGGCGGGCGCACGCTCAAAGCGGTGCTCGGCCTGGAGCACCAGGATCACCGGCCGCGCAAGCGCGAGGTCGGGTCGACGGCGCTCTATGACGCCAACGGCAACACGATCTCCCTGGTGCAGTCCGAACTCCGCTGGACCGGGAAAAAGGCCTCCGTGATCGAAAGCGGCGACACCGTCACCGTGTCCGTCGGCGCCCTCAAGATCATCGTGAGCAAGGGCCGCATCGACCTCGGCGCCCCGAACGGCTCGCCGGTGATGACGCAAGCCGGCCCGTCCAGCGTCGTGTTCGCCAAGGTCTGACCCTTCAAGGAATCCCCGATGAAACTGAGCCTCACGCCGCTGGCCGAGGCCGGCGTCATCGTCCTGCCGCCGGATATCGTCTGGAACGGCTATTCCGGCGACTTCGCCGTGGCCACGAGCCCGGAACAGGGCGGCGTCGGCGGCCTCGTGGCGCGCAACCCCCTCGCCACCGCCGTCCTCATGCTCCTGTTCACCGACGCCCGCGCCGAGCCCTACCAACTCACCGACGCGCATGGCGGCGACCGGCGCGGATGGGTCGGGGACGGCTTCGACATCGACACCGCTGCCGGCGAGGCGCCCCTCGGCTCCACCCTGTGGCTCTACCGGCGGGCCGTCCTGTCCGACATGACCGGCCGCGAGGTCGAGGCCGAGGCGAAACGCGCCCTCAAGCCCCTCATCGACCAGGGCGCGGTGGTGCGGATCGACGCCACGGCCGAGGTCGACTTCATCGCCGAGTCTCTGCGCCTCCGCATCGCGCTCTACGGCCGCGACGGCCTGCGGAGCTACGCCGAGCAATTCGATATCCTCTGGAGGCGCGCCGATGGCGGGTTATAAGATTCGCCCCCTGGCCGAGCTGTCGCAACAGGCGCGGGGGTTCTTCACCCAATCGGTCACCGGCGCCATCGCGAGCGTTTGGGCCAACACCTTCACGGTGTTCGCCAAGGTGCTCGGCCTGCTCAACTTCGAGCACGAACAGCGCCGCGCCTTCCTCTATGACCAGATTTTCGCCTCGCGTGCGGGCAAGGTCTGGCTCCTGCGGCACGGCTTCGAGCTGGGATTGCAGCCGTTCCCGGCCCTGTCGGCCCTCGGCACCGCGACGGCCGACGCGACGCCCGGCCTCACGATCCCCGCCGGCCTGCGCTACGCCCGCGCCGACGGGGCGGTCTACGCGGTGGCCGCCGACGAGGCGGCCGGCGGCAACAGCGTCACCCTCACCCTGGAGGCCGACGCCCCGGGCGGCCTCGGCAACTGTGCCGCCGGCACGGTGCTCACCCTTCTGGACCCCGACGACGCCCCGGCCGGCCTCGGCCGCGTGGCCGTGGTCGATGCCGGCGGCCTCGGCGGCGGGGCCGACGAGGAAAAGCTTGAGCCCTTCCGCGCCCGGGTGCTGCGCCGCAAGCGCAACCCGCCGCAGGGCGGGGCGCGGCCGGATTGGGAAACGTGGGTCGGCGAGGCGCTGGGCTCCGTGGTGCAAGCCGTCTTCGTCGACAGCTTCTCCAATGAGACCCGGGCGGTGTGGGTGGCCTTCACCGTCGGCGACCAGCCCAACGGCATCCCCACGGAGGCCCAGGTCGCCCTGGTGCAGGCCTACATCAACGACCCCGTGCGCCGGCCCGTCACGGCCCGTGCCTACGCGATCCGGCTGGCGCTCCTGCCCATCCCGGTCGCCATCCAGGGGCTCGCCCCCGATACCACCGACGTGCGCGCCTCCGTCGAGGCCGAACTCGCGGCGGAATTCCTCGACCGCGCCGGCCCCG
>Ga0182232_1000026_pt1 | contig 56618 bp, 52 predicted proteins | sample G6R1MG_30_FD_155484 | JGI IMG/M metagenome (GOLD analysis project Ga0182232, IMG submission 155484) | Phyllosphere microbial comminities from miscanthus, Michigan, USA - G6R3_NF_07NOV2016_LD2 MG | ecosystem: Host-associated > Plants > Phyllosphere > Phylloplane/Leaf | place: USA: Michigan... | reverse complement strand
AGGTCCACCTGGATTTCCTCGGCCACCGCCGGCGAGGTGTTGACGAGGGTCGCGCCCATGAAGGGCGAGCGGGTGCGGACCTTCAGGGTGTCGCGCGGGCGCGTCTCCGGGGCGGGGCCGAGCTTCACCGCCACGGTGGTGCGGCCGGTGCCGCGCAGGATGCCGAACTTGGTGGTGCCGCTGAGGCCCTTGAGGGCGAAGCGGTAGCCGAACGCCTCGGGGTCGTCGACGGTCTTGCCGTCGACGGTGAGGATGAGGTCGCCGCGCTTGAGGCCGGCTTCCTCGGCGGGGCTCTTGGCCTGAAGGCTCGCCACGAGGACGCCGGTGGGGTGGTCGAGGCCCATGCTCTCGGCGATGTCCGGCGTCACGTTCTGGACGCGGGCGCCGAGCCAGGGCCGGCGCACGGCGGTGGCGCCGCCCTTGGCGGTCTCCACCACGGCGCGGACCATGCTGGCGGGAATCGCGAAGCCGATGCCGTGGCTGCCGCCCGATTGCGAGAAGATGGCGGTGTTGATGCCGACGAGCTGGCCCTTTAGGTCGACGAGGGCGCCACCGGAATTGCCCGGATTGATCGCCGCGTCCGTCTGGATGAAGAACTGGTAGTCCGAGGAGCCGACCTGGGTGCGGGCCAGCGCCGAGACGATTCCCTGGGTCACCGTCTGGCCGACGCCGAACGGGTTGCCGATGGCGAGGACGAAGTCCCCCACCTCCAGGGACTCGGAATCCCCGAATGGCATCGCCACGAGGCCGCCCGTCGGACTCTTGATCTTGATGACGGCCAGATCCGTGCGCGGATCGCGCAGCACGATGGAGGCCTCGAACTCGCGCCGGTCGGCGAGCGCGACGCGGACCTCGTTCATGTTGTCGATGACGTGGTTGTTCGTGATGACGAGGCCGGACTCGTCGACGATGACGCCGGAGCCGAGGGATTTCTGCGCCCGCTCGCCCGGCGTGCCGCCGCGTCCCCGGCCGCTGCCCTCGCCGAAGAACCGGCGCATGAACTCGTCCATGGCGCTGCGGCTCGAGCTGCGCGTCTCGACATGGGAGGCGTAGACGTTGACCACCGAAGGGGCCGCGCGCTTCACCACGGGGGCGAAGGAGAGCTGCACCTGCCCCTTCGACTGCGGCACCGCCTTCTCGGCGAGGTCCGGAGCGATTTTCTCGGGCGCGGTGTGGTCCGGCGTCTGCGCCATCTGGGCGCCGGCCGGCGCGGCGATGAGCAGGGCCGCCGCGAGGGGCAGGAGGGTCTGGGACAGGCGCGGCATCGAGAACTCCCGAGTGACGGACGCACGGACCCGCCGGCCAGGGGCGGCGGGTCCGTGAGGCGAGATCGGGTTTATCTAGACGCGCGGCGGGTCCGGCGCGAGGGCCTGAGCCCGTCGTTCAGGGCCGGCCGATGCCGGCGGCCAGCCGCCCGGCCCGGCGGGCCAGGGCGGTGAAGCAGGTGAGCGACGCGTCCGCCACCCGCTGCATCTCGTCGACCTGGATGCGCAGGGCGTCGGCCGGGGTCTTGGCACCGGACAGGCTCTGCCAATGCGCCACGGCGGCGCTGCCCTCGTTGCGCAGGAAGGCCAGGAGCGTGGCGTTCGCTTCCGCGATCTCGCCGATCATGTCGAGGGAGGTCCGGCTCGACCGCGCGATCGTCTCGGGAACGGCCGTGAGGGCCGTGGCGGCCTGCGGCGCGACGGCGGCCGCGAGGGGCGCCGGGGGGGCGATGTCGGACGCAGGCCCGTCGGGCGCGGTCTCCAGGGCCTCGGGCGGTTCCATCACGGCCGAGGGGGCGTCCTCCGCCATGGCGGTCTCGCCCGCCGATTCGTCGGCGGCGGCGTGCGCCGGCTCGGCCGGTTCACCCGTGGGCTGCGGGGGCTCGTCCGCCGCGGCGGCCTGCGGGGACACTGCCTCGCCGGTGCCGGCCTCGATGGCCTCGGGAGACACCGTCTCCATCAGCGTCTCGTGGACCGACGGGGCATGGTCCTGCGTCGCCGGGATCGCGGTCGCGTCGGGCTGACCGTCCGGGGCCGTTTGCGCCTCGGCGGGCGGGGTTTCGCTGATCACCCCGGCCTTGTCCGTCTCGTCCCGCGCCGCGCTCGGCCGCGCCGGCGGCCCCTTACGCCGTTTGGTCATGGCCACCGTCTCCTCGATTCGTCATACCGCATACTAGCCCCAACCGTAGCGTCTTGCCGACCCGTGCGGACGGGCCGGAAGCGCGCAGGGGCCTCAAGGGGCGGAAAAGCGGTCCCCCGCCCCCCGCCCGTCGGGTTCGATCAGGCCGTGGGACGCAGGGCGTTCTGGGCCAGGGCGCCGAGATCCTTGGCCTGGGTCTGCAGGCTGGCGATCCGGTCGCGCAGGAATTCGGACTGCAGCTCGAAGGCCTCGCGCACGTCGCGGGTGCGGACGAGCTTCTGCGCGAAGTCGAACGTCGCGGTGGCGTTCTCCTGGGCGTGGTCGAAGCTCTTGGCGATGGCGGTCTGCATCGACGCCTGCACGGTCTTCGAGGAGGTCTGGAGCTGCTCGGCGGTCTTCGATGCGGTGCCGAGGAGGCTGCCAACGGCGCTGCGCGCCTGGTCGACGCTCTTCTCCGCGAAGGCGCGCATCTCGGTCGGGATCTCGAAGGTCTGGCCGCTCATGACGATTCTCTCTCCGTGAGGACTGGGGCGTCGGCATACCGCGCCGCGACAGCTTTATGTTGCGGTGCAATATAAACGTCAAGTCCGTCGCGGCAGGAAAATGCCGGTTCGCCATGCGCCGCCACGGCAGGAAAAGTCACGCGGCTCGGCCGAGATCCGCCCGGGCCTCGCGGATGCGGGCGTAGACCCCGCCGAGGGCTGCGGCGTGGGCGGCGAGCGTCATCGGGGCCGTCCAATAGCGGTCGCTCGCCGCCCGGCCGAGGGCGCGCAGGTCCACGTCGTCGGACAGCCGCCGCATGGCGCCCGCCAGGGCCTCGACCTCGGGCGCGACGGCGAACCCGTTGACGCCGTCGACGATCTTCTCGGCCGCCCCCGCACGCGTCGAGGCGATGACCGGAATCCCGTGGGCCAGGGCTTCGTAGACCGTGAGCGGGCCGGTCTCGTACCAGCGTGACGGCGCGACGAGGGCACGGGCGCGGGTTCGGACGGTGTCCCACACCGCCTCGGGGCTGCGCCAGCCCACGACCTCGACCCCCGGCATGGCGCGCAGCTCCGCCTCGAGGGGGCCGGTGCCGATGAACAGGGCCGGCAGGCCGGCCCGCGCGGCGGCGGCGGCCACGAGGTCGGCGCCCTTCTCGCGGGTCAGGCGGCCGACATAGGCCACGGCGTCGCCCCGCGCCGGATCGGCGGGGGCCATGCGCGCCACCCGCACGGGGTTGTCGACGCGGTGATGGGTGAGGTCGAGGTGGGCCAGCAGGCCGCCCATCCGCGCGACGCTGGCGTCGCTGACATGGATCACGTCGAGGCGCTTTCTCCGCAGCGTCGTGCGCAGGACCGCGTTCCGGCCGGTGCGGACGAGCTTGTGCAGGCGGCTGCGCCCGTCGCAGGGCGCGGCGAGGCAACCGGGCGACAGGGGCGTGAGGGCGCAGGGCGCGGTGGTGTCGAAGCGGTAATAGACCCCGTTCGGGCAGGCCATGAAGTAGTCGTGCAGGGTCACGACCACCGGCAGGCCACGGGCGAACAGCACCGGGAACAGGCTCGGCGACAGGCTGCGAGTCCATTGATGGACGTGCACGAGGTCCGGCCGCACGGGCAGGCCGTCGAGGGCGGCGCCGAGGCGGGCGGCGGACGGCCCGTCCCAGAGCCCCGAGAGGGCGGCCCGGTGGGCCGGCCGGTCCCAGATGTCGGTGTTGTGGAGGGAGATCCGGGCAATGTTCGGATGGTCGAGGAGGGCATCGGCCGGTCCGTCGATGGCCTGGAGATAGGTCACGGCGTGTCCGGCCTCGGCCAGACCCCGGGCGGATTCCACCGCCACCTTCTCGGCGCCCCCGCTCGCGACGGCGAATTCGGCCAGGATTGCGATGTTCATGCCGCCGGTGCTCACCGTATTGGGATCGAGAAGTTCGCGTGCGAAGCGAGTTTACCGGAGATCAACGGAACGGGCGGTAAACGGTGAGGGCCGCGAATCCTCGGCGAAAGCGTCCGCCATGCATGTCGTTCTCGTCGTCGACCACGCCTTCATCAACGGCGGACAGGCCAAGGTGGCCCTGGATGCCGGCCTCGGCCTCAGGGCGCGGGGGCACCGGGTGACGGTGTTCGCCGCCGTCGGCCCCGCCGATCCGCGTCTGGCCGAAGCCGGTATCCGGGTGGTGTGCCTCGGCCAGGACGACATCGCCTCGACGAAGAACAAGCTCGCCTTCGCCGTCCAGGCGATCTGGAACACCCACGCCGCCCGGCGCCTCGCGCAGGAGCTGGCAGGGCTCGATCCCGCCGACACGGTGGTGCACGTCCACGCCTTCGCCAAGGCCCTGTCGCCCGCCATCGGCGTCAGCCTGCGGGCCTCCGGCCTGCCGCTCCTCTACACCATGCACGAGTTCTTCCTCGTCTGCCCGAACGGCGGGTTCTACGACTATCCGGCGAAAGCGATCTGCCACCGCACCCCGATGTCGGCCGCCTGCATCGCCACGAACTGCGATGCGCGCAGCTACCCGCGCAAGCTCCTGCGGGTGGTGCGCCACGCCGCCCTCGACCACGTCGCCGGGATGCGCCGGCTGTTTCCCCACATCGTCACCATCAGCGCCCTGCAGGAGAAGGTGATCGCCCCGCACCTGCCGGCGACCACGGTGTTCCACCGGGTCGACAACCCCATCGCGGTGGCGCCCGTGCCGCCGCGCGACGGCCCGCCGGGGGACTTCCTGTTCGTCGGGCGCATCTCCGACGAGAAGGGCGCGCCGGTTTTCGCCGAGGCGGCGCGCCGGGCCGGGGTGCGCCCGGTCTTCGTCGGGGACGGCCCCGCCGCCGCCGAACTCGCCGCCCGCTACCCCGAGGCGGTGATGCTCGGTTGGAAGGATGAGGCCGCCGTCCACGCCCTCATGCGGCAGGCCCGCGCCCTGGTGTTCCCGAGCGTCTGGTACGAGGGCCAGCCGCTCACCGTCTACGAGGCCTTGGCTTGCGGCGCGCCGGTGATCGTCAGCGACGCCTGCGCCGGGCGCGAGGCGGTGGAGGATGGCGAGACCGGGTTCTGGTTCCGCTCCGGCGACGCCGATGCCCTCGCGGCCCACCTCGTGCGGTTGAAGGACGACGCGCTGGCCGCGCGCATGAGCCGGGCGGCCCACGCCCGCTACTGGGCGGCTCCCCTCACCCGCGACAGCCATCTCGACCGGATCACCGCGGTCTACGATCTCGTCCTGCGTGCCGCCGGGGCCGAGGCCCGCGGCCGCACGCCCCACCGTCCCGCCGTCGCCGCCCTGCCCTGATCGGCCGGGCGCGTGGATCGGGCGCGGGACCCCTGCGTTGACCCTTCAAGGCGACGCCCTCGAAGGGCCCGCATCGAGGAGGATCACATGGCCGAGACCCCCAAGACACCCGACACCGACACCATCGCCACCACGGGCGCCCCCGCCCCGAAGGGTTCCGACAAGAGCCGCCCCGAGAACCAGCAGGGTGAACTCAGCGAGCGCCTCGACGAGGCCCTGGAAGAGACCTTCCCGTCGAGCGATCCGGTCTCGGTGAAGATCACGAAGTAGGGTTTTCCGGATCGAAAACGAAGAACGCCGGGGCCCATGGCCCCGGCGTTCTTCGTCGTACCCGTCCAGCCCTCTCCCAGCAGCTGGAGAGGAAACCGCAAGGTGCGTCATACCGGTTCCCGGTGATCACCTCGGGTCGACCGGGCGAGACGGGCTCCCCTTCCTTTCAGGAGAGGGAGCCCGCGTTTCACCCCGCTACCGAAACCGTATCAGGCGGCTTCGAGCAGCCGCCGGGCGATGACCTGGGCCTGGATCTCGGCCGCGCCCTCGAAGATCGAGAGGATGCGGGCATCGCACAGAACGCGGCTGACCGCGTATTCGAGGGCGAAGCCGTTGCCGCCGTGGATCTGCAGGGCGTTGTCGGCCGCCGCCCAGGCGACGCGGGCGCCGAGCAGCTTGGCCATGCCCGCCTCGAGGTCGCAGCGCTTGCCCTCGTCCTTCTCGCGGGCCGAGAAGTAGGTGAGCTGGCGGGCGATGTTGATCTCCACGGCCATCATGGCGATCTTGTCGGCGACGCGGGGGAAGTTGATGAGCGCCTTGCCGAACTGCACCCGCTCCTCGGCGTAGCGCAGACCCAGATCGAGGGCATTCTGGGCGACGCCGATGGCGCGGGCCGCCGTCTGGATGCGGGCGGACTCGAAGGTCTGCATGAGCTGGGTGAAGCCCTTGCCCTCGACCTCGCCCAGCAGGTTCGCCGCCGGCACGGCGAAGTTGTCGAAGGCGAGCTCGTATTCCTTCATGCCGCGATAGCCGAGCACGTGGATCTCGCCGCCCGACAGGCCCTCGACGGGGAAGGGATTATCGTCGGTGCCGCGCGGCTTCTCGGCGATGAGGAGGGAGAGGCCCTTGTGGCCCTTCTCCTCGGGCTTGGTGCGCACGAGACAGGTCATGATGTCGGCGCGCACGGGGTGGGTGATCCAGGTCTTGTTGCCCGAGATCCGCCAGGTGTCGCCGTCCTTCACGGCCTTGGTGCGGAGCGACGCGAGGTCGGAACCCGTGTTCGGCTCCGTGAACACGGCGGTGGGGAGCGTGTCGCCGGACGCGATGCCGGGGAGGAAGCGGTGCTTCTGCTCCTCGGTGCCGCCGCAGAGGATGAGTTCGGCGGCGATCTCGGAACGGGTGCCGAGGGAGCCGACGCCGATATAGGCGCGCGACAGCTCCTCGGAGACCACGCACATGGAGATCTTCGGCAGGCCCATGCCGCCGTACTCCTCCGGGATGGTGAGGCCGAAGACGCCGAGTTCGGCCATCTTCGTCACGATTTCCATGGGGATGTAGGCGTTCTGGCTGTGCCACTCGTGGGCATGCGGCACGACCTCGGCCTGGCCGAAGCGCCGCATCTCGGAGCGGATCGCCTCCATGTCCTCGTCGAGGCCGGACTTGCCGATGGTGGCGGCGCCGCCGTTGTCGCGGATGCGGGCGACGAGGGCCGCGCGGTTCTCCGGGGTGTTGCCCTCGGCAATGAGGGTCTCGACGGCGGCGTTGCGGAACTGCGCGACCTCGCGGGCGCCGAGGCCCAGCGACCCCGTGGGACGGACCATCTCGCCCTGGCTCATGGGAATGCCGGAGAACATCTGGTCGAGGTATTCGCCGAGGCCGATCTTCACCAGCAGGGCTTCGGTCTCGCCGAACTCACCCGTCTCCGTGAGGCGGGCGGCGTAGGCCCCGAGCTCGCGCACGCCCTCGGCATAGGTGGCGATCCAGGCCAGACCATGCGTGGCGTGCTGCTCGGCCTCCATCTTCTCCGCCGAGATCTTGCCCTCGGGCGAGAGCACGCGGGTCCGGACCCGGCGGGTGGCCTCCGCCACGAGGGCCTTGGCGGCCTCGCCCGCCTCACGGGCGAGGGTCGGGAGATCCTGCGGTTCGGCGGCGATGACGGGGGAAGCGGACATGCGAACGCTCTCTTTCGAAAAGAGGAAGGGTTGCCGCTCATTATAGGCAGGTTCGGCCGAGCTGTAGAGGCGTCTCGCCGCAGATCGGCACTTTCCCGCCTGAATTCATTATTTATGCGAAGAACGGCCGCTGTTTGCCCGCCATACGGGTGCGACGTCTAATTTAATTGCCTGCCCTCAAAAAGAAAAACTTCACGCTGACCCGTCGATCCTTGGAGCTGCGCCGGCCCGATCAAACCCGGCCCGCCACGATCGGGCGGCGGTCAGCCCCGGCTCGCCAGGGCGACCCCGGCGGCGGCCAGCGCCATGCCGGCGAGCTGCACCGGGACCAGGGCCTCGCCGAACAGGCCGTAGGCCATGAGCGCCGAGACCGGCGGCACGAGGAACAGCAGCGACGCGACCCCCGCCACCGCCCCGCGCCGGATGAGGACGAGGAGGAGCAGGATGCCCGTCACCGAATTGACGAAGACCGACCAGGCGAGGCCGAACCACGCCGGAAGGGTGGCGTCGAACCGGCCGGTGCCGATGAGCAGGGCCACGGGGATCGCCAGGGCCGAGGCGCCCACGAACTGCACGGCGGCGTTCGTGAGGAGGTCGGTGGTTCCACCCCGGCGCTTCTGCCACAGGGTGCCGGCCGTCATGGCCACCATGGCGCCGAGGCACGCGGCAAGGGCGGCGGGCGGGATGCCGGAGGGGTCGCTGACACCCACCTTTGGGGCCAGCACCAGGGCGGCGCCTGCGAAGCCGAGGCCGATCCCGCCCCAGCGGCGGCGGCTCACCCGTTCACCCAGGACCGGCCCGGCCAGCAGCGCCGTGAGCAGGGGCTGGAGCGAGCCGACGAGGGCCGCAATGCCGGCCGGCAACCCGTGCTGGACCGACCAGAACACCCCGATGACGTAGAGGCCCTGCATCAGGATGCCGGCGATCCCGGCATCGATCCAGGCCCGGCCACCCTTCGGCCAGCGGGCCCCGAGGAGGACGGACAGGGCCGCCAGCACGGCGGCGACGCAAACCACGCGCAGGGCGACGAACGTCACCGCATCGGCATGAGGCGCCACGAACCGCGCCGCGACGAAGCCCGTGGCCCAGATGAGGACGAAGACGGCCGGCACGGCAGCGGTGGGAGCGGGCGAGGATGTTGTCATGCTGGTGGCGCAGGCACCACAGGGCGGGCGGGAAGACAACCCGCCGTCGACGGAGGGGGCCGGAACGACACCCTCGTGCGTTGCGCCACGGCGCGACCTCGCGTTTAGAGGACGGCCGATTCATCGCCCGAGGAGAAGCCCGCCCCCGTGAGCCGCCTCATGTCGCTCCTCGAGATCGCACGCGTCGCCGCCCAGCGCTTCATCGCCCATGACGGCTGGGCCATCGCGAGTCATATCGCGCTCTCGATCCTTATCGCCCTGTTCCCGTTCCTCATCCTGCTCGCGGCGCTCGCCGGTCTCTTCGGCACCAAGTCACTGGCCGACGAGGCGGGCGTGCTCATCTTCGATGCGTGGCCGCGCGAGATCGCCAAGCCCGTGGTCAACGAGATGCATCGGGTGCTCACCGAGCAGCGCGGCGGCGTCCTCACGGTGGGCGCGGTGCTGGCCCTGTACTTCTCCTCGGCGGGTGTCGAGAGCCTGCGGGTCGGGCTCAACCGCGCCTATGGCCTGCGCGAGCAACGGCCGTGGTGGCTCACGCGGCTCGAATCCATTGCCTACGTGATCTGCGGCGCCTTCGCGATGTTGGCCTTCGCCCTCCTCGTGGTCCTCGGGCCCCTGATCTGGCGCAACGTCCTCTACGTCGCCCCCGGCCTCGAACCCTTGAGCCTGACGGTGGCCATCGGGCGCATCGGCATCACCGCCGTCCTTCTGGTGAGCGTGCTGACCATCGCCCACAAGTTCGTCGCCACCGGCCGGCGCTCGATCCTCGCGGTGATTCCCGGGGTCGCGGTGACGCTGGTGCTGTGGTTCCTCGCCGGCCTCGGCTTCGGCTACTACCTCGATCGTTTCTCGAACGCCTACGCCTCGACCTACGGGAGTCTGGCCACCGCCATGGTGGCCCTGGTGTTTCTCTACTGGCTCGCCGCGATGTTTCTGTTCGGCGGCGAGATCAATGGCACCGTCATTGCAGCGCGGCGGGTCCGGCTCCAGGCGCGGATGCGGGAGAAGCAGGCGCGGGCGCACGGGCTCTGAAGGCCGCTCGAGGAGACCCCCGTCGCCGCCGCGTTCCCTCCCGGGCCGGCGGCGCGGCGGATGTCCCGGGAGCGGCAACGGAGGCCGGTGTTGTCACCGCCCGCTTCATCGGCGCGCAGGGGGCGCAAACAGGGGGCGTGTGGCCTTCCCGGTCTAGTCTCGCCCGCGAGGGGCGGGCATAGGCGGAGGGCGGCGCGATGACCGGCCGGAGAGGGCTCCCATGCGGATCAGGTTCGGCTGTGAGATGGGTTACGAGTTCGCCCATCCGACCCCGCTGATCGCCCGGCTCAACGCCTATCCGGCCAAGGGTCTCGCCGCGATTCCCCCCGATCGGTTGCAGGTGGACCCGCCGGTTCCCGTGAAGACGTTTCGGGACGTGTTCGGCAATCGCGCCGTCCGGTTCGTCGCCCCGGCCGGAGCGGTCGTGCTCCGGGTCCGGGCCGAGATTCCGGACGATGGCGGCCTCGATCCGGTGGTGCCGGACGCCGTGGAGCACGCCATCGAGGACCTGCCCGAGGAGGCCCTGCCCTTCCTCGTGGCGAGCCGCTACTGCGAATCCGATCTTCTCTCGAACGAGGCGTGGGACCGGTTCGGCCACGTGACGCCGGGTTGGGCCCGGGCGCAGGCGGTCTGCGACTTCGTCCACGCGCACATCACCTTCGGGTACGCCTTCTCGCATGTGGACCGCACGGCGGCTGATGCGCTCGCGGGCGGGCGCGGGGTGTGCCGGGACTACGCCCACCTGTTCGTGGCGTTCTGCCGGGCGCTCAATATCCCGACCCGCTACTGCACCGGCTATCTCAGCTTCATCGGCGAGCCCGAGCCGCACGGGCCGGGGGATTTCGCCGCCTGGACGGAATGCTACCTCGGCGGCGCCTGGCACGTGTTCGACCCGCGCAACAACGCGCCCCGCCGGGGCCGCATCCTCGTGGCGCGCGGCCGGGACGCGGCGGACGTGCCCCTGACCCACACCTTCGGCCCCAACCGCCTGACGAAGTTCCGGGTCTGGGCCGAGGACGCGACGCTGCCGCATCAGGAATAGGGCTTCGGCGCATCGTCTCGAAAGCCGGACGGGACGATGCCGACAAGCGGGCCCATCCCTTTAAAAAAAAACCATCCCCTTTTGACGGGGGAGGGTCGGGGATCACGCCGCGAGGGCGAGGTCGACCGGTTCCTCGGAGGCCATGAACTGGGCCCGGGCGAGGTCGGCGAAGCGGCCGTTCTCCGCCACGAGGTCGTCGAAGGTGCCCGCCTCGACGATCCGGCCCTCGTGGAAGACGAGGATGCGGTCGGCGTTGCGGATCGTGGCCAAGCGGTGGGCGATCACGAAGGTGGTGCGGCCCTCCATCACGGTCTCCAGGGCACCCTGGAGCTTGCGCTCGGTGGTGGCGTCCAGCGCCGAGGTCGCCTCGTCGAGGATGAGCACGGGCGGGTTCTTCAACAGCGCCCGGGCGATGGAGAGGCGCTGGCGCTCGCCGCCGGAGAGCGAACGGCCGCGCTCGCCGATCACCGTGTCGAGGCCGTCGGCCTGACGGGCCATGAACTCCGTGGCCTGAGCGCGCTCCAGGGCGTCGAGCATCTCGGCGTCGGTGGCGTCCGGCCGGCCGACGAGGAGGTTTTCGCGGATGGAGCGGGCGAACAGCATCGGCTCCTGGAACACCACGCCGATGTTGTGGCGTAGGGACGACAGGCCGATGTCGCGGATGTCGGTGCCGTCGATGCGGATGGCGCCGTGGTCGGGATCGAAGGCGCGGTGCAGGAGGCCGAGCGTCGTCGACTTGCCCGAGCCCGTGGTGCCCACCAGGGCGACGGTCTCGCCGGCCCGCGCCGTGAAGGAGACATCCTCCAGGGCCTTGCGGCGGGCATTGTAGGAGAAGCCGACGCCCTCGAAGGACACGGTGCCGTCGAAGCGGGCGACCTGGGTGGCGCCGGGGCGATCGTGCACGGCGGGGGCCGTGTCGAGGATCTCGAAATACTCGGCGATCTTCGGCATCTGCTGGAACAGGCCGTTGATGCAGGTGGCGACCTGATCGAGGCGCGACACCAGCATGGTGGCGAGACTCATGAACGCCACGACCTCGCCGACGCTGGCCTGGCCGTGCTGGTGGAGCGCGATGCCGGTGATGAAGATCGCCGTCATGGTGAGCGTCGCGGAGGCGCGGGTGGCGACGTTGGCGAGCGCCCACCACGACAGCACCGGGATCTGGGCGGCCAGCAGGTTGCGGATGATGCCGTGCATCGCTTCCTTCTCGGCCTTGGCGCGGGTGAAGGACTGGATGACGGCGACGTTGCCGAGGGCGTCCGAGGCGTGGGCGGCGAGCCCCGACTGATAGGCCTCGACCCGGCCCTGCAGGGTCTCGGTGCGGCGCATGACCAGGGTGGTGAGCACGGTGAAGGCCGTGACGAGGACGACCAGGATCGAGCCGAGCTGCCAGTTCACGAACAGGGTCATGGGCAGGAGGACGGCCAGCGACACGAAGGCGACGAAATGGTCGCGGAAGAAGCCGAGCCACAGCCAGAACATGCCGTTCGAGCCTTCCAGCATCGCCTTGAGGACGCGGCCGGAATGGTTCGTGGAATGAAAGGCGAGCGGCAGTTCGAGGACGTGCTCGAAGTAGTTCGCCATGGACGACAGGCGGTTGCGGTGGGCCAGCCGGTCGGCGTGGAGCGCGATGGTAACGCCCGCCGCGATGGTGAACAGACCGAAGGCCACCCAGGCGCCGATGAGGGGCGCCAGCGTCGCGAAGGCGTCGGCGCGGGCGGTGAGATGCGTGAGCTGGTCGATGATCCGGCCCATGAGCAGGGGCTCGGCGAAGGCGGCGACGGCGAGAGCGACGTTGGCGGCGGCCAGGACCGCCGCGAGGCGCTTGTCCGCCCCGAGGAGACCCATGACCCGAGCATAGAGACGAATCAACGACATGAGACCGTTCGCTCCGAGTGCCAAACCTGACGCGGCCCCGTTCCCGGGGTCGGTCGCGCCACGACACGTCTCCGGTTCGGCCTCACCCCGCGACGTGCGGAGCGGCCAACGCCTTGACGTGGCGGCGTTATGGCGGTCGCTCCCTGAACGGCGAATGACACGATCTTCACGCGTCGGCGAGGGCTTTTACGGTTCGTTCAACCTGATTCCTTAAATCTGGCCGCGACGCCTCGTCCCGCGGCGTCCTCGCGGCATCGAACGGCCGCCCAGGCTCGGTGATCATGGACCTCGCAACTGGTATCGGCCTCCTCGGCGGCTTCGGCACTGTCTTCGTGCTCATCATGATCGACGGCGGTAATTTCGCCGCGTACTTCGACAAGCACGCGGTGATCGTGATCTTCGGCGGCGCCACCGCCGCCACGATGATCCGCTTCCCCTTCACCACCATCATGCACGGCCTGCCCATGGGCATGCGCTATGCCTTCTCGATGCGCGCCATCAAGCCGCGCGAGCTCATCGAGGAGATCACCAAGATCGCCGACGTGGTGCGCAAATCCGGCCCGATGGCCCTGGAGAGCATGGAGATCTCCGATCCGTTCCTGGCCCAGGGCGCCCGCTACATTGCCGACGGCTACGACCGCGAATTCATCCGGGACACGATGGAGCGCGATCGCGACAACTTCCTCATGCACCTCGACGAGGGCTCGAAGATCTACCGCGCCTTCGGCGACTGCGCGCCGGCCTGGGGCATGATCGGCACGATTCTCGGCATGGTGACCATGTTCGCCAACATGTCGGATCCCTCGAAGCTCGGCCCCGCCATGGCGACGGCGCTCCTCGCGACCCTTTACGGCGCGCTCATCGCCAACATGATCACCCTGCCCATCGCCGACAAGCTCCACCTCAAGCTCGAGGAAGAGGACGTGTCGCGCTCCCTCATCATCGACGGCATCCTGCTCATCCGCGACGCGAAGAGCTCGTCCCTCGTCCGCGAGATGCTGGTCGCCTACCTGCCGCAGCACCACCGCGACGAACTCGCGGCCGAAGCGGCCTGATCGGCCCGCAGAAGAGGACCACGCCATGGCCAGGAAAAAGCGCGCCGCCCATGGGGGGCACGGCTGGTTCGTGACCTTCGCCGATCTCATGGCGCTGCTCATGAGTTTCTTCGTGATGATCGCCGCCTACTCGACCCAGGACCAGAAGAAGCTCCAGGCGGTCGCCGGCTCCATGCGCGAGGCCTTCGGTGTCAACAAGGATTCGCGCCTCGCGGGCCTCATCGAGAAGGAGGGCCTGCCGGCGGCCGACGCCGTCTTGAACAAGCGCGACATCCCGCCGGAGAAGGCCACCGACCGTCCCAAGACCGTGATGAAGGAAGTCACACCCGATGCCGGCCTGCCGGATTCCGGTGATCCGGCCGCGTTCGGTCTCGCCGCCGCCAGCCTGCGTCAGGCCCTGCAGGACATGCCGGACATCGCCGAGATCTCGAAGAACGTCATGATCATCCCCACCGCCAAGGGGCTCGACATCGCCATCGTCGACCAGGACGGCGCGGCCATGTTCCCGGACGGATCGAGCCGGCCCAACGACAAGACCCGCCGCCTGCTCGAGCGTCTCGCGCCGACCCTGGTGAAGATGCCCAACCGCATCGCCATCTCGGGCTTCACCGCCACGGACCGCCCCGGCACCCGCGCCGCCGCGCCGCCCTGGGAGCTGTCGGCCAACCGCGCCATTTCCGTGCGCGAGATCCTTGCCTCGAACGGCGTGCCCGACGATCGCTTCGCCTCCGTCACGGGCAAGGCCGACACCGAACCGCTGTTTCCCGACAACCCGTTCCAGGCCGCCAACCGCCGGGTGACGGTGACGCTCCTCTCCGAGGCCCCAGCCCTGCCGAAGTCGATGAAGTTCCCCTGACGGGGGCGGGGCAAGAGAACCGATCGGAGTCAGGGCGGGGGTCTCCCCCGCCCTTTTTCGTGCGCGAATGCCCGTCCGGCGTGTCACCGGCGCGGCGACATCATCCTCCCTTGCGCGGCGGCGCCCGGAGTTCGCGCGCGGTGCCCGGAGTTCACGCTCGGCGCCCCTGAGATCCGTCTGGGATGCGGTTGCCGCTCTGTCGCGTGTAGTCGTTCCGAACAACGCACCGGCGGCGGTTCTCCGAAGCCTGGTTTTCGCATCGTCTTGCCCGAAGGTCGGAGGTCGCCTTTCATGGCGATGCTCCGAAACACTGCGACTGTCGCCGAGCCCGCGCCGAAACGACACCGCGCGACCGATCTTTCTCATGTGCGTGCCGAAGATGGTGGTCGGGCGTCTCGTGTGAGACTTCATTTACACATTGCACTGACTTTGAGACCGCTGCGGGAACCAATGGCGAGTGTTCGAATCCGGCAGCGTTTCTAGAGACTGGACGTCCCATGCGCGCATCCCTGAAAACCGTTCTCATCGTGATTCTCGGATTGCTGGTCACTGGCATTGGCGCGCAGGGCGTGTTGGCCATTCGACAGCTCGGGACCATCGCCGAAGCGACGCAGAGCATCGGCGACAACTGGCTTCCGAGCGTGCGCGCCATCGAAGACGTGAAGTACGCTCTCACACGCCTGCGCCTCGTGGATGCACGGTTCGCAATCGGGAAGGAGCCCATCGCCGAACTCATGCGGGTCGGCGCGGACCGCAGCGAGAGCGTCGCCGCCACCCTGCGGGTCTACCAGCCCCTCGTGAGTTCGCCCGAGGAAGAGGCGCTCTACCGACAGTTCATGCGCGGGTACGACGCCTACAACCAGCTCCGAACCGAATTTTCCGCTGCCGCGATGACCGGCAATGCCGCCGGGATGTTCGCTGCGTTCGAGCGGTCGCGCCCCGTCTTCGGTGAGATGATCGATATCCTCGAGAAGGACGTCGAATTGAACTATGCCGGTGCGACGCAGGCTCAGGCCACGTCGCAAGCGGCGTATCGCCGGGCGATCTGGCTCGCGGTGTCCGTCTGCGTCGGCGGGATCCTGCTCGGCCTCGGCGGCATCGTCTACGTCCTGCGCGGCGTGACCGGGCCCATCACCCGCATCACCCGGACCATGCAGGCCATTTCGGGTGGCGATCTCAGGACGCCGATCCCCCATGCCGACAGCCGCAACGAGATCGGCTCCATGGCCGCCTCCCTCGCAACCTTCCGCGACGGCCTCGTCGAGGCCGAGGGGCTCCGGGCGGAGCAGAAGGCGGGCGAAGCCGCCGTCGAGACGCGGCGCAGGGCGGCGATGCGGGAGATGGCCGACGCCTTCGAGGGCGCGGTCGGCGGCATCGTCGGGATGGTGGGCTCCTCCGCCACCGAGCTTCAGGCCACGGCTCAGACCATGACGGCGACGGCGGCCCAGACCGCCTCGCAATCCGCCAGCGTCGCCTCCACCGCCGAAGAGGCCGCCATGAACGTCAACACGGTGGCCGCCGCCGCCGAGCAGCTCAGCGCCTCCGTCCTCGAGATCGGCCGTCAGGTCGTGGGCTCCGCCACCCTCGCTCAGGGCGCCGTTGTGCAGGCCGACCAGACCGCCGCTCTCGTCGAGACCCTGTCCCAGGCGGCCGCCCGCGTCGGCGATGTCGTCGGCCTCATCGCCACCATCGCGGGCCAGACCAACCTTCTTGCGCTCAACGCCACCATCGAGGCGGCGCGGGCCGGCGAGGCCGGTCGGGGCTTCGCCGTCGTCGCGGCCGAAGTGAAGGAACTCGCCAATCAGACCGCGAAGGCGACACAGGACATCTCGGGCCAGGTCGCCCAGATCCAGACGGCGACGGGCCAGGCCGTCTCGGCCATCGCCGACATCACCAGCCGCATCCGCGAGATCGACGGCGTCGCCACCTCCATCGCGGCGGCGGTGGAGCAGCAAGGGGCGGCGACCCAGGAGATCGTCCGCAACGTCTCCGAGGCGGCAGCGGGTACGGGTGCGGTAACGAGCAACATCGCGGGCGTCGCCGAGGCGGCCGGCGAAACCGGTGCCGCGGCGAGCCAGGTGCTCGGCGCCGCCTCCGAGCTGTCACGCCAATCCGAGCATCTGCGCACGGAGGTCGGCCGCTTTCTCACGACCGTGCGCGCTGCCTGACCGGATCCCCGCGCCGCGACGGGCAGTTCTCCCGGGAATCAAGGGCGGGGACGGGTGACATCACCGGGCTCCGCCCGCCCCGAAGGAACAATCCCTTCGGGAATCCGCATCCGGGAACGCCTCAGCGCAGCGTCAGTCCAGGCAACGGGCGAAGAAGATCTGCCGAATCCGTTCCAGGGCCGCGAAGCCCTCGGCGCGGGGGTTGAGCAGTTCCGGCCCATCCGGGACACGACCGAAGAATCGAGTCGCCGGATCGACGACGAAGCCGCGCTCGCCGAGATAGAGGCCGTCGCGGTTCTTCACGTTGACGGCTCCGCAGATCCACCCGCCGTCCACTGCGCGCAGGGACGTCACCTTGGGATCGAGGGCCTTGAAGCGCTCGGCCACGAGGTCGAGCACCAGGCGGGCATCCGCTTTCCCGATCTGCGCATCGGATCCGTCCTCGACGACCTGCGCCTGCGCCCCGACGGAGACGAGCAGAAGCAGGGCTGTGCAGGCGCCGGACCAGAGCGCGCTGCGCCCAGGCGCACGACGGGGCATCAGGCGCGCGATGGGCCGCCGGTCCCGCTCCGGGCGGAGGACGGGGCTTCGGCGATGAGGATGTCGAGGGACCGGCGCACGATTTCCACGGCGTCGACACCCTTCGCCTCGGCTTCCGCCTGGACCTGCGCCCGTTCCGCCGGCGCGAGGCCGTCGAGCAGAACCTGGGCGACCGCCACGGAGGCATCCTTGTGGTGTTCACTCATCTGACACGGACCAATGGATCAATTGCGCAACTGTCGGGGCAGTCTTAAGATAAATAAATCATAAGACTAGTTCACGGGCGCAAGGTATTGCGGGACGTTCGACTGCCAGGAACCACGTCGACGATCGCATCGTCAAGGGACCGTGTTCCGGGATGGATCGGTTCATCGGGGTGAGGACCGTATCGCCAGCGATCCGCGCGGTCGCGTTCCTGCCGTCATCGCCCGGCCGTCGATGCGCGAGGATCGGAGCGCATCGTTTTCGCCTGGCGAGAACCAACGAAAAGAGCCGCCGGGCGTGATGCCCGGCGGCTCTTTCAGTGTGTTGGACGCCACGCGGGCGGTCCGGTCTCGTCCCAATGCCTCGTCGCGTCCTCGGCGATGGCGGCGCCCAGGGGGCACGGCCATCGCCTGGATCGACGGAGGCGGTCTCAGGCCTCGCCCTCGTCGAGGTCCTCTTCCGTCGGCTTGGCCGTGTCGAGGATCTTGTCGGCGAGGATGCCGGAATTCTGGCGGATCGCCGCCTCGATCTTGGCGGCGATGTCGGGATTGTCGCGCAGGAACCCCTTCGAGTTCTCGCGGCCCTGGCCGAGGCGCTGGCTGTTGTACGAGAACCAGGCGCCCGACTTCTCGACGATGCCGGCCTTCACCCCGAGGTCGATGAGCTCGCCGACCTTCGACACGCCCTCGCCGAACATGATGTCGAACTCGACCTGCTTGAACGGCGGCGCGACCTTGTTCTTCACCACCTTGACGCGGACCTGGTTGCCGATGGCCTCGTCCCGATCCTTGAGGGTCGAGACGCGGCGGATGTCGAGGCGCACGGAGGCGTAGAACTTCAGGGCGTTGCCGCCCGTGGTGGTCTCCGGACTGCCGTACATGACGCCGATCTTCATCCGGATCTGGTTGATGAAGATCACCATGCACTTCGAGCGCGAGATCGAGCCAGTGAGCTTGCGCAGGGCTTGGCTCATGAGCCGGGCCTGGAGGCCGGGCTGGCTGTCGCCCATCTCGCCCTCGATCTCGGCGCGCGGCGTGAGCGCCGCCACGGAGTCGACCACCAGGACGTCGATGGCGCCCGAGCGCACGAGGGTATCGGTGATCTCGAGCGCCTGCTCGCCGGTATCGGGCTGCGAGATGAGGAGATCGTCGAGCTGCACCCCGAGCTTGCGGGCGTAGATGGGGTCGAGGGCGTGCTCGGCGTCGACGAAGGCGCAGACGCCGCCCTTCTTCTGGGCCTCGGCGATGGTGTGGAGGGCGAGCGTGGTCTTGCCCGACGATTCCGGACCATAGACCTCGATGACGCGGCCGCGCGGCAGGCCGCCGACGCCGAGCGCGATGTCGAGGCCGAGCGACCCCGTGGAGACCACCTCCACCTCCGCCACCTGGGCATTCTTGCCCAGGCGCATGATCGAGCCCTTTCCGAAGGCCCGTTCGATCTGCGACAGCGCGGCGTCGATCGCCTTCGCCTTGTCCTTGTCCACCATCGGGGCTTCCACAACTTTCAGCGCGGGCTGGGCCATTCGTCGGCATCCTTATGCATGGGGTGGGAGCAAGGCTCAATGCGCCCCGGATGACGCTGTATGTACCTGTTTTGTTCTCATTGTGCAAGGCCGGCGTCCACGGATCGTCCGTGAACGCCGGGGAGAACGGCGTCGAAATGTCAGCGCGCGATGGTTTCCTTCACCGTCTCGACGAGCTGCTTCAGGCTGAAGGGTTTCGGCAGGAAGTTGAAATCCTCGCCGTCGGGGAGGTTCTTGCGGAACGCGTCCTCGGCGTAGCCCGAAACGAAGATCACCTTTAGGTCGGGGTGGTGCTTGCGCAGCTCCCGCAGCAGGGTCGGCCCGTCCATCTCGGGCATCACCACGTCGGAGACCACGAGGTCGATGGGCTGGTCCGTGTCCTCGATGATCTTCAGGGCGTCGAGGCCCGAGGCCGCCTCCAGCACGGTGTAGCCCCGGGCCGAGAGGGCGCGGCTGTTGACGGCGCGCACGGGGTCCTCGTCCTCGACGAGCAGGATGACCCCCTGACCTGTATGGTCCGGGGCGGGTTTTCGCGGGGACGGAGCGGCCAGTTCCGGCGTGCCCTTGAGGCGATGGGCGGCGATCTCGCCGGTGTTGCTGCCGGTGGCGGGCGGCAGCACGGGCTCGGGCTCGGCCGCCGGGACATGACGGGGGAAGTAGATCCGGAAGGTGGTGCCCTCCCCCACCGTCGAGCGCACGTCGATGGTGCCGCCGCTCTGCTTCACGATGCCGAACACCGTCGAGAGGCCGAGGCCGGTGCCCTTGCCGATCTCCTTCGTGGTGAAGAACGGCTCGAAGATCTTCTCCATGACGTCGGGCGGGATGCCCTGGCCGGTGTCGATGACCTCGATGAGGACGTGGTCGCCGTCCGGCATGCCGAGGCGGGCCTCCGCCGGTGCGGAGTCGTGCAGGACGTTGGCCGTGCGGATGAGGAGGCGCCCGCCTTCCGGCATGGCGTCGCGGGCGTTGACCGCGAGGTTCACGATCACCTGCTCGAACTGGTTCACGTCGGCCTTGATCGGCCAGATTTCGCGGCCGTGCTTGAGGTCGAGGTCGACCCGTTCGCCGAGCAGGCGCTTGAGCAGGAGGGTAAGGTCGGAGAGCGCCTCGCCGACGCTCATCACCTCGGGCCGCAGGGTCTGGCGGCGGGAGAAGGCCAGCAGCTGACGCACCAGGGATGCCGCCCGGTTGGCGTTCTGCTTGATCTGCATGATGTCCTGGAACGCCGGGTCCGTCGGCCGGTGGCTCGCCAGCAGCAGGTCCGAGTAGCCGATGATCGCCTGCAGCACGTTGTTGAAGTCGTGGGCGATGCCGCCGGCGAGCTGGCCGACCGTGTCCATCTTCTGGGCCTGGGCCACCTGCTGTTCGAGCTGGCGCTGGGCGGTGGTGTCGAGGGCGTAGAGGATGACGCCCTCGCGGTCGCCCGGCTCGTCCCCGGCGCCGCCCGCCGGGCCGTTGCCCTCGACGCCGGCCGGGCTCAGCCACACACGGGCCGAACGGTTGCCCGGTCCCGTCAGCATCACCTCGATGGGTTCGATCACCGCGAGCCCGCCGGAGGCCTTGGCCAGGGCCGCCTCGAGGGCGGGACGGTCGCGCTCGACCAGGGCGTCCCCGACCACGGGCTCGGCGTCGAGGCTCCCCTGCCCTTCCGGCATCGCCTGGCGGGCGGTGCCGCCGAACAGGCGGGCGAACGAGGCGTTGGCGCGGGCGATGTGGCCGCCGCGATCCACGGTGGCGATGGCGATGGGACTGTTGTTGAGGAAGCGGGCGAGGCGCACCTCCGCCGCGCGCTGGGGCTCGTCGGTCTCGGCGCCGGCCGAGCGGTTGAGCACGATGGTGCGCGAGGGGCCGGGCTTGCCGTCCTGCCCGAAGGCGACGCGGTGGTAGAGGCGGGTCGGCAGCGGGTGGCCGTTGCGCCGCCGCAGGTCGAGGTCGAACCGGTCGGTGCGGACTTCGCCCGGCAGGCCGCCGGAGGCCGTGAGCACGTCGGCCCCCGGCGCGATCTCGGGCAGGCGCAGGCCGCCCGAGCCCACGGTGGCGAGGTCGTAGCCGAGCCAGGCGGCCAGCGTCGCGTTCATGTAGACGACGGACCCGCCCGGATCGATGGAGAGGAAGCCGGCGGGCGCGTGGTCGAGGTAGTCGATGGCGTGCTGGAGTTCCTGGAAGACGTTTTCCTGGCGCTCGCGCTCGTGGGTGATGTCGGAGACGCTCCACAGGGCAGCCGCCCGGCGCGGCCGGTCGATGGGGCGCACGGCGATGCGGTACCAGGCGAAGGCCCGGTCGCCGGCCCCGTCGGGGGGCGGTGCCATGCGGATCTCCTCGCCGTGGCTCAGGCCCTCGCGGGCGGCCTGGGCGAGGCGGTAGACCGCCTCCGACACCTCCGGGGAGCCGACGAACACCCGCTCCACGGCGCGCAGGTTCGCGAAGGTCTCGCCACCGACGATGCGCAGGTACGCCTCGTTGGCGTAGATGAGCCGCCCGCCCTCCTCCACCACGATGGTGCCTTCCGGTGCGGCGTCCACGATGGCCTTGGTGATGTCGTCGCGCCCGGTCTGGCCCGCGAGCTGGATCGCCCCGATGGCCAGGGCGAACAGGCAGAAGACCCCCGCCATGGCGAGCAGCGCCAGGAGGCCGAGGATAAGGGGCTGGGCCTGCTCGTTGGCGACGAAGGACAAGCCGACGGCCGCACCCACGAGCAGCCCCGCCAGGACGAGGAGCAGGCCGACGCGGCCGGGCCGCTCGGACCGGTCGATCGCGTTCGGCGCGGCCTTGTTTGGTCCGCTGAACTCAGCCATCCGGGGTCGATCCACCTATCCTCGGCGCCGGGAGAAACGCCCGGCCCGCGCGTGCGGCAAGGGTTATCCCGCCACGGCTGCGGGCACGATACAGGCCAAAAGGTGCACAAACCGTGGCGCCGGCGCCACGCCTCCGCTCCCGGCGTCACCGGGTCGCGTGCCCGCCGCCGGGGTCACGCCGTCCGGCGACGCCGGCACGGGGTCACGCCGCACGGCGGCGTAGGCGCAGGACGAAGCCGATCACCTCGGCCACGGCGCGGTAATGCTCCGTCGGGATCTCGTCGTCGATGCTCACGGTGGCGTGGAGGGCGCGGGCGAGCGGCGGGTTCTCCAGCACCGGTACGTTGTGTTCCTTGGCGAGCGCCCGGATGCGCAGGGCCAGGGAGTCGACGCCCTTGGCGACGCAGACCGGCGCCTGCATGCCGGGCTCGTAGCGCAGGGCCACGGCGTAGTGGGTCGGGTTCGTGATCACCACGGTGGCTTTCGGCACCGCGGCCATCATGCGCTTCTTCACCCGGGCGGCCCGGATCTGCTTCATGCGGCCCTTCACCTCGGGGCTGCCCTCGCTCTCCTTGTGCTCCTGCTTCATCTCCTCCTTGGACATGCGCAGCTTCTGGCGCCAGCGATAGCGCTGATACACGGCGTCGCCGAGCGCGATGGCGACGAACACCGCCAGCATGCCGGCCATGAGTTTGAGGGACAGGGACAGGACCCCCTCGAGGGTCGAGGCGGGATCGAGACGGGCGAACACGTCGAGGCGGTCGCGCTCGTTCCACAGGATGGTGCCGCCGACCACGCCGACCATCATGAGCTTGGCCAGCCCCTTCACGAACTGGAACAGGGCCTCGACGCCGAAGATGCGCTTGGCGCCGGCCTTCGGCGACACCCGGTCCCATTTGAAGCCCAGGGTCTCGGTGGAGAAGACGAGGGGGTGCTGGAGGAAGCCGGCCGCCAGCCCGGCCACCACCACGAGGCCGATGGGGACGGCGAGGGCCTGGGCGTAGATCACGAACATCCGCAGGCCCAGCGCCCCGTAGACGTGCGGGTCCGACGGCACCTGATAGGCGTTCATGAGGTAGCCGCGCAGTCCCGCCACGAGGTCGCGCGCGATGGTCCCGGACGCCATCGCCATGGCGAGGGTGAAGGCCCCCAGGATGAAGAAGGTGTTGATTTCGACGCTGTTGGGGACGTTGCCCTGCTCGATGGCCTTCTCGATGCGCCGCGCGGTCGGGTCTTCGGTCTTGTCTTCCTGTTCTGCGCCCTCGGACATGGTTCAGGACCTTTCGCGCGCGGTCGCTGCGGGCACGACCCGCCTCATCGCCCGGCCAGATCGGCGAGATAGCGGCCGATGTCGTCCAGGAAGACGCCCATCATCACGCCGAGGCTGCCCAGCAGAACGATCATGCCGATGAGCACGGAGGCCGGAACGGCGACGAAGAACACCTGCATCTGCGGCATCAGGCGTGCCAGTACCCCGAGCCCGACGTTGAACAGGATGCCGAAGGCGATGAACGGGGCGGCGATCTGCAGCCCGAGGGAGAAGCCCCGCGCGACGGCCTTGAGCGCGAGGCGCGCGGCCTCTCCCATGCCCAACACACCGTCGGGCGGCAGCAGCGCGTAGCTGCGACCGATGGCCAGGATGGAGACGTGGTGCAGGTCCGTCGCCAGGATCAGGGTGATGCCCATGAGCGACAGGAAATTGCCCAGAGCCGCCTGCTGGCCGCCCTGCATCGGATCCACCGTCATCGCGTAGGAAAGGCCGAGCTGCTGCGAGATCACCATGCCGGCCGTCTGCAGGGCGGCCAGGACCATCCGGACGCTCAAGCCCAGCATGAGGCCGACGAGAATCTCTCCGAACAGCAGCCCGATGAGCGCCGGTCCGGCGATGGCCCCGCCCTGCATCGGCAGCAGCGGTTTCACGGTGGGAAACAGCACCAGGGTGAGAAGGACCGCAAAGGCGAGTCGCAGGCGCGGCGACACGAGCTGGTCGCCGACCCCCGGCATGAGCATCACCAGGGTGCCGACCCGCGCGAAGGTGAGGAGGAAGGCCGCCGCGATGCTGGGCAGAAGCAGGTTCATGGCCCGTCATAGCAGGCTCCCGGGGGTTGGGGAGGGGGAGCGCGCGGAAGGGAGCGTGCCGACGCCCCGTCGGTGACGCCGGGTCGATCGGTCGTTACCCGCCGGAGACGATGCGGGCGGCGATACGGGTCATGTAGCTGCCGAGGGCATCGCCCATGAACGGCAGCATGAACAGTAGGGTGGCGAACACGGCCACGATCTTGGGCACGTAGATGAGGGTCTGTTCCTGGATCTGGGTCAGCGCCTGAAGTAGCGAGATCGCGAGGCCGACCACGAGGGCGACGAGCATCACGGGGCCCGCGACCTTGAGGAACACGAAGATCCCGTCGCGGGCGACGTCGATGATGGCGAGGCCGGTCATGGGATCACTCTTCACGATAGTCGGGGCTTAGGGGAACCGGCATCCGTCCGGCTCAAGCTTGGCCGCGGGATGGCGGATCCGTCGCGGGGGCGCGAGGGTGGGGGCGGCCCGTGATGCGCGCAGGCCCCGTCTCGTCCCCCGTCGGCATCGTCCGGCCACGGGTTCGGTGGCCGAAAGGGAATGTTAAATCTGCATGCGCATGATCTCCTCGTAGGCGGAGATCACGCGGTCACGGACGGCGACGAGGGTCTGCAGGGCGGTCTCGCTCTCGGCCACGGCCGTGACCACGTCGACGACGTTGGCCTTGCCGCCGACGACGGCCATGGCCTGGCTGTCGGTGCGGCGCCCGGCCTCGCTGACGGAGTCGAGGGCGCTGGAGAGGAGCGAACCGAAGTTGCCGCCCTGTTGCGGGGTACCCAGAGGGGGGGTCTCGGCCAGGCCACCCTTGGTTCCGATGTTCTGGATCGCGGCATAGGTGCCGGCTGCAAAGGCGTTGGTAGCCATGGCGAAAGACCTTTTGTCAGAAAGAGGTTGGGGCGGGGTTCCGGCCCGAGGGAAATCTACGCCTTGAGAATGTCGAGGGTTCTGGACACCATCCGGCGCGTGGCGGTGACCATGTTCAGGTTGGCTTCGTAGGCGCGCTGGGCCTCGCGCATGTCCATGTTCTCGATGAGCCCATTGACGTTGGGGAGGCTCACGTCGCCCTGGGCGTTGGCGGCGGGATTGCCGGGGTCGTGCTTGGTGCGGAACGGCGTTGTGTCGCGGCGGACCTTGCCGGTCTCGACGAGGCTGGCACCGGTTTCGCGGTCGATCTGTGCGGTGAAGGTCGGGATCTTGCGGCGATAGGGTTCGCCGCCGGCCTTGGTCGGCGCCGAATCGGCGTTGGCGATATTCTCGGCGATGACCCGCATGCGGCTCGACTGAGCCTTGAGGCCCGATGCCGCTGTGGTGAGGGATTTCAGAAAGTCCATTTTGCTCTCAGTCGTTCGAGACTAGGCGGTTCAGCGCTTGCCGATGGCGATCTTTAGAGTTTCGAGACTCTTCTGGTAGAGCGAGGTCGCGAGCTGGTAGTCGGCTTGGTTGTCGCCGGATTTCATCATCTCTTCCTCGAGGTTCACGCCATTGCCGCTGGGGCGAACCTCGAATCCCTTGATCCGACGGGCGTCGGCTCCAGGCCCCTCCCCCGCCTGAGCGATGGTGATATGGGCCGGGCTCGTGACGGCGAGGCCGGCGCCGGACGCGCCCTCGGGCTGGGCCAGGGCGACGGTGCCGAAACCCGCGCCGCGGCTCTTCGCGCGGCCGAGCTCCGGGTTGGCAAGATCGCGGGGCTTGAAGCCCGGCAGATCGGCGTTGGCGACGTTCTCGGACAGCAGCTTCTGACGCGTCTGATGCCATTGCATCCGGGTGCGAAGAAGACCGAGAATCGGAAGGTCGGTGACGGACATGACTTGGCTGATGCCCCCGCGCCGGTCGGGAAGTGCCGGGCGATGGGTAAGATTTGCCGCCGACATGGTTAATGGCGAGTTAAGGCTTCTTCACAAAAGTTCAGATGCATTGTCCCGCCTCGGGAAAGGTCGGCGCGCCGGGCAAATCCGTCACACGCGCCGAGGGCTTCGTCGAGGGCTTGGCCGGACGACGCTTGGCGTCGCTGCGTCAAGGAGCTGTTAACGAGATCTTAACAGTGTTGCCCGCGCCCGGCACGGGCGTGATAGTGCTGGGCCGAAGCGTTGCGTCGGGCCGGCGGCCCCCAGAAGCGAGAGACCGGACCTTGTTTTCGTCCTTCAGTTCAGACGGCTCCACGACGATCCAGTTCGCGATCATCTTCCTCGTCATTTTCGCGGTTCTGGCGATCACGGTGTTCGTCATCCGTCGCTTACCCGGGCGGGGCCAGCCCCTCTCCGCGAAGGGCGGCGGACGCGGACGGCAGCCGCGCTTGGGCATCGTCGACATCTACGAACTCGACCGGCAACGCCAGCTCATCCTGCTGCGGCGGGACAATGTCGAGCACCTGCTCCTCGTGGGCGGCCCCAACGACGTCGTCGTCGAACGCAACATCACGCGCGGGGCCGGCGCTCGTCTGGGCGAGGACGAGGCGGTTCGACCCGAGGCGGAGCCCGCCGTCCTCGATGCGGCCCGGTTCCAGCCGGCCTTCGAGGCCGCCTTGGCGATGCCGGTGGCGGTTCCCCCGCCCCTGCCCGATGCCGCGCCGCGGCCGGACACCGTCGGGCGGCCCCTCGACTTGCCCGCCCCCGATCTGTTCGTTCCGGACGAGACCGGGCCGACGACGGTGCGTCCGCCCGATCCGCGGCCGGCCTTCGAGACACCGGCTGAACCTCCGGCGCCGCCCGTCGCGGTCCCGGCCTCGCGCCCGCCCCGCCGCATGCCGCCCTCCCTCACCAATCTCGTGCCCGGCGCAGCCAGTCTCATGCCCGGTCTGGCCAAGCGCGGCCGATCGGACGACGCGGCCCCGGCGCCCGCCGACGCCGAAGGGCCGCCTCAGGGGGCGTCCAGCCCCGTCGATCCCGACATCCTCTCGGATATGGCCCGTCAGCTCGAGCAGGCCGTACGCCGTCCGCAAGCTTCGGCGACCCCGGCTCGTCCTGTGCTACCCGAATCCGCCACCGAAAAGACGGACCAACCTGCGGCGGCGCACGTCGTCCCCGAGAGGCCCGGGACTTCCATCGATCCGGTGGTGACCGCGCCCGTGGCGGCCCACGCACCCCCCGTCGCGGCGGACGCCGTCGACCCCATGGCTGCCGCCATGGCGGCAACCGCCGAAGCACCGGAGCGGGACGACGCGTTGTTCGACCCCGCCCCAGAGCCGGAGCGTCCCACGCTCGTCATGGACCGTCCTAACCCGGCCATGGTCCGTCCCACCCCGTCCTCCGATGGGACGGCGCCGCTTCCCGTCGCGCCGGAATCGCCGACCGCTTCAAGCTCAGTTCCGACCGAACCCGAGCCGCCTGTGCCTGCGGCAGCCCCCGTCAAACCCGCGGCCGAACGTGCGCCCCCCCCGGCCGATATTGCAAAGCCCGCAGCGACCCCGGGGGTGGCGGCAGCCAACCCGTTCTCCGTCGAGGAGATCGAAGCCGAGTTCGCCCGGCTGCTCGGCCGGTCCCTCGACAAGAAGGGCTGAACGCGCCAGCGGATTCGGCCGTCGCCCGCGCTTCGGTCATGACACCGACAGGTTTGGGGTCGAGGACGGCATGGGCTAGATTGGTAGCCGCTTCGGCCATCCTGCTATGCTATTGCGGATAAACGATGATTCGATCCAAAGCCCGTGCCGTCGCCTGCGTCGCGGCGATCTTCGGCCTGACGCTGGTTGCGGGCGAAGCCATGGCACAGAACCTATCCCTCGATCTCGGTACGGGCGGCACGACCGAGCGCGCGCTGCAACTCGTCGCCCTCATTACGGTTCTGGCGCTGGCGCCGTCGGTCCTCGTGATGGCGACCTCGTTTACCCGCATCGTCGTGGTCTTCTCGATCCTGCGCTCGGCCCTCGGTACCCAGAGCGCACCGCCCAACACCGTGGTCACGAGCCTCGCACTCTTCCTCACGGCTTTCGTGATGGCACCTGTCGGCCGGGAAGCCTACCGAACCGGAGTCGAGCCGCTGCTGGCTGGGCAGATCACTCAGAGCGTCGCGTTCGAACGGGCGTCGATTCCGTTTAAAGCATTCATGCTGAAGAATGTCCGAGAGAAGGATCTCAAGCTTTTCCTCGATATGGCAAAGGTTCCTGTCCCGTCAGGTCCCGAAGCCATCGGCCTTGAGATCGTAACGCCGGCTTTCATGATCTCGGAGCTTCGTAGAGCCTTCGAGATCGGCTTCCTGCTCTTCATCCCATTTCTAATCATCGACTTGGTGGTGGCCTCGATCCTCATGGCGGTTGGCATGATGATGGTGCCGCCCGCCACCGTCGCCCTCCCGTTCAAGCTCATCTTCTTCGTGCTGGTCGATGGCTGGACCTTGGTGGCCGGCTCCCTGGTGCAGAGTTACGGAACCTGACGGGAGCGCGGACGAGTCATCAATGACTCGTCCGAAAGCTCAACCCGCCAACAGGCCGAGGCCCAGTCCCATCGATCAACCCGGCGGCGTCGCCGGAGCCTCGCCCTGCGCATCGGCGCGGGTCTCCCCCTCGCGTGTGCCGCGTTCCGGCATGGCCGCCTGCGGATAACGCTTGCGGTATTCAACGAGGAACGCCTGGAGGGTTTCGGATCTCCCGGCTTTCTGGGCGATCTCACGAAACCCCGCCGTGCGGACGGCATTGGGCTGCGTCAGCAAGGCGAAGGTGCGCGCATCCACGCTCTCCGCCATGGCATTGGCGAATTTCGTCCTGAGGCGATCCATGCTCAGCACTTCCCCCGCCAAGCCATAGGCGATCGCGGCCCGGATGACGTCGGCGCGCGCTTTGTCGTCGAGGGGCGTCCGCTGGTTCCAAGCATCACCGACCAGGAACTCGTGTGCCTCACCGGTCTCCCGCCAGCGCCGCGCGGACCAGAGGATATCGGCCCGCAACCGTGTCGCGTCGACGCCCGTCTCGCCCTCGACGGTCTCCAAGGCGAGCTCTGTCCGCGACAGGTCAGACAGGGCCCGTGCCCGCAGGAGTGCCCGCGCGCGACGCAACTCCTCGGGAAGTTCGGGGATGTAGGTCGCATCCAGAACCTGGAGCGCGGCCAGTGGCTTGTCATCCATGAGCCGAATGGTCGCTAGGCGGGCGGCCACTTCCGACTGGGCCGGTCCGGTCAGGCGATGATCCACCTGATGCTGAAGCAGATCGCCCGCCGGATCGAGGAGATCGAACTCGACGAGACGATCCGATAGGCGCCGGACGATCTCGTCGCCACGTCGTCCGATGGGGGCGAAATCCTTGAAGTCGAAATAGAGAGCCAAGGCTTCGACACCGGACAGTTTGGCTCCCCCCTCGCCCAGATAAAGCTCGTCGAACACATTCAGGGCCCATTCCTGAAGGTTCCGAACGATAGGAGATTCACTCTGCAGGGTAACGGCGCGACGAACGGCGGTGAAGGCTTCCCGCCAATGCCCGGCCTCCTTCTGTAGATGGGCCAAGGCGGACAAAGTCCGCATCTCGATCTCGTCACCGTGCCAGGTGAGGGACAGCGTATCGATTCGGTCGATGGCGTCCGCGAGCGGAAGTTTGCCGGACGCATGACCCAGGATCGCCGCCCGCAGGGAAGCCTCCGCGCCCACGGGGCCGTTTCCTTGCTCGGCCAGGCGCTTGTAGGTTTCGAGCGCGGATAGGCCCCGCCCCATCATCTCGTCGACGCGCGCACGCAGCAACGCGAGATGATCGCGCATGGGATCCTCGGGAGAACGCGCACCCGCCAGGGTGATCTGACGGCTCGCCGAATCGTCGTCACCCGCCTCGATGGCAGCGTCCGCGGCGGCGCTCCGCAGGAGGACTTGGACATCGTCGGGGTAGCGCTCGAGGACGCCGGCGGTCTCCTTGTAGGCGGTCTTGGCCTTATCCCATTGCCCGGCCAGGGCACTCAGGTAGCCTAGCCACAGGCGCGCTTCGGGATCGGATCGTAGTCCATCACCGCCCAGGATACGTCGGGCATCGGTCGTATGCCCCATACGGGCCGCGGACACACCCATGAGAAGGGCGATGTCGCGGTGGCCGGCAGAGACGGGGTCTTCGATGGCCGCGACCTTGAGGACACCCATCGCTTCGCTCGTCAGATTGTTGGCGAGAAGGCTCTTCGCCAGGGCGACGCGCAGGGGACCCCGGGCCGAGCGGCTGGCTTCCGTGATCTCGTTGAGTCTTTGACGCACGACATCGCGAACCTCGCCGGTGCGCGCTGCCTCCCATTGGAGACGATCGATGACGAGATCCGGGACCACCGCGAGGGGTGCGGCGGTGGAACGCGGAACGCCTGAGATCGCCATCCCGCCATCGCGTTCGATGGTGATGCCATCGAGGTCTGGTCGAACCACCAGATCATCGGCTTGTGCCAGGACGGCGACGCCCTGCCGGCTCGCGAGCAGTTCGAAGTCGACAAAGGTCTGGCGTTTCGAGATATCTGCCGGCTCCGGCCCATAGCCCGTGACGATGGCGATGCGCTCGCCGTCAAGGTCGAGCCACGCCGCACCACCGGGGTTCGGAAGCTTTACGCTGACAACCGGTTGCCCATTCGCCGCAATCGTTCTGATCGCTGACAGGGGGGTGCTCGAGGCGACATCGCTACTGGCCACGAGTTCCCAGCCCGTCGGAGCATCGACAGGACCCGACGGAATGAGGTCGAAGAGGCGGTCCCGCGGCATCGGAAAGCGCAGGGACACGAAGTTGCCCGTACGAACGGGCGGACCGAGCGGCGTGAGGACCGGATCACCCGTGGGAACGGTGACGGTATCGGGTGTCTCGAACACGAGCGTGGCGACGCCTGCCCGCTCGAACAAGGCGGCGGCCGGGATCCGCGTGAAGGGAAACACGATTCCCGGGCCCGCGGGGCGGGTCAGAGCCGGGCGTGGCTTGGCCGCGGGGGCCTCCGCCGAGGCCGGTTTCGTTTCTGGCTGCCCGTTCTGTACCTGGCCAGGGGGAGCCTTCGTATCCGTGGCGATAGCCTTTACGTCGGTTAGCGGCTCGGCGCCGCGCCCGGGGAGCGATTTCGCGCCGACGGACTTGGGCGATACGTCGAGGGTGATGCCATCCGCGTCCCGCGCCTGTTGGATCTCATACCCTTCCGCCGGGGTGACCAAGAGGCGGCTACCATCCACATCTCCCTCGACGGACAATGATGCGATGAAAGGCTTGAGGCGTCCGCGAGTCCCGGTCTCGTCGATCCGCCAGGACCCAGGCAATTCAAGACGAGTGGCTGCGCCGTCGCGCTCGAAACGCGCGGTGGCGGACTCGGGCAGCCGCAGGCTCAAGCGAGCGAGATTTGGACGGAGGGCGAGTTCGAGGGGCAGCCGCACGGGTTCGGGCGGCTTCGGACGAGCAGCCCGGAGGGCCGCCTCGGCGGCCTGCGTCCGTGCGAATAATTCAGCTACGACCTCTGGGGGCAGGGGCGGAGGCAGCCCCGCCCAATCGACCGGCAGAAGGTCGACGTAGGTCTTTTCGCCGACAGTCTGCACATTCACGCGGTAAGGGCGTTGCAGGGCGACGCGAAGGCCCGTGCCGTCAGGGTCGCGTCGGACCAGGGAGATGTAGTCCGGCATCTGGGTCGCCAGACGCTCGGCGAAGGCCTGGCTGCGTTCCGAGAATCCGATCACCAGAACCGTATCAGAGACACGGGCCTTGACCGTTACGACACCATCGAAATTGAGGACGATGCGGCCGTAACGGTCGGCCTGCGTCCCGGCCACGCTCGTCAGGCGTGCGGCTTCGACTGGGCCGCAGACGACAAGCCCAGCCAAGATCGACGCCACGGCGAGGCCGGCCCGGGGGCGGCGGCGCCGTGGGGTGATGTCGAGGCCCAAATCCATTGCGGGATACACCAAACTCGAGGGACGCCCTGTTCGCTGGGCGAACGGAGCGCCTTGCGCCACACAGTTCGAGCACTCTTTCAGATTTGGGCTAACGGGCGCTTAAAACCCTCCGTCACCTCACGGGGTCGTGCGCTTGACGACCAATCCGGGAATGGTCGTTCCCGTCGGACCGAAATTGGTGTCGGCCCGCGCACAGTTTGCTGGCGTGTCCTTGGTGTAGACCTCCGTGTAGGTCCGTGAACGCAACAGCAGATCGCCTGCGGAAAGGTCATCGAGGGATACGCCGAGGCCGGCCACGACATCCTTGAACCGAGTGTAGTCGGGCTGAAGGTCCGGACATGCGTTCTGAACGAAGTACAGCAGCCCGGCGAGCTTTGCGGCGCTGTTTCGCTGCCGCTCGGCCTTCGTTTCGGGTTCCGGGCTTCCGGGCGCAGTTGCGCCGGGTGGCGAGCCTTGCGGTGTAGTCTGGGCCAGAGCGGATGTCGCAGCAAGTGTTGCAATTAGGCAGGCTGCCGAAAAAATCTTCATGGGCGTTTCCTCGTGGCTGTTCTTGCACGGCGTCTTCGTTGCTGGAAGATTTTTGGGGACACGTACCGATCCGTTTCCCGCGTCGCTCTTATCCGGCCAGGGCCACAGCGCGCGCCATCGCCGGTCCGAAGCCACCGAGCGGCACGGTCACCACCAAAGGCTCCTTGGCATCGGGTCTCGTCGCCGTCACGCTGAGAGCCTTGGCGGACTTCATGGCGTCGGTGGCCATCGTCGGAAAGCTGACAGGGACAATGCAACCCTCTTGGCTGCAGCTCAGGAAAGGCGCTCCCTGTCCGAGAACCGCGTCGTCAAGCTTGAACTGGACACCACCCTCGATGTTCAAGCCGAGAGGCATGAGGATCAAGCCCGCCGCGCGGCCCTCGGTCGGTGTGCGGAGCTCGATGGCGAACGAGCGACGGCCGTCGGTCTTGGAGCCTTGTGCCTGCATCAAAGTGCAGGTCGCCGGGACGGTTCCCTCGCGGGCACATACCACGGTCCAATCCCCATAGACCTCGCTCACGGAACTGGCTCCGGCTGGCCAGGGCGTCGTGGGGGCCTGGGCGGCGATAGGGGCGGACTTGGCTGGTGCGGCAGGCCTGGAGGCGGGCGCCGGCTTCGGCTTCACCCTTGGCTTCGGCGCGGCACCGGCTGGCGCCTCCGCACCTTCCGTATCCTGAGCGTGGGTCGGATAGGTCGTAACGGATAAGAGCGCAAAAGAGAGAAGCAGGCCGATCACGGCGGCACACGGATCGAACGGACGGTTCAGCGGCAAGAGGAGCCTCCAGGGGCGTCTAAGGAGCGTCGAACCCGGTCACGTGGCGCTTGTTCGCTCGTGGCGAACAAGCGCCACGTGAGGATTTCGTAGCCCGCCGCCTAACCTCGCCACCTCCCGGGTGCAACCATAAGACTTTCCTGAGGATGGTTCTCAGCGCTTGGGACCCGGCTTCAGCATCTCGATGGCAGGAAGTTCGTTGGGGCCGAGTCCGGCAATCGACGGGAGCTGCGACGGCGACGTCTTGTTTTGAGCGCGGTTCGCGAGGGCGACCGTGAGCTTTTCCGCCGGTTCCGATTGCATCAGGGCCAGGACTTCCGCCATCTTGCGCGGATTCATGATCAGAACGATGGGGACCAGCACATCGAGCGTAAGGCGATCGAACACCCGCGCCGCATCCTTCGGTTTCATCGTCTCGTACATGGTAACGATGTTCTTGATGGCGGCCTTCTCGGACTCGGCCCGCTCGGTATTGCCACTCTCGACCTTGCCTTCCTCCTGTTTCAAGGCATCGACGCCGGTCTCCAGCTTGCGCTCGGCTGTGCCGATGAGTTGTTCTCGCATATCGAGGGCGTCGCTGCGCTGCTTAAGGGTGTCGCGCCGACTTGCCAAACGTTCGAGAATGGCGCGTTCGGTTGCGGACATCGCCTCCTGCGGCGACGGGGGACGGGGCGGCGCCTTCTCAGGCTCCGGCGCTGCCTTCTCCGCTTCCTTCGGTGTGACGGAGCCGGTGGTGGCGGGATCGGATGGCTCGTACCCGGTCCGGGCCTTGGCAAGCACGCGGGCGAATTCCGGCAACGCTGCCCCGGGCACGGGCTTCGAATCTTCGAACGCGATGGACGCTAGCTTCAAAACCAGGAGGCCGGTTGCTGCAAGAGTGACGGCGTCGATCAGGCGAAGCTTGAGCGGGCGCGTCTGAGGGAACCGGACCCGTAAGCCCGTCTTCTGAAGGGCTGTCGGAGTCGTGAAGGAACCCGGAGTTGGGGGCGAAGTGGACTGGGTCATGCGGCTTTACTCCGTAGACGACCGAGTGCCCGCTCCGACATGGCGAGGGCGGCTGCCGCTGCAGCGCCGAGGCGTTCATGGTTCGGTGTCGACGGGATCTCGCCGGGGGCACGCGTCTGCGGCGCCACTTCCGTGTCGATACGAACTGGTATCACTTCGATCGACTGCGCAGGTTTCGCGCCTCCTGAGGCGTGCGCGACGATGGCGGAAATCTGTCCGATCACCGTTTCGCCGGCCGCAACCTGAAGCGACAGGTCCGTTGCGTATCGTTCCGCAGTGGCGAGACGATCGGCCAGCGTTCGGTCGCACTCGTCGAGGGTCGCACGCAGCCCGGCGACGGCCCGCTCCGCCGTGGCGCTCGCGACCACGAGGTCGCTGATGGTTTGGCGCATGCCGGCCTCATCGGCTTTCATGCGGGAGATGCGACGACTTAGTTGCATAGACGACACGATAGTTCCGATGAGGAGAACAGCCACCAGGATATCGGCCGTGAGGGTGATCGGAAAGCTCATGGCGAAGTCACCCGTCGTTACGATTGTTCATGGAGGCCTCGAAGGCCTGAAGTGTGGTCCGCGACCGACGCAGTGGCCGGGTCAGCTGTACGGCGATGCTGTCATCCACGCGGCCGATCCGGCCTTGCGTGAGGGCCCAATCGCCGCATCGTACCGAGATGAGATCAGAGGGTTTGGTGTCGAACATCAAGGTATCGCCGACCTTGAGGGCCAGCACTTTCTTCAGCGGGAGCATCGTCTCGTGCAGGACCGCCTCCATGGTGGCGTCGGCCTGCCAGATCTCCGTGGCCAGATGGCTTTCCCAGACGTGATCACGGCCGAGCTTCTCGCCCATGAAGCTCTGCATGAGCAATTCACGGATCGGTTCGATGGTCGCATACGGGAAGAGGATCTGCAGCATGCCGCCACGCCCGTCCATGTCGAGCTTGAGGCTGATCAGGATGGCGGCATTGGCCGGACGCGTGATGGTGGCAAAGCGCGGATTGGTCTCGATCCGATCGATGGCGAAGCGTACGGGCGAGAGCGGCTGAAAGGACAGTTCGAGGTCGGAGAGAATGATCTCCACAAGGCGACGGACAAGCTGCATCTCGATGGCGGTGAAAGGCCGCCCATCGAGCCGCGTTGACGTGCCGCCGCGTTTGCCGCCGAGGAGGAGATCCATCGTCGAGTAGGCGAGATTCGATTCGACGGTGACGAGGCCCGAATTCTCCCAGGCGTCCGCGCGAAACACGCCGAGCAGCGTCGGAAGCGGGATCGCGTTCAGGTAGTCGCCGAACCGAACCGAGGTGATGTTGTCCAACGTCACTTCGACGTTGTCCTGAAAGAAGTTGCGCAGGCTCGTCGACAGCAACCGGATCATCCGGTCGAAGACGATTTCCAGCATCGGCAGGCGTTCGTATTGAACGACACCGGAGTCGACGATGGCCCGTACACCGCCGGCACCCGAAGCCGACAGCTCCCGCAGTGAGAATCCGAGAACGCCGTCGATCTCATCCTGATTCAGGATGCGGTCATTGCCGGCGAGTTCCGGAAGATTGTCCGTTTCCCCGTCCTCGATCATCGTCGCCCATTCGGCGGCGACGTCGCCTGCATTGATGGTGGTCCCCTGCTCGGCAAGGGCCGCACCCCACTCGTCGGCGAGGGAGGCATCGCCCCCGCCTTCGTTCTGCTCGATGAGCGCTGCAGCCCAATCGTCCTCGTCGGCGTCGGCCATGGGAATCTCGAATGCCTGGGGTGGAAAGGAAGCCGGAGTTACTGGACGACGACGTCTTTGAAGAGGACCGCCTCGGCTCGTGCCGGGAAGATCGCGATGTTGACCCGCCGCAGGAGCTCTTCGCGGAGGCGGTAGAGGCCGGCCGAACCGGCCAGATCGCTGGCGCGCAGTTCGCGCAGATAGACCTGGAAGGTATCCTCGATTCGCGGCATGAGTGGTTTCACCTCCTGCTCGACCTTGGCATCCTTCAGCTCGAGCGAGAGTTTGATCTTGGCAAAGCGAGCCTTGTCCTGACCGGCCTCATTGGAGAGGTTGATCAGCATTTCTCGCACTTCGAGAAATACGATAGGGGCCTTGACCTCCGCTGAGGCCGCCCCATGGGCGGCGCTCTTCTTCATGAAGAAGACCCCTCCGCCGCCCAGCGCCAGCAAGGCTACGGCAGCGATGATGATGAGCTTCTTCTTCGAGCCAGCCGGGGCTTCGTCCTCTGCGCCTTCTGCAGCTGCCTTCTTGGGCTTTTTCGCCATCGGTTTCGCCCCGCCTACGATGCTGTCCGGAGCCACATGTTCACGCCCGGCTCGTGAGATAGAGCTATCGATTGTTAAGGTTAACGCGTCGTTAAAGCGGCAAAATCTGCCGGGTCGGATTTGCCCCCCCTACGCCGCCCTGCCGGAGTTTGCCGAGCGGGCCCTGCGGTTCAAGTAATTGATTTCGAAGAAGAAAACTTATTTTCCTGAAATGGCACGACCCGTGCGGACCTTCTGTCTCATCACCGCTCGCCGCAGTTGGATCGTGTCATGCAGAACGCAATGTTAGTCGGGGTCTCCAGCCAGGTCGCGCTCCAGCGCGAGCTGGAGGTGGTCGCCAACAACATGGCCAACGTCTCCACCAACGGTTTCAAGACCCGCAATTCGCGCTTCCAGGAATACCTGATGCCGGTCGCGAGTGCCGACTCGTTCCAGAAGTCGGATCGACGAGTGTCCTATGTGATCGACCAGGGGACAGCCCTCGATCTCGGCCAGGGACCGATCGAGCAGACCGGCAATCCTCTCCATGTCGCGGTCCGAGGCGAAGCTTTTCTCGTCGTGCGGACGCCTTCGGGAGATCGCTACACCCGAAACGGTGCGTTCGAGACCAACAATCAGGGGACCCTCGTCACCAGTGACGGCTATGCCGTCCAGGGTGAAGGCGGTCCGATTCAGATCGGCCAGCAGGAGACTGGGCTCAGCATCGGTCCCGACGGAACGGTCTCGACCAACCTCGGCATCCGCGGCCGAATCCGACTTGTCACTTTCGCCAATCCGCAGGCGCTGACCAACGATGGCGCCAACCTCTATGCGTCCACCACCGCCCCGACTCCCGCAGGTCTCGCCGGACGTCTCGAATCGGGGGCCTTGGAGCGCTCGAACGTCAAGCCTGTCGTCGAGATGACCCGGCTGATGGATGTGAATCGTACCTACACCATGGTTTCCGGCGTGATCTCGCGCCTCGATGAACTTCGCGGCACCGCGATCCGCCGCCTTTCCGAAATCGCTTAAGGAACAGCACTCATGCGCGCACTCTACGCTGCTGCCACTGGAATGGCGGCCCAGGAACTCAACGTTCAGGTCATCTCCAACAACATCGCCAACCTTCGGACTACCGGTTACAAGCGCCAGCAGCCGCACTTTCAGGATCTACTCTATCAGAACCTGCGCCGTGCCGGCTCTTCGACTTCGGATCAGAACACGCAGCTGCCCGCAGGACTTGCCATCGGTTCGGGTGTGAAGACCACGTCGACGGCGCGTGTGATGTCGCAGGGAACTCTGACGTCGACGGAAAAGGATTATGACGTCGCCATTCGCGGTGAGGGCATGTTCCGCGTGATCATGCCCGACGGACGGACGGCCTATACCCGCGATGGTTCGTTCGATCTGTCGGCGCAGGGGCAGCTCGTGACCCGCGACGGCTATCTCGTCGATCCCAGCATCACAGTGCCGAACAACGCCACGTCGTTCACGATCAGTGCGCAGGGAGCTGTGCAGGCGATCGTGCCGGGGCAGACCGCCCCGCAGGCGCTCGGGCAATTCCAGCTCGCCCGATTCGTCAACAAGGTCGGCCTCGAGTCCATCGGCGACAACTTGTTCCTCGAGACGGCCGCGTCCGGGCCGGCGATCGCCGCGACGCCGGGGTCGGAAGGGTTCGGCAATCTGCAGCAGAGCTACCTCGAAGAAGCAAACGTGAACGCGGTCACCGAGATCTCGTCCCTGATCGCAGCCCAACGTGCTTACGAGATGAACTCCAAGGTCGTCACTGCCGCCGACCAGATGATGTCCACTACGTCGCAGATGTTCCGCAGCTAATTGGGAGCGATCGTATCATGTATGCCATTCAATACGTTCCCCTGGCCGTTCGGGCGCGCATCTCGACCGTGGACTCAGCGATGGTTGCGCGGGCATTCCTGACCGCCGTGGCGTTTGGACTGCTGACGCTGCCGGTCATGGCGGAGGGAGCGCCGCAGCGTCTGCGCCTGCGCGGCGACGTCACGGCGCGCGGCGATGTGCTGACGCTCGGCGATCTCGTCGAGGGGAGCAGCGCCAATCTCTCGGCGCGTCCGCTGTTTCGTGCGCCGTCCCTCGGCACCAGTGGGACGATCCAGGCCCGGCGCATCGCCGAGGCCGTAACGGCCCTCGGCCTCGGTGAGATCGAGACGGGCGGTCGGGCGCAGGTCACGGTTCAGCGCGCGGCCCGGCGCGTCGGCCAGCCCGAGATCGAGGCCGCGCTGAAGCGGGCCCTTGAGACGACCCACGGCCTTGACGGTCGCAATCTCGCGATTCGCCTCGACGGCGATGCCCCGGTGCTGCTCGCCCCGGTCGATCTCGACGGACAGGCCACCGCCGTCGATCTCACCTACGATCCGCGGACCCGGCGGCTGGCCGCTCTCGTGACCCTCGGCGACCGTCAGGCCTCCCTGCGGGTTACCGGTCAGGCCCACGAAGTCCGCGATGTCGTCGTCCTCGGCCGGGCGCTCAATCGCGGCGAGACCGTGACGGCGGCCGACTTCACCGTCGAGCGTCGGCCGAAGGAGGCGGTGCCCGCCGACGCCCGCTCCGGGGCCACCGACATGCTTGGTCAGGTGGCGCAGCGCGGCCTGAGCGTCGGTTCGGTTCTGCGGTCCGGCGACCTCGCCCCGCCCGATCTCGTCACCCGCGGCGAGACCGTGACCGTGGTGTTCGATTCGCCGGGCCTCGCTTTGTCCCTGCGCGGCCAGGCCAACGAAGGCGGACGCCTCGGCGCCACGATCACCGTCATCAACCCGGTCTCCAAGAAGGTGCTCGCCGCAACCATCGTCGGTCCCGGCCGGGTGTCCGTCGCCCCTGCCGGTGCACCGGTAATGCGTCAGGCCAGTGCCGCCCTCGACGGAGCCCGTTGATCCCGATGTCCCGAATCGTCCCAGGCACGGTCCCGATGACCCAACGCGTTCGCCCCACCCTCGCCGTCGCGCTCCTGTGCACGGGTCTCGGCGCCTGCAACACCGCCGACCGGCTGTCGCAGATCGGCGCGCAGCCGACCCTCGCGGCCATCGAGGACCCGACGGCCCAGCCCGGCTACAAGCCCGTGCGGCTGCCGATGCCCGAGGTCCAGCCGGTCTCCTACGCCCCGAACTCCCTGTGGCGTACGGGCTCGCGGGCGTTCTTCAAGGACCAGCGTGCCGCCCGAATCGGCGATCTCGTGACCGTGAAGGTCAACGTGACCGACAAGGCCAACCTGAATAACGAGACGAAGCGCTCACGGAGCAACGCCGAAGGGTTCGGCCTTCCCAACGCCTTCGGCCTCGAGAGCAACACCGCCGTTGCCGCCGCCGGCCTCGCCGCCGACAAGCTCCTCAACGCCACCTCGACCTCGTCGAGCGACGGCGCCGGTTCGGTCCAGCGCAACGAGACCGTCACCACCAACATCGCCGCCATCGTCACGCAGGTGCTGCCCAACGGCAACCTCGTGGTGGAGGGCAAGCAGGAGATCCGCATCAATTTCGAGGTGCGCGAACTCATCGTCGCGGGCGTGGTCCGGCCCGAGGATATCGAGTCCGACAACACCATCGACTCGTCGAAGATCGCCCAGGCCCGCATCGCCTATGGCGGACGCGGCCAGATCACGGATGTGCAGCAGCCCCGCTACGGCCAGCAGGTGATCGACGTCCTCCTGCCGTTCTGATGCGTCGACGATCGATCAGGCGCGGCACGGCGCGGCGCCGGGCTGATGGTCCTGGAAAGCAGACGACCCGCGCCCCGGACGGGTCCGGTGGCGTGGATTCGAACGGATGAGCGTGCGATCGTTGTTTCCGGATCGGGCGCCGCTCCGGCGGGTCCGGGACCGATCGGAAGGGTCGACCACGCCGTCACGCGACGGGGAGGCGAGCGAGGGCCTCACGAAACGCCCTGGTGCGTGCGGTGCTCGCCGGGACGCCGACGGTGCTTCGGGAGTTTCGCGGGAGAGCCTCAATGCTCGGTGCCGGGCCGGTTCTGCCGCGGAGCTTCGCCATGGTCCTTGGTGAAGGCCGAGCGTTCCGGGTCGTTCTTCTTGCTCGCGACGCGGGCCCGCTGCCAAAGGGCCACGCCGATGACGATCCCGAGGGTCGTGATGGCGAGAACGAGGATAAGAACTTCGTTATTCATACTGATGATATCCTGACGAGAGACGTATCGTCAGGAAGCCGGGCTGGCGTCTCAAGGTTCCGCAGCCCGACATGAATGCTTCGTTAAGTTTCCGGCCAAGCTCGAACCGGCCGGAAAGTGCTTAAGCGGCGCCGCCCACTTCCGGTCCGCCCCAGAACGCTCCCCGTCGACGGTCTAATCGTCGCGATAGACCCGCTCGCGCCGCTCGTGGCGCTCCTGGGCTTCGAGGGACAGGGTGGCGATGGGCCGGGCGTCGAGACGCTTGAGGGAGATCGGCTCCCCCGTCTCCTCGCAATACCCGTAGGTCCCCTCCTCGAGACGCGTCAGGGCCGCGTCGATCTTGCCCGTGAGTTTGCGTTGGCGGTCGCGGGCTCGCAGCTCGATGGAGCGGTCGGTCTCGGACGAGGCCCGGTCGGCGAGGTCCGGATGGTTCTCGTTCTCGCTCTGGAGGGCCACGAGGGTATCCTGGGCCTCGCGCAAAATATCGGATTTCCAGCCCAGAAGCTTGCGCCGGAAATATTCACGCTGCCGATCGTTCATGAACGGCTCGTTCTCACTAGGTACGTAGCCGTCCTCAAGTGTGACTTTCGCCATTCGCGCCCCTCGCAAGTCTGTCGCGGCCAGTTTGCGGCGATATTTTGCGCCCCTATAAGGCAGGGATCGTTCCACGACAACGCGCGGATACCACAACGCGGTGCGATCGTAAGCGATGGGCGGTGCGATGCGGCAAACACGCAACGGATGCAGGCCGGCGGTCGCGCACCCGGATCGATGCCGCCGGAGCCGGGCCCGGCTTTCGCGTGTCAGAACTGAAAGTAGATGAACGCGTAGTTCGCGTCCTCGCCGAGGCGCAGGAGGATCACGACCATGAGCAGGCCGAGGCCGATGGCGGCCGGCCGGCCCGGGCGCACCCGCCCGACGATCGCGAGGGCGGTGGGCCCGAGGCAGGCGATGGCGGCGGCCGGCGCCAGGGTACGCCAGGACAGGCTCGTACCGAGGGGCGCGTGACCCGCCAGGCTCTGGAGGATGCGCAGGGCGGTCGAAAGATCGGGCGCCCGGAACAGCACCCAGGTCGTGGTGACGAAAAGGAAAGTGAGAAGCCAGCCCAAGGCCGCCGGCATGGCCAGGCCGACTCTGCGCCACAGAAGGCCGAGGCCGAGGCCGAGGCCGTGGGCGAACCCCCAAACGACGAAAGTGAGACCGGCGCCGTGCCAGAGGCCGCCGAGCGTCATGGTGGCCAAGAGTGCCAGGAGCTGCCGGGCCGTGCCGTGGCGGTTGCCGCCCAGGGGTACGTAGAGGTAGTCGCGCAGGAAGCGCGACAGGGTCATGTGCCAGCGGCGCCAGAAGTCTTGAAGGGACGTCGCCCGATAGGGAGCGTCGAAATTCGGCGGCAGGACGATGCCGAACATGAGGCCGAGGCCGAGCGCCATATCAGTGTAGCCGGAAAAATCGAAATAGATCTGGAAGGTGAAACCGAGGGTCGCCTGCCAGGCCTGCATCACCGTCACCGGCCCACCGGCCGCCGCGATCGCGAACACCGGATTGACGAGAGCCGCCAGGGGATCGCCGAAGAAGACCTTCTTCGTCAGGCCAAGGCAGAGCAGAATCAGGCCCTGGCCGAAGGCCGAAGGCGCCACCGGCGCGGTCCGGGCGAACTGGTGCATCACTTCGCGCCACCGCACGAGTGGGCCGGCCAGCACCTGCGGGAAGAATGCGATGTAGAGGGCGTAGTCCCGCAGGCCGAAGACCGGGGCCCGCCCGGCCCGAAGGTCGGCCAGATACATGCAGTGGTGGAAGGTGAAGAACGAGATGCCGAGCGGCAGGGCGAGGCCGACAGGGCCGATCGCAGAGCCGGGACTCCACAGGCCGGAAATCCAGCCGATGAGCTCGGCGAAGAAGTCGAGGTACTTGAACAGCCCGAGTGCCGCGAGGTTGCCCGCGATGGCGAAGGGGATCAGTCCGCGCGCGCCGGTGGCGAGATGGAGACGGGACACGAGCCAGTTCGCCCCGATGGACAGGGCGAGGAGCGGCACGAACCGCAGGTCCCACCAGCCGTAGAACACGACGGAGAGGACGAGGAGGCACTCGCGCCGCAGGCGTGGGAACCAACGGAGCACGAGGCCGTGGAGTCCGAGGGCGACGGGCAGGAAGCCCAGGAGGAAGACCGTCGAGTTGAACAGCATGCGCGCCGGGTTACGGGTGCGACGGAACGCAACCCGTCCGCGTGTCCGGGGTCGTGAGCGCTTCGGTTTGTCGGGGAACGTGACGGGGGCGTCAATGCCGGAGGCGGGACCACGCGCCCGAGCCGTGGCCGACAGGCTTCAGGCATCCCCTCCCCGTTCGGAACGGGAAGCCTTCCCGAAGCACGCGTCCGTTGCATCGCAGACCGGTTTCCCGCGCGCTTCGCAAGCCCCGAGTGATGCGCGCGTGGTGGGAGAGCCCCGTGGCAGAGGGCGGCGCGCCCGTGTGTCGGGCTGGGGGATCAGGCCGCCTCGCGGGCCTCGATCTCGCGGGCCTGAAGCTTGGCCAGCTCCACCGCCGCGCGCAGCTCGATGTCGGCGATGAGGGCATCGAGGCGGGGGTCGCCGCTCGCGCCGCGCTGGGCGAGGCGGCTGGCGATGGCCTGAAGGTCGCGTGCCGAGACACGGCCCATGAGCAGGGACGCCTTGAGACGGTCGAGGGCGTCGAGGAGGTCGTGGCCGCGTCGCGTCGCTCGGCGGCGGCGCTCCTCGGGCGTGTCGGCCCGGGCCTGGAGGGTGAGGATCGCATCGAGCCCGGCGAGCGATGCGGCCGGGGTTGCGGCGGCGCTTGAATTCGCGGCCCCGGACTGGTCCAGGGCGAAGATCGCGCCCGCCTCGGGCCGGCGCGACGCGGCTCCTCCCAGGGCAGAGGCGGAGTAGTGGGTGTCGATACGCATGATGCGACGCTGTTCCAGCTCCGCGCGGTCCCTTCCCCACGCTCCGGACCCGCGCGGTACCGGAGGGCGGCCGACCCGGCTCCCCTCGCGGAGAGCCGGATGCGGTGCGAGGCGGCAGAATCCGTCCGTTATGGTTAAGTGCGGGTAAACACCCCGGCAGAACCTGCCGGGTCGAAGCGGCGAATGGCGATCCTGGTCGGGCGTCGATCGACGGAGCTCCGAAGAAAAGCCATACTTGACAATGGCTTGAGAAAATCCGGCCGCTTGGCACGCTCCTGGCAATTCGAGGTGCGAAGAGTGCCTCGCCGATAGGCCCGAAGACGCCGCTCCCTCGGGAGCACCACGGCGCTCCGGGCGAACCGCCCGAGGACGCTCCGCCCTCCATCGAAGCGCGCCATGCGAATCCAGACGTCACGCCAGACCGCTCGGTCCTCCCGCCGCTCCCCCTGGAGCCTCGCCCGGCGCCTCATGGCCCTGGCCTGCCTATTCCTGTTGGCCACCCCGCACGGGGCCTCCGCCATGTCACGCGTCAAGGACATGGCGAGCATCGAGGGCGTGCGCCAGAACCAGCTCGTCGGCTACGGCATCGTGGTCGGCCTCAACGGCACCGGCGACACCCTCAACAACATCCCGTTCACCAAGCAGTCGCTCCAGGCCATGCTGGAGCGCCTCGGCGTCAACACCCGCGGCGCCATCATGCGCACCCAGAACCTCGCCGCCGTGATGGTGACGGCGAATCTGCCGGCCTTCGCCACGCAGGGCAACCGCATGGACATCACGGTGTCGTCGCTGGGCGACGCCAAGTCGCTCCAGGGCGGCACCCTGCTGGTGACGCCGCTGCTCGGCGCCGACGGCGAGGTCTATGCCCTGGCGCAGGGCTCCGTCGCCATCGCGGGCTTCTCGGCCGAGGGCGATGCCGCCAAGATCACCCGCGGCGTGCCCACCAACGGGCGCGTGCCCAACGGCGCGATGATCGAGCGCGAGATGGCGTTCAAGATGAACGACATGCGCTCCCTGCGCCTGTCCCTGCGCAACCCCGACTTCACCACCTCGAAGCGGATCGCCGCCGCCATCAACGACTTCATGGGATCCGACACCGCCGAGCCCACGGACCCCGCCACCGTCACCCTGCAGATCCCGCCGAAGTACAACGGCAACATGATCCGCCTCGTGACCGAGATCGAACAGCTCAAGGTCGAGCCCGACCAGACGGCGCGGGTGGTGGTCGACGAGCGCTCCGGCATCATCGTCATGGGCCGCGACGTCCGGGTCTCCACCGTCGCCATCGCGCAGGGCAACCTCACGGTCACCATCACCGAGACGCCGCAGGTGAGCCAGCCCGCGCCCTTCTCCAACGGCCAGACCACGGTGGTTCCGCGCACGGGTGTGAAGGTCGACACCGGTGACGGCAACAAGCTCGCCCTCGTCAAGGAAGGCGTGACCCTGCGCGAACTCGTCGACGGCCTCAATGCCCTCGGCGTCGGCCCCCGCGACCTCATCTCGATCCTCCAGGCGATCAAGGCCGCCGGTGCCCTGCAGGCCGACATCGACGTGATGTGACGAACGTCGCCTCGTTCCCTGACTCCTCCCCCGCCTCCCCTTCCAGTCCAAGAGGTTGACCATGTTGCTCGCTCCCCTCGCCCTGAACGCCGCCATGGGCGTCGGCAAAGCCATCCTGGGCGATATCGCCAAGACGGTCTCGGGCGTTTCCAAGCCTGCCGACGAGGCCTCCAAGTCCGCTGATGGGGCCTCCAAGACCACGGCCGGCGCCCTCAGGGGCACCTCCGCCAAGTCGGCGACGGCGCTCACTCCGGCGGAGGCCAAGGCGCGCAAGGCCGCGACGGAGTTCGAGAGCATGTTCCTCGAGCAGACCCTCGACCGGCTGACCCAGTCGGACGGGACCGAGGGGCCGCTCGGCGACAACGGCACGGGCGGCGGCGTCTACCGTTCGATGCTGACCAAGGAATATGCCGGCCAGATCGTGAAGAGCGGCGGCGTCGGCATCAGCGACCAAGTGTATCGGGAGATGATGAAGATGCAGGAGGCCAGCAATGTCAGCGCCAACTGAATCGCTGCGGATCGTCGATCAGGCCGGAGCCGGTGCCCTCGTCGGCCAGGTGATGGAGACCCTCCGGGCCCTCGAGAGCGTGCTCGCCCGGGAGAGCGACCACATCCGCGTCGGGCGCCTCGATCAGGGGCTGGCCGAGACCGGCGATAAGACCGGCCTGTCGGCGGCCTATCTCCAGGGGCTCGAGACGATCAAGGCCAACGCCACCGCCCTCATGCGGTTCGCCCCGGAGGGCATCGCGGCCCTGAAGGAAGCCCACCAGCGCTTCACGGAGGCGGTGACGTCAAACCAGGCGGTTCTGGCCACGGCCCATTCGGTCTCGGAAGGGCTGGTGAAGGCCCTGTCGCAGGAGATGAGTCGCGCCCACTCGGCGACGGTCTACGGTCGCCCGTCGCGCAATCCCTCGCCCTATATCCGGCCCGGGATGGAGAGCAGCCTGCCCCTCGTGCTGTCGCGCAATCTCTAGACCATCGTCTCGTGTCGAAAGCCGCAGGGCGACCGTCCGGGACGATGCGTCAGCGACAACCGGGTGGGCGGAGCCCGGTTCAGCGCTGCCCCGTGCCCATGCGCACGAAGGCGCGGACCGGGCCGGCCTCCGTCGCGGTGCGCGTGTCGATGGACAGGTGGCCGATGGCCGAGGGTGTCCCGAGGGGCGCGGACGATCCGCGCCGCGTCGCCGCCACCTCGCCGGCGACGCGCCCCGACACGCGCAGGCAGGTGTCGCTGCCCGGCACCGCGATGAAGCCGGCGCCCCGGGACGGGCACGGCCGCAGCGTCCCGGCGGGTGCCGCAACCCGCTCGCGGCCAGCGGCCGGAACCACGCCGAGGCCCAATGCGAGGGCGATCACGGCCCCCCTCCCCCGACTATCCCGCATCGATTCCTCTCCTTGAGCTCCGCGACGTCGCTCTCGCCTGTCTTTACGCTCCGTTATGTCCCTGTCGTCTAGGTTTAGCGAGCCGGCAGTACGAGTTTATGCGATGCGCCCCACCCCGCGGACGAGCCTACTCCATCTCATCTACTTCTCGCGCCTGAATCTCTCGGCCGACCCTTCCGCGCGCAGCCAGCAGATGGATGATCTCGCTCGTCAGTGTCAGAAGAAGAACGAGTTCCACGTCATCACGAGCTTCCTCTTCGTCGATCAGAACTTTGCCGTTCAGGTGATCGAGGGCGAGCGGAACGCCCTGATCGAAACCTTCAACCGGATCAACGTGGATCCCCGCCACCGCGACGTGAAGATCGTGGAGTGGCGCGAGATCGCCAAGCGGGATTTCGGGCAATCCTTCGCCCTGAGCGTGCGCGGCCCGGTCAACGACGCGTTGTACGCCAAGGCCAACCTCCTGCCGACTTTCCAACGCGGCACTCCGAAGGCCGCCGGCATCCTGTCCCTCGCCCAGCAGCTGCAGGCCGAATCCCTGTCGAGACAGGGCGGCGATCCCATGCTGGTTTGACGTCCTGAGACGCCCCTACCCTTCGACCTCGAACCGGATGTGAACGGTCTCGTATCGTGATCCGAAGGCGCGCCACCGCGCGAGGCGTCCAGCCTGTCCTGGGCGACGGTCCAATGCCCATGTTGCGTTGGGCGGGGACCGGTGCGCTCGAAATCCCTTTCTTTTTTGCCGCAGGTGCCGATCGCCGGCACGCCTCTTCGTGGGCCCCGCCACCAAGCCTCGCGCCGTGTGGCGCGCCTGCGCATCACCGTGATTCCACCGAGGCCCTGACGTCACCGTAGGCCGCCGCCGGGTCGCCCCGTCCGCTGATCCAGGGATCCAAGGATCCTCATGCGATCCTTATGGGATCGCCCCCGTCGCTCTCTCGAATCCTCACGCGGTTCGCGGCCACATGGCTGGACGAGCGCGACCGATCACGGTCCGCCGAACGCGGGACCCACGCACCATGCTCGACCTCGCCTTCACCCTCGGGGGGCTCGCCGTCTTCGGCCTGACCGCCGCCTACGCCGCCCTGTGCGAGCGCCTGTGAGGCCACCGGCATGACCCTCGATCTCGCGCTCGGCGCCCTCGTGACCCTCGGGCTCCTCACCTACCTCGCCTACGCCCTCGTCCGCCCCGAGCGGTTCTGACGGCCCCTGCAGGAACACTCCCATGACCCTCAACGGCTGGAGCCAGATCGCGCTGTTCTGCGCGGTCGTGCTCGCCCTCGCCCGTCCCCTCGGCGGCTATATGACCCGCGTGTTCGCGGGCGAGCGGACGATCCTCTCTCCCCTCCTCGCCCCCGTCGAGGGCGGGCTCTACCGCGCCGCCGGCATCGACGCCCGGCACGAACAGCCGTGGCTCGCCTATGCCCTCGCCATGCTGGCCTTCCACGTCCTCGGCTTCCTCGCCCTGTACGGCCTCCTGCGGGTCCAGGCGCTGCTGCCGTTCAATCCGGACGGGCAGGCCGCCGTCGCGCCGGACCTCGCGTTCAACACCGCCGTGAGCTTTCTCACCAACACCAACTGGCAGTCCTACGGCGGCGAGACGACGATGTCGTACCTCACGCAGATGCTGGGGCTGACGGTGCAGAACTTCCTCTCGGCCGCCACCGGCATCGCGCTGGCCATGGCCCTCGTGCGCGGCTTCGCCCGGGCCTCGGCGAAGACCGTCGGGTCGTTCTGGGTCGATCTCACCCGCGCCACCCTCTACGTGCTGCTGCCGCTCTGCGTCGTCTACGCCCTGTTCCTCGTCTGGCAGGGCGTTCCCCAGACGCTCTCCGGCGCCGTCGCGGCGACCACCCTCGAGGGGCAGGCCCAGACCATCGCCGTCGGCCCGGTGGCGAGCCAAGTCGCCATCAAGATGCTCGGCACCAACGGGGGCGGGTTCTTCAACGCCAACGCGGCCCACCCGTTCGAGAACCCGACGGCGCTGGCGAACTTCGTCCAGATGGTCTCGATCTTCGCCATCGGCGCGGCGATGACCAACGTCTTCGGCCGCATGGTCGGCGACGAGCGCCAGGGCTGGGCGATCCTCGCCGCCATGGGCGTGCTGTTCCTCGCCGGCGCCACCATCGTGTACGGGGCCGAAGCTGCGGGCAGCCCGGTCCTCGATGGCCTCGGCCTCGGCGGCGGCAACATGGAAGGCAAGGAGGTCCGCTTCGGCATCGTCGCCTCCGCCCTGTTCGCCGCCGTCACCACCGCCGCCTCCTGCGGCGCCGTCAACGCCATGCACGACAGCTTCACGGCACTCGGCGGCATGATTCCGCTCATCAACATGGAGCTCGGCGAGATCATCGTCGGCGGCGTCGGGGCCGGCCTCTACGGCATGCTCGTCTTCGTCATCTTGGCGATCTTCGTCGCCGGGCTCATGGTCGGGCGCACGCCGGAATACCTCGGCAAGAAGATCGAGGCCCGCGAGGTGAAGATGGCGATGCTCGCCATCCTGTGCCTGCCCCTGCTGATGCTCGGTTTCACGGCGCTGGCCACCGTGGTGGCGGCCGGCCTCGCGGGACCGGCCAATGCCGGCCCCCACGGTTTCACCGAGATCCTCTACGCCTTCACCTCGGCGGCGGCGAACAACGGCTCGGCCTTCGGCGGTCTCACGGCGAACACGGCGTTCTACAACACCACGCTGGGCCTCGGGATGCTGTTCGGGCGGTTCTTCGTCATCGTTCCGGCGCTGGCCATCGCGGGTTCGCTCGCGGCGAAGAAGACCGTCCCGGTCTCGGCCGGGACCCTGCCGACACACGGCGCCCTGTTCGTTGGGCTCCTCGTCGGCGTGATCCTCATCGTCGGCGGCCTGACGTTCCTACCCGCCCTGGCGCTCGGCCCCATCGTCGAGCACCTCGCCGGGGGCCTCGGCCAGACCTTCGCGACGGGTGGCTGAGATGGCCCGCACTCTCCCGCGCGCGCCGGGCTTCCGGCGCCCCGTCACCCACCCCGCCCGGTCACGCCCGCCGGTGAGGCTGTCCGGGGGGCGGCCCGCCGGCGATCTCCGGGGCTCGGACATCGTCCTCGTCCTCCTCGGCCTGACCCTGCTCGGCGGCCTCTGCCTCGTGGCCGGGCTCGCCCTCCTCGGCCGCTGCCTCACCGCCTGATCCGCCGGCGCGATCCCGCGCCGCCGCCGCCCCGCTTTCCTGATCCGGACACACGCCCATGGCCCGCCAGCCTTCCACGCGCCCGTTCAGTGCCGCCCTCCTCGGGCCGGCGCTCCTGGGAGCCGTCACCAAGCTCGACCCCCGCAGCATGATCCGCAATCCCGTGATGTTCGTGGTCGAGGTGGTGGCCGTCCTCACCACGGTCCTCCTCGCCCGCGACGTCCTCGCGGGGGGCGCCGACCTCGCCTTTTCCGGCCAGATCGTCCTGTGGCTCTGGTTCACCGTTCTGTTCGCCAACTTCGCCGAGGCCGTCGCCGAGGGGCGGGGCAAGGCCCAGGCCGACAGCCTGCGCCGCACCCGCACCGAGACCACGGCCCGGCGCCTGGCCGGCGCCGCGGAAGAGGTCGTGCCGGGCCATGACCTGAAGGTCGGCGACGTGGTGCGGGTCGCGGCCGGTGAGATCATCCCGTCCGACGGCGAGGTGATCCGGGGCGTCGCCTCCGTCAACGAGGCCGCCATCACCGGGGAATCCGCCCCCGTGATCCGCGAATCCGGCGGCGACCGTTCGGCCGTCACCGGCGGCACGCAGGTGCTGTCCGACGAGATCGACGTGCGGATCACGGCCGCCGCCGGTTCCACCTTCGTCGACCGGATGATCGCCCTCGTCGAGGGCGCCGCGCGCCGCAAGACCCCGAACGAGATCGCCCTCAACATCCTGCTCGCCGGCCTGACGCTGATCTTCGTCTTCGCCGTCGCCTCGATCCCGAGCTTCGCCGCCTATGCCGGCGGTGCGATCCCGGTCATCGTCCTCGTCGCCCTGTTCGTGACCCTCATCCCCACCACCATCGGCGCCCTGCTCTCGGCCATCGGCATCGCCGGCATGGACCGGCTGGTGCGGTTCAACGTGCTCGCCATGTCGGGCCGCGCCGTCGAGGCGGCGGGCGACGTCGACACCCTCCTCCTCGACAAGACCGGCACCATTACCCTCGGCAACCGCCAGGCCACGGAGTTCCGGCCCGTGCGCGGCGTCTCGGAGCGGGATCTGGCCGACGCGGCCCAGTTGGCGTCGCTGGCCGACGAGACGCCCGAGGGCCGTTCCATCGTGGTGCTGGCGAAGGAGGCGTACGGCCTGCGCGCCCGCGACATGGCGAGCCTGAACGCCACCTTCGTGCCGTTCACCGCCCAGACCCGGATGAGCGGCGTCGACCTCGACGGGTCGTCCATCCGCAAGGGTGCGGTGGACTCCATCATCGCCTCGGTGAGCCCCCAGCCGATGGCGACGCGGGGCTCCGGCGCCGCCCTCGCGTACAGCCCCGGCATGGCCGGCGAGACCGTGCGCGAGATCCAGGCCATCGCCGAGGACGTCGCCAAGGCGGGCGGCACCCCCCTGGCGGTCGTCCGCGACGGGCAACTCCTCGGGATCGTCTACCTGAAGGACATCGTGAAGGGCGGCATCCGCGAGCGGTTCGCGGAGTTGCGCCGGATGGGCATCCGCACGGTGATGATCACCGGCGACAACCCGATGACGGCGGCGGCCATCGCGGCCGAGGCCGGCGTCGACGACTTCCTCGCCCAGGCCACTCCGGAGGACAAGCTGGCCCTGATCCGCAAGGAGCAGGCGCAGGGCAAGCTCGTCGCCATGTGCGGCGACGGCACCAACGACGCCCCGGCCCTCGCCCAGGCCGATGTCGGCGTCGCCATGAACACCGGCACGGTGGCGGCGCGCGAGGCCGGCAACATGGTCGACCTCGATTCCGACCCGACGAAGCTCATCGAGATCGTCGAGATCGGCAAGCAGCTCCTCATGACCCGTGGGGCGCTGACCACCTTCTCCATCGCCAACGACGTGGCGAAGTACTTCGCCATCATCCCGGCGATGTTCCTCGGCCTCTATCCGCAGCTCCAGGCCCTCAACGTCATGCGACTGGCCTCGCCCCAGAGCGCCATCCTCTCGGCCATCGTCTTCAACGCCCTCGTGATCGTCGCCCTGATCCCCCTGGCCCTCCGGGGGGTGTCCTACCGGCCCGTGGGCGCCGGCGCGCTGCTGCGGCGCAACCTCGCGATCTACGGGTTCGGCGGCCTCCTCGTGCCGTTCGTCGGCATCAAGGCCATCGACCTCGCCGTCACCGCCCTGCACCTCGCCTGATTTCAAGCTCGCTTGAACACTTCGGTTGGAACGGACGCGACGGTCTCCCTCTCCTGGAAGGAGAGGGTTGGGGTGAGGTGTGGGACCTTTTCGGAGATGGCACACACCTCACCCTGTCCCTCTCCTTCCAGGAGAGGGGACCCGCGTTTCACCATGTAACCGAACGGATCAGCCGGAAACCGGATCAGGCGAAAAACCGTCCACTTGCCCGCCTCCCGCCTCAGGAGCCTCCCATGCCCAATCCGCTTCGCCCCGCCCTCGTCCTCCTCGTCGCCCTGACGCTGATCACGGGCCTCGCCTATCCCCTCGCGCTCACCGGTCTGGCGGGGGTGATCTTTCCGGCCAAGGCCGGCGGGAGCCTGATCGAGCGCGACGGCCGGATCGTCGGCTCGAGCCTCATCGGGCAGTCCTTCACGGCGAACGCGTACTTCCACGGTCGCCCCTCGGCGACGACCGCCGCCGACCCGGCGGACGCGACGAAGACCGTGGCGTCGCCCTACAACGCCGCCAACTCGTCGGGCTCCAACCTCGGCCCGACGAGCGCCGCCCTGGCCGAGCGGGTGGCGGCCGACCTCGCCGCGCGCCGGGCCGAGAATCCCGGCGAGCCGGTGCCCGTCGACCTCGTCACGGCGAGCGGTTCGGGCCTCGATCCCGATCTCTCGCCCGAGGCCGCCCTGTTCCAGGTGCCCCGGGTCGCGAAGGCGCGTAATCTGTCGGAGGATCGGGTCCGCCGTCTCGTCGACGACGGGGTCCGGGGCCGGCTGCTGGGCGTTCTCGGCGAGCCCCGCGTCAACGTCCTCACCCTCAACCTCGCCCTCGACGAGATCGACCGAAGGTAACCGCGCCGGATGCGTTTCATGCCCGTGTCGAGCCTGCCCGCCGAACCGGACCGCCCCTCCCCCGAGGCGCTGCTGGCGGCGGCGAAACGCGCGGACGGCCGGCGCGGGCGCCTCAAGATCTTTCTCGGGGCCGCCCCCGGCGTCGGCAAGACCTGCGAGATGCTGACCGTCGGCCACGCGCGGCTGAGGGCCGGAACGGATGTGGTCATCGGCGTCGTCGAGACCCATGGCCGCCCCGAGACCGAGGCCCTGGTCGAGGGCCTCCCCGCCGTGCCCCTCTCCGCCGTGCCGTATCACGGGGCGATGCTGCGCGAGATGGACCTCGACGCCGTCCTCGCCCGCCGGCCGGCCCTCGCCCTCGTGGACGAACTCGCCCACACCAACGCCCCCGGTGCCCGCCACCCGAAGCGCTATCAGGACGTGGAGGAACTCCTCGACGCCGGGATCGACGTCCACACCACGCTCAACATCCAGCACGTCGAGAGCCTAAACGACGTGGTGGCGCAGATCACCCGCGTGCGGGTGCGCGAGACGGTGCCGGACGGCATCCTCGACCGGGCCGACGACATCGCGGTGGTCGATCTCCACCCCGACGATCTGATCCAGCGCCTGAAGGACGGCAAGGTATACGCGCCCGGCCATGCCGAGCGGGCCCTGCGGCACTACTTTTCGCGGGGCAATCTCACCGCATTGCGCGAATTGGCGCTCCGGCGCACGGCCGACCGGGTCGACGACGAACTCCTGAGCCACATGCGGGCCAACGCCATCGCGGGGCCGTGGGGCGCCGGGGAGCGCGTCCTCGTCTGCATCGACGAGGACGCGCGCTGCGCCGGCCTCGTGCGCCACGCCAAGCGCCTCGCCGACCGCCTGCACGCGCCCTGGACCGCCCTCACGGTGGAGGGCGCCCGCAGCCTGTCCCTCGACGAAGCGGCGCGCGACCGCATCGCCGACACCCTGCGCCTCGCCGACCGCCTCGGCGGCGATGCCGTGACCCTGCCGGGCGGCCGGCGCATCGCCGACGACGTCCTCGCCTACGCGCGGGTAGCCAACGTCAACCACATCATCCTCGGCAAGGCCGACCGGCCGGCGTGGTTCGAACTCCTGAACGGCTCGGTGGTGCACGACCTCATCCGGCGCTCGGGGTCCATCAGCATCCACGTCATCGCCGGGGACACGGCCGAGGCGGACCGCGTGCCGCGAAAGACCGTGGCGACGGCCCCGGTGGCATCCCCCTTCGAGGCCCTGCCCTACGCCCTCGGCGTCCTGGCGACGGCGGCGGGCCTCGGCCTCGCCGTGCTGCTGGAGCCGGTCCTCGGCGTCGAGAGCGCCGACCTCATCCTGCTCACCGCCATCGTGGCGGTGGCGGTGCGCTTCGGCCTCGGCCCCTCGCTCCTCGCCGTGGTGACGGCGTCGCTCGCCTACAACTTCTTCTTCCTGCCGCCGGTCTACACCTTCACCATCGCGGACCCGACCAACATCGCCGCCTTCGTGCTGTTCACCGGGGTGGCGGTGGTGGTCTCGAACCTCGCCTCCCGGTCGCGCGGGGAGGCCGTGGTGTCGCAGGCGCGCGCCCGGGCGACGGAACGGCTCTACGGCTTCAGCCGCACGCTCGCCGCCTGCGCCACCCTCGACGACGTGCTCTGGGCGACCTCGGCGCAGATGGCCGCCCTGCTCAAGGCCCGCGTGGTGGTGCTGCTGCCCGAGGACGACGTCAGGGCACCCGTCTCCGTCCGGGCCGGCTTCCCGCCCGAGGACCGCCTCGACGCCGCCGACCTCGGCGCGGCGCAATGGGCCTTCGACAACGCCCGGCCGGCGGGCCGGGGCGCCGACACCCTGCCGGGCGCCCGGCGGCTGTTCCTGCCCCTGCGCACGGGGCGCGGCCGGGTCGGCGTCGTCGGCCTCGACACCGACGAAGCGGGGCCGATCCTCACCCCGGAAGCCCGGCGCCTGTTCGACGCCCTCGCCGACATGGCGGCGCTGGCCCTCGAGCGGGTGCGCCTCGTGGAGGACCTCGACCGGGCCGAACGCGCCGCCGAGACCGGCCGCCTGCGCCAGGCGCTCCTCACCTCCATCTCCCACGACCTGCGCACGCCGCTGGCATCGGTGCTGGGCGCGGCCACCACCCTGCGCGACCTCGATGCGGCCCTGCCGCGCGAGGCGAAGGCGGACCTCCTCGCCACGATCATCGCCGAATCTGAGCGGCTCAACCGCTTCATCGCGAACCTCCTCGACATGACGCGCCTCGAAGCCGGGGCGGTCGCGGCGAACCTCACGGCCCAGGATGTTGCCGAGATCGTCGACACGGCCCTGCGCCGGATGGACAGGATCCTCGCCCACCACCGCGTCGTCCTCGACCTGCCGGCGAGCCTGCCGGCCCTGCGCCTCGACCCGGTGCTGTTCGAGCAGGTGCTGGTCAACCTCCTCGACAACGCCGCGAAATACGCCCCCGAGGAGTCCACGCTCACCGTCGCGGGCGAAGCGGACGGGGCGCATGTCCGCCTGTGGATCTCCGACGAGGGCGAGGGCCTGCCGCCCGCCGATGTCGAGCGTGTGTTCGACAAGTTCTACCGCGTGCCCAAGGGCGACAGCGTCCGGGCGGGGACGGGCCTCGGCCTTGCCATCGCGCGCGGCTTCGTCGAGGCCATGGGCGGCACCCTCACGGCCGCCAATCGCGCCGACCGTCCGGGCGCCGTCTTCACCCTCGTCCTGCCGGTGCCGCCGGAGGGGCGCCGTCCGGACAGGGCCACGAGAGCAGCCGCATCATGAGCACCCGCATCCTCGTCGTCGACGACGAGCCGCCGATCCGGAAGCTCCTGCGCATGGGGCTCGCCACCCAGGACCACCATGTCGTCGAGGCCCCCGACGCCCGCACCGCCCTCGACCTCCTGGGCGGGACGCCCGTGGACCTCGTCCTCCTCGATCTCGGCCTGCCGGACATGCGCGGCCACGATCTCCTCGCCCGCATCCGGGCGAGCCATCCCGATCTGCCCGTCGTCGTCCTGTCTAGCCGCGACGACGAACCGGGCAAGGTCGAGGCCCTCGATCTCGGCGCCGACGACTACGTCACGAAGCCCTTCGGCATGGGCGAACTCCTCGCCCGCATCCGCGCGGCCCTGCGCCACCGCCTCGCCGTCCAGGGCGAGCGGGCGGTGTTCGAGGTCGACGGCCTCCGGGTCGATCTCGTCCGCCGCCTCGTCCGGGTGCGCGGCGAGGAGGTGAAGCTCACGCCCCGCGAGTACGATTTCCTGCGCGTCCTGGTGCAGCACGCGGGCAAGCCTCTCACCCACGCCCAGCTCATGAAGGCAGTCTCGACCTCGTCCGATCCGCAATACCTGCGGGTCTACATGCGCCAGCTCCGCCAGAAGATTGAACAGGACCCGGAGCGGCCCCGCATCCTCCTCACCGAAACGGGCGTCGGCTACCGCTTGCGCGCCCCGGAGGACAGCCTCCCGGCGTGAGCCGGTGCGACCTCGCCCGCCCTCCTCGACGGGGCGAACGCCACGACCCGCCTATCGGCTCGCGCGGGTCGCCGGTTGGCGGAGACCTCACGAACGGGACTGGCTCTCGCGCCGCCGGCGATCCGGCGGTGAGGCAGCCGCATGCGCGAACGCCCGAGGGGGCGAGCCGAATCATCTTGCCAAATGAGAGGCGGCGTGGTTCTAGCGTGGGAATAAGTCCCACATAGATCGTCACGGATGCGCGATGTCCTCGCTCCAGGAACCTCTTCAGCCCACCCGCTCACGGGGGCGCTTCGTCCGCGGTTCGGCGGCGCCCGTGCTGCCGGTCAGGGCAACGCGGCGGGTCCGCAAGACGCGCGGGGCCGACCTCGGCCTGGGTGAAATCCTGTTCCTCGTCCTGAACGGCCTATGGATCCTGGCGATCCTCTTCACCGATCGCGGACGCGTGGCGGGATACCGATTGGAGCGGACCTGCATCGTCCGAGACATTCCATGCCGCCCGTCGGGACGGTCTGTCCCAAGATCTGTCCCATGGGAGACGGTGAGGCGGCGCTGTCCCGTCGCGAGGGACGCCGCGTCCCGCACGGGCAGCGGACGCTCGCCCCGCCCTCGGTTGCACCCGCCGCACCCCCGCGCTTCGGACGACGCCTCCTGTCGCGTCTCCCCTGCCTGCTCGTGGGTGCCATCCTGCTGGTCGGCGCGACGGGATTCGTCGCTTTCGACGTCGCTTCGGTCCTGCAAAGTCGCACGGTGCGTGGCTACGGCGCGGGGCGGGCCCATGTCGTCGCCTACATCTCGGGCAATCTCGCC